>Ga0209104_1000033_pt1 | contig 23452 bp, 21 predicted proteins | sample JTO19cmmetaG_FD_184156 | JGI IMG/M metagenome (GOLD analysis project Ga0209104, IMG submission 184156) | Freshwater bacterial and archeal communities from Indian Creek, Illinois, USA to study Microbial Dark Matter (Phase II) - JTO19cm metaG... | ecosystem: Environmental > Aquatic > Freshwater >... | reverse complement strand
GGGCGGTTGGCAGGCATGGTGGGGCGGTGGGCGTTGATGAAAAATCGGTGCATCCAAGCAGCGGCGGGCGGCGCGGTTGGGGCTGCTGTGGGGTGCTGGCGACACAGGCGCAACGGGGGCCGGGAAAATATACCATAGCCATCGAACGACACTGGTGCGGCCCAACGGCAGTCCTGTCGCAACCCTACCGCTGCCTTGTCGCTGCCTTCGATGGGCTCAAATGCGGGCGCGCTTGGGGATCGCAACCGGGCTTTGTTCCAGCGCCCCACCGCCAGCAGCCATGCCGATTATCAATTGAACCCGTGGGCCAGAGGGCTGGCAGATTCCAGCCCAAAGGTGCAATGCCCCCATGCGCCCATAATCGCATTTGACGCATATCAATAAATCCCCATGTTGCCCGACCCTGATAGCACCGAACCCTCCTCCAGCCACCCATGGCGCTACGCGCGCGTGCTCACCATCGCCGGCAGCGACAGCGGCGGCGGCGCCGGGATTCAGGCCGACCTCAAAACCTTTGCCGCGCTGGGCTGCTACGGCATGAGCGCCATCACAGCGCTGACGGCGCAAAACACGCTCGGGGTGCGCGCCATCCACGCCGTACCCGCCAGCTTTCTGGAGCAGCAGATGGCCGCGGTGTTTGAGGACATCGGTGTCGATGCGCTCAAGATCGGCATGCTGCACGCGCCCGACGTGGTGCGGGTGGTGGCGCGTGCGCTGGATCGCTACGCGCCGCCCTGGGTGGTGCTGGACCCGGTGATGGTCGCCACCAGCGGTGACGCGCTGATCGAGCCCGAGACCGTGGCCCTGCTGCGCGCCGAACTGTTTCCGCGCGTCAGCCTGGTCACGCCCAATCTCGACGAGGCCGCGCTGCTGCTTGGGCGCCCCGTGACCGACGAAGCGGCGCTGGACGCCGCCGCCGCCGACCTGCTGGCGCTGGGTGCGCGCGCTGTGCTGCTCAAGGGCGGGCACCTGCAGGGCGCGCAATTGACCGACGTGCTGGCCTGCGCCGGCACCCCCCCCGCCGCCTGGCTGCGCCTGCGCGGGCCACGCATCGTCAGCCGCAACATCCACGGCACCGGCTGCACCCTTGCTGCGGCCATCGCCGCACAGCTGGCGCTCGGCCACCCCCTGCCGCAAGCAGTGCAAGCGGCGCACACTTGGGTGCGCGCCGCCATCGAGGCCGGCGCCGGCGCGCGCATCGGCGCTGGGCACGGCCCGCTCAACCACGGCTTTGCGCCGGTGGCGCTGCGGCGGGTGGAAGGCTTTATCAGCTGCTGATACAATGCAAAATGCGAGCAGATCCCGGAATTGCCACCCTGGTTGAACTGCACGAACAGATCATTGATCAGGGTAATGGCTAGGTCATGGTAGCGCTCATGCTGGTTCTTAGCCATTCGCCTTCCCCGCAGCAGATTCATCCAATGCATAACGGGTGCTGCGCCCGCCCGCATCCAGTTTGCGCAGCACGCCCCTAGCCAGCAGGTCGCTGATGTCGCGCAGCGCCGTATCGGGCGAACACTTGGCGATGGCCGCCCACTTGCTGCTGGTGAGTTTGCCCTCGAACCCGTCGAGCAACAGGTTTAGCAGCTTGAGTTGCCGCGGGTTGAAGGGTGTGGCGGCCCAGCGATGCCAGAACCGCGCCTTGGTCAGCACGGCGTTGATCGTGTGCTGCGCTTGGTCAACAGCGCGCTGCAGCGTGACGAGGAACCAAGCCAGCCACTCGGTGACGTCCAGCGAGCGTTTTTGGATTTGCTCCAAGATGTCGTAGTATGCCGAGCGTTCGCGCTGGATTTGCGCCGAGAGGCTGTAGAAGCGCTGCGGGCTGCCATCGGCGCGCGCCAGCAACAGATCGCCTATGGCCCGAGCGATGCGGCCATTGCCGTCGTCAAACGGGTGCAAGGTGACAAACCACAGGTGCGCCAGCCCGGCCTTGATCAGCGGCGGTTCCCGCGTTGGGCCGTTGAGCCAGTCAAGCAGGCGGCTGGTTTCGGCATCGATGCGATCAGCGGGCGGTGCTTCAAAATGCACCCGTTGGCGCCCGACGGGGCCGGACAGCACCTGCATGGGCCCGCCGGCATCGTCGCGCCAAAGGCCGACCTTGATTTTGACAAGGCCCGAGTAGCCAGTGGGAAAGAGCGCGCTGTGCCAGCCAAACAAGCGCTGGGCCGACAGCGGCGCATAGCAGTTGGCCGTGGCATCGAGCACCATCTCGACCACACCCTCTACATGGCGATCGACCGGAGCAAGCGCGCCAATGTCCACGCCCAACCTGCGGGCGATGGATGAGCGCACGGATTCGACGTTGAGCCGCTCACCCTCGATCTCGCTGGTCTTGACCACGTCCTCGGTCAGTGCCGCCAAACTGGCCTGATCGCGCAAGGCCATCCCCACGTCGGCCAGACGGCCCATCAAAAGCCCTTGGGCGCGGCTGACCTCAGACATGGGGATGGCCAGCGCCGCAAGGTCGAAGCGCCAGTTTGGCCAGTCGCTCGACTGCCAGATGTATTTGTAATCGCCGCTGTTCATGCGGGGATTATGGTCTGCAAGCTGCTCAAGCGCAAGACATTTGCCGCATCCAGTGCGGAGAATGGGGGCGACATTCGCCGCACAGTGGGTCTAATGGCGCCATCGCGGGAGCGGAGTCAGACCACGACACGACTTCACAATTTTTTCGGCAGCGCTAGAATGAACACCGCAACATAGTGGGGGCCAAGCGCATGACAACCGAGACCGAACACACCAGCTGGGACGATCTGCGCGCCATGTTGCGCGCGCTGGCGCAGCAGTCGGCTGAGACCGACAACCAGATCCGCGAGCTGCGCCTAGCGGGACAAGAGACCGACACGCGCATGAAAGAAACCGGGCGCCGGCTCGATCAGCTTGGGCAGCAGATTGCCGGTTTGGGCGACAAGTTTGGCTACTTTACCGAGGGCATGGCGCTGCCCTCGATGGAGCGGCTGCTCACCGAGCGCTTTGGCATGGAAAACATCTCGCCCCGGCACCGCGTGCGCCGTTTGGGGCGCGAGCAAGAATACGACGTGCTGGCGTGGGCCAACGGCGAGGTCAACAGCGTGGTGTTGGTTGAGGTGAAAAGCCGCGTGCGCTTTGAGGCCATCGAGCAGCTACTTGGGCAGATCGAAACCCTGCCCTTGATGCTGCCCGAACTGACCGGCAAAGCGCGCCTAGGCATTTTGGCCGGTGTCGATTGGCAGCCCGAGGTGGAGCAAGCGGCCCAAGCCGCAGGGCTGTACACCGCGCGCATCCACGACGAAATGTTTGAGCTCACCACGCCCAGCGGCTTTGCGCCTAGGCGTTGGGTGTAGGCGCGCAACCGGGACGGTTGTTGCAAAGCGCCGCTCGAGCTAGATAGTCCCGATTGTGTCCCTTCAAGCCTTGGGGTGCGTGCGCAGCATGGCTTCACGCAATATGGCGTTCATGCGCGTTTGGTAGCCCTTGCCTTGGCTCTTGAGCCACGCCATCACATCGGAATCAATGCGCACCGACGCATGGACCTTGACGGGTTTGTAGAACGGGTTTGTCGCTGCGTTTTTCCAGAACTCTGCGGTGAGCGGCGGCATGTCGCTGTAGTCGATCTGCTCATCGGGCAGTTCGGCCAGTGCCTTGAGTTCAGTCTTGCGCTCCTCGGTCAGAGGCGGCAGTTCGCCTTGTTTGTACCTAACCATGCTCATAACGTCGCCTCTCTGCGCGGTCTACGCGCCTTGCACCGATGATGCGCACCACTTCGATGCCCTCATCTTCAAAGCGCACGGTGTGCGCCAACAAAAGCAGCAAACAGCCGTCCACCATGCCCACGGTCTGCCATCTCTGCTTACCGTTCTCGATTCGGTCTGGGTGGGTCACTGCCAGCGGGTCATCAAACACACGCACCGCATCCACAAAACGGATGCTGTGCTTGCGCAAATGGATGTCCGATTTGCGCTCGTCCCACTCGAAGTACCGCTTCGAGATCGACGTTGTATCTCACTTTTGTATATACGGAAATGCCGTTTTGGTACCCGAAGCAGGGAGAACCGAGCCGAAAAATCTCAGCTGTGCCACGCTCTACCGCCCCCCACCCCCAACAACTGCTGCAGGCGCGGGCTGGTGGTGGTGTATTGCAGCAGTTGGCGTTGGCCGGGGCGCAGTTGGGCGGCGGCGGCGAAGGCGGCGAGGGTGGCTTCGTGGAAGGCACAGACGATGAGTTTGCGTTTGCCGGGGTAGTGGTTGATGTCGCCCACGGCGTACAGGCCGGGTTCGGCGGTGGCCATGGTGGCGCTGTCCACTGGCAAAAGCTTGCGCTGCAGCGCCAGGCCCCAGTCGGCCAGCGGCCCGAGTTTGGGGCTCAGGCCCAAGCGCGGCAGCAGCAGGTCGCAGGGCAGGGTGGCTTGGCCGCCGCCGGGGGTGGCCAGCAGCAGGGCTTGCAGCGCCGCCCCTGCCGGATCTGCGTCCGCACCGCAAACGAGGCCCACCGGCTGGCCGAGCACGAGCTGCAGCGTCTGCGCGGCCAGCGCTCGGTCTAGGGCGGCTTGGAGTGGGGGCTCGATCTGCAAGCGCTCGCTGCGGTGCAACAGGGTGATGCGGCTGTGGGTCGCATGCTGTGCTGACTCCTGCGCCAACTCCAGCGCCAGTTCCACCGCAGCCGCGTCGCCCCCGTGCACCACGATGTGCTTGGCGGTGGCCAGTGCGGCCTCGGGGGGCAGGTCGTGGTAGCAGACTTGCGCTGGCGTGCGGTGCTCGAAGGGTTCGAGCTCGGGCAGGGTTTCTTTGCGTGGCACAAAGGCGCCGACGCCGGCTGCTATGAACACCGTCGGCGCCAGCCACGCCTGACTGCTGTTTGGCCCGTTGCTCTGCCCATTGCTGCGCACCAGCCAGCGCCCGTCGGGCTGGCGCTGCAAGCTGCTCACGAGCTGGCCCAGGTGCAGCGGCGGGTTGAAGGGGCGCAGCTGCTGCAGCAGGCGCTCGGCGAGCTCACGGCCGCTACACACCGGCAGGCCGGGCAGGTCGTAGATCGGTTTGTCGGGGTAGAGCGCGGCGCACTGGCCGCCGGGTTCGGGCAGCACATCGACCAGGTGGCAGGCGACCTCTTGCAGCCCGAGCTGAAAGGCCAAAAATAGCCCAGCCGGCCCGGCCCCGATGATCAGAGCCTCGGTTTCGATGGGCGGTGGCGTGGCGGCCAAGGGGAGTTGTCAGCGTTTGAGCAGAGGCAGCTTGCCGGTCATGTCTTTGTGGTCATCGGCGTCGGGCAGCGGTGACTTGCGCTTGGTGATGCTTTTCCAGCCTGGCAGGCGCGCCAGTTCGGCATTGAGGGCGATCATATGCTGCTGGTCGTTGGGCACGTCTTCCTCGGGGTAGATGGCGCTCACCGGGCACTCGGGGATGCAGACGGCGCAGTCGATGCACTCGTCGGGGTCGATGGTGAGGAAGTTGGGGCCTTCGCGGAAGCAATCCACGGGGCAGACATCGACGCAGTCGGTGTATTTGCAGGCAATGCAGGCTTCGGTAACTACGTGGGTCATGGCTCGGTGACTCGGTGGCTCGGGGCGCGGGCTAAAGGACGGGGAAGGGCGAAAGTTCGGATTTTAGGGCTTCGGGGTTCGCCTGTTAGGGGGGTGGTCAATCCAGCAACACAGCGGCGGCGGTGCGGTGGCTGGCGCTGTCCACCAAAATCAAGGCCCCGAGCGCGCGCGACTGGGCGTAGGCATGCGCCGGCAGCGGCGCTTGCAGTTGCAACTCGACACGGCCGATACCGTTGGCCTCGAGCCGATCGGCGCTTTGTTGCTCCAGCGTGTGGATGTCGAGTCGGTGCAGCACCCGCGTGACCTTGGCCTTGACCCAGCGGTGCTGGTGCAGCGCCCAGTACAGGCGCCCGGGTTGCAGGGGTTCGTCATCGAGCCAGGCCAGGGTGGCGCTTAGACTGTGGCGCGCTGGGTAGGGGCTGGCTGGGGCTTCGGCTGTAGCGCTGGTGGCGTCAGCGCCGGGGCTGGCGGTGACGGGGCTGGCCAGCAACCAGTCGCCGCGCGAGACGTCGAGTTCGCGCTCGAGCAGCACGCCGGCGCTGTGCCCGGCCGCCACGGCTTGGGGCTGGCGGCAGCGGTTCAGCACCTGCACCACGCGCGCGCGCTGGCCGCTGGGGAATACTTGCACCTCGTCGCCGGCTTGAACGCGCCCGGCCGCAACCCGGCCCCATAAGACGCGCCGCCCGTGCGCCGGGGCCGCCCCAGCCGCAGGCAGCTCGACCGCATCCACATCGGTGGCGCCGGGTTTTTCCACCCATTGCACCGGGAACGCCAGTGCGGCCTCGGGCGCGGGGGCGGTGTTGGGCAGTTGCTCGAGCACCTCGAGCAGCGTCGGGCCGTGGTAGCCGCACCAGCCGTCGTGGCCGTGGCCGCGATCGACCACGCTCCAGCCCTTGAGCGCGGAGATCGGCAGCACGGCCTGCGCCGCCAGCCCGGCTTGCTCGGCAAAGCGCAGCAAAGCAGCGCGGATGTGGGCAAAGGCCAGCGCGGCATCGGCCACGGCGTCGAGCTTGTTGACGGCAAACACCAAGCTGGGCACGCGCAGCAGGTGGCACAACAGGGCGTGGCGGCGCGTTTGCGCAAGCAGCACCAAGTCGGGGCGCTGCCAGTCGAGTTTGGTGGCATCGACCAGCAGCACGGCGGCGTCGGCGCTGGAGGCGGCGGTGACCATGTTGCGCGTGTATTGCTCGTGCCCGGGGGCGTCGCCGATGATGAACTTGCGCCGCTCGCTGCTGAAGTAGCGGTAGGCGACGTCGATGGTGATGCCTTGCTCGCGCTCGGCCATCAGGCCGTCGGTCAGGCGCGCGAGGTCGAGTTGCGCGCCCGCATCGGCCTTATCGGCCTCATCGTGCGCGTGGCTGGGGCTGCTGTGCGCGATGCCGGCCAAGTGGTCTTGCAGCACCGCTTTGCTGTCGAGCAGCAGGCGGCCGATGAGCGTGCTCTTGCCGTCGTCAACCGAGCCGCAGGTGATGAAGCGCAACGCGTCCATATTAAAAATACCCTTCGAGTTTGCGTTTTTCCATCGAGGCTTCGCTGGTCTGGTCGTCCATGCGCGTGGCGCCGCGTTCGCTCAACTGGGCGTTGAGGGTTTCGGCGACGATCTGCCCGGCCGTGCTGGCGCTGCTGGCCACCGGGCAGGTGCAGGTGATGTCGCCCACGGTGCGAAAGCGCACGCTCAAATGTTCGACGGTCTCGCCGGGCTTGGGCGGGGTGAGCTCGGTCACCGGCACCAGCAGGCCGCGCCGTTGCACCACCGGGCGCAGGTGCGCGTAGTACAGGCTGGGCAGGGCGATGCGCTCGCGCTCGATGTATTGCCAGACGTCGATCTCGGTCCAGTTGCTGATCGGGAACACGCGGAAGTGCTCGCCCGGTTGCAGCCGGGTGTTGTAGAGCTGCCAAAGCTCGGGCCGCTGCGCCTTGGGCTGCCATTGGCCAAAGGCGTCGCGGTGGCTGAAGAGGCGCTCTTTGGCGCGCGCTTTTTCTTCGTCGCGCCGGGCGCCGCCGATTAGGGCGTCGAAGCGAAATTCGTCGATCGCTTCCAGCAGCGTGACCGACTGGTGCGCGTTGCGGCTCTGGCCCGGGTGCGCCAAGCGCACGCTGCCGCGCGCCATCGAATCTTCAACCCGGCGCACGATCAGCTCGGCCCCCAGTTCGCGCGCGCGCTGGTCTCGGAAGGCCAGCACCTCGGGGAAGTTGTGGCCGGTGTCGATCATCAGCAGCGGGTAGGGCAGGCGGCCGCGGCCAAAGGCTTTTTCGGCGCAGCGCAGCAGCACCAGCGAGTCTTTGCCGCCCGAGAACAGCAGTGCCGGGCGCTCAAACACGGCGGCGACTTCGCGCAGGATGAAGATGGTTTCTTCCTCGAGCGCGTCGAGCTGGCTGTTGTCGAGCTGGGGCGCGGCGCTGGGGCCAGGCTGGGGAAGGGGGATGCGTGCGTTCATGGGTGGCTCCTTTGGTGCAGGCCGCATTCTTTGGCGCTGTCTTGTTCCCACCACCAGCGCCCGGCGCGCAAATCTTCGCCCACGCTCACGGCGCGGGTGCAGGGCGCGCAGCCGATGCTGGGGTAGAAGCGGTCGTGCAGCGGGTTGTAGTCCAGCCCGTGCAGGGCGATGTGGTGCCAGACCTCGCCCCAGCTCCAGTCGGCCAGCGGGTTGATCTGGATCAGCCCCGCGCTGGGCCGGTCGGCGCGTGCGGGGTCGAGGTCGCTGCGGTCGATCGCGGGCACCTCGGCGCGCTGGGCCGATTGTTCGCGCCGCAAACCGGTGATCCAAGCGCGCTGGCCGTGCAGCGCCCGGCGCAGCGGCTCGACTTTGCGGATGGCGCAGCAGGCTTGGCGCAGGGCCACGCTGCGGCGCATGGCATCCGGGCCCTCGCGCGCCACGAAGGCTTCGGCCACGCCGGGCTGCGGTTTATAGACGCGCACCGGTTGTGCATCCGGCTGTGCCGCCCGCGCCTCGGTGCGCGCCAGCAGCGCCAGCGTCTCGGGGTGCAGGGCACCGGTGTCGAGCACAAACAGCGGGATCGGTAGACTCAGGGTGTCGATCAGGTGCCGGATGACCACGTCTTCGGCCCCAAGGCTGGAGGCCTGCACCAGCGGCTGGTGCTCGCTGGCCGCTTGTTGCAGCAGGGCGCGGCTGCGCGCCAGCTTGGCCTGGTAATCGGCGCTCGGCTGGGCCTGCTGCAGGGCAGCGCGGGCAAAGTGCGGCTGCACCTGCTGGGCGTTCATCATGCGGGGGCTCCGGTGGTGGTGGCGGTGGTTGCAGCGTAGGCGGTGACGGCAGCGCGGGCAAAGTGCGGCCGCGGTTGCAGCGCGTCGCCCTGGTAAAAGCTGCCAAACTGTTGCAGCAGGCGCTGCCCGTGCGCCGGGTCTTGGTCGGCGCGCAGCAGGGCTTCGTCGAAGCCGCAGCGCTGCAATTGCAGCAACTGGTCGATCAGCACCTCGCCGGTGGCGCGCAGCAGGCCGCAGTAGCCGCAGCGCCGGCGCAGCAGCACCGCCTGGCTGTAGGCGCGGCCGTCGGTGAATTTGGGGAACTGTAGGTCGATGCGCTGCACGGCGCTTAGGTCGAGCGTTTGCGCAAGGTGCGCGGCCCACAGCTCGAAATCGGGGGCCAGCGTGAGCACGCTGCCGGCGGGGCTGGGCGCGGCCGCGGCGGCCTCGGTTGGCGTGAGGAGTTTCATGGGCAATAGATTGAAGTCGGGGGTGCTGAGTGCGCCTAATCCGCTCAAAGCGCCACGGCGGTGCGGCGCAAAGCGGGGCTGTCCGGGTTCGGGTGGGCGGCTTGGGCGTGTGCGGCCGCGTGCTCCTGCCACCGCGCAGTGGCCACGCGCACCGCGTTGGCGGCGGCCTTGAAGGGCTCGTGCCCTAGGCGCTGCAGGGTGTGCACGAAGCGCTCGCCCGGTGCGCGCAGCTCTTGGTAGGTCTCCAAAATGGCCTCGATCGCGTCGCAGACCTCGCTGGAGGTGAAAGACGGCCCCAGCACCTTGCCGGGCGTGGGCGCGCCGCTGAGCGTGCTGCCATCCGATCCGCCCAGGCTGATCTGGTACCACTCCTGGCCGTCTTTATCCACACCCAAGATGCCGATGTGGCCGCTGTGGTGGTGGCCGCAGGAGTTGATGCAGCCGCTCAGGTGCAGGTCGATGGGCCCAAGGTCGTGCAGCTCGTCGAGGTCTTGGTAGCGCTGCAGCAGAGCTTCGGCGATGGTCAGCGAGCGCGCGTTGGCCAGGTCGCAGAAGTCGCCGCCGGGGCAGGCGATGAGGTCGGTGAGCAGCCCGATATGGGGCTGCGCCAGCCCCAGGCGCCGCGCCGCACGCCAGAGCTCGGTCAGCTCGTCGCAGCGCACCCAGGGCAGCAGCAGGTTTTGCTGGTGCGTGACGCGCACCTCGCCGGCGCTGAAGCGTTCGGCCAGCTCGGCCACGGCCTCGAGCTGGCTGGCGCTGGCATCGCCCGGGGCTTGGCCCAGGCGCTTGAAGGCGAGTGTGACGGCGCGCAGCTCGGGGTTTTGGTGCGCGTGCACGTTGCGCTGCAGCCAGCGCTCGAATTCGAGGTCGTCTTCGGTGCTCAGGCGCAGCAGGCGCGCCATGCGCTCGTCGGTGCAGGGGCGGCTGCTTGGGCGCGCAGGGGGGGCAAAACCGGCGCTGACGCGCTGCAGCTCAGCCGCGCTGATGGTGTGCGGGGCGCCGTCTTGCGCCACGATGCGGTCGTACTCGGCCTGGACTTCGTCAAAAAAGCGCTGGCCTTGGGCGCGCACCAAAATTTTGATGCGCGATTTGTACATATTATCGCGCCGGCCCCAAGCGTTGTAGATGCGCACCAGCGCTTCCATGTAGTTGAGCAGCTGGTCCCAGGGCAAAAAGTCGCAGATCGTGCTGGCGATCACCGGTGTGCGCCCCATGCCGCCGCCCACCAACACCTTGAAGCCCAGCTCGCCGGCCGCGTTGCGCCATAGTTGCAGCCCGACGTCGTGCCAGTGCAGCGCGGCCCGGTCTTCGCGCGCGCCGACGATGGCCACCTTGAACTTGCGCGGCAGAAAAGCGAACTCGGGGTGCAGCGTGCTCCACTGGCGCAAAATTTCGGCGAAGGGGCGCGGATCGGCCACTTCGTCGGGGGCAATGCCGGCCAGCGCGTCGGTGCTGATGTTGCGGATGCAGTTGCCGCTGGTCTGGATGCCGTGCATGTCCACGCTGGCCAGCAGCTCCATGACCTCGGGTGCGTGCTCGAGCGCGATCCAGTTGAACTGCACGTTTTGGCGCGTGGTGAAGTGGCCGTAGCCGGTGGGCAGGCGGCTGGCGATGGCGCGGCCGTCGCGCAGCTGCACCGCACCGAGCCGGTTTTGCGCCGCCACCGCGCCTTGGAACACGGCAGCGCCGGGTTGGTCATAGACGCGTGCGATCTGCGCCAGCGCCCGCACCTGCGTGCTGGACAGCTCGCCGTAGGGCACGGCGACGCGCAGCATGGGGGCGTGGCGCTGGATGTACCAGCCGTTTTGCAGCCGCAGCGGCCTAAAGGCTTCGTCGGACAAGGCGCCGTCGCGGTGGCGCTGCCACTGGTCGCGGAACTGGGCCGCACGCTGGCGGATGAACTGGCGGTCAAAATCGGTGTGGGCGTACATGCGGGTGGCTAAAAGCGGTAGAGTCGAGGTGGTCCCGAAAGAGCCCGACTGTAGGACTCTGCTTAATATTTGCAAACTACTGTTTATTTATTGAAGCATAGCAAAAAAGAATAAAGCTGGACTTGCTTCCCTACCCTCTGTGCTTGGCGCCATAAAAGTTGGTCACGGCGCAGTCATTTTTTTGCCTTAACTTAACAACCATGAACACCACAGACCGCAAAGAAAACGCCGCCCTACAACCTGCCAGCACCTTGGAGCGCCGCAAAAGCCGCTCGGTCTCGCCCGCCAGCCGCAGCGCCTACGACATCGACAGCCACATGATGGCGCAGATGGCGCGTTGGTCTTCGGGCATTTCGCCCATCTCGCTCACGCTCTCTTGGACCGACTGGGCGCTGCACTTGGCCTCTTCGCCGGGTTCGCAGGCGCGGTTGGCGCGCCGTGCGCTCGAGTCGGGCATGCGCTGGTCGCAGGACGCGGTGCAGGCGCTGATGCCACACTTGAACGCCGCCACCCCAGCGGCGACGCCAGAGACCCCAGCGGCGACGACGCCCGAGGCCCAAGCGGCGGCCACACCCGACAGCCTGAGCGAACAGATCGAAGAAGACAGCCGCTACGCCGCTCCCGAGTGGCAAAGCTGGCCTTGGCGGCCCTTGGCCAGCGCCAACAAACTGGGCGAGCAGTGGTGGCTCGATGCCTGCAACCTGCGCGGGATGCAGGATCACTCGCGCCACCAGATGCGTTTTTACGGCAGCCAATTGTTTGATCTGCTCTCGCCCAGCAACTTTTTGCCCACCAACCCGCAGGCGCTCCAGGCAGCGTGGCAGAGCCGTGGCCAGACCTTGTTGCAGGGCGTCAACCTTGCGCTCGACGACCTGCGCCGCAGCCAAGGCATGCAGCCCCGTCATGCATCCCAGTTGGATCTGGCGCCGGGCCAGGGCTTGGCCATGACCGACGGCGAGGTGGTGCTGCGCAACGGCCTGATCGAGCTGATCCAGTACCGCCCCAGCACGACCGAGGTGCAGGCCGAGCCGGTGCTGATCATCCCCTCGTGCATCATGAAGTACTACATCTTGGACCTGTCGCCGCACAACTCGATGGTGCGCTGGCTGGTGGGCCAAGGGCACACGGTGTACATCGCTTCGTGGCGCAACCCGGATGCCAGCGATGCCTTGCTTGGCATGGACGACTACGTGAGCGAGGGCGTGCTGGCGGCGCTCGACCACGTGCATGGGCAGTGCCAAGCACCAGTGCATCTGGTGGGTTATTGTCTGGGGGGAACCTTTGCCGCCATGGCTGCAGGCGCGCTCGGTGGCGGTGACGCGGTGCTGTCGAGCCAAAACCCCGAATCGGCCGCATCACCGCTGGCTTCGCTGAGCTTGTTGGCGGCCGAAGTCGATTTCACCGACCCGGGCGAGATGGGCGTGCTGATCGACGAAGCCCAAGTGCGCCTGCTCGAAGACATGATGGCCAGCAAAGGCTTCCTGACCGGTCAGCAGATGGCGGCTTCGTTTCAGTTTCTGCATGCGCGCGACTTGGTCTGGTCCAGCAAAACCCGGCGCTGGCTGCTGGGCCAAGAAGATCTGCCCAACGACCTCATGGTCTGGAACGCCGACGTGACGCGCTTGCCGGCCCTGATGCACAGCCAGTACCTGCGCTCCTGTTACTTGAACAACGACCTCGCCGAGGGCCACTACCTCTACTTGGGGCGACCGATTTCGCTGCGCGACATCCGGGTGCCGGTGTTTGCCGTGGGCACCCTCAAAGACCACGTGGCGCCGTGGCGCTCGGTCTATAAGATTCACCGCCTGGTGTCGGCCGAGGTCACTTTTGCCCTGACCAGCGGTGGGCACAACGCGGGCATCGTTTCGGAGCCGGGGCGGCCGCGACGCCATTACCAGTTGCTGAGCAGCCCCTTGCACCAGACCTGGCGCACCCCGGATGAGTGGCTAGAGCAAGCCCCGCGCCACGAAGGCAGCTGGTGGCCGGCTTGGGATGAATGGTTTAAGGCGCAAGGTAGCGGCCAACGCGTCCCGGCGCGCGCCCCGGTGCACGACCCGGCGCTGGGCAGTGCGCCCGGGCAGTACGTGCAGGTGCGTTACGGCGATTGATGCGTTGCAGGGGCCGCGCCGCGCTCTGGCTGGCCGCCGCGCACGAAGCGTTGCGCCAGCAGCGCCTGCGCTAGGCGTGCGGGCAGCGGCCACGGTTCGCCGTGCAGCTGCGCGGCCAGCACCTCGCCGGCCAGTACCGACAGCGTCAGGCCGCGCGCGCCCAGACCCGTGAGCACATGCAGGCCAGGCCAGCGTGTGCCATCCAGCGCCCCCACGGCGGGCAGCCGGTCGGGCAGGGTGCAGCGCACCGCCGCCCAGCCTTGGGCAGTTGCAAAAGCGCTTGGCATCTGCGCGCCCAAGCGCGGCAGCAGGCGCTGCAGGCGCGCTTGATTGGCGGCGTGGTCGGCCGCGGTCACGGCTGCGGTGGTGTTGCCGCGATCAAAGGTCGAGCCCACGATCCACATTGGCGCGTCGTTGGGGCCGCTCATGCCCTGCAAAAAGCTGCCGTAACCATGCACCGGCCACGGGGGCAGGGCAGCGCGTGCGGCAGCCGGCAGGTCGCTGAGCAGCCCCCAGCTGACTTGTCCGCGCAAGGCTTGCAGGGGCAGGGTGCAACCAGTGGCCTCGGGGCCGGTATGCAAGTGTTCCAGCAGCGCCCGCACCGCAAAACCCGCCGCCAGCACCACATGCGGGGCCTGCGCCAGCGTGTGCCCGCGGGCGTCGAGCAGCGCCCAGCCTGTGCTAGTGCGCTGCAGGCGAGCCACGGCCGCGCCGCCGCGCCACACAATGCGCTCGTGCGCCAGCTGCGCGCGCACCAGTTGCGCCGGGCGCAGCCAAGCCGCACTCGGGTGCCAGAGCGCACTGGCCGGTGCATCGAGGTCGGCCAGCCCAGCGGCTTCGATTTGTCCCGGGCTGGCCTCCAAGCTCCAGTCGTCGCCGCAGCGCGGAGTTTCAGGTGTGGCCGGCGGCAGGGCGCGTTTGTGCTTCACCCGGTGCTCGAGTGCGCCGCTGGGGGCCCAGTCTTGCCCTTGGGGCAACAGCGCCGCCACGCGCTGCAAGGTGGCGCGCAGCCCGGCGCGGCTGATGCGCGACAGAAGCGCATCGTCTGGCGACACGTGGGGGGCGATCAGGCCTGCGGGCAGGCCCGAGGCGCCAGCAGCGGGGGCACTGGCGGCGTCGAGCACCTCGACACGCCAGCCGCGCTGCGCTAGGCTGTAGGCGGCGGCCGAGCCGGCCAAGCCGGCACCCAGCACCAGCGCGTGGCCGGCGCCCTCAACCGAGGCGGCGTGGGTTTGCAAGGGGCAGGCTACCAAACCGCAGCGGCCGGTGGCGGCAGCCGCCGGCAGCGGTGCGCATCATGGGCCGCTTGGCGGCACGTAGCCGGCGGCTTGGTCGGCCCCAGCACCAAAAAAATGCTGCTCCATCTGCCGCGCCAGGTATTGGCGCGCCCGCAGGTCGGCCAAGTTGAGGCGGTTTTCGTTCACCAGCATGGTTTGGTGCCGGATCCAGTCGGCCCAAGCCTGTTTGCTGACCTGCTCGTAAATGCGTTTGCCCAGCTCGCCCGGGTAGGGTGGGAAGTCGAGGCCTTCGGAATCGGTGCCGAGTTTGATGCAGTGAACCGTGCGTGCCATGGGATTGTTCGTGAGTTGGAGTGAAGCCAAGCCCGACTTTACCAAGCTTTGCGCCCGTGGCAAGCCCGCTGCCTGCATGAGCGCACAGCGGGCATGGGTGGCGCCAAGCACGCAGTCCAAACCAGCAGGCTGCACCAGCCGGAGCATGGGGATTTACAATCGGGCTTTTAGATCATGGATGGGGAAGCGCTGCGGGTTTTGCGTGCATACCCCATTCAACTGTGAGCACCATCATGAGCCAAAACGCCCCTGCGTTCGAGATCCACGTCCACGGCGACGTTCCCCTGCGCGAGGAGGTGGACTACCCACAGATTCAGGACGCGCTCAAGCCGCTGTGGAAGTACGTGGGCGCGCGCTCGCTGGTCGATGCCGCAGCCAGCCAGTACGAAGAAGAGCCCGGCATCCGCTTCGAGGCCAAAGAGCGCTTGTTGCAGATTTGCTGGACGGTCGAGGGCGACGAGGATTTTCGCCTCGCCATCGACGAAGCCTGCATGGGCCTGAATGAAATCGCCGCTGCCGGGGCCGCGCTTGAGGTCTCGTTCTACGACATTGAGTTCGACGAAGAAGAAGCGCCGGAAGACGAAGAGGCGCGCGACGACTTCGTGCTCTGCTTTGTGGGCCCCACACCGGCGGCCATCATGCAGGTGCAGCGCGACTTGCTGGTGCAAGACGTGGTCAACCTGATGGAGCGCCACTTCGACGCGTCCGAGCTCAGTGACGTGGTGGCCTCGATCGACCGCCTGTTTGGCAGCCGCTTCGACTCGCTGGTGAGCTCGATGCAGCTGGGCCGCCCGCCGCGCGGTTCGGGCCCAGCCGGCGGGCATGGCGGGCCGCGCAAGCCGCGCCATTTGCACTAACCCCCCCGGGGGGTGCTTGAGCTGCCGACGCGCACGGCCTTTGCGCGGGCTCTGGCGCGCCCTAAGGCCGACGCCAGAGCCCGCGCTGGGGCTTAACCCGCTGCCAGCGCAATGCCCTTGAACTCGCCACTGGCGATGCGCTGGCGCCATTCGGCTGGGCCGCTTTCGTGCACGTTGTCGCCACTGCTGTCCACCGCCACCGTCACCGGCATGTCCTGCACCTCAAACTCGTAGATCGCTTCCATCCCAAGGTCGGCAAAACCCACCACCTTGGCCGATTTGATCGCCTTGGCCACCAGGTAGGCGGCGCCGCCCACGGCCATCAGGTAGGCGCTGCGGTTGTCTTTGATCGCCTGCACCGCCACCGGGCCGCGCTCCGATTTTCCGATCATGGCGATCAGGCCGGTCTGCTCCAGCATCGTGCGCGTGAACGGGTCCATGCGCGAGGCGGTGGTCGGGCCGGCCGGGCCCACCACTTCATCGCGCACCGGGTCCACCGGCCCCACGTAGTAGATCACGCGGTTGCGGAAATCCACCGGCAGCGGCTCGCCCTTGGCCAGCAGGTCGGCAATGCGCTTGTGCGCGGCGTCGCGCCCGGTGAGCATCTTGCCGTTGAGCAGCAGCTTGTCGCCCGCCTTCCAGCTCGCGACCTCGGCCGGGCTCAGGGTGTCGAGCTGCACCCGCTTGGCCGTCTGCACATCTGGCGTCCAAGTCACCGCCGGCCAATCGGCCAGACGCGGTGGCTCGAGTCGGGCCGGGCCGCTGCCGTCGAGGTAAAAATGCACGTGCCGGGTGGCGGCGCAGTTGGGGATCAGGGCCACCGGCAGCGAGGCGGCGTGGGTCGGGTAATCAAGGATTTTCACGTCCAGCACCGTGGTCAGCCCGCCCAGCCCTTGGGCGCCGATGCCCAGCGCGTTGACCTTCTCGTACAGCTCCAGCCGCAGCGCCTCCAAGCGCGTCAGCGCCGCTCCGGCGCGCTGGCGCTCGAACAGCAGGTCGATGTCCACCGGGGCCATGAGCGACTCTTTGGCCAGCAGCATGGCTTTTTCGGGCGTGCCGCCTAGCCCCAAGCCCAAAATCCCCGGCGGGCACCAGCCGGAACCCATGCCGGGCACGGTTTTGAGCACCCAGTCCACGATCGAGTCGGAGGGGTTGAGCATGGCGAACCTGGACTTGTTCTCGGAGCCGCCGCCCTTGGCGGCACAGGTCACCTCCACCTGGTCGCCGGGCACGATTTCGTAGTGCACCACCGCCGGCGTGTTGTCGCGCGTGTTTTTGCGCGCCCCGGCCGGGTCGGCCAGCACCGAGGCGCGCAGCGGGTTGTCCGGGTTCAGGTAAGCGCGGCGCACGCCTTCGTTGATCATCTCGTGCAGGCTCAGGGTGGCGTCGCTCCAGCGCACGTTCATGCCCACCTTGATGAACACCACGGCGATGCCGGTGTCTTGGCAGATCGGGCGGTGCCCCTCGGCGCTCAGGCGCGAGTTGCTCAGGATCTGGGCGATGGCGTCTTTGGCCGCCGCCCCTTGCTCGCGCTCCCAAGCCCGGCCCAGCGCTTGGATGTAGTCGAGCGGGTGGTAGAAACTGATGTACTGAAAGGCGTCGGCGATCGAGTCGATCAGGTCTTGCTGGCGGATGGTGGTCATGGTGTAGTTACTGGTTAAAAATTTTGGGCTAAGAGCCCGAGTGTAAATAATTCGGGTATATGCGTGTCGGCGGCTTTCTGGTGATGATGTAGGATGTAAGAGCCTCGTCAGAGAGCTTGCGCACAGTCATAGGTTGCCGATTTCACCCAACAGAGGAGCTTTTCATGTCTGTATCGTCGTCTGCCGTTCAGTCCACCTTGGTCGAAAACCGCGTGTTTGAGCCCAGTGCCTCCACCGTCGCCGCCGCGCGTGTGTCTGGCATGGAGGCCTACCACGCCTTGTGTGCCGAAGCCGAACGCGACTACGAAGGCTTTTGGGCCCGTCTGGCCCGCGAGCAGCTGGTCTGGCACAAGCCCTTCACCCAGGTGCTCGATGAATCGAACAAGCCTTTTTACAAATGGTTCCAAGACGGCGAGCTCAACGCCTCGGCCAATTGCCTCGACCGCCACATCGGCACCCCGACCGAGCACAAAACCGCCATCATCTTCGAGGCCGACGACGGCACCGTGACCAAGGTCACGTACAAGGAGTTGCTGGCCAAAGTGAGCCAATTTGCCAACGCGCTCAAGGCCATGGGGGTGCAAAAAGGCGACCGCGTGGTGATCTACATGCCCATGACGATCGAGGGCGTGGTGGCGATGCAGGCCTGCGTGCGCATCGGCGCCACGCACAGCGTGGTGTTCGGCGGCTTTTCGGCCAAGGCGCTGCAAGAGCGCATCCAAGACGCCGGCGCCGTGGCCGTGATCACCGCCAACTACCAGATGCGCGGCGGCAAAGAGCTGCCGCTCAAAGCCATCGTCGATGAAGGCCTCGCCTTGGGCGGCTGTGATTCGATCAAAAACGTGGTCGTGTTCCAGCGCACCGCCAGCCCCTGCAACCTAGTGGCCGGGCGCGATGTGCTGATGCACGAAGTGATGGCGGCGCAGTCCAGCGTCTGCGCGCCCGAAATGGTGGGCGCCGAGCACCCGCTGTTCATCCTCTACACCTCGGGCTCGACCGGCAAGCCCAAGGGTGTGCAGCACAGCACCGGCGGCTACCTGCTGTGGGCCAGGCAGACCATGGACTGGACTTTTGACCTCCAGCCCAACGACGTGTTCTGGTGCACCGCCGACATCGGCTGGGTCACCGGCCACAGTTACGTCGCCTACGGGCCGCTGGCTGCGGGGGCGACGCAGATCGTGTTCGAGGGCGTGCCCACGTTCCCGCACGCCGGGCGCTTCTGGCAGACGATCGAAAAACACCGCTGCACCATCTTCTACACCGCGCCCACGGCGATCCGCTCGCTCATCAAGGCCGCCGAAACCGACGCCAAGGTGCACCCCAAAAACTGGGACCTCACCAGCCTGCGCCTTCTGGGCTCGGTGGGCGAGCCGATCAACCCCGAAGCTTGGATGTGGTACTACCGCAACATCGGCGGCGAGCGCTGCCCGGTAGTGGATACCTTCTGGCAGACCGAAACCGGTGGCCACATGATCACCCCGCTGCCGGGTGCCACGCCGCTGGTGCCGGGTTCGTGCACGCTGCCGCTGCCGGGCATCAGCACCGCCATCGTCGATGAAATGGGCAACGACGTGGCCAACGGCCAAGGCGGCATTCTGGTGGTCAAGAAGCCTTGGCCGTCGATGATTCGCACCATCTGGGGCGACCCGCAGCGCTTCAAGAAGAGCTACTTCCCCGAAGAGCTCAAGGGCTACTACTTGGCCGGCGACGGTGCCGTGCGCTCCGAAGACCGGGGCTATTTCCGCATCACCGGCCGCATCGACGACGTGCTCAACGTCTCGGGGCACCGCATGGGCACGATGGAGATCGAATCGGCCTTGGTGGGCAAGACCGACTTGGTGGCCGAAGCCGCCGTGGTGGGCCGCCCGGACGACCTGACCGGCGAGGCCATCGTGGCCTTTGTGGTGCTCAAGCGCCCGGTGCCCACCGGCGACGAAGCCAAGGCGCTGGCCACCGAGCTGCGCAACTGGGTGGCCAAAGAGATCGGCCCGATCGCCAAACCCAAAGAGATCCGCTTTGGCGAAAACCTGCCCAAAACGCGCTCGGGCAAGATCATGCGCCGCCTGCTGCGCTCGCTGGCCAAGGGCGAGGCGGTGACCCAAGACACCTCGACGCTGGAGAACCCGCACATTCTGGAGCAGTTGGCCAAGAGCAACTGATCGGGCTGGCGCGCGCCCGGACTTGGGTGCGCGCTTTTGGGGTGGGCAGACCTTGTGCGCTGCCCGAAACCCGAGGGGGCCGCAAGGCCCCAAATGCAAAAGGGGGCCACAGGGCTAGGCGTTGGCGTAAAGTGTTGATGCCTACCTCGTAGGCTCCTGGTTTGCCCTATGCGACTCCTCGTTTTATAGGGCATTTTTCTTCCGGAGATTTTTTCAGCATACGTGCGGCCTCGGGCAGTCGCCAGGTGACCAATGAGGTCTGTATGCCCGGCAAGGAACTAGGGTGGGCTCTGCATCCGAGGGGGTTCTTGCTGAAAGCCGCGGCGCCCAGGTCTTAGCTTGACCATGAAAAACGCCTCCATAGCCAGCAAGCTGCGGAGGCGTCGCCATCAAGCCCTTCCAGAACGTCAGCACTCTAAGCCAACGGCTAGCCTTGCGTTCTGGGAGCTTTTTTGTGTGCATTGAACCCTGCAACGGGCCGCAAAACATGCTTTATTTGGCATGGGTTTTTGAAGTCGCTCTCAGTCAACCGAGCAACTTTGCTTGCCTTTCTATGACATGTTTGTTATCTTATGAGTGCGCGAAGCCGCGTTGCCTAACTGGTTTTTAAGTTGAGCTTACGGTCGGAAGCAATGTGCCTGCCCTGTTGAATTTATGGCGCATGTGCTATTAAACTGGAGCCTGACCGACACTTTGAAAGATAACAAATGCAGCACTTGTCAAGCCTGTCCGACCTAGGCCAAGAAGTGGCCCGGTTGCGCCGTGACAAAGGCCTGACCCAAAAAGAGCTTGGTGCCTTGTGTGGCCTCGCTCAGTCGACGCTGGCCCGGTTCGAAAAGGGCAATGTCTCGGAATTTGGTTCCAGGAAGCTGCTTCGCCTCCTGGAAGTTCTGGGCTATGGGTTGACCGTCAGTGCGGCCAAGCCGCGGTTCACGCTCGACGACGCTCTGGCCCAGCGCCGGCTGGAGGGCTCAGAGGTGGCCCGTAGCGGCACTGCCGCCCCCGCAGAACGCCGCCCGTGAAGCTCACTGTCTTCGTGCACGACGAACCTGTGGCCACGTTGGAGTCCACAGACAACTTCGAGCACGTGCTCACCTACCACCCCGGTGTTGCCGAGGAGCAGTTCATTTCCCTGCTCATGCCCGTGCGCACCAAGTCCTACGTCTATCCGGAGCTCCATCCGCTGTTCAGGATGAACCTGCCTGAGGGCTACCTGCTCTCCGTGCTGCAGGAGCAATTGGGTCCTAACGTAGGGGCATCCCCTTTGAACCTTCTTTCGTTTGTCGGCCGCAATGCCATAGGGCGGGTCAAGCTGGCGCCGCCTGGCGCTGACCCCCGGGCCGAGCCCTTGGCGTTCGATCTGGGCGACATCCTGAGGGGCGACAACTCTGAGGCGGCCTTTGAGCGCCTGGTGCGGCGCTTTGCAGCCTCCGGTGTCTCGGGCGTGGTGCCCAAGTTCCTGGCACCCAACACCGCGGGGTTTCTGAAGGACTACAACAAAGCCACGCTGCCCACAGACAAGTACATCATCAAGGGAACCACCTCTCGCCTGCCTGGTGTGGCGCTCAACGAGCACTTTTGCATGCAGGTGGCCCATCGCGCGTTCGGCCACGCGGCCCGGACGGAGGTCTCGCAGGACGGGCAAGCCCTGGCGGTACATCGCTTTGACTATGCCGAGGACGGAATCACGCGGCTCGGCATGGAGGATTTGTGCAGCTTGCTGGCGCTGCGCCCCGAGCAAAAGTATGAGTCAACCTGGGAGAAGGTGGCCAACCGCATCAAGGATGTCACGCCGGTGCAGAACCAAGGCCAGGCCTTGTCCGACCTCGGTAATCTGCTGTTGCTCACCTATGCGCTGCGCAATGCGGACTGCCACACCAAGAATATTGCCCTGCTGTATTCAGGCCTCTCGGACGTGCGCCTGGCGCCGGTCTATGACATGCTGACCATTTCCGTCTACGACGACTACTGCGACAACCCTCCCGGGATGTCCGTAGGTGGACGCAGCACGTGGCGCCCAGGCAAGGCCTTGGAGGTCTACCTCCAGACACGCTGCAGCCTGAAGCCGGCGGAGGTCGGCCAACGGGTCAGCGTCTCGCTGCAGGCATTGTCCCAGCAGTTGCCCTTGCGGCTCATCGAAGCCGTGATGCCGTAATCGGTCAGCACGTCCCTGAAGTCCTCGCTGGCGTATTGACTGCCGCGATCACTGTGGAAGATCAGCCCGGCCTGCTTGCCCGGATGGCGCTTGAACCAGGCCATGCGCAGGGCATCAATGACGATGTCGCGCGTCATGTCCTGGCGCAGTGACCAGCCCACCACCTGGCGGCTGAACAGTTCGATCACCACGGCCAGGAACAGCCAGCCTTCGTCGGTGTGGATGTAGGTGATGTCGCCCACCCAGACCTTGTCGGGCTCGGCTACGTCAAACTGCCGATCCAGCAGATTGGGCGCAATCGGCAAGTCATGCTTGCTGTCCGTGGTGACCTTGAAGCGGCGCTTGCCTTTGGCCCGGATGCCATGGAGCTGCATGAGCTTGCGCACCCGCTCCTTGCCGACACGAATGCCCCTGGCTAGCAATTCCTTCCACGTGCGCGGCCAGCCGTAACCACCGCGCGTCTGGGCGTGGATGACCTTGATGTGCACCAGCAGCGCATCGTCACTGAGGTGTCGCCGCTGTACATCGCTGGCCCGGCGAACGAAGTGCTCGTGGTAGCCGGCAATGCTGGCCTGCAGAACCCGGCACTGCACCGAGACCGGCCACACCTGGCGGTTGCGGTGGATGAAGGCGTACTTCACTTCTGCGCTTTCGCGAAGTACGCCGTCGCTTTTCCCAGGATGTCGCGCTCCATCTTCACGCGTGCGAGCTCCGCCCGCAGCCGGCTGATCTCCATCTGCTCGACGCTCACGACCTTACTGTCAGCCCCTGTGAGCTTGCCCTGTCGGTCAGCCTTGACCCAATTGAACAGCGTCTGCTCCACCACGCCCAGCGACCTGGCCGCAGCCGCGATGCTTTGCCCTGCGTGCACCAACCGCACGGCCTCTTGCTTGAACTCCAGCGTGTAGCGCGCCCGCACTGTCTTCGTCATTTCCGTTCTCCTTGCTTGCATTGAAACACTCAGCAAGGGGTACGTTTTTTGAGGGCAAGGTCATTTCCGTTCTCCTTGCTTGCATTGAAACACTCAGCAAGGGGTACGTTTTTTGAGGGCAAGGTCAGTCCCACCTGCCCTTGATGAGCTGAGCCCGAGATAAAAAAAGGCATTGGTGGGCTCTCCATCGGAGGCCTCTCGCTGAAAACCACTACGGCCAGGTCTTGGCTTGGGCATGAAAAACCGCCTCCGTAGCCAGCAAGCTTACGGAGGCGTCGCAATCAAGCCCTTCTAGAACGTCAACACTTTAAGCCAACGACTAGGCCACAGGGCCCCCTTTTTTCGTTTGCGCCAAAACCAGCGGCTGCTGGAGGGTGCCGCGTGGCCGCAGTTCAGCGGTGGCTGAGCGACCAGGTGGCTAGGCGGCGCGCGTCGGCTTCGCTCAGGCGCGGGTTGGCTGGCATGGGCACCGGGCCCCAGACACCCGAGCCGCCGCGCTGAATCTTGGTCGTCATGCGCGCCACAGCGTCGGCTTGGCCGGCGTAGCGGGCTGAAATGTCGCGAAACGAGGGGCCGACCATGCGCCGATCGACGGCGTGACAGGCCATGCAACCGCTGGCGCGGGCGAAGGCGGCCTCGTCGGCCAGCACCGGGACGGTGACGGCAGGCAGCGTAACCAAGGTGGCGGCGGCTAGGGCGAACAAGGTGCGTTTCATGGGATGCTCCTAGGGTGGATAATTCGGGGGAAGTTGGTAGGTGCGATTTTATCCGTAACCGCAGTCTTTAAATGGTGCAATTACGTCTGGTTGCAATCGATACCACCCAAGTTACAGGAGTTGAACATGTATCTGCTGATACTGGCGCTGCTTTTACTCGGTTTGAAACTGGCCGGGGTGGAGCCGGTGG
>Ga0209104_1000031_pt1 | contig 24416 bp, 12 predicted proteins | sample JTO19cmmetaG_FD_184156 | JGI IMG/M metagenome (GOLD analysis project Ga0209104, IMG submission 184156) | Freshwater bacterial and archeal communities from Indian Creek, Illinois, USA to study Microbial Dark Matter (Phase II) - JTO19cm metaG... | ecosystem: Environmental > Aquatic > Freshwater >... | reverse complement strand
CTTATATAGAGAAATTAAAACTAATCAAGTTTTATTAGAGGCTATCACTGAACAAGGATATGAAACTTTATTAAAATCATTAGGGATAACAGATAAGAATGGTAAGTTTGAAATTACAGATTTCTCAAAAGCTGGTATCACTCTACGTAATGAAATCTTAAAAAGAGAAGTTAATGATAACATCAGTGCTGCATTAAAAGATTTCTTAGACAAAGGTGTTGCACTTGAATCTACACCTGCATATCAACAAGTTAGAAACATTCTTTATTCTATTGCTGATAGAGAAGTTGTTAGCCCTAAGATGTCTGGTGGTATGAAGGTACAAATCCCTTCTACATTATTTGAAAGTGTAAGAGCAAAAGAAACTGAAATTAATGGTAAGAAAGGATTTACTTCTGAGGTACTTAAGTTCTATGAAGATAAAGATGGTAAACGTGTATGTGAAATCATGATAGGTAGATGGTTCAAATCAGATATGTCTGATGCAGAACTATTGAAATATTTAAACACTACGGACGAAGGTAAGAAGATCTTAGCTGGATTAGCATATCGTATTCCTACACAGAAACAAAACTCAATTGATAGCTTTGTAATCAAACAATTCCTTCCAAAAGAGTTTGGTGACTCTGTTGTTATACCTGCTGCATTAGTTGCTAAAGTGGGATCGGATTTTGATATTGATAAATTATCAATCTATTTAAAGAATGTATTTACTAATAGTAAAGGAGACTTAACACTAGTTGAATACAAAGGTTCTAAAGAAGCTACTAAACAATTCTACTCTGAAGAGTTTGATAGATTAAATAAAAATGAACAAGACTATATACTAAGACAATTAGATAAGCTTCAGAATGAAGAAGAGTTAAATCTTGACAAAGAAGAAGAATTTATAAACAAACAAGAGAAACTAAATTTAACTAAAGAAGATTGGTTAAATGATATATACAAAAAATCTCTTGAGAATGCATATATTCAATCTGGTCAGAATTTAGTTTCTCATCCTAAAAACTATAGTAGACTTATTCAACCTAACTCTGCAGAACAATTAAAATCACTTGGTAACTTCATAGCTAAAAAGACTACAGGTAAATCATTTGATTATACATCTGTTGGTAACATGCTTAATAGAAGATATATGTCTAGTCTTAGACATGCATTTGTTACAGGTAAGTATGCTATTGGTATTGCTGCTGTGAATCAAACTAACAATGCATTGAATCAAAGACAACCAATTTTTATTGATCCAGAGAGATTGAAATTAATTAGTGAAGAAGATAAGGTTTGGTTAGATGATGCCTCAATTAAATTTGAGAAATATAACAAAATGAAGATTGGCAATAAAATGTATGCCACATTATCAAAAGTTAAGAATGCTGTAGGACAAGATATATCTGATATTCTTGGACAGTTTATTGATGGATATGTGGATATCTCTAAAGGTCCATGGATCATGGAGCTTGGTGCTACACCAAACGTAGCTTCTACATTTATGTTCTTAGCTAAAGTGGGTGTGCCTATTGATACAGTGGCTTATTTCATGAATCAACCAATCATAAAAGATTACTTACGTTCTATTGAGAATGATGGATATTCATATTTATTTATGGAGTCTTATGTTAATGATATGTTTAAAGTGTACGGTGCACCAAAGAAACAAGATGTTGCTATACTAAAACAAAATAGAAAGAACTTTAATATTCCAACTAGACCAATATTAAAAAATGCTGTAGGGAAAAGTGTTAAAGATATGAATGTTCAAGAGAAAGAACAACAACGTTTAATGTTATTGGAATTCTTGAAGTATGCTAAACTTGGTGAACAAATGTTTAATGTAACACAAGGTACAAACTTTGACACTGCTACATTCAATGATCCAATGTTAGTATTTAAAAAACAAATGCAAGTTGAGAAAGCACGAAGAAGTGTTATGGCATCTGTAGACAAAGAAGGTAAAACAATATCTGCTGTTGATGGTATATTAGATAACTCAGCATTAGGTAATCTTTCACAAAAAATCTATGATATTAGAAACGCTAATGCTACAGTTCTTGTATCTGATCAAAAGGTTGTAAGAAATGTTATTCAAAAAGTTCTTCTTCCTTATGTTGGATTAAGTGATAGAGAGTTTGTTAAAGTGGCACAAAAAGCTGTAGCTGATTTATTTGATTGGGCTGTACAAACACAACAAGGTTCAACAGAAATTGATAAATACATTACTGATATTCTTGTAAAGGATGGAGGAATAACTCCAGATGTATTACAGTTTATAAATGACATTAAGAAAGATCCTGAGCATCCATTATATGATAACCACGTAGTTAATATATTACAAGTGTTACCATCTACAAAAGCTCAAGAAGGTGGTACTAATAATCTTAAGGTGAAAGGTATTGATAATAAAGTGTATGATCAAAACAATATCATATATGGATTTAGAGAAATGAGAGACTATATAGAAACTCTACCTGAGAAAAATAAATACTCTAGTATATATGATAAAATTAGATTACTAGCAGTGCTACAATCAGGACTTTCTAATTCTCCTATATCATTTACATCAGTTCTTCCTTATGAAGATTTCCAGGATATTTATAATAATGTCTTGGGTAATTTAAAAAATATTAGTAACTTAGACGACTTTTATAACTTAGGTGTATTTGAAAGAAACAACTGGAACAATGATGATATGGTACCAAGAAAGAGAGCAGGTTACATTGCATCAATAGGTGTGTACAATCCTGCTATGTATTTCTTATCAGATGAAATACAAACAGCTGTTGTTAAGAAACAAATCCCTCCTGTTATTACACAATCAATAAATAACAGAGAAGGTAGATATGATTACATGGTATACACTTGGGAAGTTAGTGTGAAGCTTACACCTGAAGATGTGAAACAAAGATTGACACAAGCAGAGAAGAAATCAAAAATGCGTGCACAAGGTGATTACTCTTTCATGAAAAAAGGATTGTTTAGAAAGGTGGTAGATAAAAACAATGTTCCTCTTATCCATAGTTATACAAATAAAAATGGAGAACTTGTAGAATACTATGTATACAAAGCTATCAATGCTTGGGGAGATTCATATAGAGCTAATGAGTTTTATGATGTTGATAAACAATCTGCAATTGATAATGGATTCATTAAAGTGAATGATGTAGACAATTTAGATATCATTGATTTATTTAAAGGAACACGTAGAAAAACTGTAAGTGATAAAGCTTTTAAACAAGGAGTAGTGAAGAGTGAGAAAGTAGAGAAGACTCCTATTAAAGATGTACAACAGTTTGACAATAGTAATGAGTATGATTATGAACCTATGTCTTATGATGAAAGTGGATATGATCCATACGCTGCATATGATCTTGGAACACCTACAGAAACTGTAAATGAAAAACCTAGTAATGTAGAAGTTGTAAGTAGATATTCTATTGCTGATGTAAAAGCTAATCCAAATAAAATATATGTGTTTGGTGATAATATGATAAGAAGAGGAACTGGTGGGCAAGCTCAAATTAGAAACAATCCTAATGCTATGGGAATTACTACAAAAATTTTTCCAACTAATGATGATAATGCATTTATGTCAGATTCAGATTTTGCATCAAATAAAAGTTTTATTGATAAAGATATAGCTAAGATTAAAGCTGATGGAAGAACTGTTGTTTTACCTAAAGATGGTTTAGGTACAGGACTTGCTAAACTAAAAGAAAAAGCTCCTAAAACTTATGCTTATCTAAAACAAAAACTATTGGAAGAATTTGGATTTGATAATGATAAAGGAACTATAATTAAAAAAGGGACTAATAAAAATAATCCTCCAGGTTTACCTGAAATAGATAAAACAAATAAAACCTGTAAATAATAAAACTATGCCTTGTAAAATTGAAATAAAACAAAACATTACAAACGTCATTGAAGAAAAGACTAACTATGCAATGAATAAATCATTTGCAGATGCTAGACAGATTGCAAAATCAGTCAATGATGAGTTTGGTTTTAAAGTGGTTTCATTTGTTCAAAATGATATTGATTATATTGATAGAGTAATTAATGTTCCTTCAGAACTAGTTGATCTATATTATGATCATGAATTAAAAATAGATGAAGAACAAAGCAGAGAGTATCAAGATATATTAGATCAGGAACAAGAAGGTACACAATTAACGTTATTTCAAAAAGAAGAAATGCCTGCATCTAGAGCATCTAAAGAAACACTTGATAAATTAAAACAAGTGGCTGATAAGATGGGAGTTAAAATGCAAGCTCTTTCTGATTACTTAAAAGGTAACCCTGATATAAAAGCTACAGACATTAATGCACTTGCTGATCTTTTTCAAGGGATAATAGCTATTGCTGAAGGTAAAGAAGATGTTGCTCTTACAGAAGAGATTGTTCACGTTGCTACAGCAATGATAGAACAAGTAGATCCAAAGATTGTTACAGAGATGATATCTAAGATAACTAGATTTAAGATATACCAACAAACTTTAAATGCTTATAAGAATGATCCTAACTACCAAACTAAAGATGGTAAACCAGACATCAGAAAAATTAAAAAAGAAGCTGTAGATAAACTTATATCTGAATTGATTATCAAGCAATCTGAGGGCTCTACAGAGTTTCCAGAACTATCAGATGAAACCGATAGATCTATAATTAGAAACTTTTGGAATACTATTTTAGATTGGTTTAGAGGAATGTATAAAGCAGCTAACATTAATGTGTTTGAACAAGTTGCATCTAAAATTGCTGCTGGAGATATAGGAGTATCTTATGCTCGTAAGCAAGAAGGACTTGATTATATATTTGAACAAAACCCTGAACTAGCAAACATAGGAACACAGGAACAATATTCTATGTACATAGATAGAATATTCCCTAACAGTGAAGTGAAACAAATTGTTTATCATGGAACAGGTTCTGCTACTAAACTAGAATCATTAACTCCTAGAGATGGAAGAGTTTATTTCAGTGATGATTTAACTGCTTCTAGATATGCTGATTGGGATGCTACTAATAGATTATTAAATGCTCCTGAAGAAGAAGCTAATCCACAATTAGTTCCTGCTGTTATTAACTTAGAGAACCCTGTTGTTCTAGATGGTGTAGACTACACTGAAACAGAAAGTAATAAAGAAGGTGATGGTATAATAGGTTTAAATATTTCAGATCCATTAGGAGGTCTAGAAACACAATACGTTGTTAGAGATGCTTCACAAATACATGTGCTAGGTAGTGAGCAAGATATAATTGACTTCAAAGAGTTTATGAAAATAGCTCCAGCTATATTCAAAGGTGAAGGATTGTATTTTCAAAAACTAACACCTGCACAATTAGAGATTCAACAAAGAATACAAACTACAAGAACTAGTATTGAGAAAAGAGAAGAGTCTAAATCTGTAAAAGCTGACCCATTGTTAATGGATACAGAAGAAGCTTCTAACTATTATATAGTTAAGAATCCTGATGGTACAGAAGATAGAATTGAAAAAAGGGTTACTGATAGAGTTAAGGCATGGTATAGACAAAGATTTGGAGATAAAACTTTCTCTGAAGCTGAGAAAACATTCAATGAATTTAAAAGAACTCTTGGTGTTAAGTATCACCATTACTTTGAAGAGATTCATGGAAGATATTTTAATTCTGATGGAACTAGAAAAACAAGAATTGAACCACGTCCTAGAATAATTAATTCTGTAGATGAAGAAGTTTATGATAAGCTAGAACAATACTATGTTGATTTGATTGCTAAGTTTTCTCAAAAAGGGAAAAACCCATTAGTGTTCTCTGAGGTTATATTGTATGATCCTAAAGTAAAAGAGGCTGGAACTATTGACCTTTTAATTGTAGAGGAAAATGGTAAAGCAAATATAATTGACTGGAAGTTCATGAGTGTATCTGCTAATGCAAATGATATTCCTTGGTATAAACAAGGAGCTTATAATGTTCAGCTTGGTCGATATAAAGATATGTTGAAAGATGCATATGGTGTTAAAGAGTTTGGAATGAATAGAGCTATTCCTATTTTAATGGAATTTAGAAAGAAGGTTACAAACAAAAAAGATGATCTTGGACTTGCACTTTCTGGCATAGCTATTGGAACAATAGATTCAAATAGAATTGAAGATATGAGATTGGTTCCTGTATCTGAAGAAAGTGAATCTACAGGTAATGAAGCTCTTGATAATTTATTAACACAATTAAATTCTATATACAAACAAATTTCAAAAACTAGTGCTACATCAGACGAAGAACGTGAGTATAAAACTGAACGTATGAATGTGCTTAAAGAAGCAATTAGAGCAGCACACGCTTCACAAAACATCACACCTTTAATTAATGTAATTAAGGTGATGAGAAAAGAAGGACAGGATATTATAAATGATTGGGAAACAATCTATGATAAGAAAGTTGCATCTAGTGATGACTTTGATAATCCAGAACTTTCTGATTATGCAGATAATATTAGAGAGTATATTGCAATTGCAAATGTTTTTGTGAATGTAGATAAACTTATTGGTGATCTTATCTGGAATAAAGACATGGAAGCATCTGCTAAAACTTCAGGAGCTAAGAAAAATTTAGAATATAGAAAGAAAATATTAGATGATATTAACACTGAGACAAAAGAAATCTTTGACTCAGTAGATAAAGTAAAAAAGATTGCTGGATCATTTGCAAATAAGTTTATGGGAGAAAGAAATCTTGTTACAGGACTTCTTAAAACTGATGCTATATGGAAAGGACTAGGTTCTTTCTTTAGAGGTGCAGCAGAAGCTCCATTAGCTTCAGTTAAAATATTATATAAACTTGTAAACAATGCTAAGGGAAGAGCTTCTACGGATGCCCTTGAAGAGATTAACGATTTATTAAATATAAGAAAGAAACTTGCTGATAGAGGTGGTGATCTTAGAAAACTTGTACAACAGATATATCAAAAAGATGATAAAAATAACTTAGTTAATAAACTAATTTATAAGTATCAGAAAGCTTTCTATGATGCAGTTGATAATAATGCTACTGAAGGTAACCAGGATAAGAACTGGTTAATGAAAAATATAGACATAGATGCTTATAAAAAAGAGGCACTACCTAAAATGAATGCTGCAATTGATAGAATTGCAAAAACACATGAAGACAATCCTGATATGATGGATAGGCTGATTGAACAAGAAAGAAACAAATGGGATATATCTAGTAGAGATTTTAATGGTTGGAATAATTATATAATTAAAAGACATCCGAAAGATCAATGGTTATCAGAAGAATACAAAGACTTACAAAAAGATCCTGAGTTATTTGAATTATATAATTTTATAAATAAAATTAATAGTAAAGCAAATGATGTTGGATATATACAGAATAAATTATATTCTACATTCTTACCATTTGTAAGAAAGAGTATGGCAGAAAGTCTTGCATGGGATTTTAGTCTTTCATCTATTATGAAAATGGGAGATGATTTATCTGTTAGAGCTAGTGATGTTGGATATGGTTCTGTAAATGAACTTACAGGAGAACTAGAACATAGTATTCCTAAATATTATACATATGATTTTACAGAAACTGAAGATGGTATAAATGATTACAGTGATGTGAGTGAGGATCTTTTCAAGAACATGATATTGTATATCAACCACATGGAGAAATATAAATATCTATCTGAGGTGGAAGGACAAATTCAATTAGTAAAAACAGTTGAATCTTTTAAAGGTCACTTAAATACTAGTCTTACAGGAGATATTATTTATGTAAATGGTAAACCACAGGAAGAGAAAGGTAATGAAGATAATGAAAAGATCTTTGACAACTTCTTACGTTCTTTATTATATGAACAAAAATATCCATTATCAGATTATGATACAGCTTTAAATGTTTCTCCAAAGAATGCTGTTAAGAAAGCTATTAATAAACTTGCAGGTAAAGAAATTTATACAATAGATGAAGATCCAAGTGCTCTATCATTAGTTAAGTCAATGGATGCTTTGAATAGAGGATTTCAATTAAAGACATTAGGATTTGAATTTATATCTGGAGCAGTTAACTTGTTTGGTGCTAACATACAGTTGGCTACACAAGCTGGTAACTATTTTAGAGCTAGAGAAATTGCATCTAATGAATCAAAACTTATAGGAAATAGATTCAAGAATGATGATGAAAGAGAAATGTTTGTTCAATTGATTGATGTATTCATGCCTCTTAAAGATGATCCTTCATATGAGAAAATGAAAGCGTCTGGAATGTCTGCATTGACAAGAGAAAGTTTCTCTGATATGCTAATGTATTTCATGAGAGAACCTGAACATCATGTTGAGAAATCTGTATTCCTTACACTTCTTGATAACTCAATGATAGTGGATGGAAGAATTGTAAACATTAGAGAGTTTGTAAAAAATAAATATAAAAATAGATATTCTTCTGCACAAGATTATAGATCTCAATCTAAAGAAATAGAAGCTGAGATTGAAGAATTAAAGAAAACAAAATCTATTACTAATACAAAACAACTTATAAATGGTAAACTTGTAGTTCCAGGACTAGATCTTAAAAACTTTAAAGAAGTAGAAAGACTTAAAAACTTAACTAGATATATTTCTAGACAAGCTACTGGGGGAATGTCTGACTCTGATTTAAACAGAGCAGGGATGAACATCTGGACTAAGAGTATGATGGTGTTTAAAGGATGGATTCCTAAACTTGTTGATACACGTTTTGGAGAATTCAGAAAAGTGGGAGATGATTTCTCTGTAATAATAGATGAGAATGGTTTAACTACTGGAGAGAAATATGATATAGGACGTGTTAGATTATTTGCTTCTTTCTTATCATTTAATATTATCAAAACAATAAATGATATAAATAATATTATTCAAGTGAATGAAGAGGGTGTCTTACAACTTGATGCTATGTATGAGAAGTTTGCTGAAGACTATAAGAAAAGAACTGGTGAAGACTTAACTATATCTAGAGAAGACTTTATGGATTTGATAAGAACCAATCTTCGTAACCAGGTAAAAGAACTTACAATACTAATAGCTATGTTTGGATTAATGTTATCAATAGGATTTATGGCACCTGATGATGATGAAGATAAAGCTACTAAAAACTTCTTTAGATATTCTCAAAAGGTTATGGATAAGTTTGTTGGAGAGCTTTCATTCTTCTACAATCCTGTAGAGTTTCAAAAGATGCTTAGTGGTAGTACATTCCCAGCGTTAGGTTTGTTCTCAGATATTGAAAAATTTATTACACATTTCACAATGGAAACTACAGGATTAGATCTTTCTGAAACAGATAGAACACCTGAAGAAGTTAGAGAAAAAGCAAAACCAATTAAATATGCTGCTAAGATGCTTCCAATAACTAAGTCATTGATAACATATCTATCTTTATTCAGTGAAGAGTTTGCTAAAGAATATGACATAACAATTCAAAACAAAAGTAATAGATAAGAACGCTATATTATACCAGGTATTTACTGCTAACACTTTCAAAATATATAATTAATAATTAACTTTGCTCACATGAGAACAGCTGCAATTTGCCCAACATGTGCTACGTATGAGAATGCTTTATGCATTATATACAATGGCCCTTACTTAACTAATATAAAGGTGAATCCTTTAGAGGATCTTCAATCTGTATTAGCTAAAATAAACACTAACTTAGTACCATTATCTGGTATAGTCGCTCCTAGTACATCTGCTACATACCTAGGACAAACTTATTTGAATACAGCTAAATCTATGCTGTATTTTGCTAAAGCTGTAGGTACAGGAGCTTCTGATTGGAGTCTTGTATTAACTACACCTGTAGCAACACCTGAGTATGCTAATAATTCAGCTGCTCTATTCGCTGGCTTAGTTGCTGGTCAGATCTACCGTACAGGAGATCTTCTTAAAATCGTTCACTAATAATCTATCCCAATGAGTGTAATCTGTGCTGCTAATCCTTGTCCAATATTATTAAGTTCATCTTGTGTATTCTACGAAGGACCAAACTTAATATGTACTGGTATAAATACTAATGAAACCCTTGAGTCTGCATTAAAGAAAATTAATGATAGACTATGTTCAGGTGCTGGTGCTGATGGAACTAGTGGTACTTCTGGTACCAGTGGAACGTCAGGAACCACAGGAACTAGTGGGACTTCTGCCACATCAGGTACTTCTGGTACCACAGGTACTTCTGGAAGTGCTGGAACTAGTGGCACCTCTGGTACATCTGGTACTTCAGGGACCAGTGGTACATCCGCTACTTCTGGAACTTCTGGTACTTCAGGATTACAAGGTGATAGATATAGAACAGTCTCTACAGATTGTTTTACATTAGGTAACTCAGGAACACTTACCGTTGATACAGGATTGTCATACACTCCTGGTCAATCAATTGTTATTGCATATAACGCATTTAATTATCAAGAATCTGTTGTTATAACATATAATCCTTTTACAGGAGATTTAGCTTTCACTGCTCCTACATTAGTAGTTGGTGCTGGAAACTATTGTATATGGGATGTAAATCTAGATGGAGCAACAGGAGGAGATGGATCTTCTGGAACTAGTGGAACTAGTGCTACTGCTGGAACAAGCGGAACAACTGGTACTAGTGGTACAACAGGATCTAGTGGTTCTAGTGGAACATCTGGAACTAGCGGAACATCTGGTAGTAGTGGTACATCTGGAAGTAGTGGAACAACTGGTACTTCAGGAACTACAGGAACTAGTGGAAGTGCTGGTAGTAGTGGGTCTAGTGGATTAAATGGTTCTTCAGGAGCTGCCATAGCTAACTGGTTTGCAAGTTTCTCAGATAATAGTAATCAACCTATAATAGCTGCTAACACTCCTACACCAGTTACATATAATACAACAGAACTAGCAAATGGTATCATCTTAGACATTGGTCAACAGATTAGATATCCACATGCTAATATATATGAATTTGGATATTCTCTACAAGTAGAAAAGACTGGTGGACCAAGTGCAGACATAGAGATATGGATCAGAAAGAATGGTAGTAATATTGTTAGAACAGATTCATATTTAACTATTACAGCTGATGGTATAATACAATTACCATATGTATCCTTTATATTAGAATTACAAGCTAACGATTACTTAGAAATTTTATTTTCTTCTACAAGTCAATTTGTTCAGTTAACTGCTAAGGCAGCTAAAACTGTTCCATACGCAGCACCTGCTGCACCTTCTGTTATTGTTGTAACAAAACAAATAGGTGTTGGTGTAGGATCTACATCAGGAAGCTCTGGTACTAGTGGAACATCAGGTACTACTGGTACATCAGGAACATCTGCAACATCAGGTACAAGTGCTACTAGTGGAACCTCTGGAACAAGTGGTACTACTGGATCTAGTGGATCTTCAGGCACATCAGGAACTGATGGAACAGGAGGTACGTCTGGTACATCTGGAAGCTCAGCTACTAGTGGGACCTCAGGAACATCAGGAACAACAGGAATAGATGGTACAAGTGGAATAGATGGATCAAACGGTACATCAGGTACATCAGCTACAAGTGGTACTTCTGGAACTTCTGCAACTAGCGGAACTAGTGGAACAAGTGGAACTACAGGAACTTCAGGTTCATCTGGTAGTGCAGGAACTTCTGGTACATCAGCAACTAGTGGTACAAGTGGTACTAATGGATCAGCAGGTACTAGTGGAACATCTGCTACATCTGGGACATCAGGAACAACAGGTACTAGTGGTAGTTCAGGAACATCAGGCACAAGTGGAAGCTCAGGCTCTTCTGGTACTAATGGAAGTGGTGGAACATCAGGAACAGCTGGTACATCTGGAGTAGATGGTGCTAATGGTGTAGCTGGTGGTCAAGTTTTATACATGAACCAATCATTAAACACATCATCTGCTTTTGGAACACCAACATATAAACAATTAAGTCCAATACCTACATCCACTGGACAAGTAACTTTTTCAACAACTGTTGCATCTGGTGCAACTGTTACACTGGCTACATATGCTACAGATAGTGGAGTTCCAGGATTAACAAGTATACCTGCAGGTAACTGGGGGTTCACTGGTCACTTTGTTACAAATAATACTAATGCTAGTTGGGATATTTATTATGAACTTTGGAAATATACAATTGGTGGTGTATCTACATTATTAGGTACAACTAATATTGTTCCTATAACTTTAGAAACACCTATTGTACAACAAGTTTTTGCTGATTCATTTATACCTGGACAATCATTAAATACTACTGATAGACTTTATATAAAAGTAATTGCAACAAATACATCTAATCAATCACATCCTATTGTATTCTATACAGAGGGTAGTTCATATTACTCATATGTACAAAGTTCTTTTCAAGCTCCTTCAGGGACTAGTGGAACTTCAGGTACTTCTGGTGTAAATGGTACAAGTGGAACCACTGGAACTAGTGGAACCACAGGTACAAGCGGTACAACTGGAACAAGTGGATCTAGTGGTACTTCAGGTACTTCAGGCACCTCTGGCTCAAGTGGTACATCTGGAACCTCTGGTTCAACAGGTACAAGTGGTTCATCAGGAAGTTCAGGTACAACTGGAACTAGTGGTACATCTGCTACTAATGGTACAGGAGGAACAAGTGGTACTAGTGGGACTAGTGGAACCTCTGGTAGCTCAGGAACTGCAGGAACTTCTGGATCTTCTGCATCTTCTGGTTCATCAGGTTCAAGTGGAACAAATGGTTCATCAGGAACTAGTGGAAGCTCAGCAACAAGTGGAACATCTGGCACATCAGGTACTTCAGCAATCAATGGATCAAACGGAACCTCAGGTACTGCTGGATCTAGTGGTACTACTGGAACTTCTGGAACCACAGGTACAAGTGGATCTGCAGGATCAAGTGGATCTAGTGGAACAGCTGGTAGTTCAGGTACAACAGGAACATCTGGTACTAGTGGAGTAAATGGAAGTAATGGAACTTCAGGTACATCAGGAAGCTCAGGGATAAATGTAGGATCAAGTGCTGTAATTATATTAGGTGCTGGTACATGTTCATCAGTAAGAACTGGTGTTGGTAACGCTTCTACTGGTAATTGTAGTGCATCGTTAGGTGGTCAAAATAATAGTGCTACAAATAATTTTGCAACAATAGCTGGTGGTCTAGGAAACGTTGCTAGTGGTAATGTATCAACAATAGCTGGTGGTTATGTAAACAGTGCATCTGGTACTGTATCAACAATTGGTGGTGGTAAGAGTAATACTGCATCAAATACTTATGCAACTATTGGTGGTGGTGCAAATAATACTGCTTCTAGTTGTATATCAACAATTGCAGGTGGTAGATATAATGTTGCTTCAAATACTGGTAGTTTTATTGGTGGAGGTTATTGTAACAATGCTTCTGGTTATTGTTCTATAATTGTTGGAGGTAGGTCAAATAGTACAAATTCAATTCATACAATAATTGGTGGTGGTAATTCTAATGTAATTAATACATCAGGAGTTGGTGGAAGTGCTATATTTAGTGGAGGAGGAAACCAAATATGCGGAGGATATGGACAAAATTATGCAGTAATTGTTGGTGGTATTCAAAATTGTATTATAGGAAATTCTAACTATTATTCTTTTATAGGAGCTGGTAGTAGTAATAAATTATTAGGAAGTTATCAAGGGACAAGAAATTCAATTGTAGGTGGTTATAGCAATACAATATTAAATGGAGGATGTAATTTTATTGGTGGAGGTTGTTGTAATATTAATTCTTGTAGTTTTTCTACTATTGTAGGAGGTAATAATAATAGAGCAAATTATTGTGCTGGTTATTATGCTTCATATATTAATGCTGGTGGTTTTGTTGGAGGAGGTTCAGGAAATACTGCATCAGGTAGTGGTTCAGTAGTTGTTTCAGGTATTAGAAAATTGTCTTTAGCTGGTGCTGGTTTAAATAATACTGCAAGTAATATAAACGCTTTTATTGGAAGTGGTTTTACTAATACTGCAAGTGGAATTGCATCAGTAGTTGTGGGTGGTGAAAGCAATATTGCATCTGGTACTCGTTCTTTTGTAGGCGGTGGTAGAATTAATACCGCTTCTAACAGTTATTCAGTAATTGCTGGAGGTTATTGTAATACTGCATCTGGTTCAATTTCAACAATTGGAGGTGGTCGTAGTAATATTTCGAGTTGTTTTGCTTCAACTATTGCTGGAGGTTACTATAACAATTCTTCTGGGTTATATTCAAGTATTGGAGGTGGTAATGGAAATACTGCTTCTGGTCAAACTTCAACAATTGCTGGTGGTCAAGGAAATACTGCTTCTGGTACTTATGGAACAATTGCTGGTGGTAGAAGTAATACTGCTTCTTGTAATTTTTCTTTTATTGGTGGTGGTTATTGTAATACTGCTTCTAATAGTTATGCAACAATTGGTGGTGGATGTTGTAACACTGCTTCTGGTAATAATGGAACAATTGGTGGTGGATATTATAATACTGCTTCTTGTAATTTTTCTTTTATTGGTGGTGGTTATAGAAATACTGCTTCTGGAGATTCTGCTTTTATTGGTGGTGGTCAATATAATACTGCTTCTGGTCAATGTTCCTCAATTGGAGGTGGATATCTTAATACTGCTTCTAATACTTATTCAACAATTGGTGGGGGTTATAATAATACTGCTTCTGGAGGTCGTTCTACAATTGGTGGTGGTTATCAAAATACTGCTTCTGGTCCTTATTCAATAATTGGTGGAGGTAGACGTAATGTTGCTTGTCAAATGTATTCAACAATCGGTGGTGGTTGTTGTAATACTGCTTCATATCTTTATACAACAATAGGAGGTGGTGAATGTAATACTGCTTCTTATTATCATTCAACAATTGGTGGTGGATGTTCTAATACTGCTTCTGGTAGAGCATCAACAATTGGTGGTGGATGTTCTAATAGTGCCACTAATGTTAGTTCAACAATAGGTGGTGGTAAAGTAAATTTAAACAAATCTGAATCTGGGGTTATTGGGGGTGGTAGTTTAAACATAACATCTAATGCTACTATATTTAATTCATATTGTGTTACTGGTAGTTGTTTTGTAATATATGGCAATGCAACACCATCATTTGCAATTGGAAATAATTTTATTGCATCAAGTATTGGTAATTATAGTTATGCGGGACAAATAACTAATGTTGTTTATAGTGGTGGTTATACTTATTTAACCACAAATCAATCCTTTATTTCTGGAAATTACCCAAAGTTAGTAAATACAACTACTGCTCCAAATGGAAGCAATTTTGCAACAATTGGGGGTGGTTTTAGCAATAAAAGTTTTGGTTTTTTATCAACAGTAGGTGGTGGTCAAGGTAATATTTCGTCTGGAGGTACATCATTTGTAGGTGGTGGATATTGTAATATTGCTTCTGGTGCTAATTCTATAATAGGTGGTGGTCGTTGTAATACTGCTTCTTGTGCTTATGCAACAATAGGTGGGGGTATAATAAATTGTGCATCTGGTTGTTTATCTACTATTAGTGGTGGTCGCCAAAATATTGCTCCTGGTTCAATTTCAACAATTGGTGGTGGATATTGTAATATTGCTTCTAGTAATCTTTCTACAATTAGCGGTGGTAGAAGTAATACTATTTCTGGTTATATTTCTACAATAGGTGGTGGTCGTTGTAATCTTGCTTCTAATACATATTCAACAATAAGTGGTGGATGTTGTAATCTTGCTTCTGGTTTTAATTCATTTATAGGAGGTGGTAGTTTAAACATTTCTGCTAATAATCGTTCAGTTGTAGGTGGAGGAATCTTAAATAATTCTAATGGTGCTTGTGCAACTATTAGTGGTGGTGCGTGTAATACTATCACTGGAAACTGTTCAACAGTTGGTGGTGGTTATAGAAATTGTACTTCTGCTTTAAGTTCAATAATTGGTGGTGGTAGATGCAATATTATTACTGGTGGTTGTGGTACTATTGGAGGAGGATATAAAAATACTGTTTCTAATACTCGTGCAACTGTTGGTGGTGGGTATTGTAATACTGCTTCTAATGTATCAGCAACTATAAGTGGTGGTCAGCAAAATAGTGCAACTGGTATTTTTTCAACAGTTAGTGGGGGTTTATGCAATGTATCTAGCGGTATTCGTACAACAATTGGTGGTGGTCAAAGTAATAGTTCAAGTGGTGGTTGTTCTACAATTAGTGGAGGATTTTATAATGCTTCTTCTGGTACTCTTTCTGGTATTTTAGGAGGTAGATGCAATACTGCTTCTGCAACTTATTCAAGTGTAGGCGGAGGTTGGTGTAATAAAACAAATTCAAGACATTCAGTAATATCTGGAGGTCAAAGAAATATAATTCAATCAACAATAAATGAATGTTGTGCATTTGGTGTTACAATAGGTGGTGGTATTGGACATAATACTTCTGGAGGTACTTTAGGATTCTTTACTGGAGATTTAACTGGAACAATAATGTGTTGCAATGCTGGTAAGTTATCTACAATAGGAGGTGGTTTACTACATTGTAATAGTGGTGCTTGTTCTTTTATTGGAGGTGGTTCTTATAATAGTATTTCTTGTAATGGAACTTTATCAACTATTAGTGGTGGTTCAAATAATTGTAGTAATGGACAATTATCAACTATTGGTGGAGGTAAATGTAATATTGCATCTGGTATTACTTCTACAATTGGTGGTGGTTATAAAAATACTGCTTCTGGATATTACTCTTTTATTGGAAGTGGTCAATGTAACACTGCTTCTGGTATTACTTCAGTAGTTGCTGGTGGCTTAAGTAATACTGCTTCTGGTTTTAGAGCAACAGTAGGTGGTGGTCAATCTAATAATGCTTCTGGTACACGTTCAATAATTAGTGGAGGATATGCAAATTCTGCTACTAATACTTATTCTTCTGTTGGTGGTGGTCTTGCCAATAGTTCAACTGCTTTTGCTTCAACAATTGCTGGTGGTCAAAGCAATAGTGTATCTGGTACTCGTTCAATAATTGGTGGTGGTCAAGCTAATACTGTTTCTGATAGTTGTTCATTTCTTGGTGGAGGATATTTTAATAATATTAACACTATGGGTGGTCAAAATGTAATTGGTGGTGGTAGAAGTAATACTATTTCTGGTATGGGTCAATATTCTTCAATTTTAGGTGGTTGTTTTAATACCAATTTTGCTTGTTTTTCTTCAATTTTAGGTGGTTGTTTTAATTCTACTTCTTGTCCTTTTTCTATGATTGTAGGAACTGGTATTACTGCTGACAGATGTTGTACTACATTTGTAAATAACTTATCAATCAAAAATATTCCAATTTCATGTTTTGGTTTACCGAGTGGTTCAGTTTGGAATAACTTTGGAACATTAAATATAGTACCTTAATAATAATTTTTAAACTTTAATAAATATTCATAATGGAAAATTTCACAATTCATATCTTTGGATATGGAGAAACTCAAATTAATTCAAAAGACTTATCAATAAAAGTAGCAACTGATACATTAACAACAGTAACTCCTTTAATAGATGCAATCTTTACTAACAAGCCTGAAGATAATCCAACTGTAATTACAGACTTCCACGCTATTAACCTATTCGGTTATAATGATGTTCGTTGGATGTCAAAAGATGGATTTGATGTAAAAGATGATGAGGAATTAAAACCTCTTATCGATGCTTTAATTGCTGAGTTAGAAACAAAAACAACTACTACTACTACAACTGTGGTGTAATTATTTTAAATTATTTATTAAAAGGGTAAGATTTTTATTAATCTTATCCTTTTTTTATTTACCTTTGTCTATAAATCAATTAATTATGAAGAAAAGAATATTTTTTAACTCCTCTCTTCCTAGGGCAGGATCTACACTTCTGCAGAATATAATTGCAGATAATCCAGATTTTTATTGTACACCTACATCAGGATTTCTAGATCTTTTATTAGGTGCTAAACAAAGTTATAATCATGGTCAAGAGTTCAAAGCACAAGATGCTGAATTAATGAAACAAGGATTCATTGGTTTTTGTCATAATGCTATGCATGGTTACTTCAATGCTATTACAGACAAACCTTTTGTATTAGATAAGAATAGAGGATGGGGAGTTCACTTACCTCTTGCTAAAGAGTTTATGGTGGCACCTAAAGTGGTATGTATGATTAGAGATGTACGTGCTGTCTATTCTTCTATGGAAAAGAACTTTCGTAAAAATCCTACAGAAGCAAATCATGTTCAAGATCCTTCACAATTAATAGGTACCACTCTACAAAAAAGAATTAATATATGGGCTGATGGACCACCTGTTGGTATATCTATGGAAAGATTAAAAGATATATTTGATCAAGGTATAGATAAAGAAGTGTTGTTTATTAGATATGAAGACTTAATGGATTTTCCTGAACAAGAGATGAGACGTTTATATGAATACTTAGAACTTCCATACTATGAAGGTCATACTTTTGATACTGTTACACAGCATACACATGAGAATGATGCTATACATGGTATCTATGGAGATCATAAACTAAGATCTACATTTGAAAGAAAGCCTGATGATTTTGAAGAAGTCTTAGGATATGAAATTTGTCAATCAATTAAAAACAGTTATCCTTGGTTCTTTAAGAAATTTGGATACGTATAAAACAAACCAACATGAATATAATATTTGATATATCAGGAGGCTTAGGAAAGAACATTCTTTCTACAGCTGTATTAAAAGCTATTAAAACACAACATCCTAAAGCAAAAGTAATTGTTCTTACATCTTACCCAGATGCATTCATTGGTAATCCCAATGTGAACAAAGTGATAATACATGGAACCACTACATCAATCTATAAAGATTATATAGAAAACAAAGAGGCAAAGATTTTTATCACTGATCCATATACAACATCAGATTATCTAACAGAATCAAAACATCTGATTGAGATATGGTGTAATCTTTTTGGTATTACTTACAATGGTGAATTGCCTGAGTTATTTATATCTAAAACAGAAACAGAATACTTTGCTCCATTCTATCAATTAGATAAACCTATTATGGTTATACAACCTAATGGTGGTGCACAAGATCAACCATTAAAATATAGCTGGACAAGAGATATACCAACTCCTGTAATAAATGATGTGATTCAACATTACAAAAAAGATTATGCAATTGTACACATCAAACGTGAGGATCAAATAATGTATGATGATACTATAGGAGCTCTTGATTCATTTAGAAGTATAGCTGTTCTATTATCTCTATCACAGAGAAGACTTCTTATTGATTCATCAGCTATGCACATTGCTACAGCTCTTAATCTACCAGCTGTTACATGTTGGATAGGAACAAGTCCTAAAGTGTTTGGATACGAGATGCACAATAACATAGAAGCTAATGCTCCAGACAAAGAATTAAACTTGGATCATCCATACTTACAAAGACTTCCATTGTTTGAAGACATATCTAGATGTCCATACACAGAGTTGAGTAATATATTTAATAGTGCAGATATAATTAAAGCGTTAAAGTAATGGCAGTATATTGGTTTACAGGACAGCCTTCACATGGTAAGACAGTGTTGGCTAAGTTATTAAAAGAAGAACTAGAAAAATCTGATAAAGTGTTTCACATAGATGGTGATGACTTACGTGCACTTACATTAAATGTAGATTTCTCTGAACAAGGAAGAAAAGATAATGTTAGAGGAGCACAGAAAATAGCACACTATTTATATAATCAAGATTATACAGTGGTAGTGTCTGTTATTGCTCCATATAGATGGCAGAGAGAAGAATTTAAAACTATGCTTGGTGCAGATCTTATAGAACTATATGTTCATACAACAGAACCAAGAGAAAGAGATCATTTTAGTGTGTTTAATTATGAAGCTCCATTAGAGAACTTCATTGATGTAGACACTACAGATGATACACCAGAAGAATCAATTGTTAAAATTTTAAAACTAATATAATGGGATGGACTAAAAAAGTGCATGTAGAATCTTCTATGCAACCAAAAGATTCACAATATGCAATGTTTGTAGGAAGATGGCAACCTTTACATAAAGGGCACCAAGAACTATTTGAACAAGCTTTAGATAGTGGTAAGAATGTTTTGATTTGTATCAGAGATATAAAACCTGATGAGAAGAATCCTTTCACAGCTAATCAGGTGAAGGATAACATTGAGAATCACTATGCTTTATTTGTAGAAAACAATATAGTGAAAGTGATTATTATTCCAGACATCTGCTCAATTGAGTTTGGTAGAGGAGTTGGATATGATATCATAGAACACATACCACCTACAGAGATAGCAGAGATATCAGCTACAAAGGTGAGAGAGCAAATGCGTAAAGATGGTAAACTATGAACGTAGAAAAGAAAAGACACATAGCTAAAACTGTAAGTTATAGATTACTAAGTACATTGATTGGATTTACAATCATGTTAGTTATAACAGGATCTGTTAAAATAGGTGCTGCCTTTGGTGTAGCTGAACTGATATATAAACCAGTTCAGTATTATTTACACGAAAGAGTTTGGTACAGATGGATTAAGTATGGATTAAAGGATTAATCAAATCAATCACCATCTTTGGTGTTATACTATTCTGACATTCAAATTGTCTGTCTGTACCTTTATGTACAGGACACCAGTCCCAATCTCCTTTATCAAACTTATACTGTGGATCATTCCAACATCCATGGCACACATTTGTATTTACTGGCCTATGGCATTTGAATTCATGATGTTCACTAGTGAAGTTTGAGATCATGATCACTGGTACATCTAATGCCCATGCTAACCAGCTAAGCCCACTAGATAGTCCTATAAAGAATCTACTATTATATATAACACTCATGGTATTAGTCATTGAGTTGTCAAGTAATCCTTGACAGTTGTCAAATGGATTGTTCTCTAATGATGTATTGATCACTTTATATCCTTCTCCATGTAAATAGTTAATCACTTCTTGCCAAGCTTCTCTGGTCCAGAACTTACATCCTGCTGTACTATTAGTAGCTATTGCAACTTGTTTCAATGAAAGACACACTCTACTATTTACAATCCTTGGTTTAACTTCTTCATAAGGAAGACCTAGAATATTTGTAGCTGTCTGCTGAAGAGGAATAGTGTTTGGTATTTCTGGTTCTCTGTTTGCATTATAAAACCAACCAATCTTATACATAGCATACAGATTAGTTACATTGGTCCCTGGTGCAACAAACTCAAGCTCTGGATATGCATCTTCAAACAAGAAGTTCTTGAATGTACTTACAATCACATCACACTTATGTTTCACTTTGAAATCTAATGCATAAGGAATCCAAGCTATTGTATCTCCTAAAGAAGAGCTCTCAAAAGCAATGTACACTCTCTTACCATCTAGATCTAGAAGTTTATCGTACACCTTCTCTCCATCTTTATACACAACTGTTCTCCACTTAGTGTAATACTCTCTAGCAAGTTTTATCCAGTGATTACATTTAATAGTATCACTATGAACTAATAAATCACCATCATAAAACTCTACACGAAAGTCACTAGTAGATGTACCAGTTATCTCTAAGAATGGTTGGCCTACAAAGTGTTGTGTTATATTATAATCATTTACATCATTTTTGTGTGGAATAACAGACACTGCATGCTTATACAGGTTTAAATTATTCTTAGCAAAGAATATAGATGGGTTATCAATTGGTATAGGATAATTTACAGGAGATGCTAATATACTTGTTATCTGTTCTACCATTGTAATAGGATTTAAATTAGTTATATATTTAGTGAACATGTTTTTATATTGAGGAAGGTTTCTAGCTAGTATAGGAATACCATAGCTGATAGCTTCTCTTAACACTAGCGGATTACATTCCCATGTAGAGTTAAACATAAATAAGTCTGCAGCTGCCATGAATACATCTGCATCATTTCTTTCTCCCCATATAGTTACATTGGTTGGTACATTGTCCATCAATGGTAACCAGTAGTCCTGAAAGTTTCCAGCTTGGTTACCTACAAAGTGAAATTCTACATCTGGCATTTGTCTAGCTGCTTCTAATCCTTCTCCCTGATTCTTTCCTCTGGTCCAAAGTCCTATGTTTACAACATGCTTCTTTGATCTATCCATCCCAAGTTTTATCTGTGCACCAACTTTCTGAATATCATTTATAGGATTATAATCTATAGGATATTCAATCACTTCTTTATATCCATCAAGGCTAGCAAATGTATCTACATGATAAGGACTACAGAAAGCATATGCATCTGGTGTAAACATTTTAGTCTCTGGTACAAAAGATACATCGTGACATGTTTCAACTATTCTATATGTTCTGTCATCAGAGTATAGCTTAGTGATCATCTCTCTATCCATTCTCTCAGACATTTCATCTATATGTATGATGTCTGGTTTGAATTGGTCTATAACTTTAAAAAGTTCCATCTTATTTTCATATAATGTGTGTACAGGCACAAGATCTATGATCTGATCTCTCTGTACAACAAAGTCTAAACCATGGCATTGATATTCTACAACAAAGATTTCTACGTCTGTATAATCCTTTAATGTTTCTATTCTTTTAAGAAGAAACTGAGGCATACCACCTGTTGACAGATGAGGAGCAAGAAACATTATCTTCAAACGTTTAGACATCTTAGACATTATTTTAGACATTACAACAGGATCTTTCTCTCCATGTAAGAAGAATAAGTCTTGTTCACTCTCTGGTATCTTAAACCATGATTGTAAATATTTTCCCCAATTATCTTCATTATATATTCTATCTAACTTATCATAGCTAGCATTAGTATATATATAAGGAAGACCCTTTAAGCATTTATATTTCCATAGAAGAACATTAACTATTGTCTCTTCGTGATAGGGAGCATAGTGTTGTGGATCTTTTAGTATCTCTGGATGATTACACATCCAGCTCCACTCATCTAAGAATGATATGGTATTCTGACCAGCTACAAAGTAACCTGTCTGTCTATATTTATCTCTGATAGATTGATCTACACCAAACAATTCACACGCTGGAGCTTCAAGACTCTTATATAAGTTCTCTCTTCCAATTACAACACCTCTACCATTGATTAACAAATAGTCATATATACCTTCAGTGAAATATGGATACTTAGAATCTGTAGGGTAGTAGTTGAATATTCTATCTACATACTTAGTTGCTACACTGTCAGAATCTACATAACATATTGTTTCAGCAAATCTTTCAAGAGCATCTTTAACTATAAGGGGTCTTTGTATTAATAGATTGTATATTCTAGAATCATTTCTATCTATATAAGATGATTTTGGTACATCTTCCACATCACATTCCCAGTAGACAGTGTTAGCTCCAGGAACTTCCCTATGATCATTTAACAGGTACACTGTAATTGCTATATCACTAACCTGTTGAATACTTTCTACAGCCATACATACAGTGCTGTAATAAGAAGTGTTTGCATATAGAACATACATTCTATCTGCTTTCATATTTGTATCTATAAAACTATAAGGCATGGTATTTGATTTTGAAATCAAAGGTATGAAAAATATATTTATATTATGCTATATTATGCTAGAAATATATTTTAAGTGTTTCATTATATGGAAATTAAAATTTATATTTGTACGTAAATAGTTATACCCTATTGAATTTTTAAAACTCCCTGTATGTTATAAAAATATCCTTAAAATTATTATGGAAAACAAGTTACAACACGTTGAAAAAGAATTGAAAAGCATGGACCAAAGACTTTATGATCTAGAGGAGAAGATGACTTCTATAGATGGCAAATTAACACAAGTAGTGGATGCAATACTAGGTAATGCTTTAACAAAAACTGGGGGTTTTGTTACAGATATCAATGACCTTAAAGAAAGAATCAAAGACTTAGAAACTAAGATTCAGAAACAAGAAGAGTTTAAGAAAAGATTTACCTGGACTGTAGGTATAATTATAGGACTTGGTGTCTTATTACAATACGCATCTACACTATATAGAAATATTAAGTAATGAGTACAAAAGAGAAGATAGATTTTTATTTAAACAAATGGGTGAGCAGAAAGCTTACTGTATTTGTTGTAGGTTCTGTTGGTCTTTTCTCTGGAAACTTAACATCATCTGATTGGGTAATCATTGCTACAGCATATATAACTATAGAAGGAATAACAACTATTGTAGAAAAATTAATGAAAGCTAAAGGAGGTATATTATGATCTTAGAATTAAAAAGAAAGATATTTACAGATGACTCTACAATAGGAGAACTTTCTATCGATGGAGAATTTGTATGTTTTACATTAGAGGATAAAGTGAGAGATGTAAAAATAAAAGCTATTACAGCTATTCCTTATGGAAAGTATGAAGTGATTATAAACTTCTCAAATCGCTTTCAAAAATACATGCCTCTACTTCTTAATGTTCCTAATTATGAAGGTGTAC
>Ga0209104_1000025_pt1 | contig 26201 bp, 23 predicted proteins | sample JTO19cmmetaG_FD_184156 | JGI IMG/M metagenome (GOLD analysis project Ga0209104, IMG submission 184156) | Freshwater bacterial and archeal communities from Indian Creek, Illinois, USA to study Microbial Dark Matter (Phase II) - JTO19cm metaG... | ecosystem: Environmental > Aquatic > Freshwater >... | reverse complement strand
TTTAGCCACAAATAAGTAGTCATTAGCGTTCCATGTTCCTCTCTTGCCTTCTCTGTGTACTCTGTGGTTGAAACCGTATCCCCTCTGTCGCTCCCTTTAAGTAAGAATGGAGTTATGACACAGTCTGACGTTTCCTTTTGTTCAGCTTATCACTCGTCCTGCAGTGCTCTGTAAACCATGTTGTGGGTTACCTCTAGTACTTTGGCCGCCTCACGCAGAGACAGCCCCGCTTGCTGCGTTAGACGCCTAGATATCTCTTCAAAAAGTTCTGGGTTCGATATAATTTGTTTCCCCACCAGAATACCCTTCTCGGTGCAGAAACTCTCAATAATCTTTATGGCCCATTCGTCTTTGTATTGTTTGGCGTCTTCACGCGTTTCTAGGTACTCTTCGTGGTCATCATGAGCAGCGTGAAACTCCGCAAATCTCGGCAAGCTGTAATTGAATAGACGGAAGACAAAGGACTTCTGTTCTTTATCAAGGTACTTGAGCTCCTCATGATATTCGCCGTAACTACTCCACCGATACTGCGCTATGTCCGGCACCATATTTGCTTTAACAGGATTATGGTGGATGTAGCGCAATACTCCCAGCAAGTAGGCATCTGTCTCTATATTCTCGCTCCGAAAGCGGCCACCAAAAACGGGGCCGATTCGATCTTGAGCACGGTTATAGTGTGCCGCAAATTTCAGACTGATAATTTTGACTGCTTTCGCCATGGCCACTTTTTCCGACTTGACCACTAGATGAACATGATTGCTCATCACACACCAGGCGGCTAGATGCCATAGGTCATTGTCCTGCTGCTGCTTGACCAATTCCATAAAGTATTTTTTGGCACTATCACTCGCGTAGATAGCCTCTCGATTGATCCCCCGCAACATCACATGGTAGTACCCTGTGCTACTTTCCTGACGTGCTTGCCTAGCCATCATCCATCACCTCAGAACCATGATACCACTTGATTGTTGCTCAAACAAGAGGAAACGTCCCCTTCGTTTACACATCTCTAAGGTGAAAAATAAAAATAAGGCCATATCGTAATCTCTTACAATACCGCCCCGCAAAAGTGGCCGCACCACTTTTTCTACGTGACTTTATTCTACACGACGGGGAACCAGCTGTCAATAACCTTTTTAAGGAAGTCAAAGCTCGTTGCAATCATATCGTTGTTGTCGTAAAAGCCCCTATTCTTCAACATACGTTCCTGAAAACGTTGGAGTTCCCGATGCGTATGCTGAGCCACACCTGTGCTTTTTACCAATTGCTTGTGGACAAACAGCAGTGTAACAATCTGCCTTAAGCGGACATTACTCATTTTTCTCTTTCGGGCCTGCTGAGATAATTCTGTGATGTCACTCAATGCTCTGGCCACTTGATAATTAATCCTCTCGTGTTGGGCTGGTGCTAGATCATTTAGGATGCAACTACTATGAGCTGCTGCATTTCTAACCTCGAGCACCGACAACAAGCGGAAATGATGGTCTAGCACTTGGGCGTCGCCAAACCTTTCAGCGCAGAACCTACAAAAATAGACTAAGCGCCCAAACGGAATAATCTCCATGAAAGCCCAGACCGGATACTTGTCAGTGTACTTCCGAACAATAGCTCCACAATAGGCGTTATTCCCATTACGATCTATCTCCGAGTTAAGTTTCTTTTGACGCTCTGCGCCTAACGAGTCTCGGAAATCGGCGACTATAGCATAGCCGTCCTCATCCGGGGCTACTTCAATCTTTAGCAGTAACATAACCTTAGTAAAATGCTCTATATCTAGCGCCATGTGCATTAGCAGATACCGTAAGCGCATGTCAATAATGGCTAAATCCTGTAACTGCGCGAATTCCAAGTTATAGTATTTCCCCTTGAAAGGCCCGTCAAAATGCTTGGGAAAATTCTTACGGTATGCGGTTAGCTTAAAATAGTTATTGTTTTGCCTGAGGTAGCTAGTCGCATCATCTTCCGACACAATTGTAAACTTTACTCCCTTTGCGACTAAGTGCTTGACCTGGTCTTCAGTTGTGAGCTTAGGCTTGCCTATATCCATACACATACCTCAATACCATAAATTTCTAATTAGCAAGCACAAACCTGTACTTACACATTCTATCATTATGCCTCTAAACAATAACCCAGACAAGACCTACTTAACCAAGCGACGCCCTAAACGCCGCGAAACAAAAGGAAACGTCCCCTGCGTTCTGTCGTATCTCAGATACCAATCTGGGGAGTAATCTTTCTTGGTACCCTGCCCTGCCTTCACCGGCTAACTTCGCTTTGACCTCCTGCAGTTCCGGCAGAGTCACCCTGGCCAGTTGCGCTAGTCTGCGCTCAGAGATTGGCACTTGTGAAGCTGCTGCCTCGTAATCATCAGCGCCAAAAAGCCAAGGTCTGACGCTAGCGGGATAACGGTCAGACAGACGTTGGGCGATGAGCAATCCTTCAGGGTCATGGTCGCCAGAGTAGTAGATCGTGATCCCTGATTCCACTAGTAAATCTAGCAGCAAGTAGCTAGCTAACTTTGGCTGACCGTGAGTGCATATGAGCGGCGGAGATAAGTGCGACAAGACATCGAGCAAGTCGGAGAACACGCCGGAGTTCTCGACCACGAAGACCATGTTTCGCTCTCCTGCGGGAATCACTTTACGAAGTTTGGTCACCTCTCTCACCGGCACATTCATTACCGCTCCTTCAGCCAAGGCCGCTTGCCAGGAGCTAATGGGGCCGTTTTTGTCCTCGGCGAGAAGTCCGTAGCATGTAACGAAGTTAAGGATATCATCTCGCACGATCCCGGCTGTCTCCAACAAGTAAGCATCACTATCCGTCCCATCGCGCACCACTAGATCATCGCCTGTTTGCCCCCAAAAGAGCCTTAGTGCGTGCAATAGGTATCTCCCCTTAGTGGTATCACGGTCAAAAGCATGGGGGTCTCCTGTTAGCTCCGTTGCCCAGACCGGCAGTCGCTTTACCACCCCGGTGTCAACAGGCAGGTTGCTTAGGGCCGTTAGCACACTTACCAAGTCAACGCGCAGCCCCTGACGGTCTCGCCTGTAGGCGGTGTGGATGCTGCGTGCGTTGGCTGCTTGATGCAGAGCCTCGCTTAACCACTCTCTGCAGCGATGATGAGGGAATTGCTGTAGGAGTGATGAAAAGAAACGATGCTGTTCTGCGGCAAACTCACGCCGTTCGTCCTCTGCTGAGCGGAGCTCTTCTCCAATGACGCCCTGCAGGACCGCCACCATGTCTAACCCAGCAAACTTGGTACGGGATAGAGCCACCTGAAACTCAGTGAGCTTGACGGTGACTGCATCATGTCTTTGTAAATCCTTCCCCAATAGGCCCGATAATGCTTTCTGTTCTGCAGCGGCAAGCTGTTCAAGCCTGACACTACCCCCTATGCGCCCTAGTGACTTATAACGCTCAGCCAGGGCAGACATAAGTCGCGCCAATCCAGGGGCCGAAAAGTACGTCACTGCCAGTTCTGAAAGATCAGCTGTGTTAGACAATCGATTCACCGCCCTCTGGGGATAGCATGCGCCTGACTGAGCCATCCCACAGATATGGCACCACTGTAACATAGGGGGCGTTCTTCGGGCGTACTAGCTCGCTGATCGCTAATCTCCCCGTTGTGTCGTAATCACCCCAAAGTGCCTGAGAGTTGATAACGTAGTCGAACCCTAGTTGCTCCATGAGCCCAAACATGTCGCGGATGTTGGTCTCATCTACTCCAGCAAAGGCCTCGTCTAGACTTATTAGGCGCGGCGCGTCATCTCTGGCCTCCTGGTAGCGGGAATACGCGGCCGAAAACAAGGGGATATACATGGCCATCGCCTTCTCGCCTCCACTAAAGGTGAAGAACACACGGTCGGTCAACTCTCGTCTGATTGCGCCCTCTTTCCGAAAGAATAGCTTGAAATCAAACCAGCGGCGATAATCGAGCAATTCCCTAACTATAGTCTGGAAGGTCTCACCCTGCTTCCGCTCTGACATCTCTGCCTTAGCGCGGTTAATTTGTACGCGAAAATGAGTCGCGATTCTGTCGGAGTCAGTAGTCTTCAGCAAGGCCGGATCCAAGCGCAAAAGCTCAACCAACTCTCTGGTGTCAAGCTCGTTTTCATGCTCCGCCGTCCGCGGCTTCCAGACCAATGAAAAAGTAAGGCCGCTAGAGGTATCACGCTCCTCCATCAACTTGCTAATTTTGTTCACCCACTCCTCGGCACGGTTGATGCGGCGTCTGATCATGTCCCCTACGCTATGCAAGATTATTTCCTCATATAGCTCGCGGTCCTTGGCGTTAAGGAGCTCTTGCTGGGTGGCGGCGTCCCGCTGCAGCGACTCAAGCACATGGACAACGTCCGTCCTCCTACCCTGATACTCCAACACCAGTGACCAGCGCGTGGTATGCCCACTGAATGACTCCGCGAATTCAGCGAAGGTTAACTCGCGGGGATGCTCCGTAAGTGTTGGTCTATATTCTGTTAGTAGCGCTAACTCGCGATAGTAGGCCTCGTTCAAACGGGAGAGCACGCGGCTATCATCAGTCTGCTGTAGGGCTTGACCTACTTGCTTCTTTACCTGCAAAGCACACTGAAGAGGGCCTAAGCCTTCGGGTACGGAGAGATAACCTAGAGCAGCTTCACTCAAGAACAGCTGCTGCCATCCTTCCCTTACCCGTTGTGCTACCGCCAGTCGCCTAGTGGATTCCGCAAGGCCTTCGTTACCTCGCAGGAGGTCACTCTGCAGCTTTGTCGTCTCTCTAACAGCGTTCTCTAGGGCCTGCGGAATCTCATCTAGCCGTTTATTAACCCAGCGGCTACGTTTCTTAACATCTTCCGCCCCCATCTCTAGCAGCTGCCGCTCAATTACTCCCATCTCTCTCTGCGCTTGCTGTACTACAGCAAGCAACACCGCAAGCTCGCCCTTGAGGTTATCAACATCGGCCTGCACCTCCTGCAAGGTAGTGCCATGATGCCCTACCAGCCTTCTGGCTTCACCCCACTTCTGGTAAGTTAGCTGCAGCTTGCTCAAGGCTGACGTATATTCTTTCATGGTGCCCAGCGTAGACCTAGCGCTGGATTCGGACGCCTCGATGTTTAGCTCGAGTAGCGCTAAATGCTGGCGGTTACGGGCCTCTAGCAGGCGCTTTTGACAGGCAGCAAGTTTTTGATTCTTTCTCGTGACCTCGTTTTGGCAGACACTCAATTGTGCTTCGACTGTGCTAAGCCTTAACCATTGCTCCTCAATGCCCTGTAGCGACGGCAGTGCGCCATACTCTTGCTGGGCAGCATGGTACCGTTGTTCTACCTCATTTTGCTCCAGAACTATCTGCGCTCGTTCTGTCTTTAGCACATCGAGCTGGTCGGCTAGGCGCTGCAGCTCGCGCTCGCGATACCGACGCCTCGCCTCCCGCCCTATAAAGCGGGCACCTTGCCCGGTGGGAGCATGTCCCGACAGCAAGGCGATACGATAACGGCCGTCACTCCCGAGCACCATGGACCCTCCGTCGTTGGCGGGCACATCGTAAAGAATGCTTCGCAGCACATTGTCTATGGCTTCACCATCAAGCGAGTTAGTTGGCACTGGTTGCAGAACATCTGCCAGAGTGTAGGCAAACATTTGCGGGGCGGGAATGATTACCTTGTCGTGGCCAGATACGGCCCGAGAACTACCTTCAGGAACAATGAGCGCGTCTAGCAGGCCTGCCTCGGTTATGGCGGCCTCTATTCTTTCCTTCTTGTGGTCGCTTACACCCTCACGAAACTCCACTGCCGCGTAGAAGGGAGCATATGGCACCCCAGCCGCCCTCAGTTCTTGTCGCGCGGTCTCTGTTGCGGGGTGTCTGGTAGGCTCAGGCTCGGCCTGTTCCCGCCACTTGCGAATCTCCTCCCGTAGTTCGGCAATCTCTTCATCTTTATGCTTAAGCCGGCTCTTGATCTCACCTTTCCTTAACGAACTCTGATCGTTATAGGTCTTTAGAACTTGCTCAACTGGCTGTAGCACTAGGGACGGCGAGTGATCGTCGTATATCCCATCCACCCTTTGCGCGACGGCGAGCCTGTGGGCTGGCGTCAGATCAAGTTCGGTCAACTGCTTGGCCCAAGCATCCAGGGCGATTAAGTAGCCTTCCTTTCGCTCGCGCATTTCGTCTTGCATCTTTGCTTGTTCTCTTTCTTTGTCATCAAGCGCTCTGGTGGCTATGGCGTGGTCAGCATCAGCCTCGCGATGTTGACCCTGCGCTTGGTTGTGCTCTAGAATTGCCTGTAACGCTGCCTCCAATCGGGCTATGTGTTGCAGAGCGACAACATCCCAAAAACTAAAATCATAGTCGCCTTGCTCACGTTTCTGTAGCCAATGCCTGTGTTGTTCTACATGCAGAGCAAGAACGGCGGTCACTGCCAGCTCCTCTAGCTGCTCGGCCACATCATCTAACAGAGCGGCCAGCTTGTTCGCCCGCTCCGCCTCTTGGCGCAAAGCCTCTTTCGCCTTAAGCTCCTTTTGCTGCTTCTCGCTAAGTTGCGCCTGTTTTTTCTGTTGATCTAGTAGCCTACTCTTCTGCGCTGTTTCCAGCTGATGATACTTCTTCTCCACGGTATACACTTCGTGCTCCTCGAGGTGCTGCAGTTCGCTCTTGAGACTTCTCTGCTCTACTTGTAGCTCATGGTACTCATGCTCGACCGCTTGCCGTTCTGACTGCCACTTTTGCATACTGTGCTGAAGATCGCTATGGCCTTGCTGTAGGGCGCCACAGTGTTCATCGGCCTGCAACAGGCTTTTGGCTAATGTCCATAATTGCCAGCGGTTGTAGTTATCATAAGCGGCAGCTAAGCGCTTCATGGCCTGCTCATCGCGCTGCAATTGCTCGAGCTGTTGCTTGATCTGGTCCATGTTCTCTATAGTCTCTGACAAGGGCCGCAATTCCTCATCTGCTAGTGGGGGGAGAGCGGCGTTCAGAATTTCATAGATCACTGTCGGCTTAAAATCCTTGGACAACTTAGGGCTGCGCAGCTGTATCAATAGCTTAATGAGCTCGTCATAAGCATCCCGCCCCGCAAAGCCAAACACATGCTTGTTTACTAAGTCCATGTACTCAGTTCTCGTTTCCACTACTCGCCCGCCTGCCTGCAGACGGTTAGCAAGCTCGCGCCTAGACAGCGGCACAAGTTCTTCCTTGCCGGTCTCAACACTCAACTCTGTTTTATAGAGCTCAAGGTCTCTGCCTATCCTACGGTTATCCGTGATGACAAAGCCCCAGAACTCCAGAGCGGCGTTTCGCCGTGCTCGCAGACCTATGCCGCAGGTGATAAAGCGTTCGCTGTCCTGGCGCTTGAACTCCATCCACAGGTACCCGGTTCGCTCTTCTCTGTTGCTTACTTCGCCGAGCAAGTAATCGTCCATGCGGCGGGCTCGCGAGCCAAAAGGGTCTAGGCGGTCTGATGAAGTGCGACCATCCAATAGTACTGGCAACAAACTCTGCATGGTAACAGATTTACCTGAGCCGTTACTCCCCCGCAGAAGCAACTTGCCATCGGCGAAATGAAACTCCTGCAAATCGTAATACCAGAAGTTAAGCAGGCCAGCGCGGTTTGGCTTTAATCGTTTACCCACCATTGCACCCCTCTTCCCGTTCCTGATAGTCATCTGGGTAACGTCCGCTGTACCTACCTAGTGACGGCAAAAGGCAGACCATCCCGGTGACTGCATCAACGCGGGCCAACTGCCACTCACAGAGCAGCGCTATGAGGTCGCAATATAGCGCTTCTACATCCTTCTCACGATACTCTTTTGACCATCCGGATGAGTAGCGCCGCACACTTTCATTAAGCCAAGACATAAATCTAGTCCTCAGTAGGCATATACTGCCATCAAATTGAAGGGCGATTTTTTCTTCCACGAATTTTTCACGGGCCAACCCAGCCAGCTGCACGGCAATATCATCAATGGCCTTAGACCCGGGGAAGCACTTGAAACTGGACCGTCGCTCAGGCAAGGTTAGCATGGCCACGTTTCTATACAGCTCAAACTGAAATTCGAAATTCTGCTCAAAGTCGTCGCGTAGGCGATTGCGGTAGTTGCGCAAGTAAAGAAAGTCCTGATCCTGCGCCCCACTATTGTACAGGGCCGGGCAGAACAGCAATTGTCTATAAATCCGTTGGCGCCGCCTATCCGTGGGGTCATCCACTAAATCGCTTTCAAGAAGCTCTAGCGGGTCTGAAAAATCCTCGAGGCCGCGCGGGAAGGTTCTCATGAAATACCTGGCTACAACAGGCACCTCATACAGGACCTCTATCTCATTCTGGCTGAATTGATCAACTTCACCGTCTACCACCACTAGCACGCCCAATCGAACCGCTAGGCGCATCACCCGCACCAGCGATTTACGATGCTCGTAATTTGTCCAATCCAGATCTCCATCTACTGGGTACAGCGCATGCAGTTCCTCGCATAAATGAGACAAAAGGAACTGTTCTTCAACAGCACGCCCCTCAAGAAAGGCAAGCAGACAACACCACAAGGCGTAATCACGCGTGCCCTGTAGATCCTGCATGCCCATCCAGGGCATGGCTTGGGCAGGCACTTTCTCTAGCTTGACGAAGTGCCGGTGTACTATTAAGCGTAATCCCGCTTTGTCCCAAAACCACTTGCGCAAGATCTGCTCTCGATTACGGATCTGTTGATACATTTCTTCGTCTCTGTCGCGCAAAATCCAGAAATGCTGCAGTAAGTCTACGGCAGCTTCTTTGGCAATGTCATCAAAGCCAGTACGTTGGTTCTGCTCTTCCACGGCCATCACTCCATAAACTCCAGGGTATAATCAGGCATCAGTAGTTTGCCGTCCGTGCAAGTAAGCGTGACTTGGCCGGGGCGAGTATGTAGGCGATATCGACGTCCGCCCTCGGTGCTACCAGTTTTTTCGCTGCTGGCAAGGCCACGAGTAATCCAGGCCAGCAAGGCCTTTCGTACCTCCGGCTGAATGATGCCTAACTCAGCTACTCGTAAGAATCCCTTTTGCACTATGCGACTCAGCATTCCCTCTTCTGCTAAACGTGCTTGTAAGTATTCAGCCAGTAGGGCCGACTTCTCCTCCGCCCGGCCTGTAACTGCCCCAGATCTACTCTTAGGCCTGTAGTTCCGAATGCGCGGATTAATTGTTATAGTCAATGCTGGCCGGTCCCACACCTCGGCGTAGATGTCTTCTGTATCCTTAATAGGCGCATAGAGGTGCCTGGTCTCCGACAAACCAAAAACGCAGGCTGATAGCACATGCGCCTCCTCGAGGGTGCTACAGTTAGCAAAGCGTGCTGCTAACTGCAAGTATTCCCGCCTACGGCTACGTTGCTGCTGGTAGCGCTCCCCCAAGCGCTGTACGAACCTCGTAATCCTGCGAATGGCCTCGTGAGTCTCTAGTTGCAGTTGATAACGGTCGCTGTTACGCTGCTCGGACCCAAGGAACCAAGTGCACAGATTGCGCCATTGTAGCTTGTATCGGCTAATCAATTCGTCCCGCCGAAGTTGTTCCTCTAAACGAGGAATGGACAGGGTGTAATCCGCCAGTTTTTCACAGACAGTCTCGAACTTGTCTGCTGCTGCAGACCGGAGTACCGCCTCAATTCTAACTGAGGTTCTTTGTAATGTGGTGATGAAGTTCCGCAAGTAATCACTGAGCGAATCCTTGTAGGCCAAAAAACCCGGAATGCTCATCAGCGCTTCACTGCGCTCGCTGCTTAAAGCCGCTAGATAGCTGGTAGCATTGGTGGTGAAGCGCTGAAAGACTGAGAATACCTCTGTCCACTTGCCGTGTAGGTCCTCCGCATTGGCACTTACTTTTGCTGCCACCAAACTCTGCAGATTCTCAAGCAGCCTATCCACATCAGTTCGCTCCAGAGAGCCGCCGTAAGAAGCCCCCATCTGCTCTAAGTGCGCTACCATGCGCTCAATCTCAATGGCGTAAGCCGTTGCCTGGTAACGAAACCGCTTCTTGCGAAACTCCTCCACGCTCGTCACCCGCCGTGTATCCTGCCGGGCAACTAAATTACCCCAGTCCACTAATTGCCTCAGGTCCTGTTCTAAATCCCCTTCTTGATAACTGGCAAAGTGCGCACTCAAATGTAGATCCCCCAGAACTTCTTCTGGGTACACAAAGTGGCGCATGCTCTCATGTTGCAAAAAAAAATACCGCAAAATGGCCCGGTATCGCCATGCATTCCCTGTAGTTAAGTAACTAGCTTCGGTTAGTGGCCTGAGCAGCCGTTCATCCATTACTGTGTTGCCTCCTGATGTTAGGAATGTTACGTGATTCGACAGAGAAGTGCATTTTACCTGTCTCGCTTGCCAACACATCCACTTCTTGCAAGCTGATGCCTGCAAGGCTTCGCACCTCAAAAGGAGCTTGACTACCCGGTTGTAGGGCCAGTCAAGCTCCCCGTTGGCGCGCGAGGTCTTACAGGCACTCCTTGGCGGCAATTCTGCCTGTCATGATTGCTGTGGGGCCCCCCGCAGGACTATAGACCCATTTCCCTGCCACGTAGACATCGGGAAATTCAGTTCTAATGGAGTTGCCCAGCTTTAACATGCTGGTGACCACAGGGATTTCACCCTCAAAGGACCACCCTACGATCGAACCATCCGAACTGGCTACTCGCTCCTGAATGGTAATGGGCGTTGCAGAAAAACGGAACATCACCTTTTCTTTAAGCCCAGGGTAGATGCTAGTGGAAATAGTGTCGACTATCTGCTCGGCAAATCTATTAACAAAGTCTTCGTACCAGCCTCTGGCGTGAATCCTAGTAGTCAGCTCATAATCGAACAGGACGCTTATAATCACCCCTGTTTTTCCCCTAGGAGCCGCATCAGGGTCACGCAGCACGGGGATTGAGATCTCAAAGGTGTTGTAGCGGCAGAACCGCCCACTCCATACAACAAGTTCTTCTATGCTAACCGTATCCCAGCGGTGTAGCAAATCCTGAAGCTCTTGGGTATGTATGGCCCCCAGACCTCTGCGATCTGGGGTATAGAAGGAGTGCCCGCTGGCTTTCTCCTGAAAATATTCGGGATGCAAATCTACCCCAAGAAAGACAGTGAACACCGACTCGGCACCCTTATGAGACATAACTGCCCTTTTCTTCTTGAGAAAATTCACTGAAGCCTGCTTATCTAGGCCATCGTCGCTGGTGAGGGCATAAAAAGTTTTTAGGTCTCCTGTCCAAATCATTTTATTGTACTGGTACTCGGCACCCACGGAGTCCTTGAGGCATTTGCTCTGGGTATTGATGCTAGTTATTTCCCGGCGATAGGCGACTTCTCCTCCCTTTTCGCCAATAGCTGCGACCAATCTTGCCACAAATGCGCCTACCCCGCCTTTGGGATAGAGATAGTCGTTGTAAAGGGCAAAATAGCTTAACGCAAAGAACGCAGGGGTTTTACGAAAAAAATGCTGCCCAATCATGTCCTTTAAAGATTGATTCGTTGACAGTCTATCTAGGTGCTCCTCAAAAGGCGCGCTCATTTTATGCATGCGGTAGATCGTTTTAGTGAATTTAATCATCCAAGAGGCCGCCGATGGAATGAAAACCCATGGGTTTGTGTTCCTTTTAGTAAATAAAGGGTTGTCAGCGTCATAAAATACTTTCATGTCCCTCATGACATCATGGATTGACTTTATCACTTGGTCGACCTCACGTATGCTATCCGGATACAATTCCTTCAATATCTCGGCAAATCGACGCAGGCTTTTTTCGCCATCAACCCTGAGCATTTTGTCTTCTATGCCGATAGTGACGGGATTTGGCAACATATCAATGTCCAAGGCAAACTCTTTCCCTAGCGTCCTCATAAGCCCTGCATTGACCAAGGCCCGGGCGCCGCCTTCGAACTGAAATCCATCGCGAGAAAAGGTATTCATCAATCCGCCACAGCTCTCGTTTTTTTCGAGGAGGAGAACCTCTTTACCGGCTTTGGCCAGACTAAGGGCCGCCACCAATCCAGCAATGCCGCCGCCTACAACAATGATGTCTTTCTTTACCACAAGGCAATCCCTTCTTTCGTTAAAAGCTCTTTCGTCCTGGCGAGAAGGGATGATGCTAGATCTAAATCAAGGGCGGGAGGTGTCAATTCTTCCTCTGTCGTCATATGAAAAAAGACATCTGTGGTTTGCGAAAGTTCTGGTGAAGTTCCCAGATAATAAAGGGCCTCGGCCGAAAGCTCCGGTGAAGATGAGTATTTATCGATTAGATTCTTCTTATACCACTGATACCATCTGCCATTGTCCTTGCCTGAGTCTGTGCGGACCATGCCAGGGTGCATGGCGTTAATTGTCACACCAAAGGGGGATAAATCCCCCGACAATGAGTGCATAGACAATATCTGGGCTAGCTTCGCCGACCCATAGGCCTTTATCCCAGCGTATGTACGCTTAGTCCACTGTAAGTCAGCAAGGTCTAATCCCCAGGCGGCAAATCGGTAAGCTTGGGAGCTGACTAAGAGGATTCTCCCTGTTTTATCACGCTGATACTTTGGCATGAGCAGTCTAGTAATCATCAAGGGGCAAAGATAGTGGATGACAAAATTAACCTCCAAACCAGCCTGGTTTTCATGGCGAGATTCCAAATGCACCCCCGCATTGTGAATCATCACGTCGATCGGCTTTACGAGGGCGAGCAAGTGCTCTGCCACCCGTTGGATATCTGACAAGATCGTCAAGTCCGCAATAATATACTCCGCCTGCACCCCGAATTTGGTGACGATTTCTCTGCGCACCGACTCTGATTTCTCTAAATTTCGGTTGACCATCACTATATGTGCGCCCATGGCAGCATATTTGAGGGCAGTGTAGTACCCTATCCCCGCTGTTGCACCGGTGATAACAACCAGCTTGTCGCGGAAAGGCAGCGGGTTTATTTTGGGCGGCTTCTTCATATTCTTAATCATGGCGAACACATTAGACCATCGGTACTTCGCCCAGTATTTTCTCATCGCTACGTCCATGCTGATCACTCCCTATTCTGCAAACACTACCCTCAAGCACTAAATGTCTCCTCATAACGACAAGTTTTAGCTTGACTCATATTTTCCATTGTAAAATACCTAAAGCTGTGTTTCAATAGGCTCATGAATAAGCATATGAAGTCGAAAGTCGCACTGTTTCTTTTCGTTGGCGTCATGGCAGGCATGATATTGTTTGCTATTTTTTTTCGTGACAGCTTTGTAACTTTCCTGCAGCACCCAGTATGGCTGGAGCATGCCCGTTTCGTGCATATTGCCGCAGCCTCTTTATTTTTTTCTAATGCTATAGTCGGTTTTCTCTGGGAAATGAAAAGCCTCGCCTCGGGCAATAAGGCGGTCATCCTTCACACTTATAACACAGTCACATTTCTGGACTCGATGTTTTCCTCTCCTCTGATCATACTTTTGCTTCTTGGGGGTCTTTCCCTGAGCTTCACCCTAGGAGATCTTTGGCAAATTGGCTGGCTGTCGCTTAGTTTTCATTTGTTTTTGCTTTCTGGAGTCCTTTGGATTGCATCCGACATACCAACTCAGTACAAAGTTAAACGCCTCATTTCCCAATTAAATCAGGATGACCAAGACCTTCCTGCCGAACTACTCCGCCTGTTAAAGCTTCGTTGGTGGATCAGCATGGCCGGCGTTTTACCCTTAGTTATCGTGTTTATATTGATGGTATATAGGCCAGACATTGCCCCCATCGGAGACTGGTTCCGCTAGCCTCTAAAGGATTTTGGTCATGACAAAAAGAGCTGGCACAGGCGCCCTGCACAGTGCATAATGACGCACTGCCATCCAGCTCATTGTTACCGCAACAGATATTCGCGGCCATAGGGCTCCTATTGTTTGCAAAATAAATGTAGTAGGAGTGATACTGCGAACATAATCAGGAAAATAGCAATCGTCATTCCTAAAGTTTTAGCATAGCCCCGGGGCGTAATTTCTCCCTTTTGATCTAATTTTTTAATAATAGGGTGAAGCCTCCAATAATATGAGGCAATAGAGACGCCCAATACTGCAATCGCAAAAAACTTGGTCGACTCATCTGCCGTGAACAAAATTACTAACAGCAGCAAGATGAAGATCAGTTTAGTGCCAGCCACCCAGTTGATCATGTACAGGGCAAACATATGGCTGATCTCATCCATCTTTGCATTTTCCCAATGATTGAAAATGGCCACGCCGTTACCTCTCCTTGAATTGGGAGCAAAATATAAAATAATGACATTGGCAGTTTCCAGAATGACAAAAACAAGAATCGATATATCCAAAATACTCAAGTCTTGTCGCCCCTTTGCAAGGTGTTGTAATCCCTTTTATATCCTACCTCATAATTACCTTAGCTGCTGCCCGGTCCACTCTAACACATCCTCATATACCTGCTGCCGGTTTACTTCGTGCAGCATCTCGTGCCGTCCGCTCTCGTATAGTTTTAAGGTGACTTGGTATCCTGCTGCCTGATAGAAATTTGCCGATTTTTTGACACCCTCGCCCTTTTGACCCACTGGATCTAGAACCCCGGACATTACGAGCATGGGCACTGGCTTATTGACCCTTGGCTTGGGCTGATGGCCGTAGAGCACACGAAGTAGCCCCTTGGCCATGTGGGCAAAGAAGCTCGAAGGATGCACCTGGCCGCACCAGGGGTCGTTTATATAGTCCGCTACTTGGGCGGGGTCTGAAGAAAGCCAGTCGAAGGGCGTCTTAGTGGGGGCAAAGGCCGCGTTGAAGGACCCGAAGGACAATTTATCTAAGAGCTTGGAAGGACGATCACCCTTTAGGCGCTGCTCGATTGTGCCCAAAAAGGCTGCTGCCTGTAGCTCTAACTTCTTGGGAAAGCCCGTACCCGACAACACAACCCCATCTACTTCATCAGGATGATCAAGGAGATAGGTGCGCACCAAGTAGGACCCCATGCTGTGCCCAAAGAGGATGAGCGGTCGCTCGGGATAGCTGCCCCTGGCCAATTCAACCACCTGCTTTAGGTCGCTGGCCATTTTACGCCATCCGTCATCGCCTATGTATCCCAAACGATCGGTATGGCCGGCGGTTTCAAAATGCCCGCGATGTGAATAGCCATAAACCACCATGCCCTTAGACACCAAGAACTCGGCAAACTCTTGATAGCGGAGTATGGTCTCCGCCATGCCATGCGCCAAAACCACCACAGCGCTTGGCGTTGTCGCATGGTCTGGCACAGTGGCCTCGCTAGGCTCGGCCTGCCAAATGTACCCCTTGACCTTCACTTCAGGGAAAGATTCAAACTCAAATGGCGTTTTCATACTAATCTCCCCCGCTCGCACTATTCTTACAGCACGAAATCGCGATAGCGCGTGCCGTCTACCCAGAGGGTGACGGCAACTGCTTGCACGAACCAAGCCGGCATAGGGATAAACCCAAAAAGGGCATAATCCTGCATAGTTGCTTCCATGCGCAGACGATGCCCCAAGAATTCAAAATCGTGAGGAGACGGGACGCAATCCTTCCCCATCCCATTTTTTTGCAGGAACTCGAAAAGATTCATCCCCCAGAGCTGCCCTTGCCCGACCACAGAGGTTAGAACATGCACTTGGTTCGGATGCGAACGCGGCTCGTAGGCTACTACCACTGCCCCTAACCAATTGAGATGTATGCGTATGCGTTCGCGGTTAGGTAGGTCCACCCAATGCTTAGTCAAACACAACCCGCCTTTCTGCTAACCTTGTTTCACACGATATTTCGACGCGCTAACTTTGGCTGCAGGCTGCGGGTGAATCACCCTAGTTATGCCTGCTTATCACCTCGTCCGCCGAAAAAACGTAGCCCCCGTACGTTATAGCCAAGCAGGATTTAATTCTCGGCACATTACATATTTTGAGAGGGCAGTTTTGCCCCGCGAAACGACGTGCAAGAGGCCGGCGAGGTAGTCCGGCAAGAAGAGATCGTATTTTACCTCCATGATCATCATGGTCTTTTCCATTGCTGGCAGCAGAATTTGATCCCTAGCAAAGAGGTCTTTTGTCGTCCCAGCACGCAGGGCTTTGTCAAAGGTGATTCTAAGGCCCATGTAGGGCGACATGTATGCTTCACGAGTGTAGTCCACTATCACCTTTGGCCGCAAGAGGGATCGCTTGAATTCGGCGTAAAACATAAGTGAAGCCTGTGTGTCTGTGTCGCGCAAAAACTGATAATCACGGGCGAGGATAGCCTCGTATTCTGGGCGCGAGATCTGTATGGCCTCTTTCTTAATCATGTTATTAAGTCTACTTTTTTTCTCTAATTTGATCACTTGGTCGCTGTAATTGTAGATACGGATTCTTATTTTTTGCCTATTGAGAAGACCTGCTTGCTTAGCGAACATATCGCTGTCTTCCATGTCGTCGAAGTAGAGGCTGCGCACATTGTAACCCTGGTCGCTCAAAGAATGGCTGTCTTGCCGTAGCACATACTTGAGCCTGTGGCGCAACACCAAGTATTCATGATAGCTGACCAAGTATTTCAGCTCATGCCGCGCACGGCTATTGGCATCAGCATCTAGGCAAGAAATACCCCCACATGTGATCAATTTAATCGACCTCGAATCTACTGATGCCAAGGTAGTTGATATTATCTTCGCTCAGATGGCGATCAAAGGCGGTCTGGGTATTGCCCTGGCTATCCCTAATCAATACGCGCCAAAAGTAGACCCCGGCGGGAAGAGGATCAATAGCCACTTCGTTTTTCACCAGATCCTGTTGTCTAGTGACAATATCCGCAAAGTCTGGTGTCCGGCTTATCTCTAAATCATAGACAATGGCATCACCCTGCAGATCGTAGGACTCCGACCACCTGAAGACTAGCTTCTCCCCATCACGGAAAGGTACGCCTAAGAAAACCGGCATCGGGTTCTCTAGTGCCTGACGAAACTCAGCGAGGTTCTTGGCAGGCTCCTCTACTATGCGCCAAAATTCTTGCTCAAACTCTACCGCGTTCATATATTCGGCATCAGGCATCCTCCCGGCGAACTTAGATACAACGGGATGGTAGGCACTCAAGAGGGCCCTAGTCTTATCTGCTGTAATATAGGTTTCGAGCAAGTGCTCCATTTTCGCTACGAGTGCTTCGACATTTTTGGGGTCCTGAAAAACCCGCCTGTGTAACACGACGCCCCAGTAGTTAGAGGCGCCCTTCTCCCAGCGGCCCCGCCTTAGCTCTCTATCTTTGCCGAGTTGACCGTAAAAACCCCAAGCCCCGTCATAATCCCATGGCAAGAAATACCATACAAGAGAGTCGCTCGGGCTGTACAACATGAAATTCTGCGTCCTGGTATCGATGTTGCCAAAGAGAATATTAACCGCCAACCAAGTAAGATAATTGTTGCGGTTAAAGTGCTTATCCAAAACATCGTTGATGTCTAGTTCATAATTATTGACGTCATCGAGCATAGCTAACAACTTGCTATGGTCTGGGTTGCCCCTTATCCCTAGAATTTGCTGAAACTTTCTTTCGTCGTACGCAGCATCGTCCTGATGCTTCAAGTAGTCTGCGTATCTGTGAAACTCAAAAAACTCCGCCTTGTACAGATGACCCTCGGTGTCTAGGCCGCGCACCCGGAGAAAGAGATTATTCGGCTGTTCGACCATGGTAAAGAGGCCATAGTCGGCAAAAGCTGTATCCGCAGGATTCTTGGACATATCCCTGATGAACAACTGCACAAACTGCGTCCTTAAGCCAGCAATATGAGGGATTATCTCCATGTAGTCTAGACTTAGCTTGTTACGTACTCTGGTTAGATCATAAGGATGCTTGTTAAGATTAATGGTCCACAGTCCATTCCATGCGGCCATCCTACGGTCTAGCCTGACTTTAAATGATTTTTGGCGGGCGAATCTGGAGGTGGCCCCTCTTATTTCTATGGTTCCATTGCTGTCGTTCAAGCCAAAGCCATAATATCCGGCTAGGGGACCACGCGCATCCCCTTCTTGAAATAGTACTTCGACGGTTGGCTCAAACTCATCACTGCCGTACCTGTCGCTTATTATATCGGCAAAATCGTATTGGCCTCCGCCCTTGACCGTAACATAGAGAAACTTCAGACTGCCGTCTTCATCTTGGAGATATATATCCTCATTGTAAACAAAGTCCGGCGTCTGAGCGACATCGGTATTGTCTGATCGCTGGCTTGTCCCTTGGCAAGCGGACATTAGTGAGATTGACAGAAAAGCGACTAATAACAAGCCGACTATTTTCTTTGTCATCTGATGTCCCCCCTCTCGCACAGAAAGTCAGGAAACGTGTTCCCCACTGTAGCGCACCAGAACAGCATCACTTACCCCGTGAATAGCGGTAAGCCTACCCATAAAAGAGGTATCTTCTCCTGCCGCCCTCAGTTCAACTACTAGCTCCGTCGTGTCGCGCGCTACTGTCTTTGATTTTAGAGAGTGTCTTAGTTTATTTAACTCCGCAGCTACATTCTTATCGGCGAGACTGTCATTGATGTAGCGAATGATGAGCATGAAGGTAAGTGTGGTCGATTTGCGACTCAGCAAAAAAATCAAGGTGAGACCAATAAAGGCTGCGCCAATAAAAGCAAGCAGGTACAGCTTTGCGCCCATGGCCAAGCCAGTAGAAATAGACCAAAAAACAAAGACAATATCCAAAGGGTCCTTAAGCGCTGTGCGAAAGCGAACAATGCTTAACGCACCCACCATCCCTAAGGTCAAGACTAAGTTGATACCAATGGTCATGATCACCATGGACGTGATCAACGTCAGTACTGCCAGCGACACACTGAAAGAATGGCTGTACAAGGCCCCTTGAAAAGTTTTCTTGTATATGTATGAGATCAGCAGGCCGAAAAGGAGAGACAACGCCAACCCAATGAAGATATCTGTTACTAACAACCTGCCTTCAGGGGGAGCAACCAAGTTACGCAACAGTTCATTGAGATCGAAAACGGTCTTTGGCATAAGAGACACGCCCCACTCTCTCGCCAAATCTCTAGCCCTAGTTACTTGCGTTAGATGAAAAAACATCCCACGACAGCTTTACGCAGACTAAAGTGGCAATTAAATTAACTTCTATACTCTATACTGATGCAATGCCCATTGCTTGTCAAGACAAGCAATCACTCATCGCTAATCTTACCTCAGGGGCATCGCTCACTCCGCGACAAATTGTCGAACTGCTGACAGACATCTGTCTAGGCCCACGGCGTATTCTGCAAAGCTGACTTCGCACGAGATGTCGGGTCTAAAGGAAAGCTCTTTGTCATCCTCAAGCAGCTCGTAGTACTTGGTGGAATACCTAATCAGCAAACCTGAACTCTTTAGTTCTAGGTATTTCACCTCACCAAAATGGTTGGGCTTAGCCCCTGTAGGTTCCCCGACAAAAATGGCTTTGGTATTAAACTTGAGATAGTAGACATTGAGTGCGGCCGAGGAAAAGGTATCTCTTCCCACTAGGACAAAGAGCTTGCCCCTTTGGTTGAAGCTCTGATTGTGGCTAAGCCAAGCCAAGAAGGGTTTAAACAGCTCGGAGTTCCCCCCTGTGTTATGGCGAAAGTCGATAACAATCTTATTTATCTCTTGATTGCTGGCAATTTCGGCCTGTAGGCTCGCGGAGAAGTCGCTAACCGTTTGCCCTTCCATCTCTCGGCATTTATTATAGTTGATATAGAGCAGGCCGTCTTCAAGGCTGCTCCAATAAAACTTGCCCTTGTGCTGTCTGTTGACTGGCAGGTAGTCGCTGGAGCCACTTAGCGCTTGGTAGTGCTCATATTCTAGGGTCTTTACAATATGCTCTGATATTATGCCTTCTGCATTGGCAACTGTTACCACGACTTCTGCGGGATTTGCTATGATCCCCGTGCCATAGAGAATATCTGCACAGATTACGACGCTAGGCAAGGAGGACAGCACAAACTGCCAATTCTCATGCGGGATAATCTCTGCCAGCATGTCATATATGGCTTCGGTAGCATACTCGCCTATCTTAACGATTTTGCAGTGCCATAGTTCCCTATGTTCGTCATTGGTTGCGGTAATATAAAGACCCTCAGCAAAGGGGTAACAGTCAAAAGGAAGCCTGTAGTATTGCGGCAGCATCAGAGCGGTATGCGCATCCTGAGCGGTGCCGATAATTCTGGCCAATTCCATGACTACGCGGTAGGTGTCCATAGCGCCAATATGCTTCTGCAGCTTATCTAATCGGTGATTGAACTCGAGCTCATTATTGGCAGAAAAGAAATCCCTGTGCAGCCTGGGGAGTTCAGCCCTAACCTGCTCAAGGTCTCTGTGCCAGTTGATTTTTTTCATGGCCATACCCCCCGCCTTAATACTTACGACCCCACTAGGCGGTTAACTATTGCGCACATCAGGCAACTTATTCTGCCGCGTACGACAAGCCCGGCACAAGCCAAAGACCTCTAGCTTGTGGCCGGTTATTTGAAAGCTGTGGTCTATCTCTAGTGCGTCATGCATACTGGCGAGCGGGCAGCGATCCATGCGCTCTGAGCTGCCGCAAAGAGTGCACGTGAGAAGGTGGATGTGTCCCCTACTTGCCATGGTAAAAGTGTGCTTGCCGCTGACTGGATGGTAGTCTTGCTCAACTACACCTTTTTGCAGAAGGAGCTCTAAGATGCGGTAGATGGTAGAAAGACTGATTGTTTCATCGTCACCGAGCAGGTTTTGATAGACATTGTCAGCAGATACAGGGATTAGAGCGTGCTGTAGTACACGCATTACAGCCTCGCGCTGGCGTGTTTTCTTCAGCCCGTTAGAATGCAGTATGTCCGTTACACTTACTTCACCCATTTTCTTAGCCCCCTATCGCGCCAAGTTTTCGCAAAGCGGCAAACACCGCGAACATAGCTGCATTGAGCAACACTATCGTCGCCCCAGTGGGGAGGTTAAAAACATAGGAGGCAAACACCCCCAGGACCACACAGGTCACCGATATTATGGCCGCCACAGCGATGGTTGATTTAAAGCCCCGTGCGATCTGTAGCGCGGTGACGGTAGGAAAGATAATAAGGCTTGAGATTAACATTGTCCCGACCACCCTAATGCCTAGAGCGATGGTCATGGCCGTGAGCATGGCGGTGAGGTAGGTGACGAGGCGAGTGTTTAGTCCGGAGACATGTGCAAAGTCCTCGTCATAGGTCACGGCGAACAATTGGTTGTAGAAAAAAATTACCGCGCCGATGATGATGACCGCCAAACCAAGCGAGATCAAAACGTCTGCATGGCTGATTACCAAGATGCTGCCAAATAAAAAACTCATGATGTCAACATTAAAACCTTGTGCCAGGCTCGCAATGAGGACTCCAATGGCGATGGCAAATGACGAAACAAGACCGATGGCGGCGTCACCATGCATTTGCGACCTCTCGCTAAGAGCTAGAATGGCAAAGGATGCTAAGGTAACCAAGGGTATGCTTACGAGCAAGGGAGAGGCTCCGAGCAAAAGAGCCAAGGCTGCCGTAGCAAAACTAACATGGGCTAGGCCATCCCCTATCATCGACAGTTTTCGCAATACCAAGAAACAGCCAAGAAAGGCGCAACAAAGGGCGATGAGCGTGCCCACTATGAGTGCTCGCTGGATAAAGGTAAAGGACAGGGCTTCGATGATAAGATTAATTGTCCCCATTACTATGCCTCCAACAGAACATGTGCTGCGAGACGGGGCCAAAGTAGGCTGTCATCGCTTCAGAACCGCAAAACTCAGCATAGCTGCCAAAAAATACCAAACTACGGTCAATATACATTAGCTTCTTCGTGTGCTTACCGATGGAACCTATGTCATGCGATACCAGCATGATAGTTACACCGTCGCGCTCATTTAGTTCATCCAATAGCTCGTAGAATTCATCGCGGATCTTCGGGTCGAGGGCGCTGGTGGGCTCATCCAAAATCAGCAATTTAGGCGAGCTCACCATGGCGCGGGCTAGCATTACTCTTTGCTGCTGGCCGCCCGAGAGATTGCCGATTTTCTTGTTGCTTAGCTCTGTGACGCCCAACCGGGCGAGGACAGCGTCAGCACGAACGCTGTCCTCAGGCGTGAACCAGCGCGGTTCACGCTTAGCGGACAATAGGCCAGTGAGCACAATTTCCTTAACGGTGGCCGGAAACAGCGGGTCGCTTTGTAGGGTTTTTTGCGGCAAGTATCCCACGGAACGATTTCCGCCATGATCGGCAAAGTGGATACTCCCGCGCGTTGGCGGCAATAAACCTAGCAGCGCGCGCAACAGCGATGTCTTGCCAGAACCGTTAGGACCGGCAATGCCAATGTAATCGCCGCGGTCCACCACAAAGGACACACCACTTAAGACTTCTTGCCGCCCATACTTAAGTTCTAAATCAACGACTGTCAAGAGTGCCGACATCTTACCGCAATCCTTCTCGTAGTCGGGCTAAATTGCCTTCCATAATGGAGAGAAATGTCACCCCGCCCCTTAGATCTTCCTGCGAAATATTGTGGGCACCGTGCAAAAGTAACATCCGCGCCCCGGTGGCTTCTGAGATTACCCGCGCAACACGGGGGTCGACAAGGGCTTCGTAGAAGATGACTTGGCTATTGGTTTTACGCACATTCTCAATGAGCTCGGCAATTCTGCGTGGTGTAGGCTCAGCATTAGGCGAGAAGCCAGTGTAGGGAGACTTGTGCTCTAAGTTGTAGCGGCGTGCAAAATGCCCAAAGGCAAAGTGACCGGCATAAAGAATGGTGCGATTCTCTACCGTAGCCAAGAAAGTCGCGAACTCCTCGTGCAGCGCTTGGAGCCTGCCTTTGAAGACTTCGGCATTTTGGCGGTAGTAGTCGGCATTAGTCGGATCCGCCTGGGAGAGCCCCGCGACTATATTGTCCACCATTTGCTGCGCAAAGATTAGGTCAAGCCAAATGTGGGGGTCCTTGCCATGCTCATGAGCATGGTCTTTGTCTGCGGGGTACTGTAGAACTGGCAATGTTTCGACGCCAGCAGCGTCTTGAAAGAAAGGAGTGCCTGCCGCAAACTCGGAAGGAGCATGTGCGGTGAGGAGGACAAAGGTGCCCGCCGTGGTTACTTCCACCATGAAAGTGCTGGTGTCGCGTGCTTGGTCAAACTCAAGCTCGTATAACATGGCGCCTGGCGCGAGCTTACCCCCGTGGCGCAAAGCTGTTGGCACTGCTGCGGAGAACAAGTCCTTGCCAAGATGCTTGCCTTCATCTAAGGCATCTTCGCCACGGTAGGTAACGGGCACAAACACCAGAGGCATAGTGGGGTCAGCGTATTGCCCGTCTACCTTGCTAAATGAGAGTCGATATTGACCGGGTACAAGCTCAAACACTCCCACCCACTCATAGGGGTCTTCGTGTTTTTTCTCTAGCTCTAGCGTCACGCCCTGGCTGGCATCGACGATAATGAGGGGCTTACCCTGTGCAGCATCGATAATCCTCGCCGCCCAAGGTTCCATGTACTTGCCAGTGTAGATGAAGACATCGGCCCGGTTAATATCAGCGATGTCGCGCGGCGTGGGCTCAAAGGAATGCGACTCCACCCCTGGGGGGAGGAGCAGCGAAACATCCACCCTGTCTCCGCCAATCGCGCGCACAAAATCATATTGTGGGAACAAGGTTGTAATAACCGTGGGACGTTCGTTGCCGACGAAAGGGGCTCGTAGAGCAGCGCAACCCGACAACGAAAGGACAAGAACCGCGACGAGCGACACCAAAATAATTTTTTTCATTAGGACCTCCTTATGTATTGCTTCTTTGCTAAATGCAAATGCAATTCATTCGCTTCTAGTATACATTACTATTCGTAAAATAGACAGGGCTTGTATATAATTATCTGGGAGTAAATCTTTGACTCTGCCACTGTCTCGCTGTACACTGGAAGTTTTTGTGGAACATCTCGTGGGGATGATTGAATACAGCGCGTTGCGCGGCGTGCTATGTTGGAGGATTTTTGCAACACAAATAAGGCCTGTCTAGAAACAATTGTTTTTACGCCTAGCAGGCCGGCTTTCTCGCCACTATGAACGCACAGTACAGTTGCCGCTTGCTTTTACCGCCTTTCATAAGACCACCTTTTTCTTGTTGAAAGCAGAGGGCACCAGCCGATACGCTTCTTTCTTATCAATTTTGGTCATGTATCGTGTAGCAATGCGCTCGTTACATTTTGGGCAGAAAATTGCGCCATGATACTGCGAAAAGTCTAATACCCCCTCGATGATGCGCTCATTATACATCTTCACAAAATTGCTGTCGCCAACCTTCTGATAATGCGCAATAAAAGTCTTACAGTGTGCACAGCTAACCGCTAAGACATGGCTACCTCGGACCTTCTTAGAATTGGGGTTCGGGATTATTTTTGTATTAATGCTGATGCACCTCCTTAAAGAACGAAATCCTACGCTGAGGAGGGGCTTTATTCCCAGTCCTCCACGCTCAACTTCTTCTGTAAAATCTTCAACCGCTGCAGCCGCTCTTTGTAATCCGGCAATATGCCTTCGACTATCGCCCAGAATCGCGCGGAGTGGTTCATCTCGGCAATGTGTGCTAGTTCGTGCACCACGACATAATCAATCACATCATGTTCTGCCATCATGAGCCGCCAGGAGAAGTTCAGATTTCTCTGGCTGGAGCAACTTCCCCAGCGAGTTGTTGCGCCGTTAATTTTAATGGCACTGGGCACGACTCCCATACGCGTGGCAAAGCCTAAGACCTTATCAGTCAGATCGCGTTTAGCTAGCATACGGTAGATCTGGACGCAAGCGTGCTTTATTCGTATAGGCGACAGTCCGGGTGGAATATAGAATTTTTCCTCGTCAAAGCCTACCCGATCGCCTGGTTTAGCCACGATGGGGTACCCTTTGCCGCCGTATAAAACCAATTCGTTATAGTTCAAGGTAAACGTGGCGCGCTGTTCCTGTCGCTCTTTGGAGTGCGACAGTCTTTCTGTGATCCAACTCTCTTTGGAGGTCACGAATTTGTCAATGTCCTTCTTAGAGACTCCAACCGGCGCGCGAACTTCCACCTCACCATTTCGCACATAAAGGGCAAGAGTTTTGCGTTTGGAACGGTTAAGCGTGTAGGCAATCATGGGTCGGTCATCCTTTCTACCAAGCAAGTACAGCAATTATCCCCATCGCACGTTACAATACCACGATTGTCGGCGCGGGGATGGCCATCGCGTTGCTTTAGGGGCGCGCGGCATCATCGATTACGGCATCTTTAACGCCATGATCATACAGTTCGGTCTTGACATTCCGCTTTTGCAATATCCCATCACGATTTCCCTTGGCAAATTCGCGGTCGAATTGAAGAATCGATCGCGCACCGACGACTATGGGGGCATTAAAGATTATAGCCTAGAGTGACAGCGACAGCACTCCTGCCTTTTATGTACTGCAGAATGCGGTGAACCCCAAAACCTAGACACCTTAGAACCCGTTCTAGCTCGGTTTTTTGTAGTATTTCGCGTGTATGTCTTCTAGCTCGGCAAGGAAACACGTTAAGGCACGAGGTCATGTCGTCCATAGTTCGGTTCGCGGCAAGACCTGGCGGCGGCCCTTGACAGGTAGGCTGTTTGTCTTGTGAGCGAGGGGCATAGGCGAGAAGCATGAGTTAATTCCTTGAGGCCCCTCGCCGTGGGATATTGTAGCCCACCTGTCAAGGTAAAATGAATCCGCCGCCGAGGGTGAGCTCAGGGCACGACTCAAAGCATGTGGGATTAGTTGCTCGCTGCCCTGTAATACTCTTCAGGGGTCAGGTATCGGTTAGACTGATGGATCCGCTGGCGGTTGTAGAAGATCTCCACGTACTCAAAGACTGCGGCTTTGGCCTCGGCCAGTGTTTTGAACTTCCTCCCCTCCAGCCATTCGGTCTTCATCTTCCCCCAAAATGCTTCCATGGGGGCGTTATCCCAACAGTCCCCCTTGCGGGACATGCTGCAAATAAACCCGTGCGATTTGAGATATGCCTGGTAGTCGTAAGAGCAGTATTGGCTGCCTCTGTCCGAGTGTATTAGCACCCCTTTGGGCTTGGCTGCATATTTGTAGGCATTGTCCAGTGCAGTTATGACCAGCGCCCTAGTCATGCGGTCACTCATGGACATACCTATGAGTGGTTGTCCACAGAGGTTGTTGCCAGTCACGCAATTTGGCGTGGCGTTTCTCACCGCCAATGGCATGAGAAGTCGTGCGTCAATCTGCCAACTTAGTAACAATTCTAACGTCAACCAATAGGGCGGCACATGCCAGTCTCTG
>Ga0209104_1000020_pt1 | contig 28778 bp, 32 predicted proteins | sample JTO19cmmetaG_FD_184156 | JGI IMG/M metagenome (GOLD analysis project Ga0209104, IMG submission 184156) | Freshwater bacterial and archeal communities from Indian Creek, Illinois, USA to study Microbial Dark Matter (Phase II) - JTO19cm metaG... | ecosystem: Environmental > Aquatic > Freshwater >... | reverse complement strand
TATTGTCGCACATCTGTCGCATAACATCAAATATATCGCACAAAAAAACGCAGGAACCTGCGTTTTCAAGGGTTTAATGTAGATTTTCTAGCCAGTCTGCAATGCTAACTGTAAAAGTCGGGTTATATCATGAGCCAAGTCATGGACAAGATAGAAAAATAGCCCTTTACAATTCGTCTTATCACTTTACACTGCCATCTCTAAGTTTCCGCCAAGCGGCTAGAGCGCTTTGCCATTCCGCAGCAGTCAACTCGTGCCCGCCATAGCGCGCATCTTGAACAGAGCGCGAAATGGTTTGCACCTCTGTAGCCGGCAAGAGATCGCGTAAGGCTGTCTCATATTCGGCCACGGTCTCTGCTTTATCGCGCGGTCTGGACCTAGACTTGCCATATTGCTCAAGATAGGCAAAGACTTGCCAAATGTCTTTTGGCACTAGGGGGAGCTTCTGCTTCCGCTTTACTGGAGTGCTTCTCTTAGCTCTAAACGCAGGGATCTGCAGCAAGAGCGATTCGCGCTCGTCAAGGGGAGCAGAATTCTTTGCTGGAGCATATCTCGCCATGCGACGTATGAGTAGCCAGGCTATAGCAGCCAAAAAGATCACTACAATGACCTGCAAGAGCCATGGTGTCGTCGCGCCAAGATCGCGCATCACCTTAACAAATGGTTCTTGAAATCTGGCTTCGCTTTCTCCCGTCTGCTCCCCTGCCAGCAGGGCCACAACGATACGCCCCAAAATTACCAGGCCATAGACTAGGTAGCCAACCGGCACGAGTAAGACCATAAAAATCTCGCGGGCAATAAATGCTATGTACCCCAGGAGAGGCGCCAAGGTAAAAGCGCCTGACCCTGCCAAAAGGGTAGCCATTAGAAATAGTGCCGTGGTCAATAGCAAAAACTTCGTGCGTCCGCCTAGGTAAGCTTGGTTCGTCACCTCATCGACATGTTGGTCCCAGGCAAGCCCGAGCGCTAACATGCTTGCCAGTATCACGCCTAAGAGTGAGCTTAAACCCGAGATTGAGCCCACCATGTGAGCCGCGGGCAAGGCCACCCCAAAGGCAACTGCTGAGATGGACAAAAAAGTCCGCGCTTCACTGTAGCTCCAATTATCGCTGGCGATTCCCGCTGTTATGTACCCCGCCATAAATACCAAGATTGAAAAGAAGGTTACTTCTACCCGGCCCCCCCTCCCTAAAGCTGGAATCAGCAGGGCAGCACCTAGGGCCACAGAAAAAAGCAGGGGCCGGCGCAACCAAACATGTGCTCGCACAGAAATCCGCCCAGCGAAAAGCATCAGCAGGCCAGCGCTTAGAATATGCCCCAAAGGCAGCGGAGGAACATCCCCCCTGTAAGTCAGGCGATAGATAGTTTCAGCCCACAACTGCGTTACGATTGACAGCGCTACCACGGCCAGTATTTGGGCCAGAAGTAGGCGTAATTTAGCGTACATGGTCTCCCTCCTCGCGGCGAATCCACAACATCGAAGAATCGTCAAAGAGAGTAGAGTTGTCACTTCCTGTGTATACCACGCGAAGCGGCCCATAGCGCTGCGTGCCAAGGCCCACGGTGGAGAGGAGCTCCTCTGTGAGGGTGGGAGTAATAAGAACAAGGGTCGTTCCGAAGCGCCTGTGCTCTAGGGCATTAGCCAAAAAAGTACTGGGCCTAGACATGGCAAAGGGGGTAGTGCAGGCGAGTGTGGCCAGCAATCTGTGCATATGCTCCAGCCCGGCACCTATGGGTAAGTCCGTAATGTAGTCATTGGCACTGACGCCAACGCTACAGGCACTGTCTAACAGGGCCACGCCAAGGCTGGCCGCTACTTCGATGGCCCATTCGGACTCGCTGGCATCCTGCCGAAACCACACGGCGTCGCTGTTAGCTAGATTAAGTAAGAACATCACATCTAGATTAGCGGAGGGCTCATGCACTTGCACCATGTGACGCGCTGTTCTCGCCGTCGCCTTCCAGTTAATGCGGTTTAAGGGGTCGCCCGGCACATATTCGCGCACCCCTCTGATGCGCAAGGGGTCTTCATGGATAAAGCTTTTCAAGGTTGATGGCCCCAATAAAGTGTAGGGCAGCACGGCTAATTCTACGAGGGGATACACTCGCGGATAGACGATTATTTGCACTTCGGTGGAACAATTGTTATGCGCACGCCCATAGCCAAAGGGCCCGGTCACTAAAATTTCCGTAGGACCAACCCGCGCAATACCGCGGCATTTGCAGTTCATAGTGTAACGCCGACGCACCCTCTGCCACATACCCAAGCGGAACACATGATGAAGCCTTCGCTTAACGCCGTTTGGCACGGCCTCAACACCGACGATATGCACTTGAGAAGAAACATCGTGCCAGACATCGAGCAACGATATGGGTGTGAAGCTACGGTTTTCAATTTCCAAAGTCAGTTTTACTTCATCGCCCGGCCAAGCGAAGGCTTGCGAAAAACTGGCGTTATAGTGTAAGGCCTTTCGCCCCCAGCGCGCATAAAGGTTCGGGAAATACGCCAACAATGCGCCACCGCCGATAAAAAGGATTAGCGCGGGTGAGCGCAGGAATAGTCCGAGCGCAAGACCTTGGGCTATGAGCACAATACCTAGACCAGAGAACCTTCCCTGTCCTTCATTCATGTTTCACTGTTGGGTAGTACTGGTATTGGGACGGTAGACAGCAATGTTTCGATAATGTTATCTGCCGTCTGCCCCTTCAGACGTGCCTGGCTCTTGACTATTACTCGATGGCTCAGAACAGGTTTGGCCAGTTCCTTGACGTCATCGGGCAGGGCATAGGTCCTCCCCGCCAGAGCGGCGCGGGCCCTGACACTACGCATTAAGGCTAATGTGGCCCGCGGGCTAGCCCCTAGTCGGCAGTCATTATGAACACGGGTGCCCCTTACGATATTGGCGATGTATTCCGCCACCGCATCGCTCACGCGAACAGCGGCCGCACCATCGCGCAGGGCAGAAAGATCAGCCCTTTGCGCCACAGAAGAGAGGGTCATAAAGGGATTTGTTTGCGAAAAACGATGCAAGAGGCGCGTCTCTTCCTCGAATGTGGGGTAGCCGAGCGAAAGGCGCATGAGAAAGCGATCTAGTTGCGCTTCCGGCAAGGGGAAAGTGCCCTCCTGCTCGATATGATTTTGCGTGGCAATCACTAAAAATGGTTCCTCCAGTTGGCGCGTTTCACCATCAACAGTGATTTGACGCTCCTCCATGCACTCCAACAAGGCGGCCTGTGTGCGCGGAGTGGCGCGATTGATTTCGTCTGCCAAGAGCACATTAGTAAAGGCGGGACCGGGACGAAACTCAAATTGCGCTGTTGCTTCGTTAAACACACTTACGCCTGTCACATCAGAGGGCAAGAGGTCCGGGGTAAATTGCACTCGCTTAAAATCAAGTTGCAGAGAGCGGCTCAGGGTCTTGGCAAGCATGGTCTTGCCAGTACCCGGCACATCTTCAATCAATACATGACCTTGGCAAGCTAAGGCCATCAGCAGTAAATCGACGACTTTTTCTTTGCCTATGATAACTTTGGCTATATTCTCTCTTAGCCGAGTGGCGATAACTGTGATATCCACTAAAGGTCCTCCTCCATGCTCCTGGCGCTTGGTATCAAGCACACCTGAAAGTGTGCTAAAATGGCTTTAGCTAATCGTACTTCATTAAGTACACGGGGGGAAGGTGCACCCTATTTTTAATTATCTACTGCTGTTGCTCTTGGCGGCCATGTGGGCCATTGTCTTCCTACTGCCCTTAAGCAAAAAAAAGAGGGGCAAGTCGCGTTTTTTGCAGGTGGTGCGCATCGCAGCGATCTGGTGGGTGCTGGGCATGGCTTATCACCTAGTGGGTTTTCTCATGCCAGACCGCTCTCTTCTCGGGATTTTAGACAAGTTCCTGTCGTACACCCTCTCTTTGCCTACCCGCCTAGGAATTGGGCTGGAGAATGCACGGGTTGGCGCCTTCGCCTCGGCGCGTTTTGACCTAGCCTTGGCCATGATCCTCGGCCTACCATTCGCCTTTTTCTTAGCGCTCATCATCTTTGTCGCCCTCGCGGCCCAAAAACGAACCAGCTCTTCTCGGCAGCCGTCAGCAAGGTAGTTCATGCAAAGCTAACTCGCATCCGCGGTGGCTGGCCCTTAGTTTGGTGTAAGGCCTGCAGATGAAAACCGACCGATAACGACTAGGGGGTAGACGCGATGAAGTTAACCATAGCCCTCATGCAAATGGACATCTCCCTCGGTGACCAAGAACAGAACGCACAAAAAGCACGACTGTTGGCGGAAAAGTTACCGCCATGCGCCTTCCTTCTGTTGCCAGAACTATGGGGGACGGGCTATGCCTTAGAACGATCCCATGAACTGGCCGAGGATGGCAGTGGGCAATGCACTAATGTCATGCGCGAAATTGCCCTAGCCAAAAAGGCCTACGTAGGCGGCTCCATCCTGATGCGTCGCGACGACGACGTCTACAACACTTTTGTCCTCGTCTCACCAGCGGGGCAAGTTATCGCTGAGTATGACAAGACCCATTTATTTAGGCTAATGCAAGAGAACATCTTTTTAAGGCCAGGCCACCGGCTGGTCACAGTCGACACCACCCATGGGCGCGTAGGTCTCTCGATTTGTTATGATCTGCGCTTTCCAGAAGTTTTCCGGCATTACAGAAATGAGGGGGTCGACTTTAACTTGCTGGTCGCGGAGTGGCCCTTGCCGCGCGTCGAACATTGGCGCACCCTAGTGCGGGCGCGCGCCATTGAGAACCAGTGTTACCTCATAGCCTGCAACCGCGTTGGTAGCGACACGAACAACAATTTCGCTGGCCATTCCCTCGTCGTAGACCCCTGGGGAGAAGTTCTGCTGGAAGCGGAAGCCGATGAAGGCGTCTATGTTGTGGAGATAGATCCCGAAAAAATAGCGATAGCGCGCAACAGACTACCGGTGCAAGGTGACAAGCGTAACGATTTGTACTAGCGTCTAGAGACATAGCCCGCAACTATTGCTGGTAGTACATTAACATCTTAGTAGCGCTCTCGCGCATACTATCACGCAGAGCACTAGGATGCAAAACCTCGGCATATTCGCCGTAAGCCAAGACCCAGCGGGCAAACTCCTCTAGACCCTCAATTTCGGCTGAAAAAATGATGCTGCCATCATCACAGAACTCAATCTTTTGGCTAGGATGCCACTTACTCTCGGCAATAAACCTAGAGTGGGGGGGCGAAAACCGCACTTCGACACATTGCTTTTCACCTTTTATCATGCTCCAAGCATGGCCAAGGTAGCTATTTAAGTTAAAGTTAGCAGGACGTTCAAAATTCCTCTCTAGCATGGTCAAATCTTTGATGCGCTCTACGCGAAACACGCGCATATGTTGGCGATAATGACAATAGGCAATTACATACCATACCCCTTTCTGGCAGTACAAATGGTAGGGGTCGACTTCGCGGAGTTCTTCGCTATCCCGATAGAGGGAGTAATAGGCCATATGGACGACCTGCTGTTGCGTTATGGCCTTGGTCAAGATGTCTAAGTAGGTGCTCAGGTAGTCTAAGTCGACAATTCGCTCTTGCCCACAACTGACATTAGGCAATGTCTCCTGCATCTCTTCCCGAGAAGCGGGAGAAAGACTGTGCCAGATTTTTTCCAAGGCCGCGTCGAGCGCCCCTGCCGAGGGCAGGGCTTGATTTTCTTGCGCTAAATTCCCCGCTACAAGTAGTGCACAAGCCTCTTCCATGGTGAAGTCATGGGCTAGGTTTGGCGTTCTTGCCGCGCGACGAAAACCCCCATTGCTACCCGGAAAGGCCTCCACTTGAAAACCCTGCTCCTTAAGTCTCTCTATATCGCGATAGATGGTTCGCCTACTTGTGTTAAAAGCCAGAGCTAATTCTTGCGCTCGCACACTACCTCTCGCTTCAATCAGATCGGCAATCTGCTGTACGCGACTCGCCTTTTTTCTCACACCACACGCCCCCTTTTAGACAGAATTCTCTCTCTATCCCCCGAAGTCCTGCCGCAGAGGGGATCTCTAGGTGGATTGTCTTTTCCCACCCCTTTACTTCAAGGGTACCAACTAAAAAAAGGAGTAGTTCTATTTTTAGGAACTACTCCTTTTTTTACGCAAAATGGCGCGGCGTTGTGCTTTACTCGCTAGACCGAAGGCAGTGCCCGAGTGCTAATTGCACCATAACGGCGGACCCGCGGACTAGGGCTCTTTCGTCAAAGTCATACTGCGCATTGTGTACCGGAAAGGGCGACGTGTCTATGCCTTTGCAACCCAACCAAAACATTGCCCCAATGGCGTGGTCGAGATAGTAGGCAAAATCCTCGCCCCCCATGGAGGGTTGCTCGAGAATAACCACATTCTCGGCCCCTAATGCTGCCGTAGTGGCCTCTACCACCATCTTCATACCCTCAGGGTGATTGTGCAAGGTGGGATAGCCGAGCTCATAATCAACGCTCGCGGTCGCCCCGAAGCCGGCCGCAATGCCTTCCACTAATTGTGCTATCTTTTGGGGCAAGGCCAAGCGCACCGCCTCATTTTGAGTGCGCACAGTACCGTCTAAGTAGGCAGTAGGGGCAATAACATTATGACGCTGTCCCGCTATAAAACGACCAATGGTCACCACTACCGGATCTAACGGATTCATCTGGCGGCTAACGATGGCCTGCAGCGCCGTGACGATGTGGCTAGCGACCACGACGGAATCTATGGCCCCATGTGGGGCTGCACCATGTCCACCACGCCCCTTGACATTAATCTGTATGCGGTCAGAGGCAGACATCAAGGGCCCGGCTTTAATGCCGACCTTGCCAAAAGGAACTTCGGGCCACAAATGAAGGGCGAAGACAAAATCAACCTTTGGATTCTCCATTACCCCTGACTCAATGAGCGGTATAGCGCCCCCCTTTGGGGAGCATTCTTCTGCCGATTGGAAGAAAAACTTAACTACCCCACAAAGCTCGCTACGTAGCCCTGCCAATACGCGGGCTGCCCCAAGCAGCATCGCGGTATGCCCATCATGTCCACAAGCATGCATGCAGCCGGGATTGCGCGAGGAAAAGGCTAGGCCTGTTTCCTCTTGGATAGGCAATGCGTCCATGTCGGCGCGCAAAGCCACACAACGCCCCGGCTTATCACCTCGTAGCACTCCCACCACACTCGTGCCGCCGACACCCTCAAGGACTTCTATGCCATAAGAGCGCATTTTTTCCGCCACAAAAGCGGCTGTGGCATACTCCTCGTAGCCAAGCTCCGGATTCGCGTGAATATGCCTGCGCCAGGCAATGATGTCCTCTTCAATCCTAGCAACTTCTTTGAGAACGTCCATACTCTCCCACTCCCCTACTTTAGTGCATATAAACCTACAGTCGTTATTTCACCTGTTTTATCGCATGGGCCCTCCCTACAAGTGTCGGCCATCCTCATAGTAACGACGCCTTTCTAGTAGCATAAAGGTCACATCAACGCTCGGACAACCTACAGTTTGCAAATGTCGCGTGATAGACTCCGCCATGCGATCATTTGCTTCCTCGCCCCTGTCAAAGCAATACACCTCGACAAAGGGGTGCCCAGAAACCACTTGCCCATCCCACACATAGCTTGAAGTCACACACTCCAACACAAAATGCTCACGCGCGCACTTTATGATCGTTGCTAACTCCTCGGTCAATGACAGCGAAATGTCGCTCACATAGTCTGATGAAATCGCGTGGAAACGTAATTGCGGCATCCTTCTTCCTCCCAAACTATAATTTCTGTATTCCCTGTGCTTCATTTCTGACAATGCAGGTTCGCAAATGACAGAGCCCTAAACCCCTAAACATTGACGAGAAAAGCGCCTGCCAGAACGCACAGCCCAAGCAAGTTAGTGCCTGGCTGTCTCTGCTCTTAACCATAACTATAACAGAAGCGACGCAGGTCACCAAGACAGCGCAGTCACTCTTCTCCGCCTAACTCCCGCCACAAGTTAAAAGTTATGTTGATGCCGATAGCAAACTTTTGGGCATCGACAGCCACCTTCATTATAATTAGGGCCGTAAAATACCTTAGCAGTGCTGCAAACTCGGCCAAAATATTGTCCAAAATTATTACACAGTTTTAAGAGAAGGATAACTTGTCTAAAATTGTTCAATGGTATCGTTTGGCTAGGGCATAAATTAGGGGGTAGAGCGATGAAAAAATTGTTGTTCCTTATCTTCACTGTAGGACTACTCGGCTCACTGCTAGCAGGCTGCGCCATGTTTGAAGACAAAACCCTCACCCTAGTGTGGTATCCCAATGAATCGGTTGAGCATGTGGCAGAGGCCCGCACTGAGTTCGGCAAGCTAGTAGAACAGGCTACAGGTAAAACCGTCGAGCACCAGCTCACTACCGACTATGTCATCGCCATTGAGGCTATCGTCAACGGCAAAGCAGATATCGCTTTCATGGGCGCCACCGGCTACATAATGGCCAATAACCGCAACGCCAAAGTGCTTCCCCTCGTGGTACCAAGCGGCCGCTCCGGCACACTCAGAGATGCTATTTACTACAGCTGGCTAATCACCAAAGAAGGCAATGAAGGGCAATTCAAGGCGGGAGACGCTTTCTCCCTTGACAATATCGCAGGCAAGCGTATGTCTTTTGTTTCTACTGCCTCAACCTCAGGCTGGGTTGTGCCCGGCGCCGGCATTAGAGCACACTTCTCTACGCAGGCACCTTGGCAGAATCTCACACAGGAAGACCTCGCAGAGGGCGGTCCTGGCAAGCTCTTTAGCGCTGTCATGTTTGGTGGTTCCCACCAAGGCTCAGCCTTTAACGTTCTTGCTGGCCGCGCCGACATCGCAGCTGTCTGCGACAGCTGTATCGACAACTATATCGAACTGGTGTCAGGCACGCACAACCAAGCAGGAGCAGTCTATCGCATTAAGGTCGGTGCTCCTGCGCCTTTTGACCAAATGCCAGGCGCAAGTTTTGTCGTCATCTCCTCTACCCCTGTGCTGAACGCCCCTTTTGTCATCAACACCAACACCGTCCGCCAACAGGATGTAGAGGCCATCCGCAACCTACTGGTGAGCGACGAGGTGGCTAACAACCCGCGCGTATTTGTCCCTAGTGGCGCAGAATTCAGGGGCTTCTTCCGCCAAGGTCAGCGTTTTCTCGCAGTCGATGACGCTTGGTTTAACCCTATTCGGGAACTAGACTAAAAATAATTTAGCGCAAGGAGTCTGCCATGCCACTACTTACTCTCTCTGGCGTAAGCAAGCACTACAGCGAGCGCATCAAGGCCTTGACCGACATTTCCTTTTCCGTCAATCCAGGTGAATTTGTCGCCATCATTGGTTCTTCTGGAGCTGGCAAGTCTACTTTGCTGCGCTGTATCAACAGGATCATCGAAGTCTCACAGGGCGACATAAACTTCGATGGACGCCACGTGCACCAACTAGACAAACGAGAACTGCGGAGCATGCGCACCCGCATTGGCATGATTTTTCAGCACTACAACTTGGTCAATCGTTTGTGCGTGCTAGAAAACGTTCTGCATGGCAGACTGGGCTACAAGTCTACTTGGACGGGAGCACTGGGTATCTATACAGACGAGGAAAAGGCCCAGGCCTTTCAGGTGCTCAAGCTGCTAGGCCTAGAAGAGCAAGTCTACCAACGCTGCGACCAACTGAGCGGTGGGCAGAAACAGCGGGTGGGTATTGCTCGAGCCTTATTGCAGAACCCCAAGATGCTCCTCTGCGATGAGCCCATTTCTTCGCTTGACCCCAATGCCTCTAAAGTGATCATGGACTACTTAAAAAGGATAAACCAAGAAATGGGCATCACCTGCCTAGTCAACTTGCACCAAGTGCATATGGCTTTGGCTTATGCAGAACGCATTATCGGCATAAAACATGGCCGCATCATTTATGACGGGCCGACCAAGGAGCTTAGCCTAGACAAAATTCATGAGATCTATGGTTCCGATGCGGGGAATCTTTTGATCGACATGGGAGGTAGCCATGCAGGTTGATTACTTGCTTAAAAAGAGAACTAACACTCTGCGCCTCTTCCTAGGTCTTGTGGCCCTGTCATTGGCGGCGATTTTTATCACCGAGTTCAACGTGCTCACCGGTTTGACTAGCGGTTTTGCGGCTGTACGCTGGGCCATTGCCAATTTTTACCCGAATGAAGCCGCGCTAACTCGTCTCCCCTCAATCCTCAACAGATTGCGCGACACCATCCTCATGTCCATTGCTGCTACCACCACTGCGGCCATATGCGCCACCTTCTTTGCCCTGCTCGGCTCACAGACTACTAAAGTAAATGAGGGGCTACGCATCGCCAGTCGCGGCGTAGCCACCTTTTTTCGCAATATACCAGTAGTGGCCTGGGCGATGATCCTCCTGTTCACTTTCGGACAGAGTTCCCTCACCGGGTTTCTCGCACTTTTCTTTGGCACATTCGGTTTCCTATCGCGCGTCTTTATGGAAACGTTCGATGAGACTAGTACAAGTTCCATGGAAGCCGTCACGGCAACAGGAGCCACCTACCTACAAGTCATTTTCCAAGCGGTTTTGCCCGCCAGCATGCCGCAAATGATCAGTTGGATGCTGTACATGGTCGAAGTGAATATCCGTGATGCCACTCTCCTAGGCATCTTAACTGGCTCAGGGATCGGTTTTTCTTTTGCCCTTTTCTACAAGAGCATGAACTACCACGCCGCTAGCCTGGTCGTTATCGTCATTGTAGTAGCGATTTTAGCCATTGAATACCTCTCAAACACCGTAAGGAGAGTGATTTTGTAATGTACCGCGAGCGGTCGCTCACCCCCACTTGGCAACCCGTCTTGCTCCCTTCCCTAAGTCTACCCCGCCTTGGCCCTAGGCCGTTTGACAAACCCGCTATCCTCATGCGTGTAATGCTCGGCTTGTTTCTGGCGACTACTATATTTGCTTTTTTCGACTTTGATTGCCAAAACATTGATCTAGTACAGGCTTCATTAGACACGGTAGCCAATTTCCGCACTCTCCTCTGGGCGCCACAACTCTCTCACTTTAGCATTCTAGCCGCGTTCCACGGTATCCTCGTCACCTTGAGCCTAGCCTTTCTCACCACTGTTATCGGCTCAGGCATTGCGCTTATTTTCGGCCTGATGGCCGCGCAGAACCTATCTACGCCCCTAATCTCCTCCACCATTAAGGGTGCCGTGGCCTTTGTTCGCGCCGTGCCCACTATCCTATGGGTTCTGTTTTTCGCGGTTTCCGCCGGCCTAGGCAGCGTCGCTGCGGTGGTGGGTATGACCTTCCATTCGGCAGGGTACTTAATTAAGGCCTATAGTGAGGCGTTTGAAGAAGTAGACAATGGGGTTATCGAGGCTCTCGCCGCTAGTGGCGCAAGCTGGTGGCAGATCGTCGTGCAGGCGGTGCTCCCTTCATCTGCTTCTTACTTGATGTCGTGGACATTTATGCGCTTTGAAATCAACTTTGCAGTGGCTGTGGCTGTTGGTGCGGCTGCGGGAGCGGGCGGCATTGGCTTTGACCTCTTTCTGGCGGGTGCTCAGTATTTCGATCTGCGAGAAGTAGGCTTTATCACCTACCTGGTGCTAGGGGTCGCCGTCCTCCTCGAAACCATCACCTCCAAGGTAAAATTGGGCCTTAGAGTCAACACCTAGCGGGGAGGCAGTACCCATGTCGATGATGCTGACAACAAACCGTGAAGAACTGGTCGTCCGTGTTATGGAGCACATCATAAGCGCCATCCAAAGAGACCACCGCGACCGAGAGCTCAAGTTACCATCCGAGCATACTCTAGCACGTGAACTCTCTGTCCCTCGCTTTGTCGTGCGCAAGGCCTTTGAGCGATTGCAAAGCCTTGGCCATGTTTACGGCAAACAAGGTATTGGTCATTTTGCTATGCACAAAAAAATCTCCATCGAGCTACACCTCAACTCAAACCAAGGTTTTAGTTCCAAGGTCAAAGCACAGGGGTGGAACGTACGCAGTGAAGTTCTTTCACTCTCCCTGCAAATGGCAAGCAGTACCGTGGCCGCACGGCTGAAATTGCCCGAAGGCGAGCCGGTGTATCGGCTAAAGCGCGCTCGCATTGTTGAGGAACATGTAGCCGCAATCCACACGTCCTCCTTGTCTCAGCGGAAATTCCCCCAGCTGGAAAACTATGGCCCCGTCGATTCTCTTTTTGCAGCGCTCAAGACTTACGGCATATCTTCACTCAAAAGCGGCGAGTTCCTGCTAAGCATCTCTTTACCGGACGACGAAGACGCACGAGAGTTTCACTGCCCAAAGCTGATTCCGCTCTTGCATTTACAGGGGGTAAACTGCGATGCGCTCTCGCAGGAGCCCATTGAATACTACGAAGTTAAGTATCGAGCAGACATGTTTACGTACCGAATTAGCTAGAAAAGGCGAGGAGGAACTGTAATGCAGCGCCTCAGGAGAACGGAAATTCTCATAGAAAGTGACCCCCACCTAATTCAGAGCATGGCGCAAGAAGTGACACAAAAATATGACGTCAAAATTATTGAGCCCCCTCATAATGCCCTTGTCATGATAAAACTGCGGGAGGGCGCGGAGGGCAAACAGTTTTACTTAGGCGAACTATTAGTGACGGAATGCCGCGTACAGATAGAGGAAGCCTTAGGCATCGGGCTCATACAAGACCATAAGCCACAAGTTGCCTACAGATTGGCGGTTATAGATGCCGCCTATCAGGCTCGCCTGCCCGAAATCACTACGTGGGACGCACTTTTAGAGGCTGCCGAAAATGACCTGGCCGCTAAGCGCCTGACCGAAGCTGCCCATCTCGCGCGCACCAAAGTTCAATTTTCCACACTGGATCATGTAGGAGAGGACCGAAAATGAAACTTGATCTTGTACATGACGTACAGACAGCTTATCGCAAAGTTCTAGACTGCGTGTCCAAGCCGGGTACCATTAACTCACTACAGCCTGAGAGCGAAAAACTGGAACTACCCTTGGCTTGCTACAAGGCAACTCTCCTCCTCATGCTCATGTTTCTTGACACCGAAGTGTCTTTCCATGTGCTTGGCCATCACCACGAAAAAACTGCACGCTACATCAGCCAGCTCACCTATGCGAAAGTCGCTCCACTATCGGATGCTGACTTTGTTTTTGTGCTCCGCGAACGGAATCCTCATGATTTCACACGAGCTGTGTCTGCGAGCAGGTTAGGTGACCTAATTAACCCTCATCGATCGGCCACAGTCGTTGTAGAGGTCGAGACGATCACCCCTAGCAAAGAATTAGCGTTGACAGGCCCGGGCATTCAAGACGAAAACCACATTGCCATAGTGACTGACACCGACTTCGTCCCGCTACGGGCTGACAAAAATGTGGAGTACCCGCTCGGCATCGAAATGTGTTTTATCGACGACAGCCACAATCTCCTTATCCTTCCGCGCACCACCACGATAACAAGAATGAGGTGAGTTTTGATGGGCTATGTTGCTGTCAAGGGCGGGGAGGCCGCCATCTCCGAGTCCATAAAGCGGCTGCGCCTAACACGCCTTAGGGAACGCCAGATTATCACGGTTAGTTCAATCAAAAGTTGCCTCCGTGGGCTAGTCGACAGGGTGATGTCTGAGGCTAGCCTGTACGCGCGAGACTTAGCAGCGCTGGCCATTAAACAGGCCGAGGGCAATCCCGAAGAGGCAACCTTTCTCCTGCGCGCCTACCGCGGGACTTTGCCGCGCAAATATTACTCGCGACTTGTCACCACTGACGACATGGCGATAGAGCGCAGAATCTCAGCCACCTTCAAGGATATCCCAGGCGGGCAACTATTAGGGGCGTCCTATGATTACACTCATCGCCTACTTGACTTCAGCCTAGAAACAGAAGAAATCTCTGATATGGAAAAATGGCTCGAGCACTACTCCAAGATTCCTCCCGCGCCATTAGATTCTCTGCCGCAGAAAATGACTCGCGTAGCTGACATTGTGCGCCAAGAAGGCCTACTCGCCGCCAAGACAGAAGACAACACCCCCCCGCAGGACGTAACTCGGCAAAGTTTATCTTTTCCCGCCCAGCGCAGTGAACGGCTACAAGCCTTGACTCGCGGCGAAACCGGCGCCGTTACGGCACTTGGCTATGCCGCTATTCGTGGTTATGGTCTGTTGCACCCCACAGTAGCCGAGCTACGGGTCGGTAATGTGCCCATAACTATTGACTACCCTCTCGAGGAGACGAGCGATCCAGGAGACGCCCTGTACATTGGACGAATTCAAGTCACTGAAGTTGACTCCTTAATTCCGAGCATTAAAGAGACGGCCCCTGGCAAGAAAGAGATTAACTTTTGCATCGGATACGGTGTATGCTACGGACAGAATGAAACGAAAGCGATCGCTATGAGCGTTTTAGACTTTTGTCTCGAAAACCCTGTGCCGGGTTCCCCTGTGCACGATGAAGAGTTTGTTCTCACGCATGTAGACCCTGTAGAGGCGACAGGCTTCATTTCACACCTCAAACTGCCTCATTATGTAACCTTTCAGTCCGAGCTAGATAGTGCACGGAAAATTCGTCTGGGTGGTGCGCATGAGCAATTATAATTTTGCCTTTTTTGATGAGAACTCCAAACGCGAGATAAGGCGCGCGATCTTTAAGGCAGTGGCCATACCTGGCTACCAAGTGCCCTTTGCCTCGCGCGAGATGCCTATTGCCCGTGGCTGGGGCACGGGGGGCCTGCAGCTGACGCTCTCCCTCATTGGCCGCCACGATGTCATCAAGGTTATTGACCAAGGCTCAGATGAATCCGTTAATGCGGTTAATATCAGAAAATTTATACAGCAAACGACGGCTGTGGCGACGACACACCAAACCCCTGACGCCACCCTGGTGCAAAGCCGACATCGCATACCCGAAATACCGCTGCGCGAAGATCAGATTTTAATCTTGCAGGTGCCCATTCCCGAACCCTTGCGCGAAACAGAACAGAGCGACACCCGTGCCAAGAGATTACATGCTGAAAAAGAATACAGCGGCATCTATTTGTCGCTGTTTGAGCAGATTATGAAACATGGGCAGATAGCAACCGGGGCCGACCACCCCACACTTGTGCACGATCGTTACGTGATGGCGCCTAGCCCCATCCCGCGTTTTGATAACCACAAATTAAACTATTCCGCAGCCCTCATTCTCCTCGGGGCAGGGCGAGAGAAAAAGATATACGCAGTTCCTCCCTACACTCAGGTAGAGTCGCTGGCCTTTACCGATCATCCCTTCGCCGCAGAAGATATGACGGGCAAGATATGCCGCCTATGTGGCGCAAGGGGAGTTTTTTTCGACGAGTTCATCGACCCAACAACACAAGCGCCCTACTATCAGTGCAATGATACGAGCTTCTGTCAGCAAAGAATGTCTGCCGAGCTAGAAACGACTTGGGGGGAGCAAGGTGACCACTAAAGAACGCGCCGTTCTGTCGCTAATAAACTTTGGCAAACATTTTGGTGCGGGCTGCGCCAGTTGTAGTGACAACCGAGAGGGCGCTATGCGCCAGAGCTACTGCCCAGCCTGTCGCACAATTTACGCCTGTAGCGGTATTTCTTTAGAGCTTTATGCCGGTGAAGTCCTAGGTATCGTAGGCGAATCTGGTTCAGGCAAATCTACATTGCTCCGCTGCCTGTACTTTGATGAGGACGCTACTGCGGGCGAAGCATATCTCACAGGCTACAAGGACGGCCAAGTTAACGTGCTCACCGAGACAGCGCAGCAGAAAAGGTATATCCGCAATCATCATCTGGGCATGGTCTACCAAAATCCGTATCACGGTTTGCGCATGTCTTTTTCTGCTACGGGTAACATCGCCGAGAAACTCATTGCCGCGGGCAGTCGCTCTGTCGGCCACATGACGGCAAGGGCCGCGACTCTGCTTACCAAGGTGGAGATACCCAAGTATCGCTTTTTAGACATACCTGCCACCTTTTCGGGCGGCATGCAACAGAGAGTGCAAATCGCTAAAGCACTCTCGAACAACCCCCCTATACTTCTCCTCGATGAAATTACTACGGGGCTAGACCTCTCGGTGCAAGCAATGGTCCTCGACCTGATCAAAGGCTTGCAGCGTGAACTAGGCATCAGCATGATTGTTGTCTCGCACGATTTGGCCGTCATTCGCATGTTGGCGGAGCGTACCATCGTCATGAAGAACGGACGCATCATCGAACAGGGGCTGACTGACCAAGTGTTAGAAGACCCAAAACATCCCTACACGCAACTACTCGTACAGTCACTGCTTTAGTCGGAGGGAGAGAAGACAAATGTACTTAATACAAAATGGCGTGCTGATATTGGAAGACAGGGTGGCCAGTGACTGCGACCTAGTGATTGCTGGTGACCGCATTATTCGCATTGCCCGTCAAGGCGACATAGAGCCCGAAGGGTTCACTGTCATCGATGCTCACGGTGGTTACGTGGCCCCAGGCTTTATAGACATTCACTCCGACTATATCGAACATATGGCCTCCCCTCGCCCAAGCAGTGTCCTCGATTTCAAAATGGCAATTAAAGAAGTCGAAAAGCAACTCGTCAACCAGGGCATTACCACAATGTATCACTCCCTCTCACTCTACAAAGACTCTATTTTCACCCCAAAGAAGATTCGCACCGCAGACAACGTCAAAAAACTAGCTTGCTTGATTGATGAACTAAACAGGAGCACTACCCTGATCAACCATCGCTTCCACGCCCGCTACGAAATAGACAATGTAGACGGTGTTCCTTTTTTGCTTTCTCACCTCGAAGAAAGGCGGGTACACTTACTTTCCTTTATGGACCACACGCCTGGGCAGGGTCAGTACCGGGACTTAGAAGCCTATCGTGAGACCGTGCAAGGCTACCGCAACCTCACGGGAGTCGAGCTAGACAGACACATCGCCGAGGCAAGAAGCAAAGAAAAACTCGACCTCGCCACTATTTTGCAGATCAGTAAAGTAGCCATCGCGAACGGTGTGACGCTTGCCTCCCATGATGACGACTCCTTAGCCAAGCTCGATTTTGTCAAGAGCATGGGCACCTCCATCTCAGAGTTCCCTGTTTCGCTCATGGTAGCGCAAGGCGCCAAAGAGAGAGGCATGTTTACGGTAGCGGGGGCCCCGAACGTACTGCTCGGCGGCTCTCACTCCGGCAACTTGTCCGCGAAAGAAGCTATTGCCGCAGGTTGCATTGATATTCTCTGCAGCGATTACTATCCGGCATCGCTACTGCACGCCATTTTTCTCTTGCATAAGGAATTAAAATATAGCTTAGCTGAGTTGTTTAAACTCATCACACTCAATCCTGCACATGCACTAAACCTTAGCAAAGACTATGGCTCGCTAGCCGCCGGCAAGAAAGCCGATCTCGTCATTATACAGCACGACCAAGAGGACTTCCCCATGATTACTTCCGTACTGGTCGATGGGAAACTGGTCTCGCAGCTGCATTATGCACGTCGCAGGGTGGCAGTATGATAGGGGAAAAATTACTCAGTGCGGAGCCGACAATTCATGAGAACTGCCATCTCATGAACGTTACCCTCGGCGCCTGGACAGAGATTGGCCCGCACAACAGTTGGGAAAACGTCGCCTTTGGTGATTTTTCATACACCGCCGGCTACAACCAAGTGCAAAACGCCACCATTGGCAAATTTGCTAACATCGCCTCCATGGTGAGGATTGGCGCCACACAGCACCCACAAGATAGGGCAACATTGCACCACTTCACATATCGCCGCAAGATGTATGGCTTGGCCGATAAGGATGATGATGCGTTTTTTGCCTGGCGCGAAGCGCAACGCGTGACGATTGGCCACGATGTATGGCTAGGGCACGGCGCGACAATTTTGCCTGGCGTCGCAATCGGGCACGGTGCCATCGTCGGGAGCGGCGCGGTAGTGACGCGAGATGTGCCTCCCTACTCAATTGTGGGAGGTGTTCCCGCTCGTCTCATTCGCGCGAGGTTTTCTGAAGAAGTCGCAGAACAACTACAGCAAATCAGCTGGTGGGACTGGACTTACGATGTCATTAAAGAGCGTCTTGACGACTTTGTGCTTGCCCCACTAGATTTTGTCGCCAAATATGCGAGGACGAGGTGAATGCGCGTGTCAGAAATTATCCGCATTGAGGGTCTTAATAAGCAATTCAAACTTCACCCTGGACCGAAAGTCATCCTGGGTTGTCAGGATATTAATTTCTCACTACATACAGGGGAGTTTGTCGGCATTACCGGGCGAAGCGGCTCGGGCAAATCTACCCTGCTAAAGTGCATCTACCGTTCTTACCTACCAGACCGAGGACACATATGGTATGATTCCACACTGCTTGGACCCGTAGACTTAGCGCTGGCGGGAGATCGCGACATCGTGCATCTGCGTCGACAGGAAATCGGCTACGTATCGCAGTTTCTTCATGTCCTACCGCGCGTTACCGCCCGCGAAACTGTTGAGTACGCCATGCGCGATGTGGGCTTTGCCCCAGAATGCGCCCAAATAGAAACAGAAAAGATATTACGTCATTTTGAATTAACCCCTGAATTGTGGGACGTCTTTCCTCACACTTTTTCCGGCGGTGAAAAACTGCGCCTAAACATCGCTCGAGCCATGGCGAAAAACCCCAGGCTACTATTACTAGACGAGCCAACTGCCTCACTCGATAACGAAACCAAAATGCGCGTCAAGGAACTCCTCGAAAAGCTAAAGGCAAGGGGAACTTCCCTCCTCGGCATCTTTCACGACCTCGCCTTTATGGATGGCGTTTGTGACAGAGTACTGACCATGAGTGCGGGCCACTTAGCATCATAAATCAGAGGACAGGGGTGGACTATGCGGAGCGACTTGCATGTGCATACGCATTTTTCAGATAGCAACTTCTCGGTAAGGCGTACTATGGAACTTGCGCAGAAGCGTGGGCTAGACTGTATTGCCATCACCGACCACGATACGGTGGCGGGAGTGCCAATGGCTCTAGCGCTAGGACAATCACTTGGTGTAAAATGCTTGCCGGGAGTAGAAATTTCTGGCTTTGATTTTCAGCGACAAAAAAAGGCACACATTCTAGGCTATACCTTTTGCCTAGACGCGCCCTCTATCACCGAGTTATGCTCCCCCCTGCTTAAACGGCGCAGAGAGAACGCCTTGTGGCAAATTGAGATGCTTATAAAGCTCGGGTATTCTATCACCCTCGACGAGGTACTCGAAAAATCTCAGCATAGCGCCTCCATCTACAAGCCGCACCTCTTAGCCGTACTTTTAGAAAAAGGCTACGGCCAAAGTGATTATCACACCCTTTACCAAACATTGTTTAGCAAAGGCGCACCCTGCGCGCGCGAAATCCTCTACGTTGATGTCCGCGATGCAATTCGTGCCGTCAAGAAGGACGGTGGCATAGCCATCTTCGCACATCCGGGACAGCAGGATTCTTTCGACTTAATCGATGAATTGTGGGAGTGTGGGCTGGACGGCATTGAGCTTCACCACTGTGACAATAGCACGGAAGATAAGGAACGCATACTTGCCCTAGCCGAGCAGCGCCCTATGATTCTTACCGCTGGCAGTGACTTTCACGGCAACTATGGTAGCAGAGTCGAACTAGGAGATGTGCCAGCAACTCACTCTCCTCTCTTTGGGTCCTCTGAACGCACTACGGCGTGCCGCAATCTGGGCACTTAGGGTCGCGCCTGACCTCGGCCGTTTCAAAGGTCATAGACAGACCGTCAAATATCAGCATACGGGTAACCAAGAGCTCGCCCTGCCCGAGCAAGTACTTGATGGCCTCAGTCGCGTGAGTGTGTATTTTATGCAACTAACTCCTGTTTTTGAGGAGACGTCTCCGGTGAACCTGTTAATTTCACCGATAAGAGACGTCTTTTGCTTTCCTAGATACGGTCATTATCTCCGTTAACTCCCGGACAGGCAAAGTCGCAAAATTTAGTACATTTTGGGGGAACCGCAAGAAGGAATAGAAAAAGTTGTTGCGAATATATCAATTATATCAAAAAATATTTAACGGAGGTGACCCGGTGTTGATCAAAAAGTTTTTCTTAGTGGCAATGGTTTGTCTCACACTGCTGGCTTCAGCTCACACGAGAGAAGCGATGGCAGAACGCAAATTGTCACTGTGCCTAGTTGAGGGCAGGGTAGCCATCGAGCGGATTTCGCTACAAGACAAAGACATAGCGGCAATAGGTTCTTTCCTCATGATACTAAACACACACCAAGGAACGTGGGCGCTAGAAGACTCAAGAACTTTAATCGTTGATATGGCTAAATTAAGCGAAGCTATCTCTAAACATGAGAACATAAAGTATTTGTCGCCAGCAATTCTCAAAATAGCAAAACAACTCAATCATCGTAAGGTCCTGATAATTGACACAATGACGAGCTCCTACATTACTACCCACTTAATTGGCAGCGGATCTTATCACTCACAAGCAACTACTCCTCTGTCTGGGTGGATGCTTGGCCCCGGCACCATTTCACAGTCGTATTCGTGGACATTTACCTGGAGCTTTAGTTACGGCGGCTCAGGGGCGGGGTTGCCTTATCTTGCGGTTAATCCCCAGTATGGCTATAGCACTACCTCAAGCTATGTGTGGCCTGTCCCGGCCGGACAGCGTGGACGCGTGACGAGGACAGACTATTATTTTCATACGTGGGCGAGTTGGCACGAGTATTATTGGGATGACCCTGACATTCCTGGCCTATACGTTCAGTACTATTTGGGTCAGTTCAGTGGAGCATCTAAGAAGCATACCGATAGAATACATGCCGCTGAGTATGAAACTTGGCCTTAGGAGGCTGATCAAGTGAAACCGGCGCGATATTTAGTGCCTGCCGCCACTGCACTGCTCATCTTAGCCATGTTAGTGACAGCAATCCAATCCTATGTGGTTTACCTTCAACTTAGGGACATCAGAATACGCCTTGAAACCATGACTAGACCTGTGCCACACTTTAGGATTCGGGGCAAAAGTCACAAAGGTGAATATCCAGACCATGCATCGCTGTATTTTACAGGTACCTATGAACTCACATCAAAACTACCTACTTCTGAGATAGTATTTCTTTATCGGTTCGATAGAGACGATCCATGGCAGCACGTGGTCATGACTCCGTCTGATCCCATTACTTTCTCTGCTACTGTACCAGTCCAGGAGAACGCTACGATTTGGATAACAAAGGCGGAAAAAATAGACGGCGAGATTGTCGGCATACAGGACTGGGAACGCGAAGTGTTCATCACCGGTTCCATGCTCGAGAGATGGTGGTTGCTTTGGCCGTGAATTCTCAGGAACTTGTCAGCAGGCTGAACCTCTCAGTGCCAGTGATGGACCTCATGCTTGCTGTGTTACTACAAAATGACATCGCGCTCTTCCAGTATTGAGGAGGTATTGCCATGAAGTTTCCGCGATATTTGACCTATGGTGCCGTACTATTACTCATCATAGCAACAGTGACACTGGCAATTCAATCAGGTATGATTTCGCGTCAAATTCAAGAAATACAGACACATCTTCGGGCTTTGACGAAGCCTGCGGCAGAAATTGTGCGTACGAAATTCACAGTTGCTAAAAGCGAGCGACCTAACGATGAATCACTTTATGCGACCGTGCTTTATGAGCTGCCGTCAAAAATTCCTTTTTCTGAGGTAGTATTGCTATATAGATTTAGCAACGATGCGCCCTGGCAAGAGGCTACCATGGCGAGGGTCGAAACTCTTACTTTCACCGCAACAGTAAAGGTTGAGGCCGACGCTACAGTTTGGACGAAGAAGGCGGAAAGATTGGGCAATGAGATAGTGAGTGCACAAAGATTTGAAAGTTATGCGCTTATCGCCAATTTCCTTGGTCGTTAAGTGCACAGGAGCCGCAGCAAACGCGGCTCCTGTGCACTTATGTTTTTCTACCTCATGTCGACGTGTCGTCTTCATTTCACCTTTGCGCCTTGGCGATGCAATGCTAGCTGTGGCTTGGCCACTACTGTCGTCCTCTATAGGCCGCAATCCGGACACTCGGGATCGCGCAGCACGGCAACCGTCTCAAACTGCATCGACAGTCCACCAAAAATTAGCAGTCGATTGACAAGAAGCTCCCCTTGTCCTAGCAGATACTTGATGGCCTCGGTCGCTTGCAGGCAGGCCGCTATTCCGGGAATGGTGCCCAATATGCCTAGCTCAAACGTAGATTTGGCGGTAGGAGAAGGCGGCTCGCGAAAAACACAGCGCAAGCACGCTCCTTGGTGGGGCAAAATCGTCATCACTCGCCCGGCCATGGACAGCACAGCGGCATGTATAAAGGGTCTGTTTGTGTCTAAACAGGCTTTGTTCAAGACAAATCGACTGGCGAAGTTGTCGGTAGCATCGATGACGAGGTCGTACTGGGCCACTACTTCACAGGCGTTGTCTTGCGTTATCACATAAGGATGCATGACTATTTCACAGTCGGGGTTCAGCGCACTCAGTTTATCCGCGGCGGACTCCACTTTGGGCCTGCCGAGATCGGCGGTAAAGTGCAGTATCTGGCGCTGCAAGTTAGAAAGGTCTACGATATCCCCATCGGCAATCCCTAAGCGCCCGATGCCGGCCGCAACAAGAAAATAGGCTGCGGGAGAGCCAAGCCCTCCCGCCCCCACCACCAGGACCGATGAACTAAGCAATTTCTTTTGTCCTTCTACACCAATACAGGGCACCTGAATATTTCTATGGTAACGCTTCTCTTGCAGGGGAGAGAGGTCGACCATTACCCTACCACTCCTCGCCTTACCCGCCACCCACCGGTGGGAATAGCGACACCCGGTCACCGTCTTGCAGACAGTAATCAAGAGTTTTGTGCAGGCCATTCACCAAGGCAGCGGTTACCTCGACTGCCGGAATATTGTAACGCCCAAGAATATCGCGTATGGTCGTGTCCCCATCGAAAGCCACCGCCATTTTCTCCCCATGGCTTATGCCGAGATATTTCTCAAGGCCAGTATACACGCGTAGCTCAATAAACATCTCGCACACTCCTACTTTCGACATTCTACCGATGTGCGCTATGACACATACGGATTGCTCTTGCTAGGTCCTAAACACGCTGTCAAGCTCTGCGTCACTGATATCAAACACAGTGTTATGGGGTGCAAGTTTATCTGTGCAGAAGAACTCCGGTAGGCGATCGGCTGCCTTGGTAAAGCCTGCTCCCTCATTAAAGGCCAGTTCGGACTTGAGCATGCTCTTGCCCAACGCAAGCACATCATCTGTAGTGAGGGTCAAATCATACTGGGCATTCAACATCTCCACAATGGTCGGTAGTCCATCGGGATTATCTAAAACGGGGAAGGCCACGAATAGACAGAGGCCGGAAGCATCAATGGCCGCTGTCGCCACCTGCAAGTTGCGCGAGAGCTCAATCTGTCCTTCGGCCTTGAGGGGGTCGACAAAGCCACCCACCTTGAGGATATTGGCCGTAACGGCATACCCTGCGGTATGGTCTGCCCCCATGGGACTAGTAGCATATGTTACGCCCATTCCCTTGCAGGCGCGCGGGTCGTAAGCCGGGATACCTTGGCCCTTGACCGTGGCCACGCGTGTGACGCTGTAGGCCTTACCTACAAAATCGGCCCCGTTGCCAAGAATGCGTCCGGCAGGTGTGCCTTTGCCCACTTCATTTAGGGCGGCAATTGCCGCAGCGTCGTCGCCAAAGGGTATGGCGCCTGCTTCCATCAGGACGCCCAAGGCCACGCCGGCTTCGATAGTATCGAGCCCGACATCGTTGCAAATGTAATTGAGTTCCGCAATGGTATCGAGGCTCTTGATTTCGAGATTAGCGCCAAAACCCCAAGCAGTCTCATATTCTACAGGGGAGCAAATCCTGCCGTCTGGCATGGGGTAGGCGTTAGAACAACGGATGACACAGCCAGGATGGCAAGCGTGCGCCACGCGTCCGCCCTTTCGTTCCTTGGCAATGCGCGCCAACGATTCTCCGCCAATCTCATTGGCATGCTCGAAACGACCATTATTGCTAAAATTGCGCACGGGCAAAGTCCCGGCTTCACTAATAACATTCATTAAGACATTGGTGCCATAGCTGGGTAGCCCTGTGCCACTCACTGGATGGTCAAGGAGGATTTTGGCAAACTTCTTGGCGGCCACGGAGAATTTCTCCTTGTCGTGCACAGGCACGCCGTAAGTCGCGGGCGAATCAATGACTATGGCTTTGAGACGCTTAGAGCCGAGTACCGCGCCTAAACCGCCCCGCCCGGCATAACGGCTGGAATTGCCTTCGCCGTCATTGCTGGCTACGCCAGCGCCCGAGAGCATCATCTCTCCGGCTGGGCCATTGCAAATAACACCGACCTTGTTGCCATAGCGCTCGCGCAGTATGGCCGTTAGCTCGTATGTTCCTTTGCCCGCCAAATCGTCAGCCGCGATAATTTCCGTGCCGTCAGGCGAGACTTTAGCAATCCATGTGCCCTGTTCCTTAGGCATTCCCTCGACTACGATAGCTTTCAGGCCGAGGCTAGCGATTTTCTGCGAACAGATGCCCCCCGCGTTAGCCTCTTTAATCCCACCTGTCAAGGGACTCTTTCCCCCGAAAGAAAGTCGGCCGGATGAAGGAGCCGTGGTGCCGGACAAAAGCCCTGGCGCGATAACCAGTTTGTTGAATTCTCGTAGCGGGTGGCATGCGGGCGGCACTTCGTCACAGACAATTTGCGATGTCAGCGCCCGTCCTCCTAGCGGCAAATACTTCTCTGGCACATCCTCATACTTGGCCTCACGCGTCGACATGTTTATGCGCAACAGTCTTGGCATTAATCCGAACCTCCTCTATTATTTATAGACTCTGTCCCAAAACATATTCAACATTGCGCAAAATTTTCCTCTTTTAATTATACAAGATTTTTGCGCAAATTATTGCTCCCACAGACTTGTCGCTGGCAATCTCTTGTACAGCCAAAGAGGAGTTGCCATTTCTTTGTAGAATTTTCTAGTACAGTGCTGCGGGGAGGAATCTGTTTATGGGGACAATTGAGCTGAGGTTTTTTTCTACGCTACAAGAAATGATGAAAGAGAAGGGCTATTCTTTCCCAACATATCTGGAGGTAGGCCAAGGGGTGACCGTAAATGATTTACTACATCACATCGGTCTTACCGCGCGACAAATTGAAGCCGTAATGGTTAATGGCAAAGTTGAAGACTCCCAAAAATTAATCCGCGAGGGCGATAGAGTCGCCCTGATCCCACCCGGCACACCGGGCCCCTATCGCGTCATGCTAGGTATCCGCGGCAAGTTAGGGAGTAATTCCCCGACCTAGTGTTTTACTTCGCCTTAATGTCCTCTTAATGCCGATAAAACTTCGATTACACACAATTGAGCTAGTTGTGGTATCATTGTTTTGCATTATCGGTACCAAAAAAGTATACGAGGAGGTCTATACATTGAAAATCAGTAAAACTCTAACCAGACTCATCTCCGCTGTCGTCACTATCATGCTACTACTGACTACACCGCTCACGGCGGCGGTCACACCGAGTGCCAGTATGAACATCATCCTAGACGGTCGTGCCATAGCGACAGCGACACCTCTCATTATCACCAACAATGTGATCATGGTGCCTTTTCGCCCCATCAGCGATGCTTTGGGCCTACACTTAGAATGGCTCTCCGCAACGCAGACCATCGTATCCCATGGTCAAAATCAGAATGTAATGCTGCGCATTAACGACCGCACCGCGCATGTCAATGATCGCGCTGTAGCACTAGATGTTCCCCCGCGGATTGAGGGCGGGCGCACTGTGGTGCCCATTACTTTTCTAAGCAGCCTAGGGGTGCGCTTTACCTGGGATAGCGTTGCTCGCACTGCGTCCATCTTTACCGACAATGGACCACGTAACGTGATTTTCATACACCCTGACGGCACTTCGCCCTCTTTCTTTGCCGCGGCCAGAATGCTCCACTACGGGCCTGATGGCGAGCTGAATTGGGATAGGCTCCCAGCTACGGCTGTCTATAAAGGCCATATGTTGAACGAATTGGTTGGCACTTCGAATGGTGGAGCTGTGACGCATGCTTATGGCGTGAAGGTTTGGGATGGCTCCTTCGGGCTTGACCAACAGAACGCGCAGATTATCTCTCGCTCTGGTCAACCCCACACTATTCTCGAAGAAGCCAAGATAGCTGGTTTTTCCGTAGGCATGATTAACACCGGCACTATCACGGAGCCTGGTACAGGCGTGTGGGGCGCAAGCGTTATCAATCGCGGCGACCATGCTGGCATCGCACGTGAGTTAATCATCCGCCCAGAGGGCCAGCAGATTGACGTTATCTTTGGTGGGGGCGAGGTTTGGTTCCTACCTAATACAGTTGTCGGCAGACACGGTGTGCGCGGCCGCAGAACGGACGGCGTAAATCTCATCAATGAAGCTATCGCTAGAGGTTACCGTGTCATCTACACAAGGGAAGAATTGCTAAATCTCCCGGTTAACACTACCCGCGTGCTTGGCCTCTTTGCCGCACATGATACCTACAATGACAATAATGAAGAAGCTTCCCCGCGTTACATCTACACTGAAGAACAACTACGCGCGGAAGGCCTGCAGGATTTTGACCCCAATGCACCTACCTTTGCGCAAATGATGACCGCGGCAATTCAAATACTTTCACGCAATAACGACAAGGGCTTCTACTTGGTCGCCGAAGAAGAAGGCACCGATAATCTGGCTAATGGCGCACTAAATGCTCGTGGCGCGATCGAAGCGACTAAACGCGCCGATGACGCCATTGGGGTGGCCTTAGAGTTTGCCAAGCGACATCTCAATACCCTCGTCATCACCGCTGCCGACAGTGAGGCGAGTGGCCTCTCCATTATGGGCAACCCAGCTGTTGATGCCGCCGGCAATGTGGTACCTACACAGGTTCTCAGAAACCGCGCCGGAGAAGTATACTTCACCGAGCTGTTAGATGGCCGCGACGGCACCAACACACCACCATTTTTATCTGCGCCCGATCGCAATGGCCGCCGTTTTCCTTTTGCCATAGCATGGTCCTCACGCTGGGATCACTCCGGCAGCATAGTATCCCGTGCCTTTGGCCTGCACTCTGACATGGTGAGCGGCACCATAGACAACACCGACATCTTCCGCATCAAGTACCGCGCGCTCTTCGGTCGCTTGCTGCCATAAGCAGTCGAATCTAACTCTCTAAGCAAAAAGGAGACGGCCTTAGTCCCTGCGGACAGCCCGTCTCCTTTTCCATATCCCTGCTGTCCAAGACAGCAACTGCCTCTAAGCAGCTATCCACCGCCAGCCTATCTTGTTCAGCTTAAAGCTGTGACATATATTTTTTGGCATAGCTAACTGCCTCGTCTGTGCTGACGCCTTGCTCCACCGCTTGCCGAACGGCACTCTCGAGCAGGCAGGCGACCATAGTGAGGCCAATTTGCTCTACAGCCGCCTTGAGTGCGGCCACTTGGGTAACTACATCTTCACAGGCTCTGCGTTCTTCTAGCATGCGCTGCAGTCCCCTCGCTTGACCTTCAATTCGCCGTAGGCGTAACTGCAAGTCAGGCATTGCTTTTTCGAGAATATCGGCACTGCTCGTGATCGTCAAGATGGCCACCCCCAGTAATGTTTGTACGACTCAACTGTACTAGTCGATTGCTAAAGTTGTCAAGTCCTTGCCTGGGCAAACAGTCCGCGCAGGACGAACTTGACTACCCCTATAGGTATCCTATATTCTATATCCTAGGCGTGGCCATACCACGCCGCCAACAATGTCATTTCACTAAAAGAGCGAAGCGGAGGTTTTTCAGATGGATATTTTAGATATTGCCATTATTGGGTGCGGGCCAGCGGGGCTGTCGGCCGCCATAAATGCCAAGATACGCAATAAAAAAGTGCAGGTTTTTGGTGCTGAGGTCTGCAGTCCGAAACTTGAAAGCGCACCCTGGGTGGAAAACTACCTCGGGCTCCCTCTCTCCGGACCAGAATTGGGACAACGCTATTTAAAGCACTTCACCGATATGGGGTTGACTATTCTCCGTCATCGGGTAGACACCATTGTGTCCACCGGAACCGGCTTTATGCTCGCGGCCAAGGGAGAGATCTTTGAGGCACGAAGTTTAATTCTCGCCACAGGGATCTCACAGACTAGCTACCTGCCTGGCGAGCGCGACTTCGTAGGGCTTGGCGTAAGTTACTGCGGGACTTGCGATGGCCCCCTATACAGAGGAAAGGTAGTTGCGGTGGTGGGCTACACCAGTGAAGCGGTAGAGGAAGCCAATTTCCTCGCCACTATTGCTGCTAAGGTTTACTTCATCCCCCAAAACATACCTTTTGAGCATCTCCGGGACGATATAGAAGTGGTGCGAGGCAAGCCCATCGGTATTCTAGGCGAGCACTGCCTGACCAAGTTGGCATTACGTGACAGGGAACTTGCTGTTGACGGCTTGTTTATCTTCCGCGACGTAACGCCAGTGGAGCAATTGCTCACAGATCTCGCGATATCTCAAGGGGCCATCGAAGTAGATAGGCAAATGGCAACAAATATCCCAGGCGTTTTTGCCGCGGGTGATTGCACCGGACGCCCTTTTCAACTTGCTAAGGCCGTAGGTGAGGGGGCCGTCGCTGGTCTAGCTGCCGCCTCCTTCCTCGACAAAAGGGGTCGCTAGGCATCATCCTCGCCTTTGATTACGGCCAGCGGCTTAAGGCGTGCCACGAGGCGGGTCAGGCCAATATCCGCGAGCACTGCACTGACCGCATCAATGTCCTTGTACGCAGCGGGGGCTTCGTCGAGAATGCTCCGCAGGTTACGCGCATTGACGAGG
>Ga0209104_1000016_pt1 | contig 30696 bp, 26 predicted proteins | sample JTO19cmmetaG_FD_184156 | JGI IMG/M metagenome (GOLD analysis project Ga0209104, IMG submission 184156) | Freshwater bacterial and archeal communities from Indian Creek, Illinois, USA to study Microbial Dark Matter (Phase II) - JTO19cm metaG... | ecosystem: Environmental > Aquatic > Freshwater >... | reverse complement strand
GAAGACTGACTCGGATGCAGTATAGTAACGGTATAACCATCGACTACCACTACAACAACCGTGCGCTACTCTCCCGCATTCAGAGCCCGATAGTAGACCTTAACTTCGTTTACGACTCGAACGGGAATATTACCGCCATAAATAATGAGGTCTACACCTACGACGGACTTAACCGCTTACTGACAGCAACCCAACCTAACCACAGCTATGCTGTCACCTACCAGTACGATGCCGTGGGCAACCGCATTTCCCAAGCAGAGAACGGCATTAGCACGAGCTGCACCTACAACGCCGTTAACGAACTCACCTCGTCCACTGGTACCACCTACACCTACGACAGACGTGGCAACCTCGTGCAGAAGGTAGTAGGCGCAGACACCTGGGTCTACACCTACGACCCGGCTAACCGGCTGCGTGAAGTCAAGAAAAACTCCACCATCCTCGGCACATACTTCTACGACGCCAACGGCATCCGGGCCAAGAAGGCGGAGAATGGCGAAACCACAGCCTACGTCGCCCTCGGGCACAAGAACCTTTACGAGAAGACCGGTGCCGTTACAACTAAGCATATCTTCGCGGGAACCCAAAGGATAGCCGAAGTTAAGGACGGCGTGGCGAGCTACTACCATAACGATCACTTGGGCAGCCCCAGAGCGGTAACCAACTCCTCTGGCATCCTCATCGCCAGCACCAGTACCCGCCCCTTCGGCCAGCCCCACAGCACCAACAACCCCACCGACTACCTATTCACCGGCAAGGAGCTAGACTCCACCGGCCTCTACTACTTCGCAGCGAGGTACTATGACCCGAGTGTGGGGAGGTTTGTGACGGAGGATAGCTGGCAGGGTCAGCTCGCAGAGCCTTGGACACAGAACAGATATGTGTATGTGGGGAATAACCCTATGAGACTTGTTGACCCGGATGGGAGGAAACCATTAGACGCGTTGAGGTCGATGATTGTTCATGGTGATACGATAGGTGCGCTAGCGGCAAAATACAATCTTCCCGCTTCGCTAATAAACTCTGTAGTCTGGAACGAAAACAAGATGCGGTGGAACCTACACGATGTGAAGGATTTCGGAGGGCTTCTTCTTAGAGGTCAGGCCTCGCTCGGGTTGTGTCAAGTACAGATGAGCACAGCTGCCTTTCTTGATACCAATCCTAGCGCAGAAGGCTTAGTAGGAATAGGCAACAAGCCGTTCGAAACGATGAAAGGCGCGGCTCTGAAAAAACTGTCAGGTAGTGAAAGGGAAGCCTTGGTAGCCAGACTGAGAGACCCCAATACAAACCTAGAGTATGCGGCCAAGTACCTAGCCTTAATGAGAGATGTTACTGGAGCCAATCCCTACACGACGTCAGGTGCTCAACAAATACTCTCCAACTATAATCGTGGACCGAGTTCCTGGGGTGATCCTCCATCCGCTTATGGGAGAGCCTATAATGAGTACAGCAGTTTTAGGGGTGTCATGCGCTATGGGCTTTTTGAGCTCCTTCCTAATTTCCCACTGCTGCAAGAGTAAGGGGGTTGGTAAGTATGGCTAGATGGTTACAAGCTATCGGTGCAATAGTTGTTATCCTTCTTCTTGTGCTTGCTTACGGGGGGATGTCGTCAATTAGGTACGGACTTACGGACAGGCAGTATGATAGGATCAATAAGGCTACAGAAACAGCAGATGTAGCTGAGTTAAACCGACTATTAGTCGAATTACGCTCACCAGAGGGGAAAACGATTGTGATGTACTGGATTGACCAATTTTCGGACTCGAGCTCTTTGCCCGCGCTAGTAAAAACTCTTTCTTATGACTTATCGTGGTTAGACCGTCTGGACAGTGAGCTTAAACCTACGCCTGACGAGGTAAGGTTCTCCGCATATGACTCTATCGTAAAATATGGTCCCGAAAGGGCTGCCGACATTGTCTACCCCTTGCTTCAAGACAAGAATTCTTTTACACGTCTCTACGCAGCTGGGATAATTCTAAGGTGGGGAGACCCCAAGGGAGAGACAGTGTTAGACGAGATAATTGGGTCCAAGAACAAGCGCTTAACACTCGAAGCTGAACGAGTTAAGAGGGTAGCTAAGACAGGTAGATAGAGAGGTGCTATTATTTGAGGTGCCGCAGCCTTGCTTGCACCCTGTCTCTTAAGGCCTGATTAGTGAGACAATTCGCCAAATATCGCAATGCAGAACGGCCGAGGAGTAACCCTCGGCCGTGCCTAATCCCAATTATATGCCATCTGTCACTGTCTACCACTCGTTTTGCTCAGTCCGTAGGGAACACATCTTCATCATTCACCCCAGGGATACTAGCGCCTTGCTTAAGTCTACTCGAAATTAACTCCTCCAAAGGATTATGGTACGACCTAGCAGGAAGACTGACTAGGATGGAGTATAGTAACGGTATAACCACCGACTACCACTACAACAACCGTGCGCTACTCTCCCGCATTCAGAGCCCGATAGTAGACCTTAACTTCGTTTACGACTCGAACGGGAACATCACCGGTATCAACAACGAGACCTACACCTACGACGGACTTAACCGCCTGCTAACAGCCAGTCAACCTAGCCATAACTACACCGTCGCCTACCAGTACGACGCCGTAGGTAACCGCATTTCCCAAGTAGAGAACGGCATTAGTACTACCTACGGCTACAACGCCGTTAACGAACTCACCTCGTCCACTGGTACCACCTACACCTACGACAGACGTGGCAACCTCGTGCAGAAGGTAGTAGGCGCAGACACCTGGATCTACACCTATGACCCCGCCAACCGACTGCGTGAAGTCAAGAAAAACTCCACCATCCTCGGCACATACTTCTACGACGCCAACGGCATCCGGGCTAAGAAGGTGGAGGGTGGGCAGACTACCCACTACCTCGCCCTTGGGCACAAGAACCTCTACGAGCAGACTGGGACAGTAGGCACGAAGCATATTTTTGCGGGTTCCCAGCGCATAGCCGAAGTGAAGAACGGCGTGGTGAGCTACTACCACAACGATCACTTGGGCAGCCCCAGAGCGGTTACCAACGCCTCCGGCACCCTCATTGCCAGCACCAGTATCCGCCCCTTCGGCCAACCCCACAGCAGCAATAACCCCACCGACTACCTCTTCGCCAGCAAGGAGCTAGACTCCACCGGCCTCTACTACTTCGCCGCACGGTACTATGACCCGAGTGTGGGGAGGTTTATTACCGAAGACCCGTACTGGAACGCGTCGAGTCTAGGCCGCGGAAACGATAGGGAGCAGTCCGAATCCATTGCTGCAATGATGCAAGCCACCAATTTGTACGTCTATTGCGGGAACAACCCGCTCATTCTCGTTGACCCCAGCGGCGAGATCTTCATGGTGGCAACTGGCCTCGTAGGAGCAGTGGCCGGAGGGATAGCCGGAGCGATTTACTCATTGCGGGCTAATGATGGGCGCGGCGTGAGTTGGCGGCACGTTGCCACTGGCGCGGCCATTGGGGGAGCAATTGGCCTGACGGGTGGGGCGGCGGCATGCATTGTAGTTACAGCTGGGAAAACACCTCTGGCGACCGTGGGGACAATCGTCTCCGGGGCTGCTGTTGCTTCCCATCCCTTGCAGCAAGCATCAAATGCGGCAGACGCTGCGGCCGACAGGATTACGGATTATACTGTTAAGGCCAAACATTTGATGAGTACCGGCGGAACGTATTCCAAATTCGTTACAGATTCACAGAAACAAGCTCGGATATGGATGCAGCGGGGTTTACAATCAAAACGGAATCAGGGAAAATCATAACGGCATACCCTGTAAGGAGCTTGCGATGATGAAGATTGAGTACACACGAAGATCTAGAGATGCTACTAGAGGGAACGAGGTCGTAGAAGGAACAGAGCTGTTGTACCTAATCGAAGGGAGCTTGAAGGTTTACAGCGATATAGAGTGTTTTTTCGATGACCCATACATGAACCTGCTAGAGTTTGCAGCTTGCTTGTACAAATGGTTGTACATTAGTGGGGGGGTCAATGATTTTGCTTTTGAGAGTGTTGATCATGATGAGCCCATACTAGTTTTTAAGCGCATAGATAAGGAAAAGTGGGTTGTTGATTCGATTTGGAGGAGGGGTGAGGCGTTGCTCGTTACTGGGCATGAGTTGATGTCGGCAATATCGGAGTTTTTGGCCCGATTCGACAGAGATTTGCACGATGAGTATGGACTCGCAATTGAATCGTTCTCTCAGCGTGCCCCTTATTAGAAATCGAATCACATAAACACCCGTGCCGACGACACCGCTTACACCTTAAGCCTCGGCTTACGATGCGGCAGGCAGCCTACCCCTACGACGGGCTTAACCGCCTGCGGACCGCCAACCAGCCGAACCACAGCTACTCCGTTACCTACCAATACGACGCAGTGGGTAACCGCATTTCCTAGGTGGAGAACGGCATTAGCACGAGCTATACCTACAACGCCGTTAACGAGCTGCCTCGTCCACTGGCAACTCCTTAATCTATGACCGGCACGGTAACCTGGTACAGAAGGTGGCAGGCGCAGACAACTAGGGTTTCAGCTATGACCCGGCTAACCGCCTCAAGGAGGTCACGATGCCAACGGCATCCGGGCCAAGAAGGTGGAGAATGTCGCAAAAGCCCCGTCCCCGTGGGACATTCAGCGGGCGAGCTGCTGCTTCAAGTAACGCAAAATCACTGAAGTAATGACCACTAAAGCGCCCAAGAAAGACCAAAATCCGGGGGCTTCGTCAAGCATGAGAAAAACCCACAAGGGATTAAGGAGCGGCTCCAGCACGGGAACTAAAATGGCGTCAAGGGCGCTGACATGTTTTATGGCGAAGGAATAGAGGATGTAGGGAATGCCTAGTTGCACTACGCCGAGTATTATCAAGGGGGCCCAGTCGGCGGCAAGGGGTGGTGCGCCCACAAGGAACGGCAGACCAATCAACGCGCTGAGCACATTGCCCAAGAGTACTGATTCCATGGGGGAGCCGTCTTTTTGTAGACGCATGAGGACGGTAAAACAGGCAAAGCTTACGCCGCTAAAAATAGCCAGGACATTGCCCAGTAGGCCTGAGGGACCGAGGTACTCAAGAAAAAACAGGGTCATACCGCCTAGGGTCGCAGCGATGACCAGCCAGTCAAAGCGCGTCGTCCTCTCCTTGAGAAAGTGATGAGCAAGAAAGGCCACATACACGGGCGCAGTAAATTGCAGCATAATCGCGTTAGTCGCGGTCGTCAGGCGGTTGGCCGCCACAAAGAGCATGACTGTCGCCGCATAGGCCAAGGCGGCAGCGAGTTGCGTTTTGGACCATGTGAACTTGGGCCGGCGCAAGAAGGCCCAAATTACGAGGCCAGCGATGGCACTCCTAGTGCCGGAGATGGCAAGAGGATGCAGTTCTATTGATTTTATAAGCAAACCACCCAGGCTCCACATCACAGCCGTAGCCACTAACATCATGAGGGCGCGGGTGCGGTTGGGGTTATGCGCTTCAATATTTAGCGGTGTTTTCATAGGGCAAATCATCCTCCCTAGCGCCTCTACGTCACATTGTAACACAATATAAGAACTGCGCCTTTAACGGCGCAGCCTTGCACTGGTCATGTCGGTGAGTGGGGGAGGGGTAGTCGCAAGCCCGGGGCGTCCTGACAAGAGTGGCCCCAAGTAACGGAAAGTTGCCGAGGCGAGGATGACCAAGGCACCTACCGCCGCCCAGCCTCCGGGCGCTTCGCCCAGCATGACGAAAACCCAGATTGGGCTGAGGAGGGGTTCTAAAACAGGCACCAAGATGGCATCCAAGGCACTGACATGCTTGATGGCGAGTGAGTAGAGGACATAGGGCAGGCCAAGTTGCACCACCCCAAGCAGGATGAGGGGAGGCCAGTCTGGGCCGATGGGGAGACTACCTGCTAAAAAGGGAAGTCCTATAAGTGCGGTGATGACATTGCCCAGCAAGACTGACTCGAGCGGAGAGCCATCTTTTTGTAGTCGCATGAGGATGGTAAAACAGGCAAAAGCGACTCCGCCCAACATGGCCAAGACATTGCCCAATAAACCGGAGGGGCCGAGGTAGTCCAGAAAAAATAGGGCCATTCCGCCCAGGGTAGTGCAAATCACAAGCCAGTCGGTGGAGGAAGTTTTCTCTTTTAGGAAGCGTTGCGAGAGCAAGGCCACATAAATTGGCGCGGTAAACATTAACATAATAGCATTAGTAGCAGTTGTCAGGCGGTTAGCCGCGACAAAAAAAATGGCCGTTGCGGCGTAGGCTAAGGCTGCACCAAGCTGCCTCTTAGACCAAGTAAACTTTGGCCGCGGCACAAAAGCCATGATCACTAGGGCGGCAATGGCGCTGCGCACTCCTGTGATCGCGAGGGGGTTAAGGGCGATCGATTTGATGAGGAGGCCTCCGAGGCTCCACATTACAGCGGTAACAGCCAGCAGCAATAGGGCTTTGGTACGTGGATTAACGGTAGATCTCATAGGTGTCTGCAATATCGGTCAACTCCGTCCTGCCAATAAATCTACACCATTGTAGCACATTGTTAATAGCACCCAGCCTTTTTTGAATTGGGTGAATGATATGAAAGTGGCTTTATTCACAAACTCAATTTTGCAGGTGGACACAAATAATCGCCAGTCTCGGCTTTTTGTCTGCTCGATACTACAGTTGTCGCTGCCCTACAGGCAACTTTGTCTGTTTTAGTGGACACTCTGACAATTTGTTCACTTAGCGTATGCGCAGAGAGCCGAAATTCCTGCTTGTTATTTTTTGCACTAACCCATAGGCTTAGAGTGTGCAGGATTAGCGGATATCTTAGTGAGGAGGTGCAGGTAGGCGATATCGCGTGGTATACTAAGGTTGTCTTAGTCTGGTATGAAAAAATCAAAGGGGAGGGTTTATGGTGGTAGAATTTTCAGTTGGTTCGGTTGCGCGCAGGGAAAGGCTTATCACAGAGCAGGACATCGCGGCCTTTGCCGAGTTAAGTGGGGACTATAGTCCTATTCATATGGATGAAGAGTATGCTAAGAACACCCGCTTTAAGGGTAGGATTGCCCATGGCATGATGACTGCCGGCTTTATTTCGGCTGTGCTTGGTACAGAGCTGCCGGGGGAGGGTACTATCTACCTTAGTCAGACCCTAAACTTCCTCGCGCCGGTGCGCATTGGGGATACGGTTGTAGTCGAAGTAGAAGTAATTGAGATGGATACCGTAAAGCGCCGCGCCCGCCTAAAGACCACCGGCCGCACCGAACAAGCAGGCATGGTTGTTGAGGGCGAGGCTTACGTGATGTATCCGAAGCGCGGCTAGACCGGCTCTTTTTGAAATCAATAGTGAAAATATTAACATCGTAAGTGAAATATCACGCAAATGGTGCGAGATTTAATACATGGAGTGATGAAGACATGGATTTTGCTTTAAGTAAGAAACATGAAATGTTTAGGACGCTCTTTCAGGATTTTGCCATGCAAGAGGTGGCCCCGCTCGCCGCCGAAATTGATGAAAGCGGCGAGTTTCCTTGGGTGACAGTAAAAAAGATGGCGGCTCTTGGCTTCCTGGGGCTCCCTTTCCCAAGCGAGTTCGGCGGGGCAGGTGCGGACACCTTGGCCTACACCATGGCGGTAGAGGAAATCTCGCGGGCTTGTGCCGCAACGGGCGTTATATTGTCGGCCCATGTTTCCTTGGGGGCACACCCGCTCTACCAGTTTGGTACGCCCGAGCAAAAGGCACGTTTTCTCGTCCCACAAGCAAAGGGAGAGAAGTTAGGCGCCTTTGCTTTAACGGAACCGAATGCCGGTACCGATGCCGCCGGGCAACAGACCACGGCCCTATTGGAGGGCGGAGAGTATGTACTGAATGGTTCTAAGATTTTCATTACCAATGGCGAGGTAGCTGATATCTACATTGTCTTTGCCATGACCGACCGAAGTAAGGGTCTTAAGGGGATTAGCGCGTTCGTGGTGGAAAAAGGCACCCCTGGGTTTGCCTTTGGCCCGCAAGAGAATAAGCTCGGTATACGCGCTTCGAGCACCACCGAACTTATCTTTGAGGACTGCCGCATCCCCGCCAGCAACTTGCTCGGCAAGGAAGGCGATGGCTTTAAGATTGCCATGCAAACCCTCGATGGCGGAAGAATTGGCATCGCGGCGCAAGCCCTTGGCATTGCCCAGTCCGCCCTCGACGAGAGTCTGCGCTATGCCAAGGAGAGACAGCAGTTTGCGAAACCCATCGGCACTTTCCAGGCGATACAGTGGATGATTGCCGATATGGGGACAGAAATAGAGGCGGCCCGCCTTTTAGTGTACCGCGCGGCCTGGCTGAAAGATATGCGGAAGCCCTTTAGTAAAGAAGCGGCCATGGCTAAACTCTACGCCTCCGAGACAGCTATGAAACACACGGTCAAGGCCATCCAAATCCACGGCGGCTATGGCTACATGAAGGACTACAAAGTGGAGCGCTTGATGCGCGATGCTAAAATTACGGAAATATACGAAGGGACTTCTGAAGTGCAACGCCTGGTCATTTCAGCAAGTCTCCTGAAGTAAGCGGAGGACAAAGTCATGAAAATTGTGGTCTGCATCAAGCAAGTTCCTAACACCACCGAAGTAAAGTTTGACCAAAAGACGGGAACGCTCATCCGCGAGGGTCTGCCGACAATCATTAATCCCGAAGACAAGAATGCACTCGAAGAAGCTTTGTCTCTTGTGGCACCGGTAAATGGAACAGTGACCGTTCTATCTATGGGCCCGATGCAAGCCGATTATGCCTTGCGCGAGGCGCTAGCGATGGGTGCCCACGAAGCCGTGCTCCTTAGTGACCGCGCTTTTGCCGGGGCTGATACTTGGGCGACATCGTATGCTTTGGCCAAAGCAGTCGAGAAACTAGGGGATTTTTCGTTAATTCTCTGCGGTCGCCAAGCTATCGATGGCGACACAGCCCAAGTTGGTCCGGAGCTAGCTGAGCACCTTGATATTCCCCATGTTACCTATGTGCGACGCATTGTTTCGCTAGATGAAAAGTGTGTGGTTGTCGAGCGTGCGCTAGAAGATGGTTATGAAGTAGTAGAGTGTACCTTGCCCGCTTTATTGACCACCCTTAAGGAGCTAAACGTGCCGCGCTATCCTTCTGCCGGTGGCATTGTCACCGCCTTTGAGCAAAAGAAAGTCGCACTGTGGACAGCGGAGGCCGTAGGTGCTGACCCCGCCAAGATAGGTCTCAAGGGGTCGCCTACGCAAGTCAAGCGCACTTTCACGCCTCCGGTGAAGGGGACGGGTAAAATGCTTGCTGGGACACCCCAAGAGGCGGTCAAGCAGCTCGTACAAGAGCTCGCCGCCAAACACGTGCTGTAGGAGGAAGACGATGGCTGTTATTATTGACAAGAATAAATGTGTTGGTTGTAATCTATGTGTGCCAGTGTGTCCCTTTGCCGCCATTGACATGGTCAAGGGGATTGCCGTTATTAACGATCAGTGTACTCTCTGCGGGGCCTGTCTTGAGATCTGCCCAGTCACGGCCATTTTTCGTGAAGAAGAAGAACCAGCTTGTGAAGAATGTGCACCGCAGACTTACAGCGGAGTGTGGGTTTTTGCCGAACAGCGCCAAGGGAAGATGCAGAACATCGCTTACGAGTTGTTAGGCGAAGGCCAGAAGCTGGCAAGCGCCCTAGGCGTGGAATTGTCGGCGGTCCTCATCGGTAGCGATGTTGCCCCTTTGTCCAAAGACCTTTTTGCCTATGGTGCGGACAAAGTATACTTGGTGGAAGATAAGGATCTTGAGCTTTATCGTACCGAGACTTACACGGCAGCTATGGCGGGTTTAGTCACCAAATATAAGCCAGAGATCATTCTCATGGGCGCGACTCATATCGGGCGCGATCTCGCTCCCCGCGTCGCCGGCCGCCTGGTGACAGGGCTCACCGCAGACTGTACCGAGCTTAGTATCGACCTCGAAGAGCGCATATTGCTACAAACGCGCCCTGCCTTTGGCGGCAACTTGATGGCGACTATTTTGTGCCCCGCGCATCGTCCGCAGATGGCTACTGTCCGCTCCGGTGTCATGAAGAAGCTCGCGCCAGATTACAGCAAGAGCGGCAAGTTGGTGCGCGAAAGTTACCGTAGTGCAAGCGTTACCGTGCGCACCGTGGTCAAAGAGATTGTTAAAGAAATGGAACAAATGGTTAATCTTGAGGAGGCAAAAGTAGTTGTCTGCGGCGGCCGTGGCATGGGTAATCCAGAAGGTTTCGCCTTGCTTGAGCAGCTGGCCAAGAAACTCGGCGGTGTAGTGGGCGCATCCCGTGGAGCGGTGGACTCAGGTTGGCGCTCCTCGGCACACCAAGTTGGGCAAACCGGCAAGACCGTTCACCCCAAGCTATACATCGCCTGCGGAATTTCTGGCGCTATACAACATGTAGCCGGCATGCAAGGCTCTAAGATGATCCTGGCCATTAACAAAAACCCCGCAGCCCCCATTTTCAAAGTGGCCGACTACGGCATTGTGGGGGATGTGCATCAGGTAGTGCCCCTGCTCATTGCCGCCATAGAGGAGCACGCTGCCAAGAGCAAGCTGTAATTAAAAAAGCAACGACTGAAAAGGCGCCCGACAAGAAGGGCGCCTTTTTCGCCATTAATTAGGCGTTCTGAGATGCGCAATGCAAAAACAATATTTGACTTCCCATCTATATTGACTTTTCATACAATTAGAAATAAAATATCATTAGTAAATATGAGAGGTGAGTCATATGTCACAAGCTCTCACCAAGGGTGACTTGACACGGCAAGCGTTGCTAAATGCTGCTATGGAGTTATTTGGAAGTAAAGGATACCACGCCACTTCGGTTGTTGAGATAACGATGCGGGCAGGGGTGGCCCAGGGGACATTTTACATCTATTTTGCCGGCAAGCTAGAGATATATCGTGCCTTAGTTGATAAGCTGACGCGCGAAGTGCGGCGGGCCATACGTACGAAGGTTGCCAATTTAGAACATCGCTTAGATATCGAGCGAGAAGGTTTTAAGGCCTATTTTGCTTACGCCAAACAAAACCGTAGTCTGTATCGCATCATTCGCGAAGCTGAATTTGTCGACAACGAACTTTACCAAAGACATTATCGTTCCATCGCCGAGGGCTATATTGCAGGTCTAAAAAAAGCGATGGAAGCCGGCCAAATTCGCTCTATCGACCCTGCTACGGTCGCCTATTGTTTAATGGGCATGGGCGAGTTCATGGGCTTACGCTGGATTTTGTGGGAGAAAAAAGAGGTTTCTGATGAGGATTTATCTGCTTTGATGGATTTCGTTTTTCATGGCATAGCGCCGATAGTAGGAGGGCAGGGAACAACAGCGAGCGAATGCGCTAGAGTAAGCTGCGGGGGTGGGTCGATTTGCGGGGAAAACAAATAGAACCGTCCCCTCTGTTTGATAGGGAGGTGGATTGACAAGAAGCTCGGATTTCTTCAGCGGTGCTAGAAAAAAAGGAGGGAATAAGTTGAAAAGAAAAATGCTTGGTGTAGTCGTTGTTGGGCTTGTGTTAGCATTGACCTTAGCAGGCTGTGCTCCGCGCGAGGTAGTTACCCCCGCGCAGCCCCCGATTAGAATCGGGGCATTAGCCTCGCTCAGCGGGGCCTTGCAGGACTACGGGCAACAGATGCGTCGTGGATTTGAACTTGGTCTAAAGCATGCCACGGACGGCACCATGGAAGTAGGGGGCCGCAAAATTGAAGTCATTTGGGAGGACACGACTACAGTACCCGATGTGGCGCGCGAAAGAGCGCTGAAGCTGCTAGAGCAAGACAGAGTCGATTTGCTGGTGGGACCGACTTCTTCTGCCGACGCCCTAGCTGTGCTGCCTCTAGCGCAGGAATTTAGGCGTGTTATCGTGGTCGAGCCTGCCGCTGCAGATGTTATCACCGGTTTGTTCTGGAACAGGTATGTCTTCCGTACTGGGCGTAACACGGCGCAAGACGCCGCAGCCATGGCCGACATTGTGTCGCGCCCGGGAGTGCGCATTGCCACTTTTGCTCCGGACACAGCCTTTGGCCGTGCCTCTATCGCACCATTTGTGCCCCAAGCCATGGCGCGGGGTGCCAGTGTAGTGCTACAAGAATTTGCCCCAGCGACGGCTACTGATTTCACCTCGTTTATTCTGCGCATTAAAGAAGCTCGGCCTGACTATCTATTCGTGGTTTGGGCAGGGGCTAATAACCCCTGGCGACAACTCATGGAACTTGATGTGCAAGGCGCAGGCACCAAGATAGTCACTGGGGCGCCTGAAATTGCAGCATTGCGTTTGATGAATGACATGGTGGGAATGCGTGGCTTTACCGTCTACTACCACACTGTGCCACCCACAAACCCCATGAACGACTGGTTGATTGCTGAGCATAAGAAGCACCACAACAATCAGCCTCCTGACATCTTCGTTTCGGGTGGCATGGCAGCTGCCTCCGCAGTTGTCACTGCCTTGCGGAAAACAAATGGGGTGACTGACGCCGATACGCTCATCAATGCGATGAGGGGTATGGAATTCCAGACACCAACGGGACTGCGATGGTTCAGAAGTGAAGATCACCAAGCCATGCAGCCGCTCTTTGAGATCGAGCTTAAGCGTGTCGAGGGTGTAGATCACCCGGTGCCCACGTTGATTCGCGTTATTGAAGCAGGGCGCATTACACCGCCGGTGACTGTGCCGGCTGGCGCAGCTCGATAAACTACTACAGAGGGGGAGGAGTAGCCTTGTCTAGTCCAGTACTGTGGACCAAAGACCTGTCGGTAGCTTTTGGAGGACATAAGGCAGTCAACAATGTGAGCCTAGAAATAGAGCAGGGGGTCTTTACCACCATCATTGGACCAAATGGCGCAGGCAAAACCTCCCTCTTTAATCTCCTAAGTGGCTTGTTGAAACCCACAAGTGGGCAGATATTTATGCAGGGTGCAGATATTACCCGCTTGTCGCCCACCGCACGTGTGGCGATGGGGCTGGGTCGGTCGTTTCAATTGACCAATCTTTTCCCGGCGCTCACGGTGCAAGAAAACATTCGTCTGGCGGTGCAATCGCGGTTTCGCATTGGAATTAAGTTGTTCCGTCCCTTCCAAAGCTACACCGAGTTAAATGATGCGGTGGAACGCATGCTTTTTGACGTGCGCCTGGTAGATAAGCGGTCGCATGTAGCCGCTCACTTGACCCATAGCGAGCAACGCAAACTAGAGCTGGCCATGGTCTTGTCGCTAGAGCCCAAAGTGTTGTTGCTTGATGAGCCTACTGCAGGTATGGCCTTAGAGGATGTTCCAGCCATGTTTGAGCTGTTGTCAGCCGTAAAGCGCAAAGCAGGCATGACCACGGTGCTCATAGAGCACAAGATGGAGCTGGTGACGAGTCTTTCAGACCGCGTCGTAGTATTGGCAAGTGGCGCCATTATCGCCAGTGGCACGCCGGGAGAGATAGCAAAAAATCCCCTTGTGCGCGCTTCTTACTTGGGAGGGGGTAAATTTGTTGAAGCCGGTGCTTAGTCTAGAGGGGGTATCATCATTCATTGGCTCATTTCACATCGTGCAAGGGGTTTCCTTTGCGGTGTACCCCGGAGAGGCCGTAGTGATGCTTGGTCGCAATGGGGCAGGTAAGACTACCACCTTGCGCACCATAATGGGCTTGCTGCGGCTGGCTAAAGGCAAAATCGAACTGGTGGGGGAATCCCTAGCGGGGCTAGAGACCCATCACATTGCACGCAGGGGCATCGGCTATGTTCCAGAAGACTGCGTCGTATTTAATATGCTAACAGTTGAAGAAAACTTAGAGATTACCATGCATAAGCAAGATAAAGAAACCAAAGAACGCCTAATATACGCCTTGGATCTCTTTCCTGATCTTAAAATTGCCTATCGACGTTTTGCCGCCACCTTGAGTGGCGGTCAAAGACAAATGTTGGCGATGGCACGATCGCTAGTCAATGACAACAAGATTATTCTTATTGATGAACCAAGCAAGGGCTTGGCCCCCATTGTCGTAGATAAGATGGCAGCAGCGCTCATCGAAGTAAAAAAGCGTAGCACTCTTATCCTCGTCGAACAGAATTTTCCTCTGGCATGTGCCATTGGCGACCGGTACGTCATACTCGATAGCGGCAAGTCTGTAAAGAGTGGCACAGTGCACGAGTTAGCAACTGACGAGCAACTGCAAAGTCAGTATCTCAGCATAGGTACGTAACAATGGCCTGCGAAAGGGAGCGATAGCAGCATGGACACCTTTGTCATATTGCTGATCAATGGTTTGGCCGATGCCGCACTTATTTTTCTTATGGCGGCAGGGCTATCCATCATTCTTGGCATGATGGGGATTTTGAATTTCGCACATGGAACCATGTTTCTTTGGGGCGGCTACACTTCCGTATGGGTTTTTGCTCGAACAGGTAACTTTTGGCTAGGTCTTCTCGCCGCGGTGCTGGTGGGGGGGTGCATGGGTCTCTTGTTTGAGAGGCTCTTCATTCGCCCAGTCTATGGTAGAGTGACAGCGCAAATTCTCATCACTCTCGGACTTATGATCGTCTTCACGGACCTGGCTCGTGTCATATGGGGTGCTACCGCGCTGCCCGCATTTCGGCCGGCCCTGCTTGATGGTATGACGGTTATCTTTGGCATCCGCATTGTGCAGTATCGGCTCTTTCTGATAGGGGTAGGCTTGGCAGTCGCCATAGGCATCCACACGCTCATCAATCGCACACGGATCGGCATGGTTATGCGGGCCGGGATACAAGCGCCGGAAATGGTGCGCGCCTTAGGCATTGACATAGTCAAGTATTTTTCTTTCGTTTTTGCAGGGGGGGCAGCTTTAGCCGCCTTAGGGGGAGCTCTCTATGTGCCTCTCGTGGGCAGCGTCTGGTCTGGCATGGGCATGGACAACCAAGTGCTGGCGTTTATTGTGGTGGTCATTGGAGGGATGGGCAGTTTTGTCGGCACAGCCATGGGTAGCCTTGTTGTGGGTCTGATGGGCGCCTTGGTGTCATGGTTTTTCCCACCGGCAGCGGTTGTCGTTAATGTAATGCTCATGGCCTTGGTACTAGTGTTTAAGCCGAGTGGCCTTTTCGGCTGGGAGGGCAAGTAGGCATGAGCAGGACGCAATTTCAGTCCCTGAGGCTCAAGGTATTCGGCGGTACTCGCCTTGGTGGAGGGTCAATTCTCGCGCTCATACTGGTAGCGCTGGTGCTTCTTGTTATGCCGCAGTTCGTAGGCATTGTTGTGGTAACACTTTTTACGCGCATATTCATTTTGTCAGTATTCGGTATGAGTTATGACCTCTTACGCGGGTATTCTGGCATCATTAATTTAGGTCATGCCTTGTTTTTCGGTGGGGGCACCTATATTGCCGGCATTGCGTTTGCAAACTTTGGCGCAAGCCCACAAATGCTGCTCGTGGCCGTTGTTGCTACAGTTGTTTACTCCATGGTCGCGGCCTTACTAATGGGCAAAATTGCTTTTCGTGGTGGCAGTGTAGTCGCATGTGCCATGATCACGCTGGCGCTAGGTGAAATTGTGCGACATCTCGCAGAAAATTGGCGCAGCGTCACACATGGCGCTGATGGGCTTACTTTTCCCATACCGGATTTCTTGCGTGATCGGGTGTCTTTCTACTACTATGCCTTGGTGTTTATGGTTGTGATGATGCTAGTCCTGCGCCAGTTCATCCAGTCACCCACGGGGCGTGTGCTCATGGCCATCCGCGAGAACGAACAACGTGCAATTTTTTTAGGCTACAATACGGCTACATATAAACTAGTAGCCTTGCAGGTCGCGGGGATCGCCTGTGGACTTTCCGGCGTGATGTTTGCTCTCTCGAGTCGTTTTGCCAACACTGATTTGTTGACCGTGCAACAGACCCTTAATGCTCTCTTGGTGACTATCGTAGGCGGTACGGGGACTTTATATGGGGCCATTGTGGGGACGGCCTTTGTGCAGTTGGCACAATTTTCTCTCTTAGGATTGCGTACCCTGCATCCGATTTTTGAGCGGTGGTTGTTGTTCTTTGGCGCGATGTACGTCTTGGTGGTGCTTTTTATGCCGACGGGCATAGTCGGACTGTATTATAAAATGGGTGCGCTATGGGCGCAACGTGCAAGACGTAGTTGACATAATCAGAGGGAGGGATATATCTATGTGCAAAGAGGGTGCAAATTTCGTCGGCATCGCCAGCATGGGCTTTTACTTGCCTGCGGCCATTGAGACAAGCGCAGATATCGCCCTAAAGAGCGGGCTTCCAGTCGAGACAGTCGAAAAAAAATTAGGCGTGCATAAAAAGCACATTGCTGGAGTGCATGAGCATGTGTCAGACATGGCTTTAGAGGCCGCTCGTCGGGCATTAACGGGCTTTGACCCCTTGCGTCTTGATGCCATCATCTATTTTGGCAGCGCCTATAAAGACTACCCCGTTTGGTCCTGTGCGGCCAAAATACAATTTGAACTAGGAGCTAAAAACGCCTTTGCCACGGAGATAATGTCCCTCTGCACCAGCTTCACCATGGCGCTAAAAGTTGCTAAAGCCATGATGTTGACGGACAGCACTCTTAACAATGTACTGCTCGTAGGTGGCAGTAAAGAATCCCATTTAATCGACTATGGCAATCCGCGCGTGCGTTTTATGTACGACTTCGGTGATGGGGCAGGGGCAGCCCTGCTGCAAAAGGGTCTGAACAAAAATGTCATTCTGGCAGAGCACCATCTTACGGACGGCAGATTTCACCGGCACATCAAGGTGCAAGCCGGGGGTTCGGTGCAGCCCTCCTACGATGGATGTGCTGCCGCCGAAGACTATAAAATTGATTTGATAGATGGGGCAGAGATGAAAGAGCATCTAGACCCCGTTAGCGTAGATAACTTTGTCGGTGTGGTCCTTACTGCGCTCGAGAGTTGTGGCCATAACTTGTCCGACCTTGATTTTGTGGTCGCTATACATGTTAAGCCCTCAGTGCACCGAGAGATTTTACGGGGCCTTGGTCTTTCCATGGAGCAAAGTTACTATCTTTCCGAGTATGGTCATGTACAAGCGTCAGATTTGATCCTTGGTTTGATGGAAGCAGAAAAGGCAGGATCTTTGCAAAACGGGCACTTGGTGGCCCTCCTCGGGGCGGGCACGGGCTTTACATGGGGTGCAGCCATTGTGCGCTGGGGCGAACAGGCAGTTGTAGGCTCGTCACATCTGGTTGATTGACAGGCAGGAGTAAGTGGCAGCGAAAGGAAGGGTGTTAGGCATGCAAAGTAATGGTAATGTGGCTAGCCTTGCGCTTGCTAACGGCGAAGTGCTAACATTTCGCGAGGCTGGACAGGGCAACAAAGCGGTAGTACTACTGCATGGCAATATGAGTTCATCCGCACATTATGATCTACTCCTCGAAAATCTCGCCGATGATTACAAATTATATGCCTTCGACTTAAGAGGTTTCGGCGACTCGTCCTATAACACGGCGATAACTTCTTTGCAGGAGCTAGCGCATGACATCGCAGAGGCTACGAATTGTCTTGGTCTTTCTTCCTTTGCGGTCGTAGGATGGTCGACGGGAGGTGGCGTGGCCTTAGAGTTATCTGCCCTGTATCCACAAATAGTAGAGAAGATTGTTCTCATTGATTCTGTTGGTGTTAAAGGTTACCCGATGTATCGCAAAGACGCCTTCGGTCAGCCGATTTTAAGTGAGCAATTGAAAACCAAAGAGGAAGTAGCCAATGATGCGGTGCAGGTTTTGCCAATTTTGCAGGCCTACTCCACTAAGAATAGAGCCTTCTTGCGCTTTGTTTGGGATACCTTGATCTACACGAGGAACAAACCAGAGGCAGAGCGGTATGAGCGCTATATAGATGGTATGCTCAAACAGCGCAACCTAGTGGACATCGATTATGCCTTGGTAACCTTTAATATGACGGATACGGACAATGGTGTCGTTAAGGGTAGCAATCGCCTTAGGCAAATCATGTCCCCCGTACTGCTCGTGCATGGAGAAGATGACTTAGTGGTGCCAGTTACAGAGAGCATGGCTACAGCTAAGATGCTAGGGGAGTTGGCAACGCTTATTGTCCTGCCCGAATGCGGACATTCACCCTTGACGGATAATCTGCCGGGCCTAGAAGCAGCCCTGCGCTCCTTCCTAGGTTAGTGGTCAAGAGGAGGCCTATATATGTCTAGCTATGCGGCAAAAGTGATTAGTGTGACGCAAGCCCTAAGTTTCGTAAAATCTGGCGATGTAATAGTAACGGGCCTAGCAGCGGCAGAGGCCCGGGCTTTTTTGGGGGAGTTACACACCATTGCCCTCAGCGTAAGCAATGTCAGCGTGACAACATGTCTGCCCATGCTGGCGGCGGAGTATTTTATGAATCCTGCCTACAGTGAATCATTTCGCATGGCGGGTTGGTTCTACACCGGTCCTATGCGCAAAATGCACTCACAAGGCCATATCTCTTTTATCCCTAACCACCTTCATTTAGCGAGTAGTAAGCGGCTAACACATGTGCGACCGCAAATTTTTGTCGGCACAGCCACGAGGCCCGATAAGCATGGGTATATATCTCTCTCCCTGAGCAATGTCTACGAAAAGGCCATGCTCACGGCGGCCGATCTAGTTATTGTCGAGGTCAACCCCAAATTGCCACGCACCTTTGGCGACTGTGAAGTGCATGTGGACGATGTAGACTACTTTATTGAGGTTGACTATGATGTTCCGCAGTTACCGGATGCCAATCATAGCGACAAGGATTTGGCGATCGGACAGTACATCGCCTCCATGGTCAATGATGGCGATTGTCTGCAATTAGGAATCGGCAGCATACCAAATGCCGTTGCCGTTTCTCTGTTAGCGAAGAAAGATCTTGGCATTCACACGGAAATGCTGACCACAGGACTTATGAGGCTGATTAAAGCGGGGGCGGTCACCAACAAGCGCAAAGTTCTTTACCCGGGCAAGTCAGTCTGCTGTTTTGCCCTTGGCACGGGGGAGTTGTATGACTTTATTGACGATAATCCCTCTGTTCTCGTTTTGGACGGTCGTTATGTCAACGATCCAGCGGTGATAGGCCAGAACGATAACCAGGTCTCAATTAACACCACGCTTGAGATCGACCTCACGGGGCAGTGCTGTTCCGAGTCGATAGGGCATATGCAGTATAGCGGAACGGGCGGGCAGACTGATACGGCGGTAGGAGCACAGCGCGCCAAGAACGGACGGTCGTTTATTGCCCTCTATTCTACGACGCAGGTAGTGAACAGGGAAACAGGCAAAAACGAAGAAATCTCTAAGATCGTGGCCATGCTTAAACCTGGGGCCATAGTCTCGCTCTCGCGCAATGATGTCGACTATGTGGTTACAGAGTATGGCATCGCCGCCCTGCGCGGGACGGATGTGCCGGAAAGGGTGAGGCGACTGATTGCCATTGCTCACCCGGATTTTCGCACTCAACTGCTGGCTGAGGCGCAAAACCTAGGATATATAGCGCGAGGGCGGGTGTAGTATGCCGTACTTTCCCTTTGCTGGCAGACAGGTTTTCTATGAGGATCATGGTCAGGGCAACCCTTTACTGCTCCTTAATGGAGTTTTTATGAGTACTACAAGTTGGGAACCCTTTGTGCCGGTGTTTTCCCGACAAAATCGTTTGCTATTGCTGGATTTTTTGGACCAAGGGAAATCAGATAAGATGGAATACCAATATAGTCAAGAGACACAGGTGGATGTAGCTGTGGCCCTCCTCGACTACCTAGGGCTAGAGGCCGCTCATGTGGTGGGCATCTCTTATGGGGGTCAAATTGCCCTACGCATGGCGTTGACCAAGGTAGGCCGCGTGACAAAGCTAGTACTGGCCAATACCACGGCCCGCGTAGATGCTTGGCTCAGTGACGTGGGTAGTGGATGGGCGCAAGCCCTAGATACCGGCAGTGCGACTTCCTTTTTTCGTACCGCCATGCCGCGCATCTATTACCGCCACTTTTACAATGAGAAACTGGCTTGGCTGCGGCAGCGTGAGCAAGGTTTCGCCCGTAGTTTCTCGCCAAGCGTGGCTGGCGCTTTCTCGCGTCTACTCGCTAGCGCCGAAAACGTCGACTTGATTCCTAGATTGCAGGAAGTAGACATCGCAACTCTCTTAATCTCCGCTCAACACGACGAAGTGACGCCCTATCACATGCAGCTGGAGATGCTGTCTCACCTGCCGCGGGCTCTTCACCTCGTCATTCCAGACTGCGGACATGCCTCCATGTATGAAAAACCGCGTGAATTTGCCCTAGCCGTACTTGGTTTCATTGATAATAGCCTCGAGGTCAACATTGGTTGATAGGCAGATCGAAAAGTTAAAGGGACAGCCCGTGGGCCGTCCCTTTAACAATTACTACTATAATGTGCAACTAGTCAACGAGTAAAATATCTTCGCATTTCAGGATGCCTTTGGGGCTGATACGGACATTTTTCAACTTGTCGCTGAAGGTGGCCCCAATCGACTGGTGGTAGAGGAAGATGGCAGGGACATCATTGTGGACTAGGGTTTGTACTTCACCGAAGATTTCATAGCGCCGTTTAGGGTTAATGGTGCCTTTAACTAAGTCGAGCTTGCGGTCCACTTCCGAATTGTGGTAGCTAAAGTAGTTGAGCGAGTTTTTGGAATGGAAGAAGGGTGTGACGAGATTGTCGGGGTCGGGGGTGTCTGCTACCCAGCGCAACAGGAACACATCAGTTTTCTGCAGTGTTTCCATCTTGCTGTACTCAGGGCGAGTGACAGATTCGGTGGAAAAATCTATCCCTATGGCACGCAAATCCTCCATAAAATACTCGGCGATGGGGTTAAAGATGGCACTGCTGGCATCAGACCGCATGAGCATACGCAATTTAAGATTGCGAATACCAAGGCGTTGGATAATTTCCCGGGAAATTTTTGGGTTGTAGTCTAGCCCGCTGAGACCATGGTTGGGAATGAGATTAGGTGGTATTGGGCCTTTAGCTACCGAGGCCATGCCACCGAGCAGAGTTTGTACCATGCGCTCTTTGTTTACGGCCATGGCAATGGCGCGCCGACACTCCTTGTTCTGCACTAAGGGGTGATCAGATTTAAGATTGAAGCCGATGTAGTAGTAGCCCATGATGCTCTCGGTGATGTTGACGGTCCTAGGATGACCTTTGAGCTCATTTTGCACGGCGGCAGTTTCGTGCCATAAGAGGTCGTAATCCCCGCGTCTAAACCCTTCGGCCAAGCCCTTGTCGCCATACTTAAAGATGAGTTGCTTTATAAATGGTTCCCCCTTGCTGTAATCGGCAAAGGCCTCAAGCACGCAACGCTCCTTGCTCTGTTCAGTGATTTTGTAGGGACCGCAGCCGACAATTTTACCCTGTGCTAGCTCCTCTTTAGCAAGGACCCCCGCAAAAAACTGCCCGAGGTCAGTTAAAAAACCACCATAGGGGGTATGGAGTTTTATGGCGACAGTGTAACGGTCAATTATTTTAATACCCGAAACATCAGGAGCCAGTCCTTTTCTGAATTCTTGTACGCCGAAAACGCAGTCTAAGGCCCAGCCCACGGGAGAGTCAATCTTAGGGTCCGCCAAGCGCTCGAGCGAAAACTTGACGTCATCCGCTATTATTTCTCGTCCGTTGGTAAATTTCGCGCCTTTGCGCAGATAGAATGTCCACGTAAGCTTCTCTTGTTCAAAATGCCATTTGCTGGCTAGACCCGGAGTAATGCGTTCCTGGTCATCGCTCCCTAGTAACCCAAGATGGACATTGGACAAAAGCTGTGCCCCATAAAACTCGGAGGTCAGGTGGGGGTCAAAAGTTGAAGGTTCGTAAGGAAGGTTGATGGTCAGTGAGCTGGCAGCTTCGGCGTGGGGAACTTCAGCCAAGAGCTTGGTGGAGATAGAAACTAATTCTGAAGAAGTGTTTTCCATAGCCACGACGGTGTTCTTAGTGAAATGGGCATAGACAGCGGTCGTCTCGACGATGGACATGAGCTTGTCAAAAGTGTGGCTCATCTCTTCGGTGGAAGCGACGATCTTCTCGAGACTGGCGGTCTGAGTGGAAACTGCTCCGCTAATCTCGGAAAAAGCCCGATTGCTACTGTGCACGGACTCTAGCACGGCTTGAAAAGCCTTGGTGGTGTCAGTGGCGGCAGATGTACCCATGCCTACACGGTCCAATATAACGCTAAGTGCCTTCTGCGTCTTGTCAACACTAGTGGTGATCTGCTGAATGGTCCTATAGATATCATTGACGGAGTCAACGCTGCGCTCAGAGAGACGTTTGACTTCTTTCGCCACGACAGCAAAACCGCGCCCTGCATCCCCAGCTCGCGCTGCTTCAATGGCCGCATTGAGGGAAAGTAGGCGGGTAGTATCAGCTATATCTTTAATGACCTCGAGCATGTTGTTGATGGCCGCGGCTCTTTCCGCCAGGACAGCGGCAACTTCACGCGCCTCAGCCACAGCTGACTCAATGTCACGCATGGCCATAAGTGACTTGTCCACGGTCTTGTGGCCCTCATCCACTACGCCCATGGTCTGGCGCGAAAGCTGCATAGAGCTCTCGGTATTAGCCAACACTTCCTCAGTGTAAGCGGAGTAGCTCGTAATTTCATCGACGACTTTGCCAATAGAGGACATTTGAATTTGCGTATAATTCCCTATAGTGTCAGTCATTTCAAGTAAATTATCGGTGACATCGACGATGCCAGCCATGTTCTTGGAGATCTTACTCGAGATACAGCGCTGGTTGCGTTTGAGCAAGCCGATGCTGCGATTGGCGTTGACTCGCGGTGTATCGGGGCTCGGTGTGCCCTTGCGAAATCCAAACATTTGTTTGTGCCTCCGTTTCCTAGACCTGTTTCAAAGAGACTGTAAATATATAAGCCAATAATAATATTCTAACACACTGAGAGTTGCGTTTCATGCTAGTTCGCTTACTCAGTTCATTTAATCCGTCTAAGTAAACAAGCGCTTTTCAGTGCAGAGCATCTTTTGGTAGACTAGAGATGAGAAAATGGAGAGGGGCAATGGTGTCCATGGCGAAATTGGTTGTTTGTTTCTCCCTAACGGGGAATACCCGCCTCATCGCGAAAACTATCGCCAAAGAAATAGGAGCAGACTTTACTGAACTGGTGCCGGTGCAGCAATACCCCCTGCGTGGTGCCTGGCTCTACATTAAAGGCGGCAAGGAAGCAGTTTTTAAGTCGGAGCCAGAACTAGAGAGAGGCTTAGTAGACTACGCATACTACGACGTGATTGTGGTGGGCACCCCTGTCTGGGCCGGGAGTATGGCTCCGCCCATTCGTACCTTCCTCAAGTCGGAGGCGGTCAAGGGGAAGCTGGTCCATGTGTTTTGCACCTATGGGGCAAGTCCGGGGACTTCTCTAGAGGAAATGCGTGACATTTCCTGCGGCGCAGTTGTTAGCGAACTAGGGGTGCGCATGGGCAGAAAATTTGTCACGCAGAGCGTAGATCAGGCCAAGGCCTTTGCCCGTCAACTAGGAGGAAACTAGTCATTTACTCGACCAAGTATGTGCCCATGCTCTGTTCTAGCAGGGCGATAAAGAGAGGTACAAGTTGTGGGTCAAACTGCTCTCCGGCCGAGCGTCGGAGTTCCTTAACGGCTGATTCGTGCGACATGGCGCGCCTATAGGGCCTGTTGTTGGTCATGGCATCATAGGCATCGGCGATCGATAAGATGCGACACTCAATGGGGATCTCCTCCCCGCGGAGCCCAAGTGGGTAACCCGCCCCGTTCCACCATTCGTGGTGTTTGAGAATCCAATTGGCGATGGGGGCGAGGTCGGGCGAGGCTTCGGCAATGCGTGCCCCTATCTCGGAGTGCAGGCGCATTTCCTTGATTTCGTCCGGAGTAAGTTTGTCCGGCTTAAATAACACCCTGTCTGGCACACCAATTTTACCGATATCATGAAATTGAGCTAGAAGTCTAAGCTCTGTAATGGTGGAGGCACATAAATCCAAGCCCTTGGCTAGTGCCGTTACTAGGTCCTGTAGCCTGTCGGCATGGCCCTCGGTGATGTAGTCTCTTGATTCAAGGGCCTTCATCATCGTCTGCACTAGGGAACTGCGATTGCTTTGGCGATGGGTGAGTTTTTTGCGGTTCATTACCGTGTCGGCGCGCTCAAAGAGCGCTTTGAGAGGAGTAACTGTATTACTGAAGGCATGCCCCATGGAAATACTTAGCGGTAGTGATGGGAATTGTAAATTATACGCGGTGACACGAGTTTGGATGGCAGCACAAACTCCTTGGACTGCTTCTTCATTAGCGTTTGGTAGAATAATGGCCAATTCATCGCCACCCACACGAGCCAAAAAGTGTTCTGGAGCAAGGCATTTGCCCACTACGCTGGCCATGGCCTGTAACAGAGTGTCACCTAGATGATGACCACGGTTGGTATTTATCGCTTTAAGGCCATCGAGGTCTAAGACGATGATGGCGAGCGGAAAATTGGCCGCAGCACAGTACCCGTCAAGCTGCTCTTCGAAAAAACTACGATTGTAGCAGCCGGTTAAAGTATCGCGGCGCCTGAGATACTCTAGGCGCTCTTCAAAGGCTCTTTGCTCCGTGACGTCGCGCAGGACATACACAGCCCCCGTTACTTCGCCAGCCTTATCGCGTGTGACGCAACCCTGACCATCTAGCGACCGGTAGCTCCCCTGCAAATTACGGGCGCGAAACTGCACGCGCCTACTGTCTGGGGTTTCCGGCGCATACAAGTCTATGCCAATTTGTCTTAACAAGGGGACATCGTCGGGGTGAATACTTTTGGCGTAGTGCTGGCCTATGATGTCGGACGGTGATACCCCAGCGGCGGCAAGAAAAGAAGGGCTAACATATTCGACGATGCCGGTGCGCGATACTTTGCATAACAAGTCGCTCATGTGGTTCGTGACTTCGCGCAGCAGCTCTTCGCTCGCCCGTAAATCGTCGTCTTTCTCGCGCATCAGGGTGAGGTCATGAATGGACTCAATGGCACCCACCATATTTCCCATCGCATCAAGGAGCGGTGCCGCTAGAACAGACACATACGCATCCCGGCCGCCGTAAACATTCGGCTGTACTCCCTCGGTGTGGAGAACGCCGTTCTCCACCTTGCGAAAGAATTTCCCGTAGTGCGCCCGGGCTTCCTCTTCTGGGCGCCCGACAAAGTCAATCAACATGGGGCTTGCCGGTTGGTAAATGGCGGCAGCATATTCTCTGGTGCCAAGCACTTTTTCCTTAGGTACGCCAGTGTAATGCTCCATGGCCTTATTCCAGGCGATAACTTTTTTCTCGCGATCGATGACAAAGGCGGCGTCAGGCAAGTGTTCAATCACAGCTAACATTTGGCTGTGCGCGGTCTCTAGCAGAGCGGTGGTTCTCTTCAATTCGTTGTATTGTTGGCGGAGGACGGCCTCTGTAGCTAGCAGTTGCGCGTTAGTCGACGTCAACTCAATAGTGGTGGTCGTCATGTTCTCGGTGAGTGCTTGAAGTGCGCGTTGTTGTCGACGACTTTCGGAGATATCAACCATAACTTGTGTGGCGCCAATAACATTACCTAAGTCATCAAAAAGAAGGGAAGCACGTGCCCAGAGATGTGCACCCTCGCCCTTACTAACTTGTGGCGTAAATTGTTCAGCGATGAGACATGTTTCCTCCCGCCGCAACCAGAGATAGATGCCTGTCGGGGGATCTTCCTGGCGAAGCAAGTAGTTTAGCAAGAGAGGCTGTGGTGCAGGGTAAAAACCTAGAGCGTATACTTCATAGCCCTGGCCTAGCACGGCCTCATGGGTGAGGCCCGTAAGTTGTTCGGCCGCTGGGTTCCATAATGTTACTTTTTCAGCAGTGTTAACAGCGATGACGGCGTCAGGCACATGATTTATAACTTCAACGAATGAAGCATAGCAGTTCTTTGCGACTTCCACACAAGACCTCCTCAAAAGCGACAGTGGAACACATTTCGACAAATTTCAACAAAATCCTTTAAGCAGTATGCTTGGATGCAAGATGTTTCTGTAGCATACTTGGTATGTCAATCATGCTGTCGCAGGAACCAGGGAGGTTTTCTAGATGATAAGAATTTCTAACATTAAGTTACCCCTAGAACAAAGGGGGGCGGTACAGAGTGCCACATTAAAAAAGCTAGGGCTACCGCAGACTGCGCTCGGCAGGCTTAGAATCCACAAAGAGTCGGTCGACGCCCGCGACAAGCGCAAGATACAGTTTGTCTATGTGGTAGATGTCGAGCTAGATAATGAGAAGCAGTACTTGCGTCAGTTCCGCCACGAAGACGTAGCATTGGCCCCTAGCGAAGAATATGTCCAAGTACCCGCGGGCTCCGTGCACATCTCTGACCGGCCGCTTATTGTCGGTGCTGGACCAGCCGGGATGTTTGCGGCCCTGCTCTTGGCGGAGAGGGGGTTTAGGCCCCTGCTACTGGAGCGTGGGCAAAGTGTCGATGACCGCACTGCCAAAGTGGCGGAGTTCTGGCGCACGGGAAATCTCGACACCAGTAGCAATGTGCAGTTTGGCGAGGGCGGGGCAGGTACTTTTTCAGATGGCAAGTTGACAACTAGTATTCGTGACCCCCGCTGTCGCAAAGTTCTACTGGACTTGGTGGCCGCCGGGGCACCAGAAGAAATCTTGTATGTACACAAACCCCATGTCGGTACGGATGTACTACGTGGGGTGGTAAAACGCCTGAGAGGGCGGATTGAAGCTCTGGGGGGCGAAGTTCGCTTTGGCGCGACGGTGACCGACCTACTGGTGGACCGTGGCGCGGTAAGGGGAGTAGTTATCAATGGTAAAGACACTGTTATCACCCCGGTTGTCGTATTGGCAGTTGGGCACAGCGCCCGCGATACTTTTGCCATGCTCCTTAGTCGTGGCATAGACATTGTACCCAAGGCCTTTGCCATCGGGGCGAGAATTGAGCATACGCAACTGCTTATCGACGAGGCGCAGTATGGCTCTTTTGCCGGTCATCCTAACTTGGGGCCCGCTGAGTACAAGCTTGCCCATACGAGTAAAAGCGGACGCGCGGCCTACACCTTTTGTATGTGCCCGGGAGGGTCAGTGGTGGCGGCAGCCTCGGAACTTGGGGGCGTGGTTACTAATGGCATGAGTGAGCAGGCCCGCAATCGCCCAAATGCCAACAGTGCGCTCTTGGTCAGTGTGACGCCGGAAGATTTTTTTGATCGGCATCCTCTCGCTGGCGTAGCCTTTCAAAGGCATTGGGAGGAAAAGGCCTTTCAGCAAGGCGGCAGGGACTACCGCGCGCCACTCCAGACTGTGGGTGATTTCTTGCATGGTCGCCAGACTAGGCAATGGGGGCCGGTGCAACCGACCTATCTCCCCGGGGTTCAGGGAGCAGACTTAGCTAGCTGCTTGCCCACTTTTGTGGTTGAGTCCATGAAGGAAGCACTCGCAAATTTCGACCGCAAAATAAGGGGTTTTGCCGCGGCACAGGCCCTGCTGACCGGGGTGGAGACCCGTAGCTCATCGCCGGTGCGCATACTGCGCGATGGGGGTTTCGAGAGCAATATCAAGGGGCTTTATCCTAGCGGCGAGGGCGCTGGTTATGCCGGAGGCATTATGTCGGCGGCCGTGGATGGCGTCAAGGTGGGAGAGGCAATCATCGGCAAGTACATGCCCGCTAGAGGAAAATAGGTTGACCTTGTCGAATAGAGTTTGTCGAATAGGGTCGTGGGCTGTGCCACGACATTTACTGATGTAGGGGGCCGGCTATAAATGCGCTTGATTAAAATATACATGACCCTCTATGTGTTGCTGCTATTGCTCTTGGCGGCTGTGGGTGCCCCCGTGCTCTTTCCTAGTCTGGAATACACCCTGACACGGGAGGAGGAGGCTTTCTTGGTGGAACGAGGCACCTTACGGGCCTTAGGGGACGACAACTTCCCGCCTTTTTCTTATGTGCGAGAGGGGCGTTCCGCCGGTTTTGAGCGCGATTTAGTATTGGAGTTAGAGAGGGTGTTAGGAGTAGAGATTACCCATACACAGGGGCCGTGGACAGAAGTGCGGGCTAAGTTAGCTCGCGGCGAAGGGGACTTTATCACCGGTATGCGGATTCTACCCGAGCGTGAAGAGCTCTACAATTTCACGTTGCCCTACCATGAGACCTTTCATGCCTTGGTTGTGCCACGGGAGAGCGAAGTGCGAGGGATGCAAGATCTCGGGGGGCTACGCGTTGCCGCCCAAAAGAGCTCTGCAACCTACGAAGCCTTGCGGGAGCAGGGAGTATGGGCGGTGGGGGTGCCTAATCCAGAAGCAGGACTGCAACTTTTGACGCAAGGACAAGTCGATGTATGGGTGGAACAGTACTGGGTGTCTAGATTCTTCGTCGGTTTTCGCGGCATGGATAGGTGGGCCGTGCATCCCTTGGAAGGTACAGTGGGCGAATACGCCATGGCTGTCTCTCTGCACAGCGATGAAAAACTGGTTTCCATCCTGAATAAGGGTATGTTAAGGCTTGAGGCTTCTGGTGCCTTGGCCGATCTCCATGCCCGCTGGTTCGGCCCCATGATGGAAGTAGGACGCGAATCGCCTTTGGTCCCCATTCTCGCAGGGGCAACGGGGCTGGCAACTCTCGGGCTGGGGCTGCTGATGCTAGGAGTATACTTAGACCGGCAAGTGACACGCAAAACAGCCGAGCTTGTACAGGCTAACAAATTGCTTTCGTATGAACAGCATAAACTTGGTATAATGCTCCTCAATGCTGCGCGGGCACTTGGTGTGACTATTGAGATTAAGGACTTTAACACGGGCAATCATAGTCAAAGGGTGGCACGAGTGGCCTACATTATAGGCAAGAAGATGGGCTTGGGTGAAAAAGAGCTCTTTGCTCTGCACATCGGCGCCTTGATGCATGATATTGGCAAGGTTGGTGTGCCCGATGATGTTTTAGCTAAGGCCGATGTTTTGTCGGCAGAGGAGTACCGGCAGATGCGTCTGCATCCTGAAATTGGCGATAATATCCTGCGCAATGTCGAAGGTTATGATCAAGTAAGAGAGATAGTGCTGTATCATCATGAGCGCTGGGATGGAGACCGCAATCAGCGTTACCCGGCTTATCCGGGTTTACTATGTGGCGCCTCCATTCCGCTCGGTGCACGTATTGTGGCCGTGGCGGATACCTTTGACGCCATAACTTCCGACCGCCCTTACCGTGCGGCAAGCTCCTTGAGCGACGCACTGGCCATCATTCAGTCTTGCAGCGGCACCCAATTTGACCCTGCGGTCGTAGAAGTGGCTTTCTTGGTGGAGGACGAGTTGCGGCAGGCACTGGCCAGCCCTGATGACACAGATTATCATCTAGCTATGGAAAAGAGCATGGGGCTATAATCGGAGCGGGAGGCCTCTGTATGGATGTGAAGCGAAGCGCTCGGCAGGCTAGCGTCATCGCCAAAGTCAGCGAACTTTTGGATGTGGCCAATGTGCGGGCGTGGCTCGGTGGAAGGTGGGCCCAAGAGGGACAAGGCGGCCTTGACCATGGGGACCAGGGAGAAATTGTTTTCTATATTTTTGCCGAAGATGCACCCCAGGTGCGCATAATCCTCACTGAGGGGGGATTTGACATCGTCGACTGCATGCCTAATTCTTTTGCGGCGGTGCGAGGGCGCTTCTACATCGGCTTTACGATACTCTGGGTTGACGAGCATGATCAAGTTGTCACTTATGATGACCGTTTTGACCACGGGTATCATTGGCCAAGAGACGCCTTCCCCGAGGAAAAGGCCTTGCTCCTAAAAGGAGTGGCTGTTCGCGCTGTGGGCGCGGCAGCTTGGCGTGATAACTTGCTTGCTGTGGGCAAAGGCAATGCTAGAATGCGCCAAAAACAGAGCAAGGATTTTTCCCGCCTAAAATCTCTGGTACATGATCGCATGTGAAAAGGGGCAGTCTTATAGCTGCTCCTTTTTCTTAGCCGAACAGGTCGCATGAAAATTGTCCTAGCATGGAAGACTGAACTAACGAAAGGTGATGAGGGATGTACCGCGCCGAAAAGTTTTCGCCAGACAATGTGCCGTCTTTTTATGAGAAAGTGAACAAGGAGTTGTTGCATCTTATTGAATACGAAGATGAATGGCTTCCTGCTCTAAGTAACGCGGCGGCCTTGCTAGGTCATCAGCTCAGAGATATCAATTGGGTTGGCTTCTACCTGCTCAAGAAGGGCCTCCTTGTCCTCGGGCCATTTCAAGGCAAGCCAGCATGTGGCAGCATTGCGGTGGGGCAGGGAGTTTGCGGTACTGCCGCCTTACAGCGCGAGACCATTGTTGTGCCGGATGTGCATCTTTTCCCTGGGCATATTGCTTGCGACGGAGCATCGCAGTCGGAGATAGTCATTCCCCTGATAAAAGAGGGGCATCTCTACGGCGTGCTCGATATCGATAGCCCCCGCAAAGCGCGGTTTACACAGGCTGATCAGCTCGGCTTAGAAGCATTTGTCAGCCTCTTGCTGGGTCGATTGCCTTGGGGAAAAATAGTCTTCTAACAGCAAATGGCACGAATATTAAATGTAAAAAAGCCTCCTACCACAATATATAGTATGTAGTATAATGGACATACCCCATTGGTAGTAGTGTAAGGAGGCCCGACTGATTATGCTCCGACAGATAAAAAAGAGAGACGGCGCGCTCGTAGAGTTTCGGCAAGAGAAAATTACCCTGGCCATACACAAGGCGCTAATCGCCAATTACCCGGATAGAGCTAAGGATGAGCTCCGTAAATTGGC
>Ga0209104_1000015_pt1 | contig 31460 bp, 23 predicted proteins | sample JTO19cmmetaG_FD_184156 | JGI IMG/M metagenome (GOLD analysis project Ga0209104, IMG submission 184156) | Freshwater bacterial and archeal communities from Indian Creek, Illinois, USA to study Microbial Dark Matter (Phase II) - JTO19cm metaG... | ecosystem: Environmental > Aquatic > Freshwater >... | reverse complement strand
TGGTTGACCTTGCCCTTGACCTTGTAGTTGAGACTGTCCTTGTGGTTGAGTAGGTGTAGGTGACGGTTGTACAGGTGGTTGTTGAGATTGTGTATATGGATTACCCATTAGTTCTTCACCTCCACTCAATGTAGGTTTTGTTTTTAATGTACCATCAGGATTCATTTTTTGCAATCTAAATTGATCAAATGCTGACATACCATTATCTGCTTTTGGTAAATAACCACCTTCTCTATACATATCTGTATTATTAATATATGGGATAGAGATATCATCTCCACCGTAAATAAATTTATATAAGTCTGGATTTTCTGCATCTACAAATCCACCTTCTTCCATAAACCATGGGAGTCGTTGTCCTGATGCTTGAAGAATAGTTTTACCAATATTATAATAAGCTTTAGCTTTTGATCCTGTTCTACGTAAGTCAGGTTCTTTCTCTTCTACTCTTTTACCAATTTTAGGTAAACCAGAATTATTAGCATTATACTTTGCTGCATTATCTGCTGTTACCGTAGCAGCAGGTTTCTTTTCAGTTTCAGTACCTTTTTTATTTTTAACACCAGACCCATTACCTTTTGGTTTTACATAAGATACATTTTCTGATTTTGGAATTACATTAGAAGTATTAATAGTTGGTGTCTCATTAGCTTTTGTTTGTGCAGTTTGATTATCAGTCAATGTTGCAACTTCCTTAATTGATTGGTTATTAATTAAAGCAATTCCATCTTCAACTAATCTTCCTTGATTTACTTTAAGTCTATAACCCATCTGATTTATTAAATCAGGTAATGTTACAAGTGGATTTGCATTAGGAGATCCAGGAAGTAGTTTTAATAATTCTGCCAATTGAGTTATATCAGTTTCTGCAGAAGCTCTTCTTAATCCACCTAATGGTCCAAACTCATAATCTACACTTGTACCTGGAGGCATCATCGGTACACCAAATAAAGCTCTGTTAGCTCTTTTAATTCTTCTATTTTTTGCACCTCCAAATTGCATTTGATTAAAGGTTTCCATACTTGTAGGATTTTGAAATTCACGGTCTAATGATTGACCATATATATTTAAATGTTCCATTGGATCATGTTGATCAAGTGGTGGACCAAAAGTATTTGTATCTCCACCTTCAGCCATACCATACATATTGTTATACATCTGTTCAGCTTGTTGTTTAGCTTGAAACATTTGTGCTTGTTTGTTAAGTGTAGAAACAAAATTTTGTTTACCACTTACATCATTTGCTGTAGGGTTATCTACATTACCATAAGGCGAAGGCATTTGAGAATTTTGTTCCATTCCCATATTAGCTTTCATAAGATGTTTTGTCATCTTCTTTAAGAAAGATCTTTTGTTTGGCATTCCGCCATCTCTCATAAGATCTCCCTCCATAGTTGGCCAAGTAATAAACGGTTGTTCCTCACCTTGACTATATTGAGCATTTGGCATTGGATTTACATTAACACCATAGTTAGCTTTGTATAAACCACCATATGCATTTTGTGGAGTTTTTTTAGAACCCGGTATTGGCATTGGAATACCATACTTAGTTAGTCCTTGCATATATTGATCTTTACCATAATGAGGTATTTCTCTTGTATAGCCTTCTTCAATAAGTCTGTTCATATCTCTTAAATCCGCTTCATTTTCATAGTTAGGATTAAGACAATCTATGCATAAATTAAATGTGCCATCAGCATTTTCAAAATCTGGATCACCTTTCCAAGCATCCGGCATAGCAACTAATCTTTGCATTTCAGATATTGCATAATCATAAAATGATGGTGGCGTTTGTACAGCCACTCCGTTTTGACCTTTTATCATAAAACTAGTACTTGGGCCTCTTTCAATAGAGGGAAAATATAAATGTTTTGTTTTTCCTTTTTTAATAAGGTCACCACTATGACCCGGCTTTCTAAAATTACGCTCTCTATAATCCAATCTATGACCATGCATGTCTATATAGAAATTTGGATTAAAGCCTTTTCTAGTTTGTTCAGGATAATAAGATTCTTCTGATTCTTCAGTTGCAGTTTCATCTACCATTTCATCAGGCATAGCTTCTTCTGGAATTTCTTCTTCTTCTGGAAGCTCTCCAATAAACTTACCTAATTTATTATCTATTGGTTCTGGATACCTAATAGGTAATCTATCTTCAAGATCTTCATAAAGGGGTTCTATCTTTGTAGTTATTTCCCCAGTTTTTTCATCACGATTCTGAATTTTAGTTTCTCCTATTTGTATTTTACCTGGAGGAGCTCCTATTGGAATATCACATTGCCCATTAGGACAAGAAAAACTATCTCCATAAGTTTCTTTGTATTTAGCTTTTGCAGCTTCTGCAGCAGTTTTATCTCCTGATTTATATAATTCTGTTACACCTTTAGCGCTACTAAATTTTTTATCTAACCATGCTAGTTCTTCTGGAGTTACCATTCTTTGGTATTTCTCACTCCAAGTTCTTATTGGATCAGTAGGACCACCTTTTGCATAATTAAAAAATTGCTGTTCTGCTATAGCCTGAAACTCATCATCATCTGCATCATCATCTGCAGCTTGTTGTTGCTGATCTAAAAAAGACTGTTGTCTTGCTTCATTTAAAGCATCTTCTTCTTCTTGTGCCTGTTGTCTTTTTAAGTCTTCTTCTGTAGTATCTGGAACAACTTCACTTTTCTTATCCTTAGCTGTAATGGCGTTAGAATCTTCTTCTGCTTCTTCTATAAGACCTTGTGCATAAAAAGGATCATAACCTTGTTCAACAAGCATCTGTAAAATTACAGTAGAATCATAAGAATCTAAAGCAGTTTTAACTGCGTCTTTCAAAGCAAGTTCATCTGCATTAGATTTGTTATTTGTAGCTTTCATATTATGCGGTATATTTAAATATACTAAAAATCAATTTATTAGTTAAATATAAAAAGTTTAAAACCAGTTATGAATCCCTCCATATTTTTGAGGACTTAAGCCACTTAAAATATCAGTTATTCTTTTATTATATTCGTCTAGACCATATACTTCTTGGTCACCTGGGAAACTTTCCATATATGTACGTGTAAGTCTTTTTCCTAAAGCATCTTTTAAGTTTTTCCCTGCTTGCTCCTTACCATATATATTTGGATTACCTCTACCAAATACTTCTGTTTCAAAGAATTGTTTATTACCATATCCAGGTTCTACATCAATAGCACTCTGTGGTGAGAAGTCAAATAAATTAAACTTTTCAGTATATGGATCATACATAAAGTTATCACCATAGAAATCATAGTTTAATCCTTCATCTCTAAGTAGCTTTAACTTGTCATAGAAATCAGTATATGATTGATCTGGAATAGACATTAAAGTTTCAGTATCTAGTTTACTTCCTAGAGTTCCTCTAAGTTTAGGCATTACTAATACACGCTTACCTTCTTTACCCTCTACAGTTCTGAATACTTTAGAAAATTCACTAGGATCTAAATTCTTAGTGCGGTCAACCATAGCACTCATGTATTGTTCTGCATCTAAACCTTGTGTTGCTGCTACTGCAGCAGGGTCTTCTACTTTAGCAATGTATTGCGGATAGTCTTTAAAGTTATAAACACCTAAATTAAATCTACCAGTATTGTCTCCTATCTTTTCACCAAGCAATGGTTTAATACTTTTTGAATTAGCAAACTCTAATTCTAATGGAAGTTCACCTTGAGGTATTTCATATCCAAACTTATCTTCAATTCTTTGCTTAACTGGTTTATCTAGTTTATTCCATTCAAATGCACTTTTTGGATCATCAACATAATTAAGATCTACAAGTTTATAAGAATCAGATTTTGGATCATACATCATATTGTTCTGACCAAAATAATCTATACCAACTTTATTATCATCTAAAGTTTGAGCCATAAATTGTAACTCACGTTTAGCTCTGTCAGAAGGTATACCAAAGTCAAATGGTATATTTACAGGGTTTTCTGTATTTAAAGGATTGCCTTTCCATGGCATAAATTGCACAGCTTCAGAATTACCTTTAACATTTGTAAAGGCGTTTGTTGATGGACCATCAATTGTAAATCCTTTTGTAGGAAATGCAACATTTTCCATAAGCGGCATGCCTTCTAAATTTTTACCTGCTTCAACTAAATTTTGAAGATCTGTTGAGGTTCCAGGAAAAGTTCCTAGTTTAACAACTTCAGTTGGATCTAAAGTATTCATATACAATCTTCCTTGACCACCTCCTAATTGAATACCACTTTCATTCAATATTGGTTTTATTGGAAGTCTACTTCTTCTAAGATTTCTTTCTTCTGCAGCTTTTTCAATTGCAAAACGTAAATTCTGTTCTTCTTGTTGTAATGGTATTCTAACTTTTCTATTTTCAAAACCAGGATATTTATCAATTAATTCATTCTCCCTTTTTAATGAACTTTTAATTTTAGAATCATCAACAAACTTATTTAATTTACCTACTGGATCTTTCCAAGTAGTTTCTCCTTTTACAGTTCTGTATAAGTTAGGGTTATCTAATAGTTGCTCCGATGTTTGGAACCAACTTTGTGGATTTACTTTAGCAGCTTCATATCCAGTTTCAAGAGCATTGATTCCTGTCTTTCCTAATTTGTAAGTACCCTTTGCTAAATTAATTCCAAGTTCTGGTATAGCTTCAAGTCCAGCATATGTCAATGGGTTAAGTGCAGTTACATCAGTATCTGTAACATTAGCCATTTTTTCTCCGCTATACCAACTAGGTATTTCTTTATAACTAGATCCACTTGATAATCCAGTATTTTTTAAATAGTTTGCAGGAAACGTTCCAGGTATTTCTAAAGCTGAAAATGATTCTAAACCTCCTGTAGGAATACTAAAAGGTAAATCTATATCCGTAAATGGAATTTTTGTCATTTTAGCATTTAAGATTTCTTGAGATTCCTTTTTAGTAAGTCCCGGCATATTACCTTTGTTCATTGCATCTTGAAGTTCAGGACTAAATTTTGACGCAAATGTGGCTAATCCAGCAAGTGTTCTATCCCAATAAGTAGGTTGCAGTTTAGAACCATATTTAGATTCAGCAACAATACCTCTTTGTGTATCATTAAGATCACCTACATACTGAGTTCTTTTATTTGGATTCCATCCTTCTTTTCTAGAAACATTTTTTACTACAGCTGTATTAGTTTTATAATCATATTCCTTTTTAAAATTATCTACAAGATAATCTGGCCAGTCATAACTAGAGATAGCATTTTTATTACCATATCCTGTTTTAGTGCCCCACTTATCTATAATAAGATTTTTATTATTTTTTAAGTACTGTCTTTTCTTTTTATTAATAAATTGTTCTTCTGGATGTCTTTCTTTATATTGAGTTCTAGCTTTACCCCAATTACTAGCTTTGCCTTTAACAGTTACTTCTTGCTCATCTAACATATAACCGGCAGTTTCATTTGGATCATATGTTCCTGGTTGAAATTTTGTTTTCTTTCTTCCTTTAGGTTCATCTCCATTAACTGCAACACCTTCTTCTGCATGTACTAATCCTTGACCACCGCATTTATGACATGTAGTAATATCATCACCACCATCAGCAGCATCCCATTTCCAACCACATTTTTTACATGTTACTTTCTTAGTTAGTAAAGCACCACCTTTTGCTTTTTGATTTAAAAAAGCTGGAGAAACATTTTTATAATTCTCCGCAAAGTACATTGCATCTTCAGGATTATCAAATCTAATTGCTTCTGCAGATTCAGGACCATAGTCTCCTAACATAAGTTGACCGTTAACATCTTGTATCTGTGGTACGGCATAGTCATCCATAGATGCCATGTAATGAGTTCCTGTCATACCATTATCAAATTGATAAGGTTGATCTGGTGCAACTATCATTCTTTGTGCAGCTGGATTGCCATGCATGTTAGCATATGCTAACCTTGCTTTCATCATAGTAGAATTAGCATCGTCAAGTTCTTCCTGTGACATTATTCCACCTTCTTGATAATACTTTGCATTAGGATCATAAACCCTTTTCTTTTTAGGCTTAGGTTTTTGAAACAATGAATTCTTAGTAAACAATCTATTAGTACCAGTTAGATCTTTAGTATATCTTTTAGAAGCTAATCCTTTCTTACTTGCTTTAGGCATACTAACTGACCCACCCTTTGCAAACTCTTCAGGTTGTTCTAACTCTGGTTGTTTTCTATAATCTACAGTAATCTCTTCTCCTTTACTTAAAGGTCTTAATGCAGCAATATATCTTTTATTGCCAAGCAATATACTATGTGCATTTGGAGATTCTGAATGGTTATGATACTTACCGATTAAATTAGTAGGTTGCCCATCAATATGAGCAATACCAATCATATCTCCCTCATTGAATTCTTGATCTGTAAAAAGTCCCAGACCAGCTATCTTTGATTCTTTTACTTTAACCCCTTGCATTATCTTGAAGATATTTGATGTTTAGTATTAATGATCTTAACTATCATGTTAGTATCTCTTGAATTATTTTTAGTAAGCTTCAAAGAATTTATATAGTTTCTAAATTTCTTTCTCTGTAACTGTGGTTTATTATAATCTAAATTAACTGGATTAAGTATTTTAATATAACCATTAGCTTGCGTAATCCATAAGTTTTCTTGTGCATAGTTACCCTGCAATACAGTAGTACCTGGAATAACTGGACCAGTTGGAGGATAATCTGAATTAATAGGAAACTCTCCGCGGTCTTTAGTAATATCCCAGAACTGATTAATTCTATACTTATGTTCTTCTTTAGAAAATAAGATATCAAAAGAAGCTAAGTTAGAAGTATTAAGTTTAGGATACTGTTGACTAAGCACTACATTATTCTTAGGGAAAATGTTAAGATTTAAATATCCAGAAACTTGATCATTGTTGAATATAACGGCATGATCAAAGTTATAATCTAAAACATTAAACTGATCAACACAATAGTTTTTATCTCTTCTGTAACACTCAAGCAAATATTCAATGCTACGTAATGTAGTAATTGTTTGTCCTGTGTTAAATGGAAATTCTATCTCAAATGGATGCTGAACACCATAAAAATTACAGTAGTCATTACAATTAGCATTGTGTATATACAGACCATTTAGTTTTGTAGATACAAAAGAACCGCTAGTTGGAACAGTTAGATCCGGATGCCAGTCATGGAATGAAACCCAGTATCTTGTTTTAGGGTCATAACTTGTAGTCCATGAAGCATCTTCAAAAATATCTGGATGCCCTAATGGATATTTAATTACTGTACCTGTAGGTTTGCCTGCTACTACTACAGTAAGTTCAAAGTATTCTGTTTTACCATTGATTACATACTGTACATTTCCTGGTAAATAATTTCCAGAAGGATCAAACTCTTTAAGTTTGTAATCTTTTTTACAGAAATAAAGAATGGAATTATCATTATCATAAATAGATTGGCAGCCAATACCTGAGACTGGGTTATCTACATGTGGATAGTCTGGAAAATCTTCAAGTAATTTATATGGTAAGAATTTTTCAAACCACCATTTCATACCAGCTTGTGAGATTTCTACAAGACCATCATTGTATGTAAATATTTTACCTTGCTCTTGTCCTATGTAAAATAATCCAGCAGGAGTAGATATTACAGATAATCTATTTTGTGATGAACCATACTCATATGGTTTATCCGCTACAATAATATTTTGTGGCTCTCTATTAAATATAGCTGTGTCACCTAAAGTAACTTTGGTTTGTGAAGCATCTAATGTAAGCGTATCAACACCTTGGAAAATTACTGGACTATCATTTTTAAATGTTACAAAAGCTCCAGTCTTTGCAAAGTTTTTAACGCCACTAATTTGACTTTTAAAATCTCTTCTATTTAATGGTAAAAATATTCTCCATGCATCAATAGTACCACCTTCTACTTGATAATTAGAATAAGTAATTACATTAGGATAATAAGTATAACAAAGACTTGCAACTTCAGGATCATAATATCTACTTTGTAAAAACCCATATGAAAGAAACTTAGATGGTAATCTTGATGCACTTAATGACTGATCATAAATATAATAGTTACCTCTAGTAGCAGTAATAGGATCCATTTTAAATAAAGCATACAAATCTGTATATCTATATGGATGGTAGCATTTTTCAAAATCAAATGTACCTACTTCTCTAAAGTCAGTAAGAACTTCTGATTCTACAAAGAAGTCTCTTACACCAGAAACAGATGTATAGAAATATGAATTCTTTACTCCTAAAAATCCTGGATATGGTGTAGCATCATCATCTTGTCTATCAAAGTTTTCATTATCTAATGTGTAATAATTAGATGGTAGAAGACCTGTTCCATTGTATGTATTAAAGAATGAAGTAATATCTGTTACATCTATATCTGAAATATCATATCTAAAGCTATTCATCCAGAATCTTGCTTGTGGCAACATCTGGTGAACAAAGTAATTAAATGGATAGTCATCAATTACATCATACATCCAGTTATAGAAAAAGAACATAGGATTCTTTTCTGTAAATCTACAGATATAGATATCACCATTGTACATATTTAATGTTGATGGTAATCTTCTTAATGAGTAAGATGTTTGATTATAAGTAACGTTAACAGGCTGTAATGAAGAATAAGTAAACTTTTGTTCACACGGTGATATAGTTTGTTGTTTTATAGAATCAAGTTGCCCGTATTGATTTTCAATTCTTACTTTAATACCAGCGTAATGACTTGCAATTTGAGTTCTAAAGTTTCCTGTTTTATTAGCTTCAGTAAAATCAGGAAAATTATAAAACTGTTTTGCAATACCAAGAGTCATCAAAGAATTATCTTGTGCGCCATTGATTAAGTTCTGTAACGCACCTGTACCACTTGTTAAAAATCTTGGACCAGTTGTTGCACCATTATTGGCTTGAGATGTTCTAACTACAACAGTCTTAGCTCTATATAAGTTATTAATTGTATACTTACGTTGAGTACCTGTAGATGTTATATAGTTAGGAATTTCTTGATTAGTATCATTAATTAAATATAATGAATCTTCAATTCTATATCTTACAGAACTACTTACAAGCGGTTTAGTATATTGATCATAAAAACCATGACCAACCATTTGTAAAGCATATTGTCTTAATGGAAGAATAGCATATGCTAATCTTTGCATATCATTTAATCCTTGTGAAAAGAAGAATGAAAACTTAGCTGCTCCAGTAAATGCTTGAAATAATGGTCCACCTAATAATGACATACCAGATGGTTCAATAGTATAAGTTCTTGGTGTCCATGATCCACCATTTGTAACGGATCTTCTATTATGGTTATTATAAATATTATCAAGAGAATCCGTGCCTGAAAAAGCATTTAGTAATGCTTGCCCACCGCTAAACCATGATGCAAATGCAGTGTTAAAAGGCTGTCCAACCGCAATCCCTGGTCCATTAGTAGTAGTATTCCAAGTTGTATCAGTTATATTGGTTCCACCACCTGTAAGATTAATACCACTCTGAGGAGGAACTGCTAGAGATGGTCCACCATTAGTAGTACCTGTTAATAACCAATCTAATCCAAATTGATTAGTAAATCCACCTTGAGGATAATTAAAAGTTTTCTTTCCTAATGATTTTAATAAAGCTTCAGCAAGTGCTCCAACAAGAATCATAAATAAAGCTTTATTATTTAAAAGCTTATTCTTAGGATGTCCTACTCCACTTACATGTCCATATAATTTAATTTCAGAAACATTTAAATATGGATTTCTAAAACTAGTATCTGGTGAATGAAAAGAAATAATATCTCTTGGTATATTTTGATTTACTTTATCATCTGTTGTAGCCTGAGTCTTTTTAATATATGGGTCATTTACCGCATAATTATAATCAGCAGTATTTGGAGTATTTAAAGCCGGATATATTGTATTGTAAGGATAGTTAGCATACAATCCTGTTCTATCAGTTACCTGTCCTTTAATAGTGTAATCTCTAAAGTTATTAACCATACCTTTAGCAATTACAGTTCTATTACCTTCTCTTGATCCTCTTAATATTTCATAAGCAACAACACCAGGAATTGGATCTCCAGCGTTATCAACTGGATAATGAATGTTATTAAACTGTACACCAAGTACTCTAATACTTACTTTACCTGAGGTAGGGTCTTTTACAAAGTGTGGCGCTACTGCATTATCTGGAAACTTATGATGTCTAATTTCTTTACCACATAAATCATATGGTGAATTAGGAACATGTGGTGTAGGAGTCCATGGTTGTGATGTACTATTCCATATTTCAGGTTGCTTATCTGGATACTTTTCAGAAGATTGCCAGTAACCCATGTAACCTATTTGTACTAATTTACCACCATCAGCTAATGTAATGTTTGGTGCAGATGTTTGTCCTGCTGTATTATATGTTTGAAATAATCTAATATCATCTGGAAAACTATTTATATCAGAATAGTTTTGTAATTCTGGTACAGTTAGTGATCCTCCGGTAGGTGCGGTAAATGTATAATTTTGTGCAGGTCTTCCTGGAATATGATATGATGCTGATTTATCTCCTGTATTGTAAACCCAACGTATAAAAAAGCTATACACTTCATCCCTTAAGTAACTTGTGTTGTGACCTCCTTTATTATAATAATCTGCTGGATATTCTGTTGCAGTCCATTCTGTACCTATTAAATTAGCTAGTGGTTGATAGTTAAAATCAAATCTAGATGTAGGCCCTACTCTTAATAGATATCTATCTAATGGTGTAATTAAATCTGATTTTTCAAATACTGGAGTTATTCTACCAACTTCAAAATCATCAATTACTTCTAAACTTTGTTTTAATTGATCAATTGCTATTCTTGTTGTCTGAGTAGAAAAAGTACCAAACCTTCTAGATTGAACTCCTTCATTTACAAATGATACAATTAGCAATTCAAATTCATCAAAGTTAACTGTGTCAGCTTCTACTTCTAAAAGTAAAGAACCTTGAGAATTATTTGGTGTATATACAGCTTGAATATTGCTTGGAGAAAAGTAGTCTGTTACTTTAATACCTTGAATAAGATAAGCAATTGCAGCAAAATAAGAACCATTATCTAATACTCCAGCACCATTACCTGTAGATAAAGTAAGACATGGTGTAGTCATTAATTGGGCAATTCTTAATCTATCACAGTTTAATGTGTTTATATTATTACATGTAATGCATCCAGCTACTGGGTGACCCGCTGGCCATACTCCAGGACTAGTTTGTGATACGCCATTGCTGTCTACACAAATCTGATTCCAGAATACACCGGGCCAAAGAATATTAGATACAGTACCATTACTATAATAGTTATTTCCTAACCATACATCACTTGTACTAGGCCAAGTTCTTGGATCTCCTACATTAATATATCTATCAGGATTTAAACCATCTGCCCAATATGCTTGCCAAGAACAATCATTTTGTTCTTTGGCGGCCCCACTTATTAAATTATATCTATTAAAATTAAGACAAGTATCTTGAACAATAGGTCTATAGGTACAAGAATCAGATTGAAACAATCCTATTTCTGAATCAGAACTTGTGTTAGTAAATTCGTTTGCATGAGCCGCAGTATATACAATCCAGTTATCACTAAATAAATGTACAAGACCAATAATATATTTAAAGCCAGACATTGTTTGTCCAGCTATTGAACATAATGCATTTGATTCTTCATTTGATAATGTACCAAGATCTCCTTCTGCTGTATTATTTACAGCATTCCTTGCATGCGTCCACATCCCTTCTTGGATGAATGAAGGATCCGAGTCTTTATTTAGTCCTTTTACAAATGAATTAGAACTACTTTCAGACATTTGCTGTTTGTTATCCTTAGCCATAATTACACAACTCTTGAATTTAATCTACCTTGGTTATCCCATCTATTATTTGGCGCGTAACTTTGAAACATGTAATAGTATTTACCATACATAGCTTTTCTATTAGCTGCCCACATTTGTTCAAGCTCTTTGAAGTTTGGTGTATTAACTACACTTAATGCGTTATTTCTAGCAACTCTTAGTCTTTGTTCTATAAGCTGCATTCTTTGAGAAACATCTTCCCCATTCATGAATAAGTTTTCAAGAATTCTAGCCTTAACAGCATACTCATAATATTCATTAAGTAAGTCATGATCTGGAACAAGTAGTCCACCATCTTCATCTTCTAACTGACCTTGGTAATTTAAATATACTTTACCGGTATTAAATGTTGTAAATAAGAATCCACCTTTAATCCAACCTTGATTAGGTGTATTCCAATAAAGATTTGGGCAGTCACATTCTATTTCTTGACTAGCTTTCATTCTTAATGGAATAAGTTCAGAGTATGTTCTAGTAGTTCCTGAAGTATTTATAATTTGTACAAGCTCATACTTATCACCTTTACAGTTCATAAAGACTCTTGGCTTTATACAAACATCACCATAAGGAGCTAAAGGATTGTATGCATCAGGAATAGCTGCTGGAGTACATGTAGTAGGACAAGTATTGCCTGGACATGCTGCAGTATGATTACATGGATTTGCATTGCATACAGAGCAATTTACAGTTGCTGGTGCACATATGTCTACATTAGCAGGTGTTTCTACATAAGGTACTTCTTGAATATTTGTACCAGATGCAAAACCATCATAACCTACATGCTCAGTATAATTGCCACAGATAAAAGCAAAATTAAATGTATAGAAGTCATCTGGTAATTTTACTTTACCATGGCATACATCTAATAATACTTCTTTCTGCTGATTAATTCTAAGACCAAGATCATAATTAATCTTCTTAGCCAGTTTAATTAACTGCTGAGGTTCAATCATATTTTCAAGTGCAAATGTATTAAAGTCAACACTTACATCTTCAAGTAACTGATTGAAAGTTCTATATCTTAAGGTATAATTAAAATCCATTATCTAAGTATATTTTGACTGTCATCTACTGAATCAGCAGGCACTTTGAGAGTCATGGTTAGTTCTTGTAATACAAATTGTTCTACTTCTGAAAACAAATACTCTGGTAATGCAAACTGTTCATCTTGTTTTACCTCACAAGGATCTGTATCACAAGATTCAACTTTACCTTCAAAAATAGCTTCCATTCTAATTGCATCCCAATCAACATTAGGTATGTATATGTAACCATTTAAATACCAGAAATAAATATTTCTATTGTATTTAAAAGTTGTAGTTTTAGTCATAGAAACCCAAGTACCTGGATCTGTTCTATATAATTCTATAGTACCATCTATTGAAGATACTGTACGTATAATAGGACCAAACATACCATCTAAGATTGATGGTAATTTATCTTTGGATCTTTTAAAGTAACAACCTGAATAAATCCCAAGACATCCAGCTTCTACTTTATCAACATCAATAAGTTCAATATAGGGAAGCACTTTAAAGATTGAACTAATCTTCATTAGTCTAAACTGATTATCTTCTCTTTTAATTAAAGTCTTAGCATACTTTAGTAACAAAGAATAGATTACTCTATCTGTAATGAAGGCATCCTCCTTTACAGCTTTTAAAGTATTTCTAACTCTTGATATGGCTTCTCCTACTGTGGTCATAGATCTTCAAATTCATTATAAGTTTTAAGTTGCTCATTAAGTCTTCTTTGGTCAATATCCCTAAGAGCTATACTTTTTTGTGCAAGCTGTATTCTTTTTTTAGGATCAACAGCCATGTACATATTCCAGTTTTCAGCGTATGCTTTTGAAACAGATCTCTTAAAATTTCTACAAGCTGTAAATCCCCAAAACTCTCTATTCTTTATCTTGTGTTTTAAACTATAGCTTGTAAAAAAGATCTTACAAAGTTTACCGTCTGTTTCCCAATTTCTATTTGTAACTGTTACACCATACTTTTTGGATTTGAAGTAATCAATATTTCTTTTCTTACTTTGATCACATGTTCCAATAAATAACCAACCAACTTGTTCCGGTAACTGTACACCTTCTCTTGAATCTATTACAGTATGGTAAACTGTTTCATTAAAAGTCTTAATTATCTTTTTTAATTCTTTATCACTTATATTCTCATACTTTGGATACTTTGCTTTAAATATTTTAAAAAAGTCATTTGTTATCAGATTGTGTGCTTTTGGTCTATACCTTGGAGCAGTCAAATCTGGTTTTTTAAATTCCTTCATACTATATAGATTAATATACTAAAAATTATGCACTTTAGCAAATATACTAAAAAACAAAACCCCGCAAGTGCGGGGCTTTGCCTTGTTGTCACAGAAACCAACAACTGTAACTTCTTGTAAATTTTTTAATTAACCAACTCTTCTGATTGCCCAATCAATATTATCACCTGATATACCAGTATAATTTATTCCAGTCATATTCTGATGTCTTAAAACAAGTTGTTCACCTGCAGTTAAAGTTTTACCTTGAATACCACCTGTTAAATAAAGTCTTGTATAATATAAACCTTTTGTTATTGTAAAAGTATCTGCACAATAAACTGAAGTCCCTGTACCTGGATTTGTTACTGCAATACTATATGTTCCTCCAGTAGTGGCTGTATTACCCCAACCAAATCCTGTTTGATCAGGACATGTTAAATATACATTATAGTTAATATCATATTTACCCGTTTCAGGACAAGTCCAAATTCCAGTACTAGAATTATACTGTGTTGTTGTAATACCATTCACTATTTGGTATTCAACGTCACCAGTAGGAAATAAAATTACTACACCATTAGAAATATTACTATTTGTAAGACTTGCTGTAACAGTATTTAAATTTATTGTAGGTTCAAATGCTACTCTAAAAGCTGTATCAAATAATCCCTGAGCAGCTTGTAAATTTGAAATGTTAGTATTAATAGTTGTTAGACTACCATTAACTGTTTGTATACTACTGCAGAAATAAGAAATAATATCATCTAATGCATCAGCAATAACGGTATTACTTGCAACAACTGTAGTACTACTACAAACAATATTTGCACCTGTATACACTGTGCATTGAGCATCAGTAACAGTATAACATGGTTCTGGATCAGGACATCCAGCCGGTGTAGGACATGGTGCAGGACTAGTTAAAAAACTATCCTCACACCCGCAATTAGAACATTTAGTTGTTGACATATCTTATAGTATTATGGACAAACAGTTGAGAATCCGGTTTCAGAATTACATGGACTTAAATATCCAATTAATCCATCTAGTTTAAATGCAAACCCTCCAACTTCATTTTCATCTCCTGCATCACAACTAAATGGCCATGTAAGATTAAATGTATCAGATTTTAAATCAAAATTTGCATTAGATGGTGCATTATGAATATCAGTTGCAGTAGCAATATAATTTGGAAGATATTCTCCTGCTCTTACATTACTTGTAATTAATCTTAATGGTGAATTACCTTGTACTCCGCTACCTCTTGTTGTTGTAATTTCTATATCATGAACAAGAGCAACTGTTAAACCATTTGTAGCTGTAACATTTACATTCATTGCAGCTGAAAGAGAAGTGCCATATGTTGCGTCAATATCTATACCTCTTGTAGCAATTATCCAACCTAATGAATATAGACCATCTAAATTAGCTGCAGTTACCGATGTAGGTATTACTGAACCTCCATTATTAAATTGGATAGCTCCATTTGAATCAATTGTACAACCTCCTGTACCACTCCAAGTATTACAACCCCCAACGGAATTATATGCTGAAGTAGATGATAAAGAAACAACAGTACCAGGAGAAGATGGATTTTCTAATGGAACAAATACTGTTCCTCTAAAATGAATTTGATTACCAATTCTTCTACACTGTGGTTTTGTAACACCAACTCCATAATAGGAAAAACCATTAAGATCTACCCAACCAGTATCAGTTACTTTAGCAGAAATATTATATGCTGGCCCACCACTAATAGAAAGATCAATAGATGAAGTATCTGCTACTGTAATAGTTGTAGTATTAGAATATGCTACACAAAGTGCAATCCAAATATTTGTAATAACTTCAGGAAGTGTAGTAGGTGTTGCTGTCCAATCTGCATCAGATGTTACATCTGTTCCATAAGAACATGATGTAATATATGCTGTTAAAAGTTGTGACGGTGTTCCTAATACTCCAGTTGAAGTATTTGTATAACTACAAAGACCATTTGTTGTATTATTAATTAGTTGATCTAATACTGTATCAATATCATAACTATTGCCAGATACTAATGTCCCAATATTACAATCAATAATAAGAGCCGGTGTTGGAGGAACTACTACAGGTGCGTTTTCAAGATTTGTAACTCTAACTTCTAAATCATTAATTTGAGTATTAATAGTAGCAATTTGTGATACCAATGAACATACTCTAACACCAATTGCTTGAGCATATTCAGATACCGTCATTACTGTAATTCCGTTAACAACAAAACAATCTGCTATAGTTACTAATGCATCAGCTCCTGTAGATTTAGTAGTATTTGTAATTGGACTTGTAGCTGGATCAGATACAATAGTTACTTCATTTTGCAATGCACAAATCTGCTCAATTAAAAATTGAATAAGTGCTTGAAAATCATTTGGACCACAAGCAGTTAGATTGAAACATGAAAGATCATAATTAGTTACATTTAGTGTATCTAATACTGTACATAATTCTGTTGCAAGTTTGAATATAACATCTGAAATTGTATCTCCTGCACACAGTTTGATACAAGGAATATCTGGTCCTTGCCAAATCACACAGTTACTGGAGATTGGACTACAAGGTGAGTTATCGTAATTAAGTGGCTTCATATTTTTTCTATTAATATAATATACAAAAATTAATTAAGAATGGCAAGTACTACAACTGCCACCACAAGATCCAGTACAACCACATCCTGTATTACATCCACATCCTGTATTGCATCCACATGATGGAGTTGCACATACATAATCTGGATTAACTAAAGCTTTTAAATCTATTAGTTGTTTTTGAATAAGGTATTGCTGATCCTCTTCAGGACAACAATTACTAATTCCATATCTAAGTTCAAGAACTTGTTTATATAATGCTTCTGCTGCTTTACATGAAATCTCTTCATATTTCCAAGTAGAACAATATGGTGTATTGTATCCTGGTTTTAAAGATCTTCTTGGATATACAGGAGGAGGACAAGTATGCACATCATTAACTAGTGTACAGTTTCCAAAATATTCTACATAATCTGTAGGATAGGATGTAAGCCAATGAGCCATACATATTCTATCAGATCTTTGACCAGCAAGTAATGTAATTGTTTGTACATCACCTTCACAGTCTAAATAATCATAATTATGAGATACTGTATCATGGTTCTTGATTCTTGAACATACACACGGAAAACTTGTAAGACAGTCTTCACATGTTTCAAATGAATCTGCTATGCCTCCAAGAATCCCTGCTCCAACACTTGTCGTTGCAACACTAACTCTCCAGCATGTGGTTGGACACCACTCAAGAACAATTATCTCTGTTACATATTCTGAAAGATCAGTAGATGTAATTATACTGGTTTCAATACCATTACAATCTGTAAGCTCATAGTAAGTTGTTTTACAAGCTTCACAATCATCAAATGCATCTTGCACAACTACTGTAACATCAGATGGAATTGGATTTGGATATTCTTCTATAATCCAGCACCCAGGACAATCTGTTTCAATATTAATTACCTGTCCTACATATGCACTAAGATCAGATGATGAATAAATAATTGTACCTAAATCATCACAGTTAGTTAGTAAATAATTTGGTGCAGGATTGCATTCTTCACATGTATCAAATGCCTGTAATACAACTACATCAATAGCACAATCACAGTCTACAACACTATCAACTATCCAACAATTATCATAACCATCTATTTGTACTACTTGACCTAGAATAGCATATTGACCAAGAGACTGTGCTGTTGTATAAATAGGATCCAATAGATCATCACAATCTACAAGTTCATAGCAGGGTGTTGGACAAAGACCATCTACACAATCACCGGCAGCTGTTATAATATAAGTAGGTCCACCTAAAGGATATACTAATGAACAACCTTTCCAATAACCACTGATTGTAGTAGCCTGTACAAGACCATCACAGTCTATATAATTTAATTTACCAGAACCTACAATTTCATAACATGTACAATCACATGAACATGGTTCATCTCCATCTACAACTACTTCTACCGGATTACTTGGAGATAAATTAGTATCTACAGAAAAGTTAACTACATAGTAACAATCAAAATCACCATCAGCATTTACTTGAATTGTTGCATAGTCATTTACATATGCAGACAAATCAGTATCTGTCACAACAGGCACATTAGAATTATCACATGGCCAAACAACATATAAAGGAGTAGGACAAGGAGGACATGTAATTACTTCATCTCCACAAGGAGTTTCATAGGTAGTAGTGCTATCCCATGTATAAATTCCATTTCCTGGAAAGTTACTAGGTACAACATTTAGATTTAAATAATTAGCCGCTGTAATTGGACTACCTGGATCTGTTACAGCCCCTCTATAAATTCTATAACACTGAGTGCTTAATCCCACATAACTGTTTGTTATGGGATCATAACCTACTCCTGAAATTCCATTATATATATTTATACCTGGAGTAGGTGGATTAGTAGTACCATTAACACTAAAATATAATGTATTACCGCCACAACATGGTTCAAATGCAATCCATGATGTTGCAGTGGGAGTACGTGATGGTGTAGCTGGTACTGTCATAATCTATTATTTATATCTATCTTTTCCCCAAACTTGATTAGTTTGAGATACAGTTGCTAATGTTTTCTTTTGTTTTAATCCAGCCTCATAAGAGGTAATACATTTTGAACATACTGATTTACCATCGGATGCTGCTCTTTTCTGACATCCACAAGACATTTTATTTTTGCAGTTTGAACAAGTTGCCATAAGTTGTTGGTTTTTAAATAATTAACAATTAATACAATCCATTTTATTAAGGAGCTTCCATGCATAATTGTAAAGTGACATTCCTTTCTGAGGCTCATGACAAAACTCTACTTTAGACTTAGCAGCTTCTAAATACATTCTAATTAAATTAAGCGCTTCTAATCTTTGCTTAATCTTAAATGGCGGATCACAATCTGCCACATCTAATCTACAAAGAATATTGTAGTATCTATTTAAGGCTTTAGTAATTCTCATATGATTGTATTCTACATACACTACATCATTAGGAGAAACACTATATTTAATAATGTAAATACCATCTGGAATATCTACATATTCAGTTCCGCAGTTTGATGTTTGCAAGTTGAGATCACATGCTGTGATATTCTCAATAAATCCTGCAGATACATCTAACTGTACAGAATGTTGAAAACCAGGAACAGTAATATTTAACTGTTCACATACTACAGGAATTAAATCTGTGTAAACACTTGTATCCATAATTGTTAGGATACATGGGTTCATTACTGTAGGAACTTCTAAACTTAATACGTGATTAGCCATAGGAATTTAATAAAAAAGGGGATAGGAGTATTTAACTCTTCTCCCCTTTAGATTTTTGAGTTTAGTTATCTTAGTTACAAGAAACTACATTGTATGGATTGTATAATGGAAGATCAGGGAAGTTCACTGGAACATCACATTCAGTCTCACAAGCAAATGCTTCAATGTTACATTGAGTATCACAACCAGTTAACCAGTTAGTAATATCAGTAACAAATGTTGACATAGCTGCAGTAGAGAAGATAGTTAATGCATACTGATCATTATCAAACACACCAGTTGGGTTATTGAAACGTGGTACATTGTGAATAAGTACGTATCTGAAATACAAAGCAGAACGGTTAATAGCAGTAACTATTTGGTTACCTTGAGTAATCTCACGGATACGGAAGTCAGTAGCTAAGAAGTTTTGTCTGTAAGATTCAGAAAGAGTAAGCTCTCTAAGAACTGTTTCACCAAGACCTTGTACTTGAAGACCAGCACACTCAGTAACAACACAAAGAGTTGTAAATGCACATGGGTCACCGTTAAGATCTACTTCAGAAGCATAAAGTTTAACTGGCTCTTTTTCATAGAAGTCAGAAACTTGGAACGTACAGTCACCAAATCTTGTATCTACATAAGCACCATTTAAAATCAAACCTGCACACTCACCATCTGTATGTCCTGCAGATACATAGTTATCCCAAGTATCAGCATCATTTGCAGTTAAGAAAGAAGCTGCAGTTCCTGGAGCATACCAAAGAGTACCGTCTTCAGCTTGAACAACTGGTTGGATAAATGGAGCAACAATTGGGTTGTTTACAATTGCGTTAGCCCAAGCAATCATTACTGTAGTTGAGTCAACAGCTACTGGAGCAATTGCACCATCTGGGCAACATCCTGTGTAAGCATCAACAGTTGCATATGCATTGTGGTTTAAGAAACGTAATGCAGGAGAACCTTTAACATCCAAACGGAGGTAGTATGTTTCACCACATAAGAATTCTTTACAACACTCAGCTGTAGTACCACAACCTGTTTGTGGATGAGCATCAGTTACAGTAAGAACATCAAATGTTGCATCATCATTACCAGCATCAATTGTAAGTGTGTCACCTACTGTATATCCTTTACCAGGATTAACAATAACAATTGAATCAACAGTACCACCACCAGCAACATAAGAAACAACCATACCTGTACCAGTACCACCAGTTACAGCAGCAATACCTGTTGCAGGATAACCTGTACCAGCTACTAATGTGTCAGTTGTCAATACACCACCACCTGCAGTCCAATATGTAGAACCTACGTGGATTACATTGTTCTGTGGAGAACATGGAGCTACTGAATAGAAACGTGATACATACTTAGGGTTGATCATTTTAGACTTGTTAGTCTCTTGGTAACCACCTGCCAATGGACCAATCTTATCATTATCATAAATTGCAGATCCTGCAATATATGCATTACAACAAGTATCTGGTGTAATTGTCAAGTTAGTACTTGGACTAAAAATACCAAAGTAACCATTAGCTGTTTCAGAAGCAGCTGATGCTTTCAATTGGTTCAAACCATAAGTAGGTACACCGTCAGTAGTAACATAACCTAAGTTAGTACTAGTAGAAACAGTAGTGCCATCTAATTTAGTTACAGCAACACTTGAACGTGTAGCACCTGTACCTAAAAATGCTTTTTCAAAAGCGTGATTAAAATAAGCCATTTTTTCTAAGTTTTAATTTATAAATATATAATATAATATAGTGAAAGTTTTTGAAACTTCCAAAATTATTTTAGGAAAAGTAATTTGTACTTTGCTGAGTTAATTGAATCCTTAACAAGATCTAGATTGTTTACTATCTCTGAGTAAGGCATCATACCCTGGAGCTTGTTCACTATGTTATATAAATCTCTAAGATATGCTACAGCATCTGCAGTAGTATCTAGAGTTCTAATAGGCATATTAGTGTAAGTAAGAAGCTTCTCTGATACTCCTTGGTATCCTTCTATAAGTGTATCAGCTTTATCATGTAAGCCTTCATAGAATGCACCTAATGCTTTATGGGCTGCATATGAACCCTCACCTTTAACTTGTAAATGTAATCTATGAAAACTAACTGCAGCATTCATCATTTCTGTAGCACATGCTGCTGTCATAGTATCCAATGAGCTTCCACCAACTCCGTTATCTGGAGTAGGTTCTGGTTTAGCTGGTTCACTCTTAGGTTGCGTAACAACAGGTTGAGGTCTGCTTAAAGTTTTTGCAGGCTCTGGATTTCTTTTTAACATTCTAGGTTTGTCCATTATTTTTAATTGTTACGTTCTGCTGTTTCTGTACCTCTAGAAAACTGGTTAAAAGATTCCATGTCACCAGCTAAAATACTTACAGTCTCATCAATAATTAGTTCTATGATATCATCTTTAAACTCACAAAATATATTTTGTGTAGATTGTAAACCTGTATAAGGATCTACACAACCTTGTATTTGAATCTTAATTGGTTGTCTATAATATATTAATGATGCTGATTCAATATTAAAATCATCATTAGTATAAATGTTAACATGCTTACCAATCAGTGTACAAAAAGTTTCACCCCATTCAAAACTAGGTTTTTTGTTGGTATCTTTTAAAAGTAAACTTAAGTCACCTTCTTCTGCAAAATAAACTGTCATTCTTCTTTTAGTACAACAGTCTTTATTTGCATAAACATCTACTCTTTTCCATTGCAAATATTCTTTAGGAACATTTCCAAAATAATAGTATTCTTTATCTGTAAGACTTAAGTCTTCTGTTTCAAGAAGAATATGAAGATCATCTTTTCTACGTGTTGAACCTTCATCACCTTCTTTAAAAATGTTAGTACCATGAAGTTGTCTACGGACCCATTCAACTTGAGCTTTATTAAATGCCTCAACTATTTGCCAACATTCAATGTTGTCATAGTCTTGGCTATCTAATTTATTTAGCCGTTGCTTGATCTTTATTTCAATTGTACTATTTAACATTTCTTATTTTTTTCTTTTAACAGTACCACCCTTTTTCATTACTCCTCTAGCTTTTAACTTCATAATATCTTCTGGGGTTAAGTTACCATCTGGTCCAGTACCATATTTTTTTCGAATCTCATCTCTATAATTAACTTGAGGAGTCATAGGTCTAGATTTTGCAGAATTCATATAATTACCTGGATTACCTTTACCATAACTACCTTCTTTAATTTTTACATAGTTTGGTCTTTTACCTGTTGGAGCCGGCATCTTAGATATAGAATCCATTCCTGAATTTACATTAATACCATTTTGAGCTTTAGTTAAATACTTCTTAAATGTAGCCATTTCACCACCAGCTTTTTTATAAGCCATGGCTTTGTTGTCATTAAAGGTTTTAAGTGGATTAGATTTATTAGTCTTTTTCATAATTTTATTTTTTCTTCATTTTACCAAGTGTGATTGCAAGTCTTGCTCTTTGACCAAGCTTACCACCTTTTTTAGCTGCAGCTGCTAATGTAGCTTTAGGAATAGTTTTACCTTTTTTTATGCCAAGCTGTTCTCTAAGAGCTCCTGGTTTCTTAATAGCACTATCAATCCAACCACCTTTTTTCATTACATTGCTTGTAATTTTTTTAGCAGTATCATCAATTTTTTTTTGTTCTGCTTTTTCTTTTTTCTTAGCATCTCTTTTACCGGCACTTAAATATGTGCCAATAGCTGCACCAGCACCACCTAAAATAGCACCTGCTACTTTAACACTTGGTCCAGAAAATGTACCTGGTGATTTTTTTTGTGGTAAACATGTTCCACCAGGTCCACAATAGTATCCATCAGGGCAATCTCCCCCAGTCATACAATTTTGTTTTGATCCAGTTTTCTTAATAGCCATGGTTATTTCTTTTTAATAGTTCCACCCATTTTCTTTTTGTTCATCTTTGCACCAGCAATTCTATCAGCAGCAGTAGGTTTAGGATTCTTATCAATACCTGCTTTAACAGATAACATTCCAAAAGTAGAACCACCTTTAGCCATTTTTTTCTTAACCATTCCACCACGTTTCATTGTATCAACACCCTGGTAATTAGGACCTGTTGGACCTGTTTGAGGAATACCATACATTTGACCACCAGCAGCCATCTTCTTTACTTTCTTAACAGTTCCTCCGGATTTCATTTTACCGCAACCAGTCTTGCAAGTTTTTAATGTTTTCATCTTATATAATTTTTAACAGTTCCACTTTCTTAAAGACTTATTAATCCTTGATTTAGGATCATTAGCTGTCTTAGAGCTTGTTAGTTTTTTCTTCATACCAGTCATTCTAGCACAAAATGATTTTCTCCTATTAGCATCTTTACTATCTGGAGCAAGCTTTGATGGTTTAGTTGTTACCGCAGTTTTTAATTTACTACCTGGATTAGCTTTTCTGTAAGAAGCAACACCTTTAGCATTAAGACCTCCTGCTGGATTCTTACCTTCTTTTCTTTGCCATGCTGGAGACTTTGCCATAACTACTTAATATTTTTAAGAACACTCATTTGTTCTTGAGCAAGTTTCTTAACATCATTCATCATCTTAGTATCCTTACGGATTTCATCTGCTCTCTTAAGAGTACTAAGTGCTGATTCAATTTCCCACTTTCTCATTTCATTTTTATTGGGACCTGAAATAGCAATTCCTCCAGTTTTTCTTTTTGCTGGAGTTGCTTTTTTAACTGTTGTTTTTTTAATTGCCATAACTATGCTTTTTTAACTCTTCTTCCCATACCTACTCTAGACTTCTCAGCTTTCTTAGCGACTAGTTTAGATGGAGTTAGTTCATACTTTGTTTTAGGTGTATCCTTAGATACTCTCCTTGTTGGCCGGCAGTATTCATTTTTACCACCGGCTCCACAAGGTTTACCAGATTTTGTGTCTTGCCACTTTTCTGCTTGCCATCTTTTTAAGTCTGATCCTGCTTTTGTTTTTCTAACATTACCAGAACCTTTCCTACATTTAGCAATAGCTTGTGATGCTCTTGCTGAAGGAAACACAGCATACTGTGCCTTTACTTTACTATAACAAGCATCTTTTGGCATTGCAATTATTTTTTGCGCATTGACATGCCATACTTAGCTTTAGGTATAGCAGTCTTAGGAGCTTTACTAATACCGCCAACTTTTCCTTTAGCAGCTTTTGATGCAGTAACTTTAGCATTAGAATTTACCATACCGCCTGTTTTCATCATAGGTTTTTTAGGACCACTTTTTTGAGTTCTTGGATAGTCTGGTGCTTTACCTACAGGACCCATAGGTTTATTAGGAGTAACAGGTTTAGTTGTTTTACCAGTACTTTTTATAGAATCTTGAGGCGATTTAGCCATGCTAGAAGATTCATTATTATTAACTGTAGATGTAGAAGTTGATGTAGAAACTGATTTTGGAGTTTTAGCTCTAGCAGTTCCTGCCATTGTAGATACACGTTCAGCTCTATTATCTCTTTTTTGAGCAACAGTACCTTCTCCTTCAATATTAGCAACAGCAGCTCTTGTCTCTGCTCTACCTACTTTTTTAGCTTGTCTTTTTTCAAAACCGGTCATTCCACCATCTTGATATTTTTTAACTGAGCCACCTTTTTTTGCTTTTGGTGTTATAGTTACTTTTGGTGCACCTTGAGCGGGTTTATAACCAGGTCCTGTTTTTGTAGAAGGTTTCATTGTAGGTCTCATAGGACTACCATCTTGATATTTTTTCATTTTATTTTAATTTTAAGAGTTCCAAAATTTTTCACAGGCTTTGTTAAGATCTGTTAGAACATCCTCATTAAGTGGATTCTTTAAATACTCTATTACATCTGAAACATTGCGCCCTAACATTGCATTAGTCTTAGCATGGTAGATGTAACCATCAGCCTTATTAATAATATACTTAAAAAATACGGAATCACGTACAATTGATTTAATTTTTAATGTTTCCATATCCATTCCTACAGCTTCAATAAAGGACTTAGCTGCCCTTTCTTTGTTGCTTTCAACTCCTTCTCCATTAATGTACAAGTCCATGTTCTCATACATAATATCATTAGGTGTTGACTTTCTATATTGTGTACTGTTACCATCTACTACTTTAGCTACATAGAATAGTTTAGTACTGTTTTTATCAAATAATTTCTGAAGTTCAGCCAATGCTTTGTTACGCATTTTCTTGTATTCAGTTCTTGCAACAACTGTTTGCTCTTGTTTGTCTAAGTAAAACTTAGGAGGAACAGCTCTTGATCTTGCATCATCAAAACTTTTTGCTACAATAGAAAATCCACCAGCTTCAATAGCATGTAGTTTAATTCTATCATACGGATCATTAGGATCTAAGAATACAGGTTCATTACCACAGGCAATATTAATTCTATTCCAGAATTCTTTATTGTTTGGAGAAAGTAATTTAACATTGTTCCAGAACTGTGGATCCTCAATATCTAGAACATTAGCAGCAAGCTCTTTTTCAAGTTCTGCTACGGCAGTTCTAATTTCTTTTACTCTTGCTTCTTTATGTTCAGGTAGTAGAAGTTTAATCTCTGGTGCAAATTCATTTAGACCAGTAAGATATCTAATAACTCCATTTTGCTCAAGACAAGCAAGTTGTTCAAAATGCTTAACTCCATCATATAGAGATAAGCCATAATTTTCCAATCCCATATTAGAGACTGAGTTGTCAAAGAACGGGCGGACTGCAATAGCTGTTTGCTTTACTCTTCCTCCACCGGTTTCTACCATTGTGAAATTTTCCATGTTTTGTTGGTTTTATTATTTGTTGGTTAAATATAAAGAAAAAAAGGGAGGAGTTTCCCCCTCCCTATCCTTTCTAGTTTAGATTAGAATGATCCACCAGTTACAGGGTTTCTCATAACAATTTTCAACACTTTAGTTGGGTCTTTAACCCAGATAGCTGGCATTGTTTGGCTCATCATTACACGGTAACCATTGAACTGACCAGAAGACTGGAAGCCTTGGCTACGTCCCATGTAGTCCATAGTACCATTTTGATACCACCATTTCAATTGATTATCCCAAGACAATTTCAATAAGAAGATATTGTCATTAGTATTATCAGTGATGTCAAAGATAATGAATGAGTAAGAAGATAATGGGAAACCATCAATGATTGGGTTCTCAATATCATTTGTATGAACATTGTCAAATGCTGGGTTCAACACAAACTTAACGTTAGCCAAGAATGGGATAACATAAGAAGTGTAAGCAAAACCAAAGTTCAAGTCCATACCTTTACCAGTGATTGCACCGATATCAGCAGCCTGGATAAGAAGACCAGAAGAGATAGCCTCTTGTTTGATAGCCTCATTAACCATACGCATACCACCCATACCAGTTTGTACAACTAGGCTACGTTTTGGATCTGGACCTTGGAATTCAACTTTACCATTGAAGAAGTTGTAGATCTCAGAACGGAACAAGTCAAGTGTAAAGTTATTTTTGTTGTATACTCTTTTGAATGAGTTATCCAACTGCTTCCAAAGACCCACAGACAATCTAACATCATCTGGACCATCTTGGCGAACTCTACCACCATGTCCCCACATTAAGTAAGTCTCAATGTCAATAGCAATTTTGCTCAAGTGAGCTGCTTCCATATTAGTCAAGAATGTACGTGACAAGTTACCGTTGTCAAATGCTTTCTTAACAGAGTCTTTACCCATTACTTTAACCATGTCTTCCAAAGAAGAAATAGATGGATCCATAGTTTTATCAAAGTTTCTCCAGATCTCAGTTACAGGAACTGTACCATCTGCATTCATACCACCTTTGATCATCAAGTCAGCACGGCTAGAGATAGAGTAGTGAACGTGAGCTTCTGCACCACCTACGTAGTTGTAGAATTCACGGAAACCTGCATTAGTAATGATGTCAGAGAATCTCTCACCATACTCACCACGTGCAGAACCTTTACGGAATACTTTAGTACCGTTAGCCAAATACTTATTGTCAATGTATTTGTAGTTGTCATTGTTCACTAATTGAACAGTGTAGATATAACCATCACCTAAAGGAAGAATGTCTTCTTGAGTAATGTACATCTCAACTCCATTGTATTTGTCATATGTGATGATATCACCATGTCCAAATTCTCTTTTGTTAAGTTTGATACGGAATGTAGTACCATCAACACCTTTAAAGTCATTGTCTGGTTCAACATCTTCAATGATGTAAGGAAGGTCAATAGAAACCGGAGTTTGCCATCTGTATTCCCCACGTGCATTATCTACATTGATAACATTTTTTCCACCAAATGATGACATTTGATAAAGAGGCATTTCAACCTTTTGAGCCATAGCCCATAGATCCACTGGACCAAGGTCCATTGGCTCTGCATCTTTCAGCATGTTCACCAAGTGGTAAGAATCCACATGGGAACTTGCGTTGTAAGCGGTATCCCTAAGGAATATACCATTGTTCATTACTGGAGTTGCCATTGTATATATTAATTTAAATTGTTACTAATTAAAATCTCTTGAACAAATTATTTGGTCTTGAGAGTGTTCTTTGAGGTTTACTTGAAGAAGATCTTTTATCTTCTTGTTCCTCCATAGTTGAAGAAGTAATTTTTCTTGCTTCTTCTGTTTTAAGTTGTCTTACTGTTTTTTCTACAGCTGCTTTACCACCCTGGTCTTTAATTTTAGTTTTATAACCATCAGGGTCTGCAAGCAACCAAAGAGCTTCTGCAATAAGATCATGTCTTGGTTCTACAAACTGATATTTTTCAAGTAGATGTCCTAATAGGTTAGTAGGCTTACCAGAGATAGAAGGATAACTTGGTTGAACTAAACCAGAGTAGAGCAAGCTTTGTGTTTTTCTATCAAGTTTTATTCCACTTAGTTCACTTGCAGAAAGTGTATTATAAACACTATCTGTATAAACTTTAGCAGCTTGAGCTTGTTGATTCTTTCTTTGTTCTTGATTTGCAAGTTGCTGTGCAATTACAGATTCTTGCATTTTATCCAACTTAGGTTTAAACTGATTAGCTTTCTGCTCTAGTTTACCCATGTCAGCCCAATCTTCAATCTCAGACTCAATTTCTTCTGCTGTACCAAATCTTGTAGCGTGAAGATATTGTCTTGCAATTTCTGCTTGGTCATATTCATCAGTAGGATCTAATTGTCTAATTTCTTCTACTTGAGCTAGTGTTCTAAATAAACCTTTTAGATCTGTACCACCATCAGCTACATACTTAGCAGCATATTGAAGTTCTTCTGGTAATGCTTCAAAGAATTCTCTTGGTGTATCTTGTCTAATTTTATTTTCTCTTTCTTGGAAGTTAGCTTCAAATAACTCACGGAAGTCTTTAGTAGTATATTCATCTAATGACTTATCATCATCAAAAGGAATAAGCGTGCCTTCTTCAATCATTTTAAGAGCTAACTCAGAAAGACCAGACTTATCTACTTTTGGTCTTCCTTTGTTTCCAGTTTCTTCTTCTTGAGTAATAAGTTCATTAAGTTCATTAATAGCCTCATCTACTTCAACCTTTTTTTCTGGAGTATCATCTTTTTTATCAGCATTGTCAAAGAACGTCATATCTACTGTATCCTTACTGAATACAGATTTAGATTTTTCAGGTTCCTGGTTTTCCGGTAGCATTACACTTTCCGCACCCGGCATCCCAAATAACTCATCAATATTTACATCTGCTTGACCTACCGTTGTAGTGTCTAAGACCTGATCTTCTTCAGGATTTTTTGTTGGTTCTGCCATTGTTGTTGGTTTTGGTTATAATTTAATATAGTAATAAACTTTTGAAATTTAAAATAACACTAGTAAAAATTTTGCCTTATATAGCTACTTACTGTCCTTGATTATTTTTATTATCGTATTTATTCTTATTTTCTCTAGCAATTTCTAATTGTTTATCTGCTATTTCTCTTTGAACTTGTAGCTTCTCACGTTCAATTTGATTCTTTTTATCTTGTTGTACATTTCTACTTGTCTCCTTTTCTCTTTGAAGTTGAGTCTGTTCTTTATACTGTTCTGTTTGTTTAATCTCTGTCATAGCATCTCTATAATCTGATATCATGTTTTGATCAACATCTGACATAGAACCATAACCAGCTGCTCTAATTTCTGCAACAAGAATATCACGTTGTCTATCTTTCTCTTTCTCAGCCATTTCAGCATCAATCTTCATTTGCTCCATTTGTTGTTGAGCTTGAAGTTGTTGTTCTTGCATTTGCTGTGCTTGCTGCATTTCTTGTTGTTTCTGTTCCTGTTGTTTTTGCTCAGAAGATTTTAATGCATTATTAAGTTGAGCAATAGAATCTGATTGTACAACTTTACCAAGATCATAAATAGAAGCTCCTGTTGTATTATTTTGAAGAGCCATTTGTTTAAGCTGCTCAAGAATAGCTCTATGATTTGCTGTAGTTGTAGCAAATATATTTAAGTCTCTCATTAGAAGATCTGTACCATTCATTTGGAAGTTTACACTTTCATCTGCAGTGGTAACATAAGATAGTCTAACTGATGGATTAGTTGAGTGATAGTACTGTGCTAAGTCTGTTCGCATTTGGTGTACCCTAGGCATTAGATAATCACAGTGTTGGATAAAGAATACTTCTGTCTGTGCATAAGAGGCACTAACAGCTTGTTCTACGCCTGTTGCAGTCTGTTGTGAAATTTGTTGACCCATTCTTTGTGGGTTAACTCCAATCACTTCATATGCTTGTTGTTTAAAGTAGTTAGCAAGTTGTATCCTTGACATTAATCTTTCTGTCTGAGACAGATCAAGTTTTTGGAAATGCTGGAAGTTTAATGCATTCTCTGTATTTGTAATTGATGTATCTAATGGAAGCATTTGAAAATTCTTCATTGCTACATATGCTTTTGCATAATTACCTTTACCCCAGTCTTCTCCAAGAGAATGTTTAGGTAAAGTATTTTGATCAAGCATGATGATAGTACCTAATTCATCTACAAGAATATCTGCAATCTGATTATTTACAATGTTGTATCCAATCTGATATGGCTTCATTAAATCTAATAATGCAGTAGACTTAGTATTTCTATCTGAGAAGATAGCGCCTTCTACAGGAAGTTTGCATCCATATAGGCTTGAGTCTCCTTTAAATTGGAATTTAATAGGTCCAAGCTTTGGTCTATTTACACCAATATACATTGGAGTTAAACCACCAGGATTATTCATACCCCAGTAACTAGGAATGTTTGGTCCAATTTTTACACCACCCCAAACTTCATTAATCCAAATCCAGTCAATGTGTTCTCCATAAACAAGATTCTCTTTTTGTTTATTCTTAAAGAGTCTTGTATCATATTGTGGTTTAACAGTTATCTTATAGTTCTCATCAACAATATCAGTAATAACTTCACCGCTTTCTTCAATCTTAATTAAGTGGCCTACTTTACGTTGAGACTTCCAATAACATGTTGTTACTCTTAAAAGATATGCAACACCATTGTTTACATAATCCTCTCCTTCAGAAAGTATTTGTTGTATGATATCTCCTCCATCATATACAGATCCAGCCATTGCGCTAGTGTATTGTCTGTAAGCAAGAGATGGCATATTTGTATTCCATTCATGAGACTTAGTAGCATCATAAAATGATCCGTCATTTTGTAGACCACCAATATTATAACCAGCAGATCTAATGGGATAAATAGCTTCTAATGCAACAAGTTGTTCTTCATTCATTAGGTAACCATACTTATCAATAACATCCGATGCTGTAAGCATATCTGTTTTACCTACCCAGTTTGCTTGAGAAATATATCTAGCATCTGGAGACTTATGATAAAAACAAATTACTGGATTCCATAGTTCTACTTGGTAATCATCTTCCATCATATGGAAATGCCAAAATTCTCTATCTGTAATGAGTGAATCTCTGAACGCTCTTTCTTCTAGCTCATCCATTTTAAATCTTTCCACATCTACTTTATGCTGATGTGTAGCCCATTCTTCAATCATTGATCTATAATCTTTTTTAAAGTATCCCTCTATTTCAGGTAGACTTTTA
>Ga0209104_1000008_pt1 | contig 45139 bp, 39 predicted proteins | sample JTO19cmmetaG_FD_184156 | JGI IMG/M metagenome (GOLD analysis project Ga0209104, IMG submission 184156) | Freshwater bacterial and archeal communities from Indian Creek, Illinois, USA to study Microbial Dark Matter (Phase II) - JTO19cm metaG... | ecosystem: Environmental > Aquatic > Freshwater >... | reverse complement strand
GAACATGAGTGGGCAATCGTTAAGCCCTTGCATTTCCTCACTCCATGCCACTTGCCGACACGACCTAGCACGAGATACAGAGTGCGGAATATAATTAGCAATCAGTGGTCTCCCCAGTATGATGCTCAAACAAAAGTTCTAACAAAAGTTCTAACGGAAGCCAGCCAAGAGGGGCATAAATAAGCCAAACACGCGTTCGTAATAGACGCATAAACCATTGATATTGCTGATTCTAGCCAAACCCACCCGAGGAGGACTCACACCTCTCGCTTGACTGGCAGTCAAGGGGTTCAAATCCTTGATTACATATCAAAGACAGCTTGGTGGGCCTTTCTTCAACATCATCACGGTGGCAACTAAAGCAGCACGAGCAGCGATATGGCAGCCCACTTGGTTTATTCTGTTTCCTGTTTGATTATGCACGAAACACCATGAGCAATACGTGCCCATTTGGTGCCCATATGCCGAGTGGCGCACCAAACATGCTCCTTAAGAATGCGATGCAAGCCTCGCCGATCCTTGATACAGCCGTGTTCTTCCGCTCTCTGGCCTACTGCGCGGGATCATCTTCAGGGACTTAAAATCCCTCGGTCCGTAAGGGCCGTACCGGTTCGATTCCGGTCTTCGGCACCAAGCAGTATCAAGGCTCATTGGCCTTTTGACAGACTACCGCAAGGTGGTCTGTTTACTTGGGTGCGCCCGGCATGGGCGTGATCTCTAGGGTGAAAGTCCCGAACGGTGAAGGTGGAAGAAACCCAAAGCAGTCTACCGTAACCTCGTCAAGCTTGGCCTAAGACCAGACTTCGCCCGCAGCCTCAGTGGCTGAGTCAATGAATACTGGCGATTAGCCAAGACGCCGCAGATGAACATAGCCCTTGGCCTGGCCTTCTGGGCTAACCAAGAACTACGGAGTTTGGTTCAGTTAAATGACAAGCACCGTAGTGTTTCCTGAACCGCCGTATACCGAACGGTACGTACGGTGGTGTGAGAGGACGGGGGTTAATCACCCCCTCCTGCTCGATTTTTTTGAATGACCCACAAAAGCTCTGCCAGAAGTTCTACCCAATATTCCCGCCAACTCATTACGAGGTAGGCGATTGCGCGACCTGACATGAGATGTAGGGCGCTTCAGGCACCATATTCTCATCGACTTACAAACTCTACTTCTTCATTTAGCACATGAGCAAGCCCTAATATGGTACGATTATCATACTAGGCAGTTAATGCAGTGGGCGTAACGACTATTTCGGAGGGAGTATAGTATTGGGAGGCGTCGCTATGAGTAGGACGATCTGTATTTTTTTGTCTGCTCTGCTCTTGTTCACAGTGGTGCTTGAGGCCGCGCCGCAAATTGGGTCTCAACCTCTTACGTCTTCGATCATCGCTAGCCAGGGACGCACAGTCTATGCATTGGTTAGTTATACGACGGGCAGCGAGGACATACCAGCCATTAAGGCCCGCTTAGAACAGGACTTACATGCTATCGAAAGAGTGTTTCAGGACTTTGTTGTGGCGCGTGCAGCCGGCGGGACAAGCGCCTTCTTACTGATTAAGGCGACGCAACACGCGGGTTCTGCTGATACCACCTTGGTTCGCACGCCGGCTGTGGCTAAGGGATTTATAAACCCCAGAGACGGGGGCGTAGTGGGTGCGGCTACCTTAGGCCCGGGTTATGTCATTGAGACCACTACCGGGCGGCTTGGTTTCACCGACCTACTGGCCCTAGTTTTGCTCCTGCCGCGCTTGTCCGGCCACACTCCGGTAGTCGTTGCGGAAGGCGATGAGGTATTACGGCAAGTAAAAGAGAGCCAAGAATTTCACGAATTCAGCCGTCTTGAAGTGAGTCTTGGGTCTATGGGGATGTGGAGCACGGAAGGAAAGCAGCTTGCTCCTGTCTGGCGAGCAGGAGTACTCACCTATAGTGTCATCGATTTGGCTGGCTCTACCTTGTTTGAACTTGAGCCTTTGCCCTATTACATTGCCAGACCTAGTTGGTCGCCACCTGTGCCACGTTTCATCAGCGGGGCAACTGCGACAGAACTACTAATCGCAGACGCTTACACCGGCAAAGTACATCGCCTAGATTTGACCACACTCTTTCCTGAACGATACCTAGCCATCGCCGAGGTCTTAGAGCTGGCGGTTTCGCCGGACGGGGAGCAAATCTATTTTACCTTGAACTTCAACATGCCGGAAGCTTTTTGGCAACGAGAAAACCATAGCTATGTCTACTGTCTGGTTACTGGAGAAGTAAAGGTTGCGCCGTCTGTAGAACCGATGAAACCCGAGGCGCAAGAACCTGCGCCGGGCAGAGGGGTTATTCGCGAATTTGTTACGCCACTTCCGGGGCATGTTTCAGCGGTGTGGCAGAAAGCCCGCCAAGGCTGGATTAGGGCAAGTATCAGCCGACACGAGAGCAATACAGGCCCGCTGTGGGCTCTAATGTTGCCTCAGGACAAACCCTTTGTCTTTTTACCCACCCAGTTTTTACTGCAACACCGCTTTATAGCCTACGCCTCGCAGACGCAAATCGTAGTTTATGACCGTATGCAAGCGGAATATTATCGCCTGGATGTAAACACGCTACACCCCACCGATTACCGGAAAGTCGAAGCGGTGCGCTTTGCACACGACCCCAATCGCTCTTCCAGTCAAGTCTACCTCTTGCTCTTACAACATGGTCGAACAGCGACGCTGTATCGCTGGGACATTGCGGCGAACACGACCCTACGGCTCGAAACTACATTAGAGCAGTTACAGCGGTACGGGCAGAGGCATGACTGGGAGTTTATCACGGCCACGGTTGGCTTTGCCCTGCCTTCAGGCACAACCATGCTGATGGGCGACCAAGCTACTGCGGCAGTAGAGCGAACGCAACTCCTCTCTCTTGCCCGTGCCTCTCGGGCACTCTTAGTTTGGCTCGGCATAATGTTCTTTGTCTTTCTGCTGCCGTTTGTTGTGGCCTGCTTTTTCATGCTACTTGGCGTGCACAAATTGCGACGCTCACGGACTTTTCTAGGTGCCGCGCCGGCACTTACAGCCGCTACCTTCATAGGCTTGTCGGCGTTGGCGCTACGTCTAACCATGCCTTATAGCGAACTCATAGAAGTATGGGTTTATCCTCTATTGTGGTTTCCCCACGGGAGTGCTGCAGGCATGCTCTTTATGAGCGGATTTATCCTAGGGGTGGCGGCCTTGCTGACTATGCTGGTCTTCTCGCAGTCGCGTCGCTTGCAGAGCGCGGTAATGCCGGACGCAACAAGTCTAACTCATGCCAGTGGGAACCAAGCTGCTTCTGCCGGAGTCATCTATGGTCTAGCCGGCGCAGCTCTAGCGATGCTACTCTTTCTTTGGGCTGCGGTGACCCTGCCGCATCTCCTTCTTGCGCATTTAAGTGAGTGGATTTTTGTGGCCATTTTTTACGGGTTGTGCCTCGCTGTAGCCTTCTTCACGTTAAAGGCCTCCCTCGTCTTAGTCAGCTACGTAACTGCTGCTGCGGTCTTCTTGGGTGCGGCCGGTTTAGTGAGCTATCCTCTCGGTATGCGGGAGTTTATTGACGCCCTCAGTTTAGAGGGTTGGATTAGGCATTTTGGGCTTGTTTCGCCGCTAGCCGCTTTTTGTCTCGTTTTTCTGCTGAGAGCAAAGTTTTCGCGCCGTGGCTATGTGCTGACAATGCGGGCGACCCTATTCGCATCCGCGCTTTTGGCTGTGCCGGCTATCTATGTACTTATCTATGGCGAGCGTCTCCACTGGTATTTGCTGCCTTTGGGACCCTTTGCCCTGCCTGCGGCTTTGCTCCTTGGCACGGTTACGGTCGCTATCTTTGTGGGCGCGCTCGTTTCTGTGTTGCGTATTTTACGCACCGAAGCCTTGACGGTGAAGGAAGCCAAAGCGGACGCCACAGCGCCTGCAGCTACCGTTGTGCAGGGAGCCACGCCACGCGCCCAGCAGCCGAGGGGAGTCCTCGGTCCGCTCATGACTGTGGCGGCGGCCCTAATAGTATTCGTTCTCATAGTGGCTCAAGCGCAAACAGGCGTCATGTACATCCCGGGCGGTTACGTGGGGTTGCTTTTGCTACTCTTTTTTCTAATCGTCTCGGCTGTGTTTCATCTTGGCTCATTTATAACCGCGCTTATGGTGAGGCTGTTCAAAGAAAAGAACACGGAGCCTTTGTAAGCGTCAAGCGTTGCACACCACTACCTAACGCTCCCCACCATGGCTTTCAACCAAAAGGGACAATTCTTTTTGTTTTATCGCGGAGCGTAAGATGACATTGGCGTGAGGTGAGGACATGCCAAGAGTAGGACGTCAGGCGAGCAGCTCTGTACAATCGCATGCACCGACGCATGGGTTCGGTCTTTGGCGAGCCTTACCGCAACGAGGCTATCGAGGGCGACGCCTAATTGCTCGGAGGGTTGCGTTACATATATTTGAATCCTGTACAGGGGTTGCAGGACGGCAAAATTGCGAACGGATTGGACGGTGTATTTCCAAGAAGAACCATCCCTTTTGTCGCGGATGTCAAGGATTGCTGGCATGCCCTCTTGTGGAAGAGGAACTGGCCGTCCTTGCCATCCCTGTGTGGGTCTGTGCTACGCTTACGGATTTAGGTGTAGGGGATTGAGCGTGTCGGCGGCTAAAAAAAAGTCCTTGGCAGTAAAAGCTGATCTTTCCTGAGGAGGTAACTAAGATGAGAAACACGGTGCTGCTTTCGACTGTCTTGTTTCTTGCGCTATTGTCGCTAGTCGCCCTTGCCGGGATCGCATTAGTACAGCGCACTGTGCCGGCTGTAGTTGCGCCTGACCAAAAAGAAACTGCTGCTTTAGCGGAAAAGCTAAAATTGGTGGGGGAGCTAATTAAGACCCACTATCATGTTGGCGAGAGAATCCGGGGGAGCGTAACTCTGAACAATAAGAGTTTCGGTGCTGAGCCGTTAACTTTGCGAAGTGCTGATCCGGTTCTGTTTCTTAGAGTTTACGATGAGCAAAATGGAGTTGTTGTTACGCAGAACCCTAGACTGCGACTGGACGAGTTTAATTTTAGGCCCGGAGAGGTTAATCATCGAGAGTCGTGGTTTGGACACTATTCCTTCGCCTTAGACCAGCCGGGCAGATACAAGCTGGTATTCTGGGCTGAGCTTAGACTAGATAAGAACTTGGCTGACCCGCTACGGATCTACGCCGATCCTCTTCGGATTGAGATTATCACCGGAAGAAAGGTGAACTTTTGGCCGGTTGAACTGCACGCGGCAGGCGCAACCCCAGAAGAGGTCAGGAACTGGGTTAAGAATTCCCTGAAGTTTGATATGACTGATTTTGTTAATGCTAAGGAGTTTGACGGCAAGCAATATCTTTTTGTTAGAAGCGGAATAGGTGGCAGAGATGGCCCCAAGCCGTTCGAGCGTCTGGTGCAAATAGTCGATGTGCTTGTTATGGCAGAAGAAGTAGTGGTAAGAGCTCGTTTCACCAAGCCTGCGTCAGCGGAGCAATTATCGCCCGATGCCCTTTATGATGCGGTTTACATCAAGGCAACGGGATTGCCGGTTAGGTTTGTGCCCATCACCAACGCCGATGAAGAAATTTTTATCAAATCCATTGTCGGCATTCATTATCTTCCGGATATTGTCGCTCAGTCACGGTCAATTAAGCTCTTCGCGCCCGCGCCGGGTGAGGCGGTGGGTCGTAGAATCACTGTATCTGGAGTTGCTAACACCTTTGAAGCTACCATTAACTATGGGTTGGGTGAGGTTAATCGCAATTCTTTGGATGGAGGAAGCTTAATGGTTGGACACACTGCTCCCGGTTTTACCAGAAACCCCGTGCTAACAGAGGAGCATCTAGTAGGAGCAACGTTTTGGTTGTATTTTACCTTTGAAATAGAAGTGCCCACACACGTGCCGGACGGCTCGGACTTGGTTCTAGCTGTTTATGCAAATTCTCCTTTAGAAGGCGATAAACCGGATTTTGTGTCCGTTCCCTTGCGGCTCGAATCTAGGTAGGGGAAGGAAACAGAAGACGCTGTGATGGAAGGAGCCACAACCTAGGTTGCTGTGAAGACGAGTGTTACTGCTAACCCATAGTGCGGAGCGGAAGACGGTTTAAGCTGATTGGTAAAACTGGGGGAGTTACTACCGCTAAGAACCACAAATAGCGGATAAGTTTTAGGAATTCAAAGGGAGAATAGATATGCGGTTACTTTTCAGTAGCAACAAGGTTTCTAAAGATGTAAATAGGCAGATAAATTTCTTTATGCTATCGGCTTTGTTTGCGCGATGCATTTTCATTTATACGATACTGGTGATTTTCTTTCAACAGTATGGCTTAAATTTCGCTCAAATTTTGCTAGTCTTTGCGCTAGAGGGACTTGTTACCTTTGTGTTTGAAATACCTACCGGGATTCTGGCTGATGTTTGGGGCAAGAAAAAAACGGTTTTAGCTGGCATGCTAATGGGCATCGCTGGTTTGGCAAGTTACATCATACACCCTAGTTTTGCCTTTTTTATTATCGCCGAAGTGCTTTTGGCTATTGGAGACGCCTGTGAGAGCGGTGCGCACACGGCCTTTATCTATGCTAAATTTGAGGAATATAATCTCCAGGATGAATACCGTTCTTAAGTTACGAAGAAAGCTAGGCTGATGCCCATTGCGGCTGCTATCACTGTGCTGAGTGCCAGTGCTTTGTTTTACCTTAATAGCTACTTGCCTTTCTATTTATCCATATTATTCATGTTGCTGTCCTTTGTCTTGTTATGTTTTGTCGACGATGATGAGAAGGTAAGGGCTACAAAACGGACCAGTTCTGAAATCGCCACGAAATGGAACGCTACAGCATTTGTGCGAAACTGCTTTCTGCCCGTTTTTAGAAATAAGCAGTTGCTAACGCTTTCACTGTGCAGTGCATTTCTAATTACTATGTATGCCAATACCGCTTATTTATCTCAAGTTTATTTACTAGATCTAGGTCTTCCTCTGCCGGTGATGGGCATATTTTTCTTTGCGCTCAGCTTGGTGTCTTCGTTATCTGCGAGTTACTCAGAAAAGCTGTTTAAAACTTTCAGCATGGACCGTTTTCTCATTCTCTTTTTCTTGATGTGTGTGTCAACAGCTATGCTTAATTTTCAATTATTGCTTCTTGTCATTCCGCTCTACTTGGTCTTTGCCTTTATTAACGGAGTGATCTCGCAAACAATTGACAGCGAGATTCCTGCGTTGATGGATGAAGGGAGCAGAGCCACAGCGCTGTCCGTTGTCAGCTTTATCCAAGGCTTTTTTGGCCTTATTTTTGAGCCGTTACTAGGGCTTCTCATTGACCGTACGGGGATCAGTGCGATGTACTTGATACTGGGAGCAACCTCTAGCTTTATAGTTCTTTTGGCTTTGGTATACCGCTATATAACAAGAGGGGCCATTAGTGTCCCTGCTAACCCATAATGTAGAGCGAAAGGTGGCGGGAGTTGACCGGGGTTGTAGTAAAGCGCGGTCGGAATTTAGTTGCCTAGGGATGATGCCCCTTTCGCTGGCGGTCGAGTGAAATCATGCTGCTAAAGCGATGGCTAGGTCAGCCTGGCATACTGTGAAGCGCCTAGAGAGTTTTCTAATGGATCAAGATTTTTCGTACAGTCTGACGCTTCCCTGCATACCATTACTCCGGGCGAACGACACTGAGCAACCGCAAATCGCTCCCGTCGGCATTGATGCTCCAGCGCGCCTCGCCGAATGTTTGCCGTACTCTCTGTGACTCGTAGGCCTGTTGATAGTGCCTTGCATCGACGCTAGGCTGGGCGATAGTGACAAACTCCACTGTGGATTCATCGACTGCCCATGTGACATCTGTTATCCATGGATAAAAATCGATTGTCGCTGCTACTGCGGCAGGGAATAAGAGCGCGGCTAGGTCCTCACCCTTCACTTGTGCGACCCGACTTCTGCTAATAGTGCAGGTGATACTGAGGTCCCGCAGCCACATTCCCTCCACTTCAAACGTGAAGTCGGGGGAATGTGTGGGCTGCTGCTCGCCATAGTAGATAAAACGACCGGTCGGAGACCAGCGAGGCTGTGCGAGAGGAAAGAAGTTTGCATGTGCAATCCCCGTCACTGACGGCGCAGCTTCGGCTAAGTCGACAAAACCAATTAGACTAAAGCCCGCGGGGTATGATGCCGAGTTTGGCCACCCTAAAATAACGCCAAGTTTGCTCCCATCGGGTGATGGCCCAAACAGGCGCGCTACGAGGAAGACATCGTGCTCAGTTGCCGCTAAGGCGGCATTACGGGCCCGCTCGTCTTCATCGGGCATTATATGCTTTAGCTGCGCGTCGAGTATCGCCGATAAAGCTAGGTCCCCGAGCAGGATTTGTCCATCCCGTAAGTCGACAATCCAAACCCTGTTAGTGGCTTGGTGCCCCGCCCCCCGCAACCCCGATAATACTACGAAAGGGAAGTGCATATCTTCCACCATCAGCACATGTTCCTCAATGGTAAGCGCCCAAATCGGTAGATGCGTCACTGGCGCGTCTTGACGGTTCACCCAGGCCACGACCTCTGCTAGTGTCAAGTGGCTCCGGACACCCTTTGTTAAAGAACGCGCTTGCCGGCGCTGCCAAGTCTCAAGCCACAAGCCCCATCCCAAGCCTTCTTCCTGTTCGGCAAAAATCCGCGCGTCGCGCCCCCTGACCTGTTCAATAAAACTGCGAAGCTCGGCCGCTAAGCCAATGTCTTGTGTCGTTTCAATGAGTCGCACGGCAACGCTGACGCCGGCGACATCTAAATCCCTGAGCACATGGACATCAAAATGCGGTAGCGTTCCCGCCAAGTATCGGTTAGCGTTGTAGGTAGCGACCATCCCTTCGACATTAAACCACGAAAAAGCGAGCATGATGATTACTCCCGTAGCCACAGACACACGCAGCTTCGGAAATTTTGCTCTGTCTGCCAGGGCCAAGCCGCCAAAAACCACCGCCAACAGAATGAGGACAGCCGCCGGTTTGACGCGCATCATGGTTAAACCGAACTGATCGATGTAGAGCCATAGCTTGCTGAGAGCCGTGCCTATGAGGAACAAACTCAGTAGCGGCAGCAGGCCAAGGAGCGTTCTTAGGGCCCTGCCTAGACTTTCGCCCTTTTCGACACTAAAATGGACGCCGAGAATGACCGCTAGGTTAATTACCGCGATGACACATAGTTCAAAAAACCCTTGGCGGGCAAACTGCGCATACGATACCCAGCCCTCTGGCAAGCGTCCGCCAAACGCCGCAAAGAAGTAGGGCAACTGCGTGAGGATAAAGACCAAATACAGGGCGTTAACGACCCCTAACAAGGCTACAGCTGTCGCGCTTGGCATAAAACGAAAACCTGTCGCGGATTCGTCTCGAGGAGGTGTGATCGCGCGCGAGCGAGCCAAGCCTCGCCTCACATTCCCCACCACAAGGGCAAAGATGTAGGCTGACGTAGGAAGGCTGAGTACCAATTGCACCCACACCAACGCTGGCATATTAAGTTCAAAGTCAAACTGCCCGAGCCATCGCCCAATCTCCCCAAACCCGCCGGCATCAGCGGCTACGAGAAGCGGTAGCACCAATGCGACTACCGCCAAGCCCAAGGCCAATCCTACCATGGTCGGCCAGACATTACTGCCCGCCTTTACGCGCGGCCTGTTCATGCTTAGCAAAGCTAAGTACTGCAAACCAAGTCCGCCGAGAGGCACCACCAGCACTCCCCCCAAGAAGTCGCGCACACTCCAGTCGCTCGTCCCGCCCTTGATGGTGTTGCCGCTGGCGACAACTACCCAGTAGGTCGCTGCACCAAACAAGAAAACGAACCGCCATGGTGAAATGCTAGGCGCGCTCCATACGGCAAAGGAGAGAGCAGTAGCCAAGACCACGCCGAGCCATAACTTGGCCTCACCGTTCTGCTTTATTCCCACGTGCCGAAAATAGATGCTGATCGCTGCCACATACAGTCCCGCGAACACGGTCACCCCTGCCCCCTGAAAGCCAAAGCCCATCACGATCATCAGCCAACGCCAAAAAAGAAACCCTAGCATGAAAGCGACCAGAGCAAACCTCTGCTCAGGTTTGCCGAAGGCAATCTGCCCCACTCTAACAGGAAAATCGCGCTCTTTTACCGGGGGATCCGGCAGGTGTTCGTTAGTCATGTCATCCCTCCGCAAAATCTTATCTTTGCCCTGTGAAGGTAAAGCTGTGCGTGGTGTTTGTCGCTAGGTGCTAGGCGCAGGCGCTTGTGCCTTACTTCTTGAACTCTAGGATGTCTCCGGGCTGGCAGTCGAGTGCGGCGCACAGGGCCTCTAAGGTGGAGAAGCGAATGGCGCGCGCTTTGCCTGTCTTAAGGATGGAGAGGTTGGCAGGGGTGAGGTCTACTTTAGCAGCGAGGTCGTTTGACGATACTTTGCGTTTGGCCATGATTACGTCTAAGTTGACAACAATGGGCATAGCTCTCCCTCCTAAACAGTGAGGTCGGCTTCGGCCTGCAGCAGAACGCCAAGAGCGAACACGTTCTTAACCACTCGCACTATCAGTCCGACAAAGGCAGCGGGCAGGGCCACCATCAGCCAGGGCAAATAGTAGCTTGCGGAGACTATACAGATAAAGGCCCCCATAATACACGACCAAGAAATGCGCCGCAGTGACGCCACATTTTCCGCACAGAACATTTGCTTCTTGGCTACGCGCAAGAGGAGAGAAGACAAGCTGTGCCACAAAACTACGGCTGGGACTGCGCCCGCATAGATGGTAGCGAGAAAGAACCGCTCCGTGCCCGCGATTTCTGCGCGCGAAAACCGAACAAACCACTCTACAACCCTTGGTGCAAAGGCGACAACAGCCAGCAGAGCCACGGCAAAAAGAACGAGGCACACCTGGCTGAGCCAAACGGATTTATCTCCATTCCACATCCTACGATACCCACTTTCCGGCAGTTGCCCGATTTAGGGTCATTGTAGCACGCGCGAGCATTGCTTGGCAATATATTCTTGCTGATAAACGATAATTTTCGGGGCACCTCGTGGAGCACGAAAAAACAACAAGGCACCTGCAGTCCATATCGCATTTGCCTTTTGGATTGTGCGGAAAGTTATGTGCCAAGAAGGCAGTAGGCTGGCAAAGGTGTATCTCCATCTCGGGCGGCTGTAGAGCAACATCTAGGCGACTAAGGCGACAGGCGGGGCTACTATGCATCAGACGGCCAAGCTCCTTCCGGCAGTGCCCCGGGTAGCCGGTCGAAATTGCAATAGACCGAAGCACGGATGAATTATTTTTGTTGAATTGCTAGGTTAATTATCAGAACCTTGTAGTAAATACACTAAACCATGCTTGACAATCGTGGAGTGAGAGGTAAAATCTAGCTAGTAGCTAAGGGGGGCAAAATTCCATAGAGTGTGCCCGTTTACCGGAGTGTTTACAGTGTCATGACTGTAGTGGGCGAGTTCTGTGTGGGGGGAAGTGTACTAATGGCAATCGGTACAGGGAGCATGGAAGTTGCGCTTTCGTGGCAGGGGTTGTTTTTTCTGATCGGAGTGGGGACGATTGTGGCCCTAGCAGCTTGGCTTGTGAAGGTTGTGGTTCGCATGGCCCAAGCCCAGTTGAAGGGCATCCGTGACGGTGGCGGCGTGCGACAGCCTTTAGAGAGCGCTGAGCAGTGTGAACGGCGCGAGGAGAGTAGCAATCCACCCTCGAGATCCAGAGCTTCTATGCTGGTGACTATTGTTGTGACATTCATTGTTGTTGAACGGGACGTATTCGAAACGGCTGTACCTTGGCATGAGCTGTTAATAGTGGTTGGCGTGAATAGCGTTGCATTTATGGCCATGGAACTCTTATGGCCCTTGTGCCGCAAGACACTGGCTGATATTTGGGTGACGCTTGCCAAGACATAAGCTTTTCAAGTAATGTAAGCGTCAAATCCCACACACATTCACGCATCCCCTCCCGCATGCGACAATCTCTCTGAGATTTAGCGGGAGGGATTTGTATGCGCAAAGAGAAACTGCGGAGTTTATGATCTGCTTCCCTAGCGTTGCTCCCGGCGCTAAAATGCAGGGATGTAGGGAGTTGTCGCGAATTATACAGACAAAGGAATGCATGGTGGTGGGGGGATTATAAACGTGCGTACACCCAGTTCAATTGCTATTATTGTAGCAGTCATATTGTTGCTGTGTTCTGTCCCTATTTCGGCCAGCCAACCAATCAGCGTACTTGTCAACGGCCGCACTCTAACTTTAGACGTCCCACCAGTCATTCGTGATGGTCGAACGCTCGCCCCCTTACGGGCCATATTTGAGGCGCTAGGTGCGTCCGTAGAGTGGGACAACGCAACTAGGACCATCATCAGCAGGCGAAAAGACAGATCAATAGTTCTGCAAATAGATAGCCACACGGCACGAGTAAACAACTCCCCGATCGTTCTAAGTGTACCTCCCGTCATCATCGGCGGCAGAACCATGGTGTCGGTCCGCTTCATTGCGGAAAGTCTAGGCGCCACTGTCACATGGGACGAGCGTACGAGAACAGTGAGCGTGCAAATGTACGACTAGCCTGCAAACGAAAGGGAAGGTTTTTTTTGTTTTCGGCTCCTCCAAGCGGGAGCATCATTCTAGGATGCTGGGTTCCGCTAGGCCATTCTCCCATGTTTCCGAGGCAGTTAGCGAGAGCTTCTTATAAGGCTCAATATCGCTAGGGCGCTGAAGTTATTCCTTAAGACCAATCAGTAGCAGCCTGCGATGATTCACCAAATTTAGTGTTACTGGGGACGAGCAAGAGCAGGCGCAATAACACGACATGACATAAAAGAACAAATGGAATTAATTATTAGGTTATGCGGAAAGTTATGCGCCAAGAGGGCCAATGTGCTGGCAAAGGTGCTTAGCTCCATCTCTGGAGGCTTTAGAGCAATATTTAGGCGACTAACGCGACAGGGGCTGCCGAAAATCGCAAAACCGACGCATGAAACAAAAAGAACCGTCCCCATCGCTTGAAGCCTACCTGCTCTCAGAATTGCAGTCCCTAGAGTAGTCTTAGGGACTAAAGTAATAGTTAGGAGTGCCACCCATCCCGCGGACGGGTGTTTTACAATCGCTATGTACTAAGCAGGATTTTACCATTGGCTAAAGAATATCTAGGCAGAAGGGTGAAAGGGGAGCTTGCTTTGACGGAGCGCGTGGCGATTAGTTTCGCTAAGTTTCATCTCTATGACGAATTGACAGAACATCTCCACCAGTATGCTAAGCATTACCCGGGTTTCTTTGCTTTGGAGTCGATCGGCAAGAGCCATGAGGGGCGCGAAGTGTGGGCGGCAACCATTACTTGCCTGGCTACAGGGGCAGCCGCAGATAAGCCGGCTTTATATGTCGATGCCAATATCCATGCCGGCGAAGTGACAGGAGGTACGGCAGCGCTCTACCTCATTGACTACCTTCTCACGCGGTATGGGGTTGACCCGATGATTACATCTCTACTCAATACGCGCACATTCTATGTGTTGCCGCGAATTAACCCTGATGGTGTTGAGCTTTACTTGACAACACCTAAAGTTTTGCGCAGTAGCGTTCGCCCATACCCTGATTTCCGGCAGGACGAAGACCCGCCCGGACTCCATGAAGAAGACATTGACCATGATGGGCAGATTCTGCGCATGCGCATACGCGATGATTTGCGCGGGGCGTGGCGGGCAGATTTTGCCGATCCTCGCCTGATGGTGGAACGTTTGCCCCTCGATGCAGGTATGCCTTTCTACCATCTGTTTTCGGAGGGCGTGGTGCGTGACCACCACAGCAATCTAGTGGAGAGAGTGGAGTTGCCTTTCCCCCTGGTGCCGACAAAGTATGGCCTTGATCTTAATCGCAACTTCCCCTCTGGGTATAGCCCGCTCACGGCAGGGTCAGGTCCGTTTCCACTTTCCGAGCCCGAAACTCGCAATCAAGTAGAGTTTGTCAACAAACACAAGAACATAGCTGGGGTAATTTTATATCACACCTGGGGTGGTGTGCTCTTTAGGCCACATAGCACCATTCCTGATAAAGACTTTGCGCCAGGAGATATTGCTCTCTATGAGGCTGTTGGACAGCTCGGCACAGAGACTACGGGTTACCCCGTGGTGTGTTGCTATGGGGATGTCTTTTCAGGAGTATTTGATGACTGGTGCTTTGAACAGCTTGGTCTACTGTCCTTTACACCTGAATTATGGGACCCGGTCGGCAGGGCCGCTCCCGAAGAAAAAGTAGACCCCTTGAGGAAGAAGACGAGTGCGGACTGGCGTAAATTAGAGCTTAAACTCTTGCAGTGGAATGATAGAGAGCTTGCAGGTGAAGGCTTTGTGCCCTGGCATGAAATTGAGCATCCCCAGTTTGGCAAGGTGGAGCTTGGCGGCTGGAAGGTCAAGACTTGCCGGCAAAACGCGCCTCTACACCTGCTCAAGGGTGAGTGCCACCGCATGACTTTGTTTACATTGGCATACGCGCAGGCACTTCCTGAAGTGCAAATTGATGAAATCACGGTCGAAAAAGTGGCAGAAAACGTATATAGTGTGCATGCCGTGGTCTCAAATCGGGGCTATCTCTCGACAAATATAACGGAGCAGGCCAAAAAGCAGCAGGCGGTGCGCACCGATATAGTTCGTCTGGAATATCCCGCTGATGCCGAGCTTATTAACTCTGAACATCAATATGAAATTGGTCATTTACAGGGTTATCATGCTGGGCAAAAGGTGTGGTTCTACCATGTTGCGCCCCCGCAAAAGGGCATGGTGCGCGTGAAATGGAATGTGCGCACTAGCCAGACAAATACCTCTGTCACCGTAAAACTAATTTCGCAAAGGGGTGGCACTCGCAGTCAAGCTGTGACCCTATGTTAAGAGTCTGATGTCTTAATTGTCCTTGTTGCTTGCTTTTTATTGGCATTGTCCTTCCGTATAGCGCTTTTTGCCGTCACATATACTACTTCTGAACAAGAAGGGAGTGTGACCTCATGGAAGTGCTGTCGATAGGCATCACCGCTCCCACCACCTCTTTGCGTCAAAGGCTGGTCCGGGAACTGAAAGTTCTCCTTGACGAAGGCGTTGCTGTAGACATAAGAGAGTTCCGCGGCAGCTCATACCACAAAATGACGCTTTCCTTAGCGGCAGCGCCGCGCAGCGGTTTTTCCGTTGGGGATTTACTTGGTCTTGGTAGACAGTACGCTGCGCATGTTTTGGCTGAGTATTTGATTGAAGAGAGGGAGCAGCATCTCCTTAAGCAGCTAGTGGATAAGGACTGCAAAAGTTTTTCACAGGAGGAGCAAACGAGGATTCTTTTTTTGGCGCGCAAGCTCTTGCACGGAGAGGGTTTGCTTCATCTCGGCAGGTACGGTAAGTTACGCGACAGGCTCCGCGAGTTTTTAGAGAGCCATCGCCATATTAACCCCGAGGGTTTTCTGCGTTTTCGTTGGCCTCACTACATTGAAGACTTGCGCCACGTGGTGGCCCGCGCAGTAGATGAATTTGTAGCGGAGAAGGAATACCTAGAATTTGTGCGCCTTCTGCGCTACTTCGTAGAGATTCAAGAACCCAAACTGCCTCTGGTGCACGTTACCACCGATGCACATGGGTTTTGCCAGGTATACGACGCGACCCATCGCCAGTTGTACCATGAATACCTGGGAAGTTTTGACGAGGAGGACGACCTCGAAGTCAGTTACGAAGACCTTGTCATTAGCGCGCTCATCACCATGGCCCCTCGCCACATCATACTACACCACCACGATTGTAGCAGGGAGGGGATGTACAACGCTATTCGTCATGTTTTTGATTCGCGAGCCACAGATTGTCACTCCTGCGAGCTGTGTTTTTCTGCAACTTCCCCTCCGCGGGAAAATCCCACTTAAGATATCTTGTTCTGCAGATATGTGTAGTCGCTAGACAGATTTGGAGGCCCTTATGCCAAAGCTACCCAGGGATTTATGGATAATTTTTATCTCCTTGCTTTTTTTTTCGTCGGGGCTCGGTTTATACAGTGTTATTATGCCCGCATATATTCGCGACCTCGGTGCATCATCACTTGAGCTCGGGCTTCTTGGTTCGTTGGCCATGGCGGTAAGTACCTTGGTCGCCTTGCCCGGGGGCATGTGGGCGGATCGCTTTGAACGCAAAAAACTCATGATCATCAGTTGGGCCATGTGCATTCCTGTCCCGCTAATTTTTGCCTTGGCAGGTCACTGGATATGGTTGATACCCGGTTTTGTTTTGTTCAACCTTTCGATGTTTAGCAATGCAGCGATGCAATCATACATTGCTGCCAAATGCTCCCCTGAGAACCGTAGTTCGACCTTTACATTGGTGCACACCGCCTTTCCACTAGGCATGGTTATAGCGCCGACCATGGGGGGTTTTTTAGCGGAGGTGTGGGGTATAAGGGCCGTCTTTTGGGTAAGCCTAGTTTGTTACACCCTTTCTACTTTAGTCTTGACCCAGTTATCACCGAGCTACCCCGTAGGGCCTAGAAGAAAGATGACCGTTGTGCTTAATCCGCGTTCATATCCGCGTCCGTTCTGGAAACTTGTGCTGACATTTTCTTTAGTGTGGTTCATCATTTCTATTCCGATGTCTTTCAATACCCCCTTTTTGCAGGACGTCGCTCGCTTCGATCTTTTGACTATTGGCTTCTTAGGCTCCGTAGCCGCGATCGGAGGCGCCACTCTAACGCCTTTTATAGGGCGAGCAGCTGATAGTCGGGGAACTTGGCGCATACTAGCCCTCTGTTTGTTCGTGCTGGCGTTGACATTCGTAGTGCAACTCTACACTTCCGTTGTCAGTGTTCTGGTCGTAGCCTTTTTTGTCCGTGGGGGCACCAACGTTGTTATGTCACTCATGACGGCCTTAGTTACGGGGGCCGCGGATCCTAAGTCTATGGGGATGAGCTTTGCCCTTTACAACATGACGGGTGGGCTGGCCGCCACCTTGTCTCCCTACGTAGCTGGTTGGTTGTATGCCCGCCACCCTTCGTTTCCTTTTGTGGCGACCATCGTATTGGCAGTTTGTTTGGGGCTCTACTTTGTGGGGAAGGCGCAACCATCTAAGCACGAAAGCGGTGCCGCGAGCTAGATTTCGCACGGACAGCCATGCGGAACTAAGACATATGTATAGGTGTGGACTTGACTTTCCTAGAGAGCAATGCGTACAATAAATAAGAGTGAATATCATTCGGGGCGTCAACCTTAGGCTGGTCAATGTTGCCATTTGGGGAAACCTCTACATAGTCGGCCTCGAGGGGCTTCCCGTACGCTCGTTAGCCGATCTTAGAGGGCGACGCCTCGTTATCCCCTCGCGGGGAGATACCCCCGATCTCGTTTTCCGTTTCTTAGCGGCAGGGAAAGGGCTTGACATTGCTAGGGACCTGCAGATCGATTATGTTCCCTCACCGATGGAGGCAGCAGCTTTGTTAGCGACAGGGCGGGCTGACCTAGCAGTTCTGTCGGAGCCTGCTGCAACTACAGCGCTGATGCGAGCCCAACAGGAAGGCAGGCGCTTAACGCGGCTGATTGAATTGCGCACAGTGTGGGGAGAAGTTACAGGTTCGCCTACACGTATCCCGCAAGCGGGCATTGTGGCCTTGCCTGCAGTCGTCGACCGCAACGACTTGATTCAAGCCTTCAGTGACGCTTACGATCAAGCAGCGCTGTGGGCTACTGCTAACCCAAATGAAATGGGCGCCTTAGCCGCGCGCGGAATAGAAGGCTTGCAGGGGCCGGCTGCAGCTAGTTCTTTGCAGTTTTCTGCGTTTCGAGTTATACCGGCGCGCGATGTTAGGGAAGAGATAGAGCTGTATTTCACCACCTTGCAGCAGATGTCTCCAGACATTATCGGCGGGAGATTACCAGATGCGCGCTTTTACTGGCAGCCGGATTAAACCGTATTACTTGCTTGGAGTAGTTGGCATGATGCTTGCATGGGAATTCTCTGCAGTAAGTTTGCCAGGCATTGTGCCACGACTTGCAGCAGTAGGCAGTAGCCTACTGCTGCTCGCACAGACTGGTGAGCTTTGGCGGCAGCTGGGTGTGTCGCTGCAAAGATCCTTGACAGGCCTGAGTTTTGGGGCAGCACTGGGCCTTCTGCTTGGCACGGCCGCTGGTCTGTGGAAGCCGGCCTACTACTTCTTTAAACCTCTAATGGGAACTTTACTTAGCTCCCCCGCCGTAGTAGTAGTGATGCTGGCCATGGTGTGGTTTGGTGTCGGATCTTTCATGCCCGTTTTTGTCACCGCCCTTTTTACAGTGCCTGTTATGTATGTCAGTGTGGTTGAAGGGATGGAGCTCGTAGACGCGGAAGTTCTCGAGATGGCTGCAGTTTTCCGCATCTCTAGATGGGCCCTGTGGTGGAACATTTACCTGCCCGCACTAGCAACTGCTGTTCTCACAGGTCTGGCCTTTGCTGCTGGCACGGCCTTTCGTAAAACAATTATGGCGGAGCTCCTAGGTAGCAACGATGGCATCGGCTACGCGATGGCGATGACGCGCTTTAACCTTGACGTAGCACGCCTCTTCGCGTGGGTAGCGATATGCCTATGTGTAGGTGTAGTAGTTCAGCGCCTTTTCGTTAAGCCCGTAGCGAGTTACCTGCGAAAATGGCGAGATGTGAATAGTGAATCAGGTGTGGTGCATGAGTAATTTTTGGAACGCGCGAAAGGTATTGCCCTTTCTTTGGATGGCCACCGGTGTAGTGGCATTTACAGTGGTTTGGCAGCTTATGTCTAACTCTTACGGCCCACTACTGGTGGCTACGCCCTCCGAGACCATGGTAGCAGTAACGCGCTTGTTGACTTCGCCGGCTACCCTTGCTGCCTTTGCGAGGACGCTCGGGCGAGTGTTGCTGGCCCTCGGGCTACAAATTGTCAGTGGCGTGGCGAGTGGGGTCCTAGCAGGCTTGTATCCTTGGGTTGAGGACCTGCTCAGACCAGTAATCGACGCCTTGGTTGCGGTGCCCCCTGTGGCGCTTACTTTGCTAGTCATCCTCATGTTCGGTAGCGGAGATTACCAAGTCGCAGCGACAGCGTTAGCTTTGGGCTTCCCGCTGCTCTATACAGGTACAGTTAGGGCGGTTAGGTCTGTAGATCGCAGTATGTTAGAAATGTTTAGGGCTTTTCGGCTACCTAGGACTACGCAATTGCTGGTTGGGTACTTGCCAGCCACCCTCTATGCGCTAATACCGAGTATTCTCCTCGCCACTGGGCTAACTCTGCGGTTAGTGGTCATGGCAGAGGTTATGGTGGGAGGCGGCAGCGGGATTGGGCAGTCCTTAAGTGAGGCCCGGGTGCATATGGCCACCGCAGAGATCTTTGCCTGGCTACTAGTGATGGCTGCGACGGTTTTAATGATTGAAGGAACACTTCTCTACTTAGTCAAAAGCCACCTTTTAAAGTGGCAGGCCCGGAGGTAAAGTGGTGATAGAGTTTGACAACGTATCTAAGTTCTTTGGCAAGCGCAAAATTCTTGATTCAGTGTCATTCCGCCTAGAGGAAGGGCAGATTTTGGCCATCTTGGGGCCTTCTGGCATCGGTAAGACTACCTTGCTGAGGTTGGCTGCTGGCACAGTGAAGCCCGACAGTGGGCAGGTGCGCACCGATAAACAGCGCTTCGGCTTTATATTTCAGGAGCCCCGACTACTACCATGGCGAACAGCCTTAGCGAACATTACGCTGGTGCTACAAAACCGGGGGCTAAGTCGTGATGAGCAGAGGGAAATTGCCTCTACCATGCTGAAGCGCCTCGGACTGCAGGGCTTTGAGCAATACTACCCTGCAGAGTTAAGCGGCGGTATGCGGCAGAGAGTTTCTATAGCGCGGGCCTTTGTCATTGACCCAGAGCTAGCGCTACTGGATGAGCCTTTTACCGGACTCGACATCGGGTTAAAAATCTCGTTACGACAGATGTTGCTCGATCTCTTAACATGGCATCCCTGCGCCATGATGTATGTCACGCATGAGCCGCAAGACGCAGTGCTACTAGCTGATCGAGCTATAGTACTAGAGGGTAAGCCGGGCAGAATAGTGGCCAGCATGGACTTTGAGCGCCCGCGGGGCGAGAGAGACCAGGCCTACATTCAAGACCAAGCTGCAAAGCTAACGTCAGTGCTTACCGCCACATCGCTGCCAGTCAGCAGCTAGTGTTACGATAAATCAATGTTCCCGCATGTCGGGTGGCGTAGAGGTGAATAATGCTGTCTCTGAAAAAAGTTTTGCTGATTGCCGTTGGCATGCTTTCCGTTGGCCTTGGCGTAGCAGGCATATTCCTACCCTTGCTGCCAACGACGCCATTTCTCTTATTAAGTGTTTGGTGTTTTGCTAGGAGTTCTGATCGGTTCTATGATTGGTTGATGAACCACAGAGTATTCCGCATCTACATCAGAGATTATCTCGAAAAGCGCGGCGTGCCTCTAAAAACTAAGGCTCTCGCTCTTGCACTTCTTTGGAGCAGCATCGCCTTTTCCGTTATCTCCGTCGTCAGTCTGCTGTATGTCAGATTATTGTTAGTATTGGTTGCGAGTGTTGTCACTTTGCACATATTAAAACTCAAGACTCTTATTCCGCGAGGAGATGCGGGACTCGTATCGGGGCAGCGGGCACGTGACCGTAAGGCCATCGAGTTGATGCTTAGGCTCTACTGCAAAAGCAAGCATCAGCCTAGCAATTCTCTGTGCTCTGCTTGTAGGGATTTGTTAGAATATGCCCATGGTCGCCTAGATCACTGCAAGTACTACCCGCGCAAAATAGCCTGTAGCAAGTGTCCTAGCTCGTGCTACAAGCTTAGCGTGCGACAAGAGATGCGAGAAGCTATGCGCTACGCAGGGCCACGCTTGCTGTACACCCATCCCATTGTCGCTTTACGTCAACTCGGCGTCAAAATGTAACTTGACAACCGGGTATTCTCTAGGTACGATATGTGAAAGCACTGACGGAGACCGCTTGGCATGGCCTTTTAGAGAGAAGGATCTTTGGCTGTAAGTCCTTCAGGACATGGCATTACGCGTACCACTCCTGAGCTGCAACCGAAAAGGTTAGCCGTCTGGCGCACGTTACGCACCGAGAGTTGGGCCTTCGGGTCAAACAGGGTGGAACCGCGGGAATTAACCCTCTCGTCCCTGCTATGGCAGTGACGGGAGGGTTTTTGTTTTCACAAAAAAAGGAGGGAATTATTGTGGCAAACATTTTGATTACACTTAAAGATGGGTCAGCACGCGAACTGCCCGCACATAGCACTGCTTTAACGCTGGCCGAGGGGATCAGCCGCCGTTTAGCCAAGGAGGCAGTGGCCGCAAAAGTCAATGGCGTATTAGTCGATTTACTGCGACCCTTGCCCGACGGCGCTGCTGTCGAGCTAGTAACTCCTGATGATGGGGCTGAAGCCCTTGAAGTGCTGCGACATACCGCTGCCCATGTCATGGCAGAGGCAGTAATGGAGCTTTTTCCTGGCACAAAGTTTGGTATTGGTCCTGCCATTAAAGACGGTTTCTACTACGACTTTGCCGTCAAAGAGCCCTTTAAGCCGGAAGACCTGCCGCGTATAGAAGCAAAAATGCGTGAGCTGGCGGCGAGAAAAGTTCCACTCGTGCGCCACAGCGTGAGTAGGGCAGAATCTCTTAGCTTCTTTGCGGCTCGCGGTGAAGACTTTAAGGTAGAGCTAATCAATGATTTGCCCGCAGACGTAGAAATTACCTACTATGAAAGTGGTTCCTTTGTTGATCTTTGTGCTGGCCCACACCTCATGGATACAGGGCTTATCAAGCACTTTAAGCTGCTCTCCTTGGCCGGTGCTTACTGGCGGGGAGATGAAAAGCGCCCCATGCTGCAACGCATCTACGGCACTGTATTTTTTAAGCAGGCCGACCTTGAAGCCCACCTCTTCCGTCTTGAAGAAGCTAAGAAGCGTGATCACCGCAAGCTCGGTAAAGAGCTAGACCTCTTTAGCGTGCAAGATGAAGGCCCTGGTTTTCCCTTCTACCACCCCAAGGGGATGGTGGTGCGTAATATACTCGAAGATTTTTGGCGCAAAGAGCATCGCAAGGCGGGCTATCAGGAGATAAAGACGCCGATAATCCTCAACCGCTCACTCTGGGAGCGCTCTGGTCATTGGCACCATTACCGTGAAAATATGTATTTTACCAAGATCGACGAGTTTGACTACGCTGTGAAGCCGATGAACTGCCCCGGGGCCATGCTGGTGTATCGCAATACTCTGCATAGTTACAAAGAGCTGCCTATCAGGCTATGCGAACTTGGTCTGGTGCATCGCCACGAGTTGTCAGGTGCTCTGCACGGCATGGCCCGCGTGCGTGCCTTTACCCAAGATGATTCGCACATCTTTATGACTCCCGAACAGATTGAGACCGAGGTAGCACGAGTCATTGCCTTAGTAGACAAGTTCTACACCATTTTTGGGCTCAAGTATCGCGTGGAACTATCTACTCGCCCCGCTAAAGCCATGGGGGATATTGTCGTTTGGCAAGTGGCCGAACAAGCGCTTGAGAATGTGCTTAAGAGTCGTGAGATCAACTACAAACTCAACCCGGGTGACGGCGCTTTCTATGGGCCCAAAATCGATTTCCACATTGAAGACAGTATCGGTCGCAGTTGGCAGTGCGCGACGATACAGCTCGATTTCCAAATGCCAGAGAAGTTTGACCTAACCTATATTGGCGAAGATGGCGCTCGCCACCGCCCTGTCGTCGTCCACCGCGTTCTCTACGGTGCAATAGAGCGTTTCATGGCTATGTTGATCGAACATTATGCGGGGGCATTCCCCCTTTGGCTGGCTCCCGTGCAGGCCGTTATCCTGCCCATCACTGACCGCGCCAAAGAGTATGCCGAGAGCTTGCGCGAGAAATTCGAAGACGCCGATATTCGCACGGAGCTAGATGCCCGCAATGAAAAAATAGGCTTCAAAATTCGTGAAGCGCAGGTGCAGAAAATCCCCTACATGTTGGTTGTGGGTGACAAAGAAGTAGAGACCGGCACTGTTTCGTTGCGTACGCGCGAGGGCGGCGACCAAGGCAGTATGGAAGTTGACGCGGTTTTAGCCAAGCTTAGAACCGAAGTTGCCACCTATAAATAACGAGGTATACACAGAGGTGAAGGAGGTGCAAGGCGATGGCCATAGTCAATGTGTCTATTGCTCCACTAGGTACTGGTAACACAAGCATTAGTCACTATGTTGCCGCCTGCCATGAAGTTTTGCGTCGCTACCCAGAAGTGAAGTGGCAGCTCACGCCCATGGGTACGATCATTGAAGGGGATCTCGCTCGCATTCTCGAGGTTGTAGCTCTGATGCACGAAGTGCCCTTTGCCAAGGGTGCGTTGCGCGTCTCCACCCTCATTAAAATCGACGACCGCCGCGACAAGGACGCCACCATGGAGGACAAAGTGCGTGCTGTAGAAGACAAGTTATGAGCAAAGGGGGGAGGGGTGAGTGATTCGCACTCGCCCCTATTTTCCTTCTTGCTTGAAGATAAGTTCGCGGCTGGTGCCATGGTCAGGGATATTTTGGGAGGTGTACGGGTTGTTAAACGCAAAAATTTCTCTTCGTCCCATAACCGCTGAAACGGTGCGGGCCGTGTGTGCGCTTGAGGTGCATGGTGAGCAGCAAATTTTTGTGGCTTCAAATGCAATTTCCATCGCGGAGGCCTATTTTGACGAGTCGGCTTGGTTCCGCGCCATCTACTGGGACGAATCATTGATTGGTTTTGTGATGCTGACGGAGGATCATGTGCTAGGGGAGTACTATCTCTGGCGTTTCATGATCGATAAGGCACACCAAGGGCATGGTTACGGCAAGAAAGCGATAGCTGCGATCATTGAACATGTCAAATCTAGGCCCGGGGCGCGTGAACTGACGCTAAGCTGTGTGCCGGGTGAGGGTGGCCCCGAAGATTTCTACAAGAAACTAGGTTTTCAGTTTACTGGCGAAGTGGATGAGGGCGAAAAAGTATATCGCTTGGTATTTTAGAGCCCCATAAGCGAAGACAAAATAAGTAATGTGGTCGTACGGGTAGGCAGACATCGTCTTGGGTTGTATAATTACTAGGAACATGATGCGAAAGGTGGTCACAATATAGTGGGCGAAATAATCGGGGGACTTCTAACGGGCATAGGTGCTTTGACTTGGCAGCAAGTAGTGATGTGGGCCCTTGGGCTTACTCTTATCTATCTGGCCGTCAGTAGAAACTATGAGCCTTTGTTGCTCGTTCCCATCGGCTTTGGATCTATAATGGCCAACATCCCCTTGTCTGGAGCAGTTGGGGAGGGTGGGCCTTTGACTTTGCTACTTCAGGTCGGGGTGCTTACCGAACTGTTTCCCATCCTAATTTTTATCGGGGTCGGGGCGATGTGCGATTTTGGCCCTTTGCTTAAGAATCCTGAGGTAATGCTGCTAGGAGCGGCCGCACAAGTGGGTATTTTCGCCACGATTGTCGTGGCTACGGTACTTGGGTTTCCCATCGCCCAAGCAGCTGCCATTGGAATTCTCGGCACGGCGGACGGTCCGACGACACTTTATGTCGCATCGCTGTACGCCCCAGAAATCCTAGCACCCCTAGCTCTGGCGGCCTATTCATACATGGCCCTCACCCCCTTGATTATGCCACCCATAATCAAGGCACTGACAACTGTTAATGAGCGCAAGATACGCATGCAATATCACAGTGGGCCCGAAGTCTCACGTACCGCCAAGTTATTGTTTCCCTTGTGCGTGGTCATTGTGGCTGGCGTTATTGCCCCAGTTGCCGTCCCCTTGGTTGGTTTCCTTATGTTGGGCAACTTTCTGCGTGAAAGCGGCGTCACGGAAAGACTCAGTCAGTCGGCGCAAAACGAGCTTATCAACATCGTCACCTTGCTACTAGGTCTTACTATTGGTGGCACCATGACCGCCTACAATTTTCTTAATGTTACATCTCTAGGAGTTATGTTTTTAGGCCTAGGGGCCATGGTTTTTGCCACCGCGGGGGGTATTATTATTGCGAAGTTTGTTAATTTGTTTCGGAAGGAAAAGATTAATCCTATGATTGGGGCCGCTGGTATCTCTGCTTTCCCTATGGCTGGGCGCGTGGTAGCAAAAATGGCTCTCGCTGAGGACAAGCAAAATTACCTTCTGATGCAGGCGATGGCGGTCAATATTTCTGGGCAACTCTGCTCCATCATAGCGGGCGTGGTAGTTATCGCCATTATCAAAGCTTTGCTAGGAGCATAGCCTTGATTACCTGCCCTGCACTAGCCCATTCTAGGACTAAAGGAGGTCATTTCCATGACAGAAGAAGTGCGCACCGCGCTCTTGATCGCAGCCATTGGATTGCCGGTGATGTTAGGTGTAATCGGTATATTCATGCTCCTAGCCCGCGTTCTTACCGCGGCTTTCCCGCATCGGCGGGACGAAGCCTAGCCTGGGGGTTTCTTGTCTAAAATTAGTTCACTTTACACTAAAAATAACATGAGGTATGCTTATGTAAAGCAACTGCCTTGTGTACTTGGTAGGAACAAAATGGAGGGGATTGCCGATGATTTCTGATTTTCAAAAGCAAGTTATCGTGCAGACGTTGCGAGAAAGTGTGTCACCCTCCTTCGTGTATCTATTCGGCTCACAAAACTCCAGCACCGCTCGACAAGATAGCGATGTTGATATCGCCTATGTCGCAGATAAGCGGTTAAGCCCTTACGAACGCTTCATCTTGGCCGGTCATCTTGCTGCCCTGCTCCATATTGACGTGGATCTAGTAGACCTTAACGATGCTTCGACCGTGTTGCAGATGCAAATTGTGAGTCAAGGTTCTATTATCTACTACAGAGAAGAACTGTCCCGCCAGTTGTTTGCCATGCGTGTCTACAAAATGTACGCGCGTCTCAATGAGGAACGGGCGGTCATACTGCAAAATTACACACGAGGAGCTTTAGAGGCGTGAACAGAGATGTGATTATCAATAAGTGCGCGGTCATCGAACGCTGCGTAAAGCGCGTGGTTGAGGAGTACGGCGGTAGCGCAGCGTCACTAGAAAACCTTACCAAACAAGATTCAGTGATGCTCAATCTGCTACGCGCCTGTGAAGCTGTTATTGATTTAGCTATGCACCTTGTCGCAGAGCAGTCACTCGGTGTGCCGCAGTCAAGCCGTGATTCGATCGAAATGCTGAGAAAACACGGCATTATCTCCCCTAGCACAGCACAGAGCATGAAAAACATGATCGGTTTTCGCAACATCGCCGTCCACGATTACCAAGCTCTAAATCTATTGATCGTGCAGGCGATTATTGAAAGGCATCTCATAGACTTTCGTCACTACGTGGAAGAGATTCTAGGCGCGACTCTACGGAAGTAGGGGGAGTGCCACTTGTTGGATGGGACGCAAACGCTTGACTCTCGTTGTCTGCCGAGATATAATGACTTGTAATGAAGTAGGGGCCATCCGCCTCTCACCTTGCTAATCTTGTTGGCGGGTTAATAGTGCGCGACAGTTGTCGCAGTGCTGATGTGGCGGGTGGAAGACACTCGTCTTATTGTTTTGAATTTTAGGAGGTGGATTAGTCATTAATAAAGATACCAAAGCAGCCGAGCCCCAAGTGAATGATGAGATAAGAGCTCGCGAAGTCCGGCTTATCGATGAAAATGGAGAACAGCTGGGTGTGAGGCCTTTTCGCGATGCGCTACGCATTGCGCAAGAAAAAGGTCTTGATCTTGTCAATGTGGCGCCAACGGCCAAACCTATAGTTTGTCGTATTATGGACTACGGCAAATTTAAGTATGAGCAAAGCAAGAAGGACCGCGATGCTCGCAAGAAGCAGCATATCATTAGTGTTAAGGAGCTTACTTTTAGTCCCAACATCGAGTCTCACGACCTAGAGACCAAGTCTCGCTCTGCCATTCAATTCCTTAAGGATGGCGATAGAGTAAAAGTCACGGTGCGTTTTAGGGGCCGCGAAGTCGCCCATTCCGACCGAGGGAGACATGTTTTGACGCAATTTTATGCCTTAGTGCAAGATCTAGCCACTATTGACCGCGAGCCCAAACTCGAAGGGCGCAACATGATCATGTTCTTGAACGCCAAAAAACAGCAACAATAAGGAGGCAGCAACATGCCAAAAGTGAAGACCGTTCGCGGCGCAGCCAAGAGGTTCAAGATTACCGGCACCGGCAAGGCCTTGCGCCGCAGCAATATGAAAAACCACCTTAACGAGGCAAAATCCTCCAAGCGGATGCGCAACCTCGGCAAGGCTAGTCTTGTCCACCCCTCAGACATGGGACGCCTAAAGCAACTCATCCCATACAAATTTTAAGCAGACAACATTAGGAGGTTAGATTATGCCACGTGTAAAGAAAGGCGTCACAGCACGCGCACGCCATAGGAAGATTCTCAAGCTTGCTAAAGGCTACTGGGGTGCCAAGAGCAAGAGATTTAAAGTAGCCAATGAACAGGTAATGAAGGCCCTCTACTACGCCTTCCGTGACCGCAGAAGAAAAAAGCGCGATTTTCGCAGGCTATGGATTACACGCATTAATGCAGCAGCCCGTATCAATGGCATGTCCTACAGTCGCTTGATGAATGGGCTTAAGATGGCTGGCGTGGTGATGAATCGTAAGATGTTGGCCGATTTGGCAGTGCGCGAACCGGCTTCGTTCACTAGCTTAGTCAGCGTGGCTAAACAGCAGTTCGTTCAATAGAAAAGGATAGCCGGCAAGTGCTCATATGCTTGCCGGTTCTTTACATTGGGGGAAAGCGATGAACACAAGGCTTAGAAAAATGAGCCCAGTTCAGGTGTTGGCACTGACCTTCGTTGCGCTCATCCTTATAGGTACATTTCTGCTCATGTTGCCATGGGCCACTACTGGCGAGCAAGTCGGCCTAGTGGATGCTCTATTTACCGCGACTTCGGCGGTTTGTGTGACTGGGCTAGTGGTGGTGGACACCGGCACCCAATTTACTTTTTTTGGGCAAGCGGTCATTCTCTTGCTCATTCAATTGGGTGGTTTGGGGTTTATGACAGTCGCTACCATGGTGGCAGTAATTTTAGGCAAGCGCATCACTTTTAGCGATCGCCTCATTATACAGGAGGCATTTAACCAATTTACCCTAGAGGGCATGGTCCGCCTCATTAAGTACATTGTCGTGACTACCTTTATTATTCAGGGAGTTGGCGCACTGTTGTTGTTTTGGCGCTTTCAGCCCCTTTACGGTACCTTGCGCGGTCTTTGGTTTGCCGTATTTCACGCCGTATCCGCCTTCTGCAACGCTGGTTTCGATTTGTTCGGCAACTTTAGCAGTCTGGAGAATTTCACGTCTGATCCGCTTGTCAATGGCGTGATCCTTACCCTCATCATACTCGGTGGCATAGGTTTTAGCGTCATCGCTGATGTCTACACACATCGTGGCTTTAGGGGGATTTCTTTGCATACTTCCCTAGCGATAAAGGTGACGCTCATCCTTATCATTCTGCCTAGCATTGTCATTGGGATACTAGAATGGAATAATGCTCTCGCCCCGTATGACTTCACAGGTAGAGTGCTAGGCGCGGTCTTTACTGCGGTGGCACCCCGCACGGCGGGGTACAACACTGTGCCAACAGCAGCTCTAGGGGACGCGACCACCCTGCTCTTGATAGGACTGATGTTCATAGGAGCGTCACCGGCATCGACAGGCGGCGGTATAAAGACTACCACTTTTGCCATGATTGTGTTGAGCGTGGTGGCGGTTCTGCGCATGCAGCCCGAAGTAGTTATTGGCGGTCGGCGTATCCCGGTGGCTATGACTTTTAAGTCGTTGGCTGTGGCGACTTTAGCCATGGGATTGATACTGTCTGTGACCTTTCTCTTGCTTAACACCGAAGAGCACGCCTTCCTTGACATCTTGTTTGAGACTACTTCGGCCTTTGGCACTGTAGGTCTCAGTCGAGGCATTACTACTACCCTGTCTACGGTCGGGCGATTGGCTTTAGCATTTACCATGTTTGCGGGGCGCGTCGGCCCCCTCACCCTAGCTTTCGCTTTCGCGATTAAGAGTGATCCTTGTGCTAATGTCGTCAGATATCCAGAAGGGAAGATCATCGTTGGCTAGAGAAACGCAAAAACAGTTTGCCGTGATTGGACTAGGTCGTTTTGGCTCAAGTGTCGCTCGCACTCTCCATGCGCATGGCTACCAGGTTCTCGGCATCGATGATGAAGAGGAAAGAGTGCGCGCCAATTTAGACAACTGCACTCGTGCAGTCGAGGCCGATGCGACCGATGAGCAGGCTTTGAAGGCTCTAGGCATCCGTAACTTTGACACTGTCATTGTGGGTATCGGCGGTGATATCCAGGCCAGCATCCTTGTGACTCTGATGCTTAAAGAACTCGGTGTCAAGCAGGTGGTGGCCAAGGCCCAGAGCGATGTGCACGGAAAAGTGCTCTACAAAGTTGGGGCAGATAGAGTGGTCTTTCCAGAGCGCGACATGGGTTCTCGCGTGGCCCGGAACCTTGTGGCCAGTAATATTTTAGAGTACATCGAGTTGGCGCCGGAGTTAAGCATTTTGGAGTTCTTGGTTAGTGACAACATGGTCGGCCAGACCTTGCGCACCCTAGACTTGCGTAGTCGCTACGCCTCAAATATTATCGCCATAAAGCGTGGCGAGGGGTTTGAACTTGCACTTCAAGCCGACTACAGGATTCAGGCAGGTGATGTGCTGGTAGTGGTCGGCCGCAATGAGGATCTAAAGAGACTGGAGCGAGCCTAAAGTGCTTGACAGGCGCATTACCTCAGTCGATAATCGCTGGGTGAAGTTGGCGCGCGCGCTACGAAGTCCGCGAGGCCGTGCCAAGCACAGGGCCTTCTTGGTCGAGGGAACGAGGGCAGCAGGAGAGGCGATGTCCTCCGGGCGGGCCCTCGCTTGTCTTATTGACGAGGCTCTGTCAAATCGTGCGACTATTACCGAAGCGTTGGTGCGCGCGACGCAAGGTGCAGTAGAAATCTTCCTGGTAGAATCTAAACTTTTTGCCTCGCTTTGCGAAACAGCTTCCCCGCAAGGCGTCCTTATCATTGTTTCGGATATCGCTCTGCCGCTAGATGCTTTGCTAGGGTCTAGGCCGCAGTTAGTTGTCATCTCAGATGGGATACAGGACCCCGGCAATATGGGGACGCTTATTCGGCTAGCGGATGCCGTGGGAGCAAATGCTTTTGTGGCAACTGAGGGCAGTGTCGACATTTACAATGACAAGGTGGTTCGCGCTAGTGTGGGATCGCTCTTTCACCTGACCGTCGCGCAAAATGTTCAGCCCGCACATTTACTGGCTATGCTGACGGAAAGCAATTATAGTATTGTCGCCGCCGAGCCGCGGGGCACTAGTGTACATTATGATTTCCGGTATCAAATTCCCTTGGCGGTGATCTTTGGCAATGAAGGGGCAGGTCTTAGTCAAGTATGGCGAGAGGCGACCCATTTGGTGCGCATACCGCTGTGGGGACGGGCGGAATCGCTTAATGTCAGCATATGCGCGGGCGTCCTCTTGTACGAAATAGTCAGGCAATGGCAAGATGGACTCCTTGTACCGCAGCACGACCCTATGCTATAATCTTGCTAGTAGCTAGCGAGAGGGTGTGTCTGCGTGACGATGTTGACCGCCGGTTTCTTCTGGAAACTTTTTGAGGATACAGGCTCGGTGTTTGCTTACCTCATGTACCGCAGACTCAATCTCAATTAAAGGTCATATCGGCAGTGAAAGAGAAGAGTAGCATCGAGTAAGCCTGCTGCAGGCAGGGTGATACCGCGAGTATGCCTCGCCCCTACGTGGGGCGAGGTTATTTTTTATGGGGAGTGGTGAACGTGAAAGTATTAGATGAAGTCAGGTCGCTACAGGATCACGCTTTAGAGCGCATTGGCACCCTCAAGAGTACGGAGGAATTGCAGAGCTACCGTGTAGAACTGCTGGGCAAGAAGGGGCAGCTCACAGCTATTTTGCGCAGCATGGCCTCCTTATCTGCAGAAGAGCGGCCACTAGTGGGTCAGGCGGCGAATGAGGTGCGTGACGCACTGACGGCCGCAATAGATGAGCAGGAGCGAGCGCTCGGCGAGCAGGAGCTTGCACTGCGCTTGCAGCAAGAGCGCATTGATGTTACCCTGCCAGGTCAGCTACATTATGTCGGCCATGTGCACCCACTTAGCAGCATCATCGAGCTGGTGACAGACATATTCCTGCGCCTCGGATTTTCGGTAGCGACCGGGCCTGAGGTAGAAACCGAATACTATAATTTTGAGGCATTGAATGTCCCAGCAGATCATCCCGCTCGAGATATGCAGGATTCATTTTACTTGGGGAGTGGATTGGTGTTGCGAACCCAAACCTCGCCCGTGCAGGTGCGAACCATGGAAAAAATGAGCCCAGCTTATCCGGTGCGTATTATCAGCCCGGGCAAAGTATACCGGCGCGATGATGATGCTACGCACTCTCCTATGTTTCAACAAATAGAAGGCTTAGTTATCGATAAGGGCATTAATCTAGGGCATCTCAAAGCGACACTGCTCTCGTTTGCCCAGGAAATGTTTGGCGCAGAACGGCAAATCAGATTGCGACCTAGTTATTTTCCCTTCACTGAGCCTAGTGTCGAGGTCGATGTAAGTTGCGGTTCATGCAGTGGGGTAGGGTGTCCAGTATGCAAGAATACAGGGTGGATCGAAATCTTAGGGGCAGGGATGGTGCATCCTAATGTATTGCGGCAATCAGGATACGACCCAGAAGAGGTGACTGGTTTTGCTTTCGGTATGGGCGTAGAGCGTATAGCCATGCTCAAGTACCGAGTCGAAGACTTGCGTCATTTCTTTGTCAATGATTATCGCTTTCTCAGGCAGTTTTAGGAGGTAGGGACAGTGAAAATTTCTTATAATTGGCTGAAAGAGCATGTTGCCTTGGGTGTGCCGCCTGCCGAGCTAGGGGAGCTGATGACGGCGGCGGGCGTGGCTGTTGATGCAGTTAGATCGCGAGACAACTTATTGCGCGGCGCCAAGACAGGAAAGGTGCTCGAAGTGCTGCCACACAGCAATGCCAGCAAGTTGTGGGTGTGTAGGGTGGATGTTGGTGCGGAGGCACTGATTATTGTTACCGGAGCTCAGAATGTGAAGTGTGGGGACATTGTGCCTGTGGCCGTGCCAGGTACCATGCTGCCGGATGGCAAAGTAATTGAACCGACTGATTTTCGCGGGGTCATGAGTTATGGCATGCTCTTGTCTAGCGACGAAATTGGACTTGAGCGCAAGGTTGTGCCAGCCTCTGTCAAGGAGGGCATTTATCTGTTGCCGGCTGAAACGCCGCTGGGGTGTGATGTTACGGAGATCATGGGGCTGTTAGATCATACCCTTGAACTAGACCTCACTCCTAACCGTTCCGACTGCCTCAGCTTGCTAGGCGTGGCGCAGGAGGTTTCTGCCCTTACTGGGGCACAATTGCTCCCCATGTGCACGCGTGTTATGCCTTCTCCTGTAAGCACGGGGTCGTCCTTGACGGTCGAGATAGAGAATAAAGAACTGTGCACAGGCTACTTGGGCCTCGTCATCGAGAATGTTTCCGTCGCGGATTCTCCCCTGTGGATGCAAAGCTTTCTCCAAGGCGTTGGCATTAAGCCGGTCAACGGTATAGTGGATATCACCAACTTCGTTCTCTGGGAAACAGGGCAGCCTCTCCACGCCTTCGATTACCACAAGATAGCGGGGAAATCAATCACTGTTCGCCTTGCTCGCAGCGGGGAACAAATTGTGACCCTCGATGGTGAGGAGCGACCATTGCCGCAGAGCGCCTTAGTCATCGCTGACCAAAAAGGGGCGATAGCAGTTGCCGGGGTAATGGGTTCTTTGGAGAGCGAAATCACCCCGACTACAAAGAGTATCGTCCTTGAGTCAGCGCTCTTTGAACGCATCAGCGTTCGCCGCACTTCGCGCTCTCTCGGGCTACTGACCGCTGCATCTACTCGCTTTGACAAGGGCGTTGACCCACAGGGGATGTGGCTAGCCCTGTCGCGCGCCGCGTACCTGGTTGAGAAGCTTGGCTTTGGTGTAGTTACTGGCGCGCCTATAGGTTGTCTGCCACCTGAGGCTCCCGAGCGTCGTGTGACTCTGCGGGTCGCTAGGGCCAACAGTCTATTGGCCACCGACCTAACAGCTGTGGAAATGGCAGGCATGTTAACGCGTCTCGGCTTTGGAGTGACGATACATGGCGACTCCTTACAGGTAGTAGTGCCTTCACGCCGGCGTGACGTAGTCGAGGAGATAGACTTGGTTGAGGAGATAGGTCGCTTGTATGGGTTTGGGCATGTGCCTGCGCTACCCTTGGCGGGCACGATTACGCAAGGACAGCGTACCATGAGCGACCAACTTAATGACCTCCTCCGCAGCAAACTAAGCTGCCTGGGGGTGGACGAGATCATCACCCTCAGCTTCGCTGACCCCGCTTTTGCGGAGCGCATGGGCTTGGACCATGGACATCCCTTTAGTCGCACCGTGCCCATTCAGAACCCTCTCAGCCGTGAGCGCAGTGTCCTGCGGCGCACACTTATTTCAGGTATACTAGAAGTGATGGAGTATAATCAAGCCAGACAAAGTCCTGGCATGTCGATCTATGAAATTGGGCGCGTCTTTCTGCCGCGCGAGGGGGAGCAAAGCGAACCACGATGGGAGCCCCAGAGGATGTGTCTTGGTGCCTTCGGCGAACGTAGAGGCCACTGGCTGACTCCCCCCGTACAACTTGATTACTATTTTCTTAAGGGAGTCGTGGACAATCTCTTGCCGCAAGCCATGTTTGTCGTCAGCCAACACAGCTTCTTACACCCAGGGCGGCAAGCCAATATCGTGTTGCAGGGTGAAGTCATCGGATTTATAGGTGAATTACACCCGCGCTTGGCATTGCGTGATCGATTTGTGGTGTGCGAAATAGAGCTTGAGGGGGCCTTTACCCTAAGAAGTTTTGCGCCGCAGTATAAATCCCTAGGGAAATTTTTGCCGCTCGAGAGGGATCTGGCGTTTTTGTTGCCTGCCGCCGTGGAGGCTGCTGATGTATGCCGCGTAGTCAAACTCCATGGGCAAGGGCAAGTAGATAGCGTTACCGTTTTTGACGTCTACAAGGGCGCGGGAATCCCGAAAGGCATGCAAAGCATGGCCTTGCGGGTATTGTTAAACGGGGGCCAGGGTGCTCTTAATGATCAGGAACTTACGCAATTAATGCATGGCATCAAGGATGGGGTGGAAACGGCCTTTGGAGCGACTTTGCGGGGGCTTGTAGGAAGTTAGTCTCAAGTGGAGTATTCTACATGCAAGGAGGGGAGTTTGTGGAGACTAAGAAAAGAGTCAAGCTCACTATTTTTGATCAAGCTATTCATTTGCGCTGCACATCCCCCGATGAGATGCATTCTTTGGCGCGCGAGGTGGAAAGGCGTATGGCTGAATTTGCTACGCAGGATGATTGCATCAGCGTGACTCAATTGGCGATCCTGGCGGCACTTTCATTGGCGAAGGAAACGATGGACACAAGACATGCGCTAGCCAGCCTAGAACACAGACTCACCATGCTGCAGGCTAGGGGCGACGCGCCATCTAATTACTAGGAGGAAGAACAGTGCCCACTCTTAATGGCCTTGACTATGTGCTGTTGCTTGTCGTTGCGTTTTTCACTCTATCGGGCTTACGGCGTGGCTTAGTCAGACAGATCGTCGATCTTGTGGCATGGGCGGGGTCCATCTACTTGGCGTTTACCTTTGGAAATCAGTTGGCAGCCGAGCTTAATCGTCTCTTTGGCCTCGACGTTCATTTGAACCAAGCCCTTGGTCCCCTGTGGGGGAATTTTGCCATCGGTGTTTCGGCAGTAAATGTACTTGGGTTCGTGGCGGTTTTGATCATGACCCGCATAGCGGCAGGAATTGTCGCCAATGCGCTTGATATGGTGGCGAAACTGCCCGTGATTCGCTCTTTCAATGTTCTAGGTGGGGCCGCGTTGGGCTTCGGCAAAGGTGTGCTAATTGTCTTTCTCGTCGCCACGGTTGCGCGCGCCCTGCCCGCGGGGGCATTCTCTCCCCACATTGAAGGGTCACAGGTTGTGGAAGCCGTACTAAGCCTAAGTCCTCATTTTTACGAACAACTCAGGGAGTTTATTTTGCGAGCAAGGCCCTTGGTTTAAGACCGGGCTGTTTTCCATAAGAGGTGAAGGAAATGCATGATCGCACTTGGCGAGTACTAGAATTAGATAAAGTCAGAGACATCCTTGCTACATTCGTGTCATCTGAGCTCGGCGGGGAATTGGTCGCGGGCATGTCGGCCAGCACTGATCGCAGCGAAGTGGAGCGATGGTTAAGAGAGACGGGGGAAGCGAGAGCTATTCTCCGTAACGAAGAATTTCCTTTAAAGGGTCTTGCCGATGTCCGTGCGGTGGTGAAGCGCTGCCATCTGGGGGCCTCGGTGGCCCCACAGGACCTTTTTGCCCTAGCGCAAGTCCTCATAACAGCGCGGCGTACACAGAAGTTCTTCTTAGATCGGGAAGCTGCCTATCCCTTGTTGGCAGCGCATGCCGCCGGCTTAGTAAATCATAAGGTGGTCGAAGAAGAAATACTCTACTGCATTGGCGAAGGCGGCGAAGTCTTAGATAAGGCCAGTGACAAGTTGCGCGAGCTACGCAGCAGTATTCGGGCTGCTCAGAGTGAAATTCGCGCCAAGCTTGAAGGAATGTTACGTTCGGCGGCCATTCAGAAATACTTGCAGGAGCAGCTCGTCACCATGCGCGGCGACAGGTATGTCTTGCCTGTTAAAACAGAATACAAAGGACAAATTCCGGGCATCGTCCATGACCAGTCTGCGAGCGGTGCGACGGTTTTTATTGAGCCTATGGCGGTTGTCGTCATCAATAATCGGTTACGCCAGTATGAGGCCTTAGAGGAGCATGAGATAGATCGGATTCTGCGAGAACTGTCTGCAGGTGTAGGCGAGCACGCCACTAGCATGCTTAACAACATGAAGATTCTCGCTAAATTAGATTTCTCTCTGGCCAAAGGCCGCCTCAGTCTAGAATGGCAGTGCACCGAACCAGAACTTTCCGCAGACCAAGAGCTCAGCTTCAAGGGGGCTCGGCACCCTCTTATTCCTAGGCATGAAGTTCGACCCATAGATGTACGGCTGGGGCAGGCGTTCAGTGTGTTGCTGATAACTGGCCCCAACACGGGTGGCAAGACCGTAACGCTTAAGACAGTGGGGCTCTTGACACTCATGGTGCAATGCGGGCTGCACATTCCTGTGGCCTCCGCTAGTCGTGCCGCGATTTTCGACACTGTCTTTGCCGACATTGGTGACGAGCAGAGCATTGAGCAGAGTCTAAGCACTTTCTCTTCGCACATGACTAATATTCGACATATTGTGGATGTGGCTGATTATAAGTCCTTAGTCCTGCTCGATGAGCTTGGCGCAGGAACTGACCCCACAGAAGGCGCCGCTTTAGCCATGGCTATCGTAGATACGCTACTTGAGCGCGGAACCCGCATCGTGGCCACCACACATTACAGTGAGTTAAAGGCCTATGCCCACACCAAGGGTGGGGTGCAAAATGCCAGCATGGAGTTTGACGTTGACTCACTCAGGCCGACTTTCAAACTGACCATAGGTCTGCCTGGAAAGAGCAATGCCTTTGAGATTTCTGAGCGACTGGGGCTAGACAAAAGTGTCATCGGGCGTGCCAAGGGTTACTTGAGCGGCGAGGTCTTGCGCGTGGAAGACCTGATCCGCAGCCTAGAAAAAAGCCGCCAAGAGGCTGATGCAGCGCACAGTGATGCCTTAGCGATGCGTTCCCAAGCCCAGACCTTGACCAAGCAAGCAGATGAAAAGGCGAAGCGCTTGCAGGAAAAGGAGAGGGAAGTCTTGCATCGGGCGGCTACTGAGGCTAGGGCGCTTATCTATCGCGCCAAGCATGAAATGGATGCGCTCATTGAAGAACTTCGTCTGGCGCAGGAAGAGAAGTCCGGCCACGAAGTAATGTCCACGGTAGAGAAAGTGCGCCAGCGTTGGCGCGAGATAAGCAAGGAAATCAGCCCAGAAGTAGCAATGCCTAGCGATGACAATGCTGAGGCGTCCATCAGCGAGATAGGTGTTGGTGATGAGGTCTTGGTGACTCATCTCAAACAAAAGGGGAGGGTGCTGGTCGTCTCACCGGCAGGGCAAGTGACGGTACAAATGGGTGCCCTGCGCACTACCACCGAACTTAAACATCTACGCAAAGTAGAGACTAAAATACAGGCCCAAAGCCCCCTGAGGGGAGGTTTTCACATGGTTGACCTTAGCCGTAGCGGCGTACGTATGGAGCTCGATCTGAGAGGGCATTCGGTAGAGGAAGGCATTCTGAAACTAGACAAATACTTAGATGATGCCGTTATGGGCGGACTAAGCCAAGTGCAGATCATTCATGGCAAGGGCACGGGAGTTCTAAGAGAAGGGGTACGAAGCTTTCTGAAAGGGCACTCACAGGTTGAAGGGTTCCGTTATGGCCAAGCAAATGAGGGAGGCTCTGGCGTTACGGTGGTAGTCCTCAGGCGCTAAAACAAAACACCTTAGGGAAGACTCTCCCTGAGGTGTTTTGTGCTGTTAATCTCCCTCACCGTTGCCGCCCGCGCCTGCGGGAGGGGCATGAACTGTGCAGTCACCAAAAGGTACTTGACTGGCCCAATCTCTTGGGTGAATCTGGTTTCCTCTCCGGTCTAGGAGGACAGCATATGGAGCGCGACGCACCCGCAAAGAGTTGATCACGGACGCTGGGGGACATGATGGCGTCGCGAGTTGGCCGCTCACGGCGCATATTCTTACCACCACGTGCATATCGCACGGGTCCTCTGGACGGGGTTCTGTGCCGGCGATAAACCAGTCAAAGCGAATATCTGCTCGCGGGGTGAGGTGGCTCGGATACTTTCCGGAAACAGCGGAAAAACGCTGGCGCACAAGGCCGAGACGACGCGGAGGTCCGAAAACACCATATTCTTCATACCACTCTTCAGCAAACCTAGGTAGCTGTGCGGCCGATGTTCCTGCTGTGAAGATTGACATCATGCGACCAAAGATAGCGGTCGCAAAACCGCTACCCACGGCATTGTTCCCCGTGCTAGGAAAGCCTCCGCGCACAAAAGGGTCAGACCGCAAAATGCGCTGCAGGCGGGCCTCTGGAGTCTCATTAACAGGCGGGGGCGCTAGCGGCGGAGGAGTAGTGGCGCGCCTTTCAGGGGCACCACCTACAATGCGCGGGATTCCAGTTGTCAGGTCATCATGACCTATCCACACGCCGACTGTAAAATCAGGCGTGTAACCAAAGAACAGAGCGTCGGCATTGCCATCTGTGGTGCCGGTCTTGCCAGCCGCTTGCCCAGCGAACCGCCCCATGGTGCCACCCCGCAGGCCACCAAAACCTGTGCCTGTGACGCCGTCGCGACTATCCACCGTACCGCGGAGAATGTCTGTCATGAGCCAGGCGACTTGTTCGGTTGTGACTATCTGTTGTGCAGGGGCTGGAGCGTTGTATATTACACTGCCTCCTCGAGTAGCAATGCTGAGTATTGCACTAGGCTCGACCAATACCCCCCGATTGTTAAAGACATTGTAGGCACGCACTTGCTCGAGCAAGGTCATGCCATTCGTCATGCCACCAAGTGCTGTAGCGAGCCCCATGTCATTGCGCGGTCCACGTTCAACAATTGAGGTGATGCCCAAGCGCTTGGCCCAGTCCACGGCATTGCGCACGCCAAAGGACTGATACAGCTTAACAGCCATGACATTGTAGGAGCGGGCGAGGCCCTCGCGTATAGAGGTGTGACCCCAAAAAGTGTCAAAATCAAAGTTGCGCGGCACAAAAAAGGGTTCTTGTGGGTTTCCGGTGGGAAAAGTAACGGGGGCATCATCAATGGTGCTGGCGGCCGTTATGCGCCCTGCGGCAAGGGCAGGGCCATAAACTATCAGGGGCTTGATAGCCGAACCAGGCTGATTCTGCTCCCTTGCCACGCGGTCGCGGCCAAAACGACCAATCATGTCCCTTCCACCCAACCAGGCACGGATAAACCCCGTGCTCGGTTCGATGACTAGCATCGCCACTTGGGGCTGCAGGCCGTGCGCATTAGCCCAAGTAAAAGCATTAGTTTCGGCTGCGAAGCGACTTATCTCGGGGTTGCGGTCACGGCGGGCCTCGCGCTGAATCCTCTGTAAGATGCCATTTTCTTGCGTAAAAATCTCTAAGGCCGCCCTCTCAGCAGCGCGCTGCAATTCAAGATTCAAGGTCGTCTTAATCGTAAAGCCCTCATTGTGAATGGCAGCCGAGGCTTGTGCCCGGGTGATGCCCCTTTGCTGCATAAGGATATCTTCCACTTGGGTAATGACGTGGTCGACAAAGTACATGGCTAAATCACTGTCGCCCGGTTGATTGCGGGGAGAAACCAAGGTGATGGGCTCGTCTATGGCAGCATCTCTTTCGGCATCAGTGATGCGGCCATGTCTAACCATTTGCTCTAATACGATGGCCTGTCGCCTGCGTGCTGGTGCCATATCGGCCGCGCGCGGCCGCCAAGCGTTAGGCGAGGGCAACATACCCACTAGCATAGCGCTTTCGGCGAGGCTTAGGTCGCTGACATTCTTGCCAAAATACTGCTGGGCCGCAGCCTGAAAACCATGCGCTGATCCCCCAAGGAAAATTTCGTTGAGGTAGGTTTCCAGAATTTCAGTCTTGGAGTATTCACGCTCAATTCGCAGGGCTACGTATATCTCTTGTACTTTGCGCCTAATAGTTACGCGCTGATCGCGCAGAATACGATTTCGCGCCACTTGTTGTGTGATGGTGCTGGCGCCTTGGAAATCTTGCCTAGTTAGAGTGAGGTAGGCGGCGCGCACCAAATCGCGCGGTGAAATGCCGAAGTGGCTGAAAAATCGAATATCCTCCATGACAATTACGCCATCAACCAAGTGCTGGGGCATGTTGGCCAGCGGCACGGTGACGCGGTTTTGCTCCTGATGCAACTGAGCAATCATTGCCCCTGTGGCATCCAAGACGAAGGATGTCTCACTAGGCAATCGTTCGGCCATAGTAAATGAGGGGATATCGTGAACAAAGTAATAGACGAGCCCGAGGCCTGCCACAAAGGCGATAAAGCCCGATACAATAATAAAATAAAACACACTAATCAGGCGGCCAGTATTTTTCCTCTGGCCTTTCTTTGGTGCACTTTTGTTCATAGCCATGGCGACCTCCTTCCTGAGTTCCGTACCCTAATAATTATACCACTCAGTCCTCAACTATCATATGGGTAAAAGTGCCACATAATCTGCGCGGCGAGGGGGAGCAGCATGGCGTGCGAGAAAGCTTTAGTGTCGGTTGTCTCCCAGTGGTACTAGTAAACTAGCACTTCTTTCTGATAGACTATGGCCATGAAATTAGAAGAAATTTTTGCCGCAGGCGGCAGAATTGCTTGCGCTCATCCCACCTTTGAAGCTCGGCGCGGGCAAGTGACTATGGCACGTGCTGTCGATGACGCCTTGCGCAGCAAACACATCTTGGTCGCACAGGCAGGTACAGGCTTAGGCAAGACTTTTGCCTACTTGGTGCCGGCCGTGCTTTTTGCCTTGAGCGAAAACAAGCGGGTGGTTGTTTCGACGCGCACAATTGGTCTGCAGGAGCAAATCTATAAGAAAGACATTCCTTTCCTTAAGGAAGCGCTAGGTCCAGAGTATCCTTTCGTGGCTGTTTTGGCCAAGGGGCGCAACAACTTTCTTTGTCGACGCAAAATGGATAGTCTGCGGAGCTTCGACCGTGGCATCTTAACAGAAAGAAGGCAGATCGACGAGCTGCGAGAAATTCAGCTTGCCGTGTTGGAAAAGAAACTAAAGGTGGGCGATCGCGAAGAATTATCTTTCCAACCCAGCGGTGAGTTGTGGCCACTTGTCTCAGGTGACGGAGATGCTTGTCTCAGGCGCATGTGTCCGTATGTTGACCTCTGTTATTATTATGTCGCGCGTCGCGCTCAAGCCAAGGCAAATATCATAGTCGTGAACCATGCCCTGTTTTTCGCAGACATCGCCATCCGTAAGGACCCGAATTTTTCTGCGGAGCAAGCGGTACTTGAAGATTATGCCGCCGTAGTTTTTGATGAAGCGCATCATTTAGAAGATGTAGCCACGGATTTCTTTAGCGTTAGAGTGAGCTTACCTCGCCTGCGCTTGACGACTAATGCCGTTACATCGAGTCTCAGGCCAGGCGGCATGCTCTTTTCGCCTCAGCTTAGCGCACGCATTTCTGCGCTGGAGAGTGCTGCCCAACGCCTCTTGAGTGATGCGGCACAACTCTTTTCCACCCTAGGAGAGGCAAGGCGGCTGCATGCGCACGATATTATCGATAATACGGCGCAGGGTCCCCTGCAGGATTTTGTGGCAGCGGTTGCTGAGCTTCAGGGGGGCGATAACAGTGAAGAGCAAGACGCCTTCATAGCCCTCTTGATTGATCGCTTGACGCGCATCAATCTGGATCTAGCGTTTGTGCTAGCTAGGCAGGGTGGTGAAGAAAAGTTTGCCTACTGGATTGAGTCGCTTCAGTCCGAGGTAGCATTGGTCGCCGCCCCGGTTTCTTTGCAGGAGGACCTCAGGGAGCATGTGTTTCTGCGTATTGAGTCAGTTATCTTAGCTTCAGCGACACTATCGTCGCGCCTATTGCGGCGCATAGGCGTTGATAAGTGCCATGTGCTTAAAATTGAATCTCCTTTTGATTACACCAACCATGCCTTGCTTTACTTGCCGCGAAACGCCATGGAGCCCTCTGAATCGCCACTCTACGATGAGTATGTGGCAGACAAAGTTAGGGAGATTGTGGCTGTGACCAATGGCCGCGCATTAGTTCTATTTACATCCTATCGTTCCATGAACAATGTCTTTTCTCTGCTCTCTGACCTTAGAGAGCAAGGTTTTACCATGCTAAAGCAAGGCGAAGAGGCGCGCGGAGCAACAATGCACAAATTCAAGACCGGGCACAAGACATTGCTACTGGCGGTGTCCAGTTACTGGGAAGGAATAGATGTGCCGGGAGAGGCGCTATCCTGCGTCATACTTGTGAAGTTGCCCTTTGGTGTGCCGACCGAGCCCATAGTACAAGCTCGCTGTGAAGCTTTAGAGCGCCAAGGGGAGAGTCCGTTTTATGCCTATACCTTGCCGCAAGCGGTTTTGCGACTAAAGCAGGGTTTTGGGCGGCTTATCAGAACCGCCGCCGACAAAGGTGTAGTGGCCGTTCTCGATGAACGACTGCAAACAAAAGCCTATGGCAAAGCCTTCTTAAAGGAGCTGCCCCCAGCGAGACTGACAAACAGCCTTGAAGACATACGTCGATTGTTGTCATGATTTATGCTTGGCGAAAGGAATTAAAGTTGCGCATAGCGAAGTAATTAAGTCGAAAGAAGATGAAGTTTCACACTCAATTTTTTCAAGGAGGGCATCAGAGAATGGCAAAAAAAGTAATTGCAGCCTTGGTGTTGACGTTTGTGACTTTTGGAAGCTTCCTGTCGGTACGGGCATTCTCTCCCCAGCCCGGCACCGCCGACGATCCGCTTATTTCTGTCAGCTTTTTCACGCAGGGCATTCTTCCGCTTGTGAATCGGTTAAATGCTCTCGAAACAAACGCGGCGACTGTGGCAACGCTTACTTCCACTATCGGGCAACTAGAAACGCGTATCGCAGCTCTCGAAGGAAAGGTAGCGGAACTACAGCGGCAGTCAAATGCACCGCCAGCTGTGACGCCGCCGCCGGTTACGCAGCCTCCAGCTCCCGTTGACGTACATGGTTTCGTTGCTGGCGCGAATGTAGTCAACGTTCGGCAGGGGGCAGGCACGAACTTTGCTGTGATAACAACCTTGACATTAAATACACGAGTGGTAGTTCTTGAGCGCGGTCGCGATTGGCATCGCATCAGGCTCGCGGATGGACGAACAGGATTTATCCATGCCACTTTGCTCCGCATCCCCTAATATTTTACGTAGCATGATTGAGGTGTTCGCGTGTCCTTCCTGCGTAGATTGTTCCACGAAGCGCGACCGCACTATAAGTATCTCTTGATCACTGGTGTAGCTATTTTGGGCCTGACCGGACTAGACTTGACGGCGCCGCAGCTTATACGGCGCCTGCTATTCTATGTCGAATCTGGCGACGAATTGAGCATGGAAGTGATCGCGCCCATTGCCTTGGGTCTCTTAGGTCTTTATGCCGGCAAAATTCTCTTTCGCTTCTTGGCGAGCTATATGTCCCACGTGGGCTCATGGCAGCTAGTGGCTGATATGCGTACGCGTGTCTATGATCATCTGCAAAAGCTCTCCATGGGTTTTTTTCAAGACAAGCAAACAGGGCAGTTAATGTCCATCACTGTCAATGACGTGGCTACTTTTGAATCGCTAATCGCCCATGCCATTCCTGAGCTTGGCGCAAATATACTGGTGCTCGGCGGGGTATCCTTCATCTTGTTTAGCATGAACCCCACCTTGGCCGCCCTCACCTTGTTGCCAGTTCCTTTCTTAATAGTGGCCACCCGATTGTACGCCATAAAAGTGCGGCCGATCTTTTCTGTCGCGCAAAAGAAAATAGCTGATCTCAATGCCGTTTTGCAGGACAATCTTTCCGGCTTGAAGGAGATTCAGGTGTTTAACAAGCAAGCCTGGGAGAGGCAGCAGGTTGATTATCATTCGCAATCTCATGTCAGGGCCATTTTGCTCGCGCTACGCTACGGGGCCATTTTTCAGCCCACCATTGAGTTCCTTACCTCTCTAGGTACCGTTATCGTAATCTTTTTTGGCGGACTGCTTGCTATGCGCGGGCAAATGCGGGGCAGTGATATCGTCGCTTTTATGCTGTACCTGAACTTGTTCTACCAGCCCATAACAGCCATGAGCCGCCTGATGGAGGACATTCAGCGTGCTATGGCCGGGGGAGAAAGAGTGTTTAAAGTGTTAGACACCGTGCCCGACATAAAGGATGGAGATGATGCCATTTCCATGCCTCGTGGTAAGGGGCGCATCTCATTTGAGAACGTCTCCTTTGGCTACAACAGTGAGCAGAGGGTAGTAGAAGATATCTCATTTAGCGTCGAGCCCGGCAAAATGGTAGCTCTAGTCGGACCAACCGGAGTAGGCAAGACGTCCATTATCAGTTTGCTGGCACGTTTCTATGATCCCCGTCAGGGGCGTATTTTGCTCGACGGCTATGATTTGCGCCAGATAACACTGAAGTCATTGCGCGAACAAATTTCCATTGTTTTGCAAGACGTCTTTTTGTTCAATGGCACTATCGCCGATAATATCTCCTACGGTACTGAGGGAGCTACGCGCGAAGAGATTATCGCTGCGGCTAAGACTGCCTGTGCCCATGAGTTTATTGTTAATACGCCTAATGCCTACGATACCGCTATAGGCGAGCGTGGTATGCGCTTGTCAGGTGGGCAAAAACAACGATTAGCCATTGCTCGGGCAGTGCTACGCAACGCACCAATTCTCGTTTTAGACGAAGCGACTGCGTCAGTAGATGTCGAAACTGAAGCACAAATTCAGGCTGCGATCAATGGCCTAGCCGGCAGCCGTACGGTTGTAGTCATTGCGCATCGACTGTCAACAGTGAAGCGCGCAGACAATATTCTCGTTTTTGAGGAGGGTCGTATTGTTGAGCAAGGCACGCACCAAGTCCTTATTCAGCGAGGTGGTCTGTATAGCCGTCTTTGCCGGATGCAGCTTGAGTCGAGTCTGTAAGGTTTTTTATCTCCTTTCTGTTGACACATCAAATCGGTATGTGCTAATATGAAAAACGTCGCCACGAAAAGCCGCGAAAAAAGCGGAAAAGGCGCATAGTACCAAAAAATAAGGGTTGCAGTTCACGGGCCTTCGTGGTACAATGAGATTCCAAAAGACTTGAACCTTGAAAACTGAACAATGCAGACGAGCAGTTAGTTGAAGCGGAGCGTAAGCTTAGTGGAGATTAGTTGCGAGATGAAAAAATAGTAAACTACTCGTAAGAGTAGTTAAATAAGCAAGTGTTTTTCGAAGCGAGCCTATCGCTTTTCGATAAAAACTTTATCGGAGAGTTTGATCCTGGCTCAGGACGAACGCTGGCGGCATGCCTAATACATGCAAGTCGAGCGGTGCAGCAATGCA
>Ga0209104_1000007_pt1 | contig 47072 bp, 40 predicted proteins | sample JTO19cmmetaG_FD_184156 | JGI IMG/M metagenome (GOLD analysis project Ga0209104, IMG submission 184156) | Freshwater bacterial and archeal communities from Indian Creek, Illinois, USA to study Microbial Dark Matter (Phase II) - JTO19cm metaG... | ecosystem: Environmental > Aquatic > Freshwater >... | reverse complement strand
TGGCATGACTTTCAACTGGGTTGGCAAGCCTATTCCGCGACAAGATGCTCTGACTAAAGTCACGGGCGAAGTGAGGTATATGTCCGACTTAACAATGCCTGGTATGTTGTGGGGGCGCATCCTGCGCAGCCCTCATCCCCATGCTCTCATCAGGAGTATCGACATTAGCAAGGCTAAGGCGATGCCTGGCGTCGTTGTGGTGCTCACTCATGCCGACATTGGGGGACTGAATGCCTATGGCATAGTTATTCAGGATCAACCGGTGCTCTGTAGCGATAAAGTGCGTTTTGCGGGCGATTCGGTCGCCGTGTTGGCAGCCGAGACGAAAGAAATAGCGGACACCGCTCTGCAGCTCATCGAAGTTACATACGAACTCTTGCCTGGGGTTTTTGATATGCACCAAGCGCTATTGCCGGAATCGCCTCTCGTCCATGAAAAAGGAAATATACTGCGGCATACGGCAGTTACGCATGGCGATATATCAGCCGGATTTGCCGCGGCCGATGTTATTGTGGAACGCGACTATCTTACCTCGCGCCCAATGTCGGCCTACCTAGAAACTGAAGGCGGTGTGGCGGTCGTTGATGAGAGGGGGCTTTTAACCGTCTACTGCGGCTCACAATACCCCGACCGCGACGCCACACAGATCGCGCGTGCCATAGGAATGCCTAAAGAGAAAATACGCGTGGTAGGTAATCCGGTGGGGGGCGCCTTTGGCGGCAAAGACGAAATTACGATCCAAATACACTTAGCTCTCTTGGCACTTGCGAGTGGTCGTCCCGTCAAATTAGTTCTCTCGCGCGAAGAATCCGTCCTGACCTGCTGGAAAAAGCACCCGATGCATATTCGCATGAAGACAGGCGCTAGCCGAGAAGGCGATTTGACCGCCCATGAAGTCTCTATCTGGGCAGATACAGGTGCTTATGCCTCGCTCGGCGGCACAATATTGCACAGCGCCATCGAGCATTGCAGTGGACCTTACCGCGTGCCGCACACCAAGATTGAGGGCTGGAGCATCTATACCAACAACTCCATCAGTGGTGCCATGCGTGGTTTCGGTGCCAACCAAGTAACCTTTGCTATGGAAACGCAAATGGAAATTCTGGCCGAAAGTCTAGGTCTCGACCGGCTCTCATTTAGGGTGCAGAACGGGCTAAAAGACCACGATCTCGGTCCTCTCGGCAATGAACTCGTCACGGCCATGGGCCCGGTGCAGACTTTACAAGCTGCAGGCGCCACAGAGCTTTGGCAGCACCGCGCCGAGTATAAAGCCCACCCGTCTCGTCCCTGGAAAAAAAGGGGAGTAGGCGTGGCTGCTGCCATTAAGGGTTGCGGCCTTGGCTTTAGAATGCCAGACTTCGGCGCAGCCAGCGTTGAGCTCTTGCCCACTGGTTCTTTCCGCGTGCGTGTCGGGTGCCCTGAGATTGGGCAAGGTAATAGCATCGCCTATGCGCAAATAGCTGCCGAAATTTTGCGCTGCCACGTCGATCAAATTGAAGTCATTACCGGAGACACGGGTGACACTCCCGAATCGGGTACATCTACGGCCTCACGCTCTATCTATGCGGCGGGGAATGCCGTTTTGTCTGCCGCACAAAAAATGCGCTCCTCGCTTGCCGCCGTTTTTGGGAGCCAAGAGGGGGAGGAAGTCGAAGTCGAGATCGAGATCAGGGAAAACCGTGTTGTCGGTAACGGCATAGACTTTTCCTTTGCACAAATTGCTGCGCAGTTAGATTCCTGGGGTGCAGGATGTTTGCAAATTGGCCGTTTCGATGCGCCAAAAGCTGCCGCGGAAATCAAAGGTGCGTACGGGCTCCCGCACCTCGTCTTTGGCACCAATGCGCATGTTGTCTTGGTGGAAGTGGACACTCTCTCGGGGCAGGTCGAAGTTCTGCAGGCAGTTTCGGTTTCGGATGCGGGGCGTGTGATAAATCTGCAAGGGCTAGAGGGCCAGTCGGAAGGTGGCACGGTGATGGGAATGGGCTACGCTTTGCTAGAAGACATCATTATTGAGCAAGGCATAGTGCAGAACGCCAACTTTAACAGCTACATCTTACCTACAGCCGTCGATTGCCCACCTATCGAGACAATCACGGTAGAAGTGCTTGAAGAAACTGGTCCTTTCGGCGCGAAAGGCGTAGGTGAAGTTGTGTGTATCTCGATTACGCCAGCCATCACCAATGCTATTTACGACGCCGTGGGAGTGCGGATTACTGAGATACCGGCCACACTCGAGCGAGTTCTCGCCGGGTTGTCTGGCGCGGCAACATTTTCTGCGCGCTAAAAAACAGCAAAAATCCCGAATGAAGGTGGGCTTGCCATGAGTGGAGTGGGTTTTGTTGCGGCGAACACTATCGGAGAAGCATTGAAACTTTTGGCAGAACTTCAGCCGGCTAGACTTCTGGCAGGCGGTACAGACCTCGTCGTGCAAATGCGCGAAGGGCATATGCAGACTAGGACTTTGGTCGATCTTTCAAGAGTTAGCGCCTTGCGTGGTATTGTGCTGCAAGACGGAGTATTACGTATCGGCAGCATGACTACCTTTGCGCAACTGATGCGGGACCCTTTGGTGGCAGCTCAGGCCACCGCATTGGCCATCGCTTCTGCCCAAGTTGGCTCAGTGCAGATTCGCAATCAAGGCACGCTTGGCGGCAACTTAGCCAATGCCTCACCTGCTGGCGATAGTATGCCCCCCTTGTTTGTCTTGGAAGCTAATGTGAGTATCGCTAGTGTGCGGGGCACAAGACAGATAAAAATTGCTGACCTGGTGCAGGGCGTAGGTAAAAACACTTTGGCTCCTGACGAATTGATAACGGAAGTCAGCTTTCTGCTGCCTAACGCTGGGACGAGAAGTGCGTTTGTCAAACTAGGCAGACGAAAAGCCATGGCGATAGCACGTATCAGCATGGCCGGCTTAGTAAAGATCAACGACGAGGGCCTGATCGAGGAAGCGCGACTAGCGCTAGGCGCAGTAGGCGCAACCGTTTTTCGGGCAACTCAAGCAGAAGAAGTCTTGCGCAACAGGCGGCTAAGTAGCAGGGTTGTAAGTGATTGCTCTAAAGCGCTAACCGAAATCGTCGCACAAAAACTTGGCAGTCGTGCCTCCGCCGTGTACAAGCGTGAAGCCATACGCGGTGTAGCCGCAGAGCTTTTCTTTCAGTTGTATCCACAGATTATGTCCTAGTGACCGGTTAATGGCGCGGGCGAGACACTGAAGGCCATAAAACGGCGTAAAGCCAAAAGGAGGCGGGTATGTCGGTCGATAATCTAGCGCAAGTTGACGGTCAGGTCGCTGCTGTGTGGACCGAAAAAGTATTTAAAAATGTACAACTGATTAACGTCTTCACGGGCGAGATTTTACCTACCGATCTCGCTGTCCATGGCGGTAAGGTCGTCGGCTGGGGAAACTACCAGGGGCGCGAAGAGATAGATTTGGCGGGCAGATATATCTGCCCTGGCTTTATAGATGGGCATGTGCACCTCGAGAGCTCTCTCGTCGTGCCGGCAGAGTTTGCTCGCGCTGTGGTACCACTTGGCACCACTACAGTCATCGCCGATCCGCACGAGATCGCTAATGTTTGTGGCCTCGATGGGATTAGATATTTAATGGAGGCCACGGCATTTCTGCCCTTAGATGTTTTCTTTATGCTGCCATCAGCCGTTCCCTCCACCGCGCTTGAAACAGGAGGGGCTGTACTTACGGCGAGTGATCTCTGTGTCTATCGCTCTCATCCGCGCGTCCTTGGGCTTGGCGAAGTCATGGATTATAACGCGGTGCTGGCAGAGCGACCAGGAATCATGGACAAGCTAAATCTCTTTCGGGGCATGGTCACCGATGGGCACGCCCCTAAGTTAACAGGAACCTCACTGCATCGCTACATCGCCGCTGGTATCGGCTCTGATCACGAATGCACAACAGAAGGCGAAGCGTGGGAAAAGTTGAGCCTAGGTATGCACATCATGTTGCGTGAAAGCTCAGCCTGCCAAAATCTCCTGGCATTGCTGCCGGCAGTAACTCCAATCACTAGCCGCCGCTGCATGTTTGTGACCGACGATCGTCATCCCAGCGATTTGCGAGATGAGGGGCATATAAACTACTTGGTGCGGCGGGCAGTTGCGGCAGGCGTGGAGGCAATTGTGGCGATTCAGATGGCGACTATAAATACGGCGCAATACTTTGGGCTGCACGCCAAAGGCGCATTGGCACCGGGCTATGATGCCGATTTTTTGGTGCTTGAGAATCTCAGCGATTTCCGCCCGCTCTGTGTTTTTCAACGCGGGATAATGGTTGCTACAGGGGGTGAGCTAGTTGCGACGGCCTCGGTATACCGTGAGCCTGCGCTCGAGCAATCTATCAATGCCGCTCCCCTGCGCCCAGAGCAATTGCAGCTTTATGCCGAGGGACCTTTGGCGCGTGTAATCGGCCTTGTGCCTAATCAGATTGCCACACTCAAGCTAGAGTTGGCGGTGCCCATTAGTGACGGTTGTTATGTGGCTGACGTCGCTCGAGATGTACTCAAGCTTGCCGTTGTCGAGCGCCATTTTGCTACTGGGCAAGTGGGTGTGGGCCTTGTGCATGGTTTCGGCTTGAAAAAGGGAGCCATCGCCTCTTCCGTGGCACATGACTCGCACAACCTCGTCGTGATAGGCACTAATGATGCCGACATGGAAACAGCTCTTGCGGCCATCATAAAGCTAGGAGGCGGTATCGCCCTCGTACAGAGTGGCGAAGTCTTAGCCTCACTGGCTCTGCCCGTCGCGGGATTAATGTCTCTAAAAAGTCTTGAAGAGGTGGCAGCCGAGTTGTCTAAGCTTTGCGTCATAGCTTGTGAATTAGGCGTGCGACCGGGCAGCGACCCCTTTATGACACTATCTTTTTTAGCTCTCCCAGTCGTGCCAGAATTAAAATTGACCAGTCGTGGTCTCGTTGACGTGGGCACGGGTCAAATCGTGCCCTGTGCGGTCAATTGCGATGGCGTTGCCGGTAGGGGGGGTAGGAGTGAATAGCAGGGTAGTTGGTAGTTCGCCCGTCAAGGTCGACTCTGTAGAAAAAGTGACCGGACGAGCTAAATTCCCCGGCGACCTCTCTGCCAGAGGCATGCTCTACGGCAAACTCTTGTATAGCCCTATGGCATGCGCGAGGATTATAAGAATTGATGTAGAGATGGCGCTGCGAGTGCCTGGTGTGCGGGCGGTTATTACGGCTCGCGATGTGCCTGGCCACAATGGTCATGGTGTGATATTAGCGCACCAGCCTGTTTTCGCCTCGGAAATGGTGCGTTCAGTCAACGATGTATTGGCCGCGGTCGCCGCCGATACCATTGATGCTGCCGAAGAGGCCATGCGGAGAATTCGCTGCGAGCTGTATGAATTGCCAGCAGTTTTTGACGCCATGGAAGCGATGAAGCCGGGAGCACCTTTAGTGCATCCAGAGGGGAACATACTTTCTCACCATAAAATTCGTCGTGGCAACCTTGCAGAGGGCTTTGCGAGCGCCGCGGTGATCGTGGAAAACACCTACCGTACGCCCATGGTGGACCATGCTTTTTTGCAGCCAGAAGCAGTTCTGGCAGAGATAGACGAGCGGGGGCACCTAGTCGTCAATATCGCCACTCAGTATCCCCATTGGGATAGAAGAGAGCTATCTCATGCCTTGGCCTTACCTGAAAACAAAATTCGGGTCGTGAGCGGAGCCGTGGGAGGCGCTTTTGGCGGGCGCGAGGATATGTCGTTACAGATCCCGGCAGCGATTTTAGCTCTGCGGACGGGGCGACCAGTCAAGATGGTATGTAATCGTGCTGAGTCATTTCATGCCCATAGCAAGCGTCATGCCATGACCATGCATTATCGCACAGGGGCCGATCAACAAGGTCTGCTGACAGCACTCGAAGTCAGCATAATAGGCGATACTGGCGCATATGCTTCTTGGGGTAGCAATGTGCTGCGCAAAGCGGCAGTGCATGCCACCGGCCCATACGTAGTGCCAAACGCTAAAATCGATGCCTATGCCGTATATACCAATAACCCCTTTGCTGGTGCCATGCGCGGATTTGGCGCTGCACAACCTGCAATAGCCTACGAAGCCCAGATGGACGAAGTCGCCCATGCCTTGGGGATCTCTCCTTTTACTGTTCGCTGGCGCAATGCCTTCACTATAGGCGACCAGACGGTTACCGGGCAGTCCCTGGAGAGCAGTGTGGGCCTGCGCCAAACGATGGAGCAAGCTGCCAGAGCAATGGGCTGGGATGTCGCTAAATTGACGAGCACAGAGCACACAGGAGGGGATGAGTTTGGCTAAGAAACGGGGCATTGGTATGGCAACCGTTTTTTACGGCACCGGTTACGGTAATGGATTCCCCGATGTGTCACAGGCCTATGTTGAACTTTCCCCTCGCGGTACGGCGACAGTATGCACAGCAGCCGTAGACTGCGGTCAAGGATCGAGTACAGTCTTTGCCATCATTGCCGCCGAGGTGCTGGGCTTGCAAGTGGCAGACATCATGGTAATGGCCGCGGACACCGACACGACCCCCGACACAGGCACAACGGCAGCAACTCGCCAGACTTACAATACCGGCAATGCAGTGCGCTTAGCATCGCTGGAGGCACTGCGTCCCCTCCTCCATCTGGCGCAGCAAAAATTAGGAGTAAACACTGTAGAGGGATTGACCGCGCGCGATGGGCATATCGAGGTCAAACATTATCCAAGGCAAAGGATTAAACTTTCTGAACTAGTCCTGATGGCGGAGGAGCTCGGTGTCATGAAGAGGGGGGAGGCGACTTTTATCGCCCACACGACTTCTCTTGACCCAGAAACTGGCCAAGGCGCCCCCTACTGGCCTTACGCCTTTGCCACGCATATTGCCGAGGTGGAAGTAAATACAGAGACTGGTAGCGTAGAGGTGTTAAAGATGGTGGCCGCTCATGACGTCGGCAGGGCGATCAACTGCGCGGGTGTAGAAGGGCAGATTGAGGGAGCCCTGGCGCAAGGCCTTGGTTTTGCCCTCATGGAAGAGGTAGTTCTCGTCCAAGGCCAGATGCAGAACGCCTCATTCACCAAGTACCTCATACCCACCGCCATGGACGTCCCCGATGTGCAGGCGATCATTGTCGAAACGCATGAGCCCAGTGGGCCATTCGGCGCGAAAGGCGTTGGAGAACCCGCCCTCATTCCCGTTGCGCCAGCGATTTTGAACGCTATTTACGACGCTGTCGGTGTAAGAATGACGTCACTACCTGTCACAGCGGAGAAACTGCTGTCCGCACTACATAGTGCTGTCCGCACTGCTTAAGTCAGCACAGAGAGGTGATGACTAATGAACGTCCTATTTAAGAACGCTCTCGTTGTGACCATGAACAGCAAGAGAGAAGTTTTTTCCGGCAATGTCTATGTCGAAAAAGATCGCATCGTCGAGGTCAATAGCCATCGTGTTGTGGCCGACTGCGTGATTGATGCTACAGATCAGGCCCTAATTCCTGGTCTCATACAGCCTCATATTCATCTTTGTCAGACAATATTTCGGGGCTGTGCGGACGATATGGAGCTGCTTGACTGGCTGAAGCTGCGTATCTGGCCGCTCGAAGGAGCGCACGATGCGGAATCTATATATTTCTCGGCTCTCCTTGGCTGTGGGGAACTGTTTCAAGGCGGCACTACGTCCATCGTGGATATGGAGACCGTGCATCATGCCGACGCCGCCATTTCGGCTATCGCCGAATGCGGCATGCGCGCTATGACGGGGAAAGTGATGATGGACTGGGGCCAAAGTGTGCCGTCCACCTTGCGCGAAAGTGCGGAGGACTCTCTCGGCGAGAGCGTACGCCTGTTAAAAAAGTGGCATGGTAGCCACGGCGGACGCATTCAATATGCCTTTTCGCCGCGTTTCGTCGTCTCATGTTCGGAGCATCTACTGCGACAGGTAAGCATCTTGGCAAAAGAATATGGCGTGCAAGTACACACGCATGCCTCTGAAAACCGCGGGGAGATGGCCTTGGTGGAGAGAGAACGGGGTATGCGTAACGTCGCTTATCTCGACTACCTTGGTTTGACGGGCCCTAGTTTGCTCTTAGCACACTGTATTCACGTAGATGAAAACGAGATAAATATGTTAGCAGCGAGTGGCACTAAAGTCGCACACTGCCCATCTTCTAATCTTAAACTAGGCTCCGGCATCGCCCCGATCCCTCATCTGCTCGCCCAAGGTATCCCTGTGGGCCTTGCCGCCGATGGTGCACCCTGCAACAACAACCTTGACATGTTTCACGAAATGCGTCTGGCCTCTCTCATTCAAAAGCCTCTCCATGGACCTACCGCCATGCCGGCGAGCAGAGTTTTTGAGATGGCGACTATCGGTGGCGCTCAAGCAATGGGCATGGCAAGCCTGATCGGAAGTATCGAAGTAGGCAAGAAAGCAGATCTCGCGCTGGTATCTTTGACCGGGCTCCATAATTCCCCCCGCGAAAAAAGTAGCATCTATGCCGAGTTGGTCTACCAACTCAAGAGTTCGGACGTGGTCTTGACCATGGTGGACGGGCAGATAGTCTGGCAAAATGGCGCGTTGATGACCATAAACCGAGCCGATGTAGTCAGAGAGAGCCATCGCGCTATCGAGCGATTATATAAGAGAGCAGGAGTTGATGTCTAAAGAAAAACGTTTGCCATATCAGCGCGCTACTTGCCCTGTAGTTAGCTACCTAAACAGGAGATCAGGAATACCAATTTATTAAGAAGGGAGATAGTCTAGCCATGACAACTTTCAAAGGAATGAACACTAGACTTCTGGTCGCGCTGCTAGTAGCCGTAGTTCTCGTGACAGCGTTGTATTTTTGGCCTACAGAAGCACCCGAGGTTGTTGCTCCAGAGCGACCGCTAATTGTAGGCTTTGTTTTTGTCGGGTCCATTGGCGATGCCGGGTGGACTTTTGCTCACAATCAAGCCCGACTGTATATTGAGGAGAATTTGCCCTGGGTCGACACGCTCTTTGTCGAGAGTGTCCCGCCGGGAGCGGATTTTGAGCGGGTAGTGCGCGAAATGATCCAACAGGGCGCGACTGTAATCTTTGGCACGAGCTTTGGCTACATGGACTTCATGGTCAATCTCGCCCAGCAAAATCCTAACGTCAAGTTCATGCACGCCACGGGCTTCAAAACAGCGCCCAATTTGTCGACCTACTTTGGTCGCGTCGAGGACCCGCGCTTCTTGTCAGGCATGGTGGCTGGCCTAATGACGAAAAACAACCGCTTAGGTTATGTCGCGGCACACCCGATTCCTGAAGTAATTCTCGGACTAAACGCCTTCACTCAAGGCGCGCGCTTGGTTAATCCTGCTGCTACCGTGCAAGTGGTGTGGACAAATGTTTGGTTTGACCCAGCCAAAGAAAGGGAAGCAGCAATAAGCTTGCTAGACGCAGGAGTGGATGTGATCGGACAGCATCAAGATTCTCCTGCGGTGCAACAGGCAGCCCAGGAGAGAGGCGCTTTTGGGACGGGGAACAACTCGGACATGAGATTTATGGCTCCCCGAGCAACACTGACTGGTCCCGTATGGAACTGGGCGCCATTCTATGTCGAAGTCCTCGAGTCCGTTCGAGACAACACGTGGACTAGCACACAACACCGTTGGGCCATGCCGGACATTGTTGACTTAGGGCCATTTAATGAAGACCTCGTGCCGCAGGCTGTACGGGACAGAGTAATGGCTAAACGCCAAGAGATCATTGACGACACGTTCTTCATCTTTACCGGACCAATCAGAGATCAGGCAGGGACCATAAGGGTGCCTGCAGGGCAAAGAATGCCATTGACAGAGATGTTGGCCGTAGACTGGTTGATTGAAGGGGTCATTGGGTCGCTACCTGGAAGATAAGCGGCACCTCTGCCGCAGGCTATGAGAGGGAATGTGGGTGCTAGGGGGTGGTGACGCCCCCCAGCAACACATTTAGGAGTAGGGGGGGTTTAGGTGTGGACTGACGCAGCACTGATAATGCGAGGAATCACCAAGAAGTTTCCTGGCGTGGTGGCAAACTCACAGGTAGAGTTTCAGGCCTGGCGAGGCGAGATTCATGCTTTGCTCGGGGAAAACGGCGCGGGCAAGAGCACCCTCATGAATATTCTTACCGGTTTGTATTGGCCAGATGAGGGTGAAATACTTATCGATGGTAAATCTGTCAGCTTGCGCACGCCCCGCGACGCGGTCAGGGCCGGAGTGGGCATGGTGCATCAACATTTCCGTTTAGTTGGGCCTCTCACCGTCATGGCAAATATCACTCTGGGGATGCACAGCGAAGGATTTTGGTGGCGTCCGCACCTGATTCAACAAAAAGTTGTCGACTTGTCGGCCTCATACGGCATGTTAATCGATCCGCATGCTAAAATATGGCAACTGTCGGTGGGAGAGCAACAACGGGTAGAGATTATGAAGATGCTTTATCGTGGTGCCCAAATTCTCATTCTTGATGAGCCGACAGCTGTGCTGACGCCGCAGGAAGTGAAAGAGCTCTTTAGAAATATGCGCCGCTTAGCCGATAGCGGCAAGACTATTATCTTTATCACCCACAAACTGCATGAAGTTATGGCTTATGCCGACCGCATTACCGTGCTGCGAGGGGGACGTTCAGTAGCCATTCGCAACAGAACTGATACGACGGTGCAGGAGCTAGCGGAACTCATGGTAGGCAGAGACTTCATGACGGATATTCCTAAGCCACCGGTGGTGAGCGAGGATATACTTTTGCAGCTGGCAAACGTCTCTGCTCTTAACGACAAAGGTCTACCAGCTCTACGTAATGTCTCATTTTCCATCCATAGAGGTGAAATTCTCGCCTTTGCGGGGGTAGCCGGCAATGGTCAACGTGAGTTGGCCGAAGTCGTAACAGGTCTGCGCCCTGTTACGACTGGCCAAATATGGCTCGACGGGAAAAATGTTACGAGCTGTTCGGTCCGGCAAATCATTGACGCCAAAGTCAGTCATATTCCCGAAGACCGCAAAGGCATGGGTCTAATACCGAATATGTCGGTCATCGAAAACACCATGCTAAAATCTTATCGCGATCCTGCCATCTGCCCGGGTTGGATGTTAGATCACAAAGCCATAAGAGCGAGAGCGCAAAAGCTAGTAGCTGCCTTTGGCGTCAAAACGGCGACTATCGATTGTCCCGTCAGATTGATGTCGGGTGGCAACTTGCAGCGGCTCCTTCTGGCGCGCGAAATATCCGCCTCCCCAGATGTAATCGTGGCCATCTATCCTGTGCGCGGGCTCGACGTTGCCGCCACAGAGTCCATTCATCAGTTGCTGGTCGAACAGCGTAATCAAGGAACGAGCATTCTCTTAGTATCAGAGGATTTGGATGAAATTTTTAAGCTGGCTGATCGCGTGGCCGTCATCTACGAAGGACAGATTGTGGGCGTTTTGCCTGCCACAAGAGATTCACTAGACGACGTGGGCATGATGATGGCCGGGGTTAAACGAAAGGGGTGGCAGCGGTCTGATGTTGCTATCAACTAAGAAGCAAAGCGGCTACGTCATGCGGTGGGAAAAACGACTCGAGCCTTCCGAGCAGATTAACATCGCCATCCCTATTGTATCTATTGTTCTTGCCCTGTTGGTGGGCGGCGTGGTCATCTTGGCACTAGGTTTTAACCCCCTCGCTGTTTATCGCAGTATGCTGGCCCACGCCTTCTTGTCGCGTTCTGGGTTGATGGATACTGCGGTCAAAGCCATCCCCCTGATTTTAGCCGGATTAGGCGTGGCGCTGGCTTTTCGCATGCTGCTCTGGAACATCGGAGCGGAAGGGCAGATCTACGTCGGTGCCTTGGCTGCCAGTGGCGTGGCCTTGAGTCTGCCAGGGGCCCCCGCCTATGTGGTTCTTCCCATCATGATGATCGCTGGCATGCTGGCCGGCGCTGCTTGGGCCCTCCTGGCCGCCATTCCGCGCGCCTATTTGGGAGCAAACGAAACGATCATCACCCTTTTACTCAACTATGTCGCCATCTACTGGGTTGACCATCTCGTCTTTGGGCCATGGCGCGACCCTGGTGCTTTGGGGTTTCCTATCACCAAAGCCTTCAGTAGTGCGGCTCGTCTCCCCATGCTCATCGGTCGCATTCATGTAGGCATCCTCATTGCCTTGGCAGCAGCACTGCTGCTCTATGCGATTCTTTATCATTCCCGTTGGGGTTTTGAAGTGCGCGTTATTGGAGAGAGTGTACGCGCAGCCCGTTATGCCGGGATGAATATAGAGCGCAATATTCTTTTGGTGATGATGATCAGCGGTGGCTTGGCGGGTCTGGCGGGGGTGACAGAGATCTCTGCCATTCACGGTCGCCTGCAGACCGGTTTTTCGCCCGGTTACGGCTATACGGCCATTATCGTCGCTTCTCTCGCCGCCATGCACCCCGGCTGGGTAGTCGTCGCTTCTTTTCTTTTGAGCGGCTTGTTGGTCGGTGGTTTTAGCATGCAGATTGCGGGGCTACCACTAGCAGTAGTGTCTATGTTGCAGGGTGCGATACTCTTCTTTTTGCTCGGCAGTAGTGTCTTTGCGCGCTACCGCCTTACTTTTCGGCGAAAGGAAGGGAGTTAGCGTGGATTACACCTTTTACTTAGCGGTGCTCACTGCGTCTATTACGGCAGGAACGCCACTGCTCTATGCGGCTCTCGGGGAATTATTGGCACAGCGCTCTGGCGTGCTAAATCTCGGGGTTGAGGGCATGATGTTGGTGGGCGCGGTTACTGGCTTTATGACGACTGTCGTCACGGGTAGTCCCTGGCTGGGTGCTGCGGCGGCCATGCTGGCTGGTGGGGCTTTGGCCTTTGTCCACGCCTTCTTGTCGATCACTATGCGCGCTAACCAAGTAGTCACAGGGCTGGCCCTCACGCTTTTCGGCACTGGTTTAAGCTCTCTAATCGGTCGCCCCTTCATCGGCGTGCCCCTGCCGGCAACATTTGCGGACATTTCAGTGCCCCTCTTGTCACAAATACCTTGGCTTGGTCAAGTCTTTTTCATGCATGATCCGCTAGTCTACGTGACATACTTTCTTGTTCCTCTCGTGTGGGTGTTCCTATATTGGACAAGGCCCGGCATGAATGTGCAGGCGGTCGGCGAGGATCCAGCGGCGGCTGATGCTGTGGGGATTAATGTTAATTTAGTGCGATATGTCTGCGTAGTCGTGGGCGGTATGCTGGCCGGCTTGGGAGGGGCCTATTTGACTTTGGCTTTAGCCCCCGTATGGTTGGACGGCATGACGGCTGGGCGTGGTTGGATAGCTATTGCCTTGGTTATTTTCGCAGTGTGGAATCCTCTGCGTGCCATGGCGGGAGCATACTTGTTCGGCGGAGTTGCCGCACTTGGGTTTCGCATTCAGATCATTGGTCTTCCCATATCGGCCTTCGTTTTGCAAATGATGCCCTATATCTTCACCATTATTGTCCTCATTTTCGTTACCTATCAGGGCAGGGTAAAAAGACTAGGAGCGCCTGGTGCACTGGGGCTGCATTTTGACCGGGAAGAACGGTAACGCATCAGACTTGGCCATCGCAGAAATAGACACTCGTTGTAGGGCAAAGGAGCGTGAAAGAAAAGTGCGGCATATCAAGTTCTTAGAATGTATCCACTGTGGCAAGCGGCACGAAGCATTGCCTGCGCAGTGTAAGTGTGCGGATTGCCAGGGCCTGCTCGAGGTGGTGTACGATTACGACTATGTGGCACGGCAGTTTGGCAGGGCGGACTTGGCTTCCTCGCGAGAAAACAACTTGTGGCGATACCTGCCCCTATTGCCGGTCGATCCCACGACGACGCGAACGCCCCTGCGCGTGGGGTGGACCCCCCTCTATCATGCCTCGGCCTTGGCGGCGTCAATTGGCCTGGAAACACTGTACGTGAAGGATGATGGGCAAAATCCCACTGGTTCTCTCAAAGATAGGGCAGCGGCTGTCGGTTTGGCGAAAGCTCTGGAAGCAAAAGCACAGAGCGTGGCCTGTGCTTCGACAGGGAATGCCGCCTCGGCCTTGGCGGGAAACGCCGCCGCGCTGGGCTTGAAGGCTTACATTTTTGTACCTCAGCGGGCACCGCTTGGTAAGCTGGCTCAACTCTTAATTTTCGGTGCCACGGTGGTTAGCGTGCAAGGCAGTTACGAGTCCGCCCTACAACTTTCGGCGCAGGCCATAGATTTATGCGGCTGGTACAACCATAATGCGGCCATCAACCCATACTTGCTCGAAGGCAAGAAAACCGTGGCCCTAGAGATCTGCGAACAGCTGGACTGGAGTGTTCCCGATTGGGTGGTGGTTTCTGTGGGCGACGGCTGTACGATAGGCGGCGCGTGGAAAGGCTTTTGGGACGCCTACCAGGTCGGTCTGATCGACCGCTTGCCCAAAATGTTAGGAGTTCAGGCCGCGGGTTCATGCCCCATAAGCCGGGCTTTCCATAGCAATGAACCTCTTGTCCCCATGCCGGAGGACACTTTGGCAGATAGCATTGCCGTGGGTGCACCCCTTAACCCAGAAAAGGCACTCCGTGCCGTACGCAATTCTGGGGGCACCATGGTCACCGTCACAGATGATGAAATTTTGCAGGCCATGCGGCATTTGGGCCAGATGACTGGTGTTTTTGCCGAGCCGGCAGGAGCCGCAGTCTTGGCAGGACTGCGAAAGCTAATCGAACAAGGCATGGTGGGGCCAAAAGAAAGTGTCGTTCTCTGTGTCACGGGCAATGGCCTCAAGGATGTAAAGAACGGAATTGTGGCCGCAGGCCAACCCCTCTCTGTGCCTCCAGACATTAAGGAATTGCTATCGCTTTTGCCTGGCAGCAAGTAGAAGTTTTGTGCGCCACATTATTTAGTAAAAGTCTTGCGGGGAGGTAGGGGAGTGGGCATGCTCGTGAAGGGCGGGCTCCTGGTCAGTGAAACTGGAGAGCGGAAGGCCGACATCTTGGTGCAAAACGGCAAAATTGTGGGCTTAGGTCCTGACATTGTGTCGACAAAAGACGTAGAAGTAGTCGATGCCGCGGGCATGCTGGTGTTGCCAGGCATTATTGACGTGCACACGCATTTTGGCCTAGTCAATGCCAGAGGGCAGCGGACGGCAGATGATTTCTTGCAGGGCAGTGTCAGCGCAGCTTGTGGTGGGGTTACGACCGTGATTGATTATGCGGAGCCGCTGCCAGGTGAGTCATTGCTAGCGGCAGCAATTAAGCGGCGCCAAGAAGCAGAAGGTAGTATGGCCATCGATTTCGCGTTGCACGTTGTGGTGGCGAGCTTTAGTGCTGACGATGCCCCCCAGCTATCTTCTTTAGTAGACTACGGCATTACAAGCTTGGGTGAAATTTTTACCTCTCACCCCAGCCTAAAAATTGAGAGGGCGGATTTGCGCCGGCTCATGGAATGTGCGCGGGATGTCGGCGTCTTAGTAACCATGCATGCCGAGGATGACGATTTGCTGGCCGAGGCGCAGGGAAGGCTACGCGCCAAGGGTCAGCTTGATAAATCCTACCATGGTCTGAGTCGACCGATAGAGGCCGAAGATCGCGCCATCGAGTGGTTGATTCAGATGGCGAAAGAAGTGCGTTGTCCACTTTACATAGTCCATGTATCGAGCGGAGAGGGTTGCAAGTTAATCGCCGAGGCTCGCCATGCTGGACTAGAGGTAATGGGCGAGACCTGCCCCCACTACCTGCTCTTGACAGAAGACGAGTACCAAGGAGAAAACGCGGGCGCGTTTATTATGAATCCTCCCCTGCGGCGGCAAGTAGATAATGAGCTATTATGGGCGGGTCTTAAAAACGGCGCGCTGCAAGTGGTCACGACAGACCACTGCTCCTACACTCCAGCGCAAAAGAAGTTAGCGCAGTCTTGGTGCGACGTATTCCCCGGAGTGCCGGGTGTCGAAACCCTACTGCCTCTCTTGTACTCCGAGGGTGTAGGCAAAGGTCGACTGCAACTGCGCGACTTGGTGCGCATTCTCGCCACAAATCCCGCTCGTATCTTCGGCTTATACCCGCAAAAAGGTGCCTTAGAGATTGGCAGTGATGCGGACATGGTCATCTTTGATCCTAACCATGAAGTGGCTATCGCGGCAGGCAGTCTGCACTCTGCCGCAAACTACACCCCTTTTGAGGGATGGCGAGTAAGGGGCTACCCGAGAATGACTATAGTGCGGGGGCAGGTGATTTACGACCGCGGGATTTTTTGCGGCACACCCACTCATGGCGCTTTCGTCAAGGCTAAGAAGGGAATTTTCGTTTAATAGGCGAGGGGGGGGATAGTTCAATCAGATTTCTCATAAAGGGATGAGGAGGATGGCCTTGGATAAAGCAGTGATAGAGAAAATAAGATCTAGTGCTCTGGCCTATGAGGAGGACATAGTTAAGTTCCTGCGCGACATAGTAGCTATTCCGAGCGTTAGTTGTCAAGAGCAGGCCGTAGTTTTGAGGATTGCCGAAGAGATGCGGCGACAAGGTTTTGACGAAGTGCGCCTAGACCGTGTTGGTAATGTTATCGGTCGCGTTGGGCAGGGCCCCATAAAAATATTATATGACTCGCATATCGATACTGTGGGCATCGCGGACCCTCTCGCCTGGGAACATGATCCTTACATTGGCAAAGTGGCCGATGGGGTGGTCTATGGGCGTGGCGCTTCAGACAACAAGGCTGCCATGGCGACCTTTGTTTATGCCGCTCGCATCATGCAAGACCTCGGCTTGACGGATTGTTGCACGCTCTACGTGGTGGGGGTAGTAGAAGAGGAATCATGCGATGGGTGGGCGGTCAAAGAGATGATTGAGCATGAGGGCGTCGTTCCCGACTTCGTGGTGCTTGGCGAATGCACGGATTTGGCCATTTATCGCGGCCACCGTGGGCGCATCGAGTTCAAAGTAGTCACGAAAGGGGTCTCTTGCCATGCCTCTGCCCCAGAGCGAGGAGAAAACGCCATTTATAAAATGTTACCCATCATCAAGGGTATTGAGGATTTGCAGGGCAAGCTCGCCAGCCATAGTTTTCTTGGGCAGGGTAGCATTGCCGTCACGATGATGGAATGTAAAACAGGTTCGCTGAATACCGTGCCCGATGAATGTACCATCTACATTGATCGCCGTACCACCGTAGGCGAAACTAGAGAAACGTGTTTTGCGGAAATACGCTCTCTGCCAGGAGGGGACGAAGCGCACATCGAAATGTTGTACTACGATGACCCAAGTTGGACCGGGTACCAGAAACGAGTAGATAAGTATTTCCCGACCTGGATGCTTGAGGAAGATCATGTGCTCGTGACAAGTGGCGCTAAGGCCGCAGAATTAATTACTGGGGACAAGCCTCGCGTCGACAAGTGGACTTTTGGTACTGATGGCAGTTCGCTCATGGGCAAGCTGGGCATTCCTACCATCGGTTTTGGGCCCAGTGAAGAGAAATGGGCGCATACCGTGGATGACCAAGTGAAGATAGAGCATCTGCTTCAAGCCACCATGTTCTATGCCCTCTTCCCGAGCGTATTGGCAAAACAATTATCAGCCTCAATTTAGTATAATAGAAAGGGTGAATGTACAATGCACAGTATGTTAAGAGGTAAAGACTTCATCACTACCCAGGAGTGGACTATCGAGGAACTAAATTTTCTCTTTGACGTGGCTACAGACCTCAAAAAAGACTTTGCCCTCGGTATCCCCCATCGGCTACTGGCCGATAAAACACTTTTTATGATCTTCTTTGATAATTCTACGCGCACGCGCAATTCATTTGAAGCCGGCATGACCCAGCTAGGTGGACATGCGCATGACTTGACGCCAGATAAGCTGCAGATATCGCATGGAGAAAACGCCAAAGACACAGCCAATGTCCTAAGCCGCTTTGGACATGCTATTGCTGTACGCCACTGTGCCTATGGCGAGGGTAGCAAGTATATCCGTGACATCGCCCACCACGCCAAAGTGCCAGTCATCAATATGCAGTGTGACATCTACCACCCCTGCCAGATCATCGCCGATCTTATGACCATACGCGAACGCTTTGGCAAGAATACGCGCGGGCTAAAACTTGGTGTTTCTTGGACTTCGGCACCCAACTATGTTCGCCCCTTGTCGGTCCCACAGAGTTTAATCCTCATGATGCCGCGCTTTGGCATTGATGTTACCTTGGCCTATCCGCCAGAGTTCAAGCTGATGCCAGAAATCGAGGCACAGGCCAAGGCCAATGCTGCTGCCGCCGGAGCCAAGTTTGAAATCGTGCATGACATGGAAAGTGCCTTTGTCGACGCTGACGTAGTCATTCCTAAGAGTTGGGGTCCGTTGCTACATACCCAAAATAAACAAGAAGGCCTAGACCTGATTGCCAAGTACCCGAGCTGGTGTTGTGATAGCAAAATGATGTCCTTGACGAAGCCACATGGCATCTACATGCATCCCCTGCCGGCGGATCGCGGCCGCGAAGTCACAGACGAGGTGATTGATGGCCCACAATCGGTGGTATACGACGAAGCCGAGAATCGTCTCCATGTGCAAAAAGCCCTGATGGCCCTCATCATGGGAGGCCGCCCGTAGTATTTTTGTTGCTACCCATCCGCGTAGCTCGAGGCTTAAATTTTCCATGAAAGAGGGGTGTGGATTTTTTGGTGCTATACCCCACAGGCCAGAGGAAAATCGAAAGGGAGTGTGCAAATGACGATCCAAGATCTATTCGCTGCCATAGCGGTAGTGTTCAACGGCATCCCCATGATGATCTTTGCCATGAGCTACGGCTTTTTGGCGGCCCCCACCGCCTTTGGCTTCATGGTAGGTGCGGGCGGCATGCTTCTGTTTTCGTCCATCCTGCCCATCTCTATACAGGCGGGTACCATTGCCCTAATCGGTCAAATGGGCTCAAACCTAAAAGAGCGGTTGAGCATCGCCTTGTTCTCCGGCATTGTCATGGCGATCCTAGGCGCCTTTGGGGTACTCCACGACGTCATGGACTTCGCGGGCGTTACCATCATCCGGGCTATGATGGCCGGGGTAGGCATTATCTTAGCCCGCGTGGGCATCAACATGCTCAAGTCCAATGTATTCACGGGTGGCGTGTCATTAGTCGTGGCCCTGGCCGTCTGGGCCGGCACGCGGAACTTGGTCTATGTCATCGGGTACAGTGTAGTCATCTCCGCGGCTGCGCATTACCTAAAATACCGAAAACCCATCGAGGTCGAATCCCAGAAGTTCCAAATCTCTCTGCATAAGCCTATGATTAACGTTGCAGTCATCCGCGGCACGCTCGCCCTCGCCTGCTTGACCATTGGCTCTAACATTGCCTTTGGCAACATCACGGCCGGCATGGCCCGCGTGACGCCAAATATCGACCACCTGACCGTCTACTCCGGCATCGCAAACGTGGCGGCTGCCCTCTTCGGCGGCGCGCCTGCCGAGGCTATCATCTCGGCCACGGGCGCTGCCCCTAACCCGATGGCGGCCGGTATTTTGCTCATGGTGTTCATGACTATCGTCTTGCTCTCCGGTCTGTTGCCGAAAATAGCTCGCTATGTACCCATGCAGTCAATTGCGGGCTTCCTCTTTGTCATCGGTGCCATCGTCACCGTCCCCTCTAACGCTGCCCTGGCCTTTGGTGCAGCTACCGGCTCTGAGGTTTTAGTCAGCGGCATAACCTTGACGGTGACAGCACTCACCGACCCCTTCCTCGGGCTAGTAGCGGGACTTCTCATGCGGGGCGCCGCGGCCCTCTTCGGATTTTAGTTGATTGTTAAGCAACAGCAGAGCCCTCAGTTTGTTGAGGCGGCTCTGCTGTTTTATCCTTATGGGTGTAGTGCAGGATTTGGCCGGCACTTGACGAAGACTGTAGAGGCAAGAAGCGTCATGGGGGGATTTTATTGAGTCGTGTCAGCGTGTCTCTAGCCCAAGCCAAGCGTTTTCTCATTCGAAAACAAATGTTTTCTGCCTACACCATAGCTTTCGCCGGCCATGCGGGGGTGAGGGAAGCCGTTTCGGAACTCGGAGCGGTGCAAATCGACCCCATTAACCCTTTCTCGCGCAATCATGATCATGTGCTTTATTCGCGTGTTGCGGGGTACAGCCCGGCGATGCTAGATCGCCTGCTGTACGAAGAGCGAGTTTGCTTTGAGTATTATTGCAATGCCCTATGCGTCTTGCCCATGGCAGAATATCCGTACTTTGCCTACCGCATGCACATTGAACAGGCTAATTGCCAGTGGTCACCTGAGTTAGCCGCAGTAAGCATGTCTGTCCTAGATAAAATAAAGGCCGACGGCTCGTATTTATCGCGCGAAATGCGTTCTAGTCACCGCACGGCGGGCTGGTGGGATGGTGGTGAAGCTAGCAGCAAGGCCGAAAAAGTGGCCTTAGATACTTTGCATTACACCGGACAGGTGATGATCGCCGCGCGGCAGAATGGTCAAAGGCGCTATGATTTACCCGAACGAATAGTACCGGAGGATTTATTGCAAACGCGCGTCCACGAAAGTGAGTGGCGCGAGTTTATGGTGGAGAAATTCATTCGCTCCTATGGGCTTAGTCAAGTCAACCTCTTTCGTTTCGGCTGGACGACCCCGAAAAGCCAAGCCAAGGCTACATTGAAGGGCCTTATCGCCCGGGGCAATGTGTCTGAAGTTAGTATTGAAGGCGTAAAGAAAATGTATTTTTGTCATCGCGATGATCTTCCCTTGCTAACTGCGCATCTCCCCTTGCCTGCGGCGGAGCAGGCCGTCTTTGTCGCTCCCTTAGATAATTTTTTGTGGGACAGGGATCGACTGGCTGATTTATATGCCTTTCATTATCGTTGGGAAGTTTATACGCCGCCGGCGAAGCGCAGTTATGGGTACTATGTGTTGCCTGTCCTGTATGGCGAGAACTTCGTAGGGCGCATTGAGCTTAAGGCACAGCGTGAAAAAGCACAACTGCAAGTTGTCAATCTGTGGTTAGACGATGCGCGCATCGAAGTTAAGGATGCGGTTCAGCAAACAGCGCAGGGCTTGGCCGCATATCTGAATTTAGATCTTCACGGCCTGTGAGAGGAAGGTGCACAATGATAAATATCTCATTTTTTGGGGCTTGCGATACAGTGACCGGATCTTGTTACTTGTTGGAGACAAAGGATTTTAAGATTCTCGTCGACTGTGGTCTCTTTCAGGGAGGCAAGGAACAAGCAGAACGCAATGAACAGCCCTTTAGCTTCCTGCCACACACGATTGACGCCGTGCTCTTAACACATGCTCATATCGACCACAGTGGTTTGGTGCCCAAATTAGTGCGGGAAGGTTTTACGGGCGATATATTTGCCACCCGTGCGACTGTTAGTCTGTGCAACCTCATGCTCAAGGATTCAGCACATGTGCAGCTGATGGAGGCCGAATGGCAGAATCGTAAGGGCAAGAGGGCAGGGAACGAGGAAGTAGAGCCCCTGTACACCCAGGACGACGTAGAGCGATGCCTAAAGCAGTTTCGCGGTGTGAAATATGGAGAGGACACTGAGATCAAGGAAGGCGTCGTCGTGCGTTTTCACGACGCCGGGCATATTCTTGGTTCAGCGATGATAGAGATTTTTATCAAGCAGGACGATGTAGAGCAAAAGATAGTATTCTCAGGCGATCTCGGTCAAAGGGGTAGGCCTATAGTTTCTGACCCTACTTATATCGCAGAAGCAGATTATGTCGTGGTGGAATCTACTTACGGCAATCGTCGGCATGAGTCGCCGCGCGAGCGACGCGAACAACTCAAAGGCATCATTCTGGAAGCCATCAGGGACAATGAGCAAGTGATTATCCCTGCCTTTGCTGTGGGGCGCACACAAGATGTACTCTATGAAGTAAATGCACTTTACAGAAGCGGCGCTATCCCACTTATACCGGTATACATCGACAGTCCTTTGGCGATATCGGCAACGGAGATTTTTCAGCAGTTTAAGGAGTACTATGACGATGACACCACAGATCTGCTCAAGCGAGAAATGTCTCCTTTTACTTACCCAGGGTTGCGGTTCACGCGCGAAGTTGAGGAGAGCAAGGCGCTTAACAAGGTCTCGCATCCCTGCCTAATCATCTCAGCAAGTGGCATGGCGGATGCAGGGCGCATCAGGCATCACCTCAAGCATCATTTGTGGCGAGAGACCTCGCACATACTATTTGTCGGCTACCAAGCAGGCGGCTCGCTGGGGCGGCGCATAATTGAAGGCGCGTCAACAGTCATGCTCTTCGGCGAGGAGATTGCCGTGCGAGCCAAAATCCATGTCATTGATGGCTTATCTGCCCATGCCGACCAAGAGGGGCTACTGGCATGGATGCGAGCCTTTGGGCAGAGCCCAAAGGCGGTGTACCTCACCCACGGCGAAGAGGCAAGCCGGGTAGCGCTAGCGGAGTTGCTAAAGCATGAGATGGAGGCACAAATCGTCGTGCCTGAGTGCGATGTTATCTACGCTCTAAGCGGCGAACGCCTCGGCATCGTGTCTAAGAAGGGCGCAGCTGCAAAAGCAGCGGCCAACTACGACGAGTTAGATTCGCTGTGGCGGGCCGCACGTAAGACTATACATGTCAAGCTCAGGACTGGTTCGCGGCGCGAGGTCAAGGAGGCGCGTAAATTTGACGAGCGACTGCGCAACTTATTGTATCAAATCACCCGCAAGCTAGAAGATTGACCTAGACCTAGGAGACGCGGCTGCCTGGCTTAATTATAGGTAGGCCCTGCGTGCAGAGCGGGCAGTTGTCAGGGGTATAAGTTGGCACAGTCATAGTCAGCAGTGCTTCTGTCGGGTAGCCTAGCGTGACTTCGCCACCGCTTCTGTCTACGAGCAGGCCCACGCCTACTATGGTGGCTCCACTTTGTTCGACCACACGGAGCACTTCTTGCACGGATCCTCCTGTGGTAACTATGTCTTCGACGACCAGCACACGATCACTTGGCTCGATATGAAAGCCGCGCCGTAGAGTGAGTCTGCCGTCCTCACGTTCGCAAAAAATAGCTCGCACGCCTAGCGCTCGCGCTACTTCATAGGCGATGATGATTCCGCCCATGGCAGGACCAACCACTACAGTGACCCCTTGGCTGTTGAAGCGCGTTGCTATGTCTTGGCAGAGTGCTGATGTGTACTGGGGGCGTTCAAGTAGGCGAAACTTCTCGATATAGAGATTGCTATGCAATCCGGATGTCAAGCGAAAGTGTCCCTCCATAAAGGTTCCGGTAGTCTTAAAGATGTCGATGACTTGTTGTTCGCTAAGCATATAATCCTCCTTCTCTGTTTCATTTATTGTTGGTGCGCTAGTCCACGTAGCTCTGCGATATTTTTCACGCCTTGTTTTTCAACATAAACCTTGAGCCCCTGGTAAATTTCGGGTATGGCCAGGGGGTTGATGAAACTTGCCGTGCCAATAGCTACAGCTGTTGCTCCAGCCAAGATAAATTCCGCAGCATCTTGCCAATTGCTGATGCCGCCCATGCCGACGATGGGGATTTTCACGGTTCTGTACACCTGCCAAACCATGCGCAGGGCCACAGGTTTGACGGCAGGGCCGGAGAGTCCCCCCATGATATTGCCGAGGACGGGGCGCCTACTAGGCACATCTATAGCCATGCCGAGGAGGGTGTTGATGAGGGAGACTGCATCTGCCCCTTCTGCCTCAACCGACTTGGCAATGGAGGCAATGTCAGTGACATTAGGTGAGAGCTTGACTATAAGCGGGAGCTTGCTGTGTGCTCGCACCGCGCGGGTGACGGCCGCCGCAGATTCACAGTTTGCACCGAAGGCCATGCCCCCCTCTTTGACATTAGGGCAGGAGATATTCACTTCGAGCGCGCTCACCCCAACGACTCCGCTCAAGCGCGTGGCTAGAGCGGCGTATTCCTCTAGGGTATTGCCGGAGATATTTACTATCGCCGGTATTTTTTGTTGTCGCAGGAAGGGCATTTCCCGCGAGATAAATTCTTCGACCCCCGGGTTCTCAAGGCCGATAGAGTTGATAAGGCCAGCAGGAGTTTCGACTAGGCGAGTGCCTGGGTTACCTCTCCTAGGGGCAAGGGTGATACCTTTGACGACGATGGCTCCTAGGTGGTGGAGGTCAAATAGTCGACTAAATTCCTGGCCGTACCCAGAGGTGCCGGAGGCCGTAAGAAGGGGACTTTGCAGGGAGAGGGAGGCTAGTTTGATCTGCATAATTTCTGACGCGGCCACTATAGACTTACCTCCTCTGCATAAAACACAGGTCCGTCCGTGCAGACATGCCAGTACATATCGCCTTCTCCGCGCGGACAGGTGCAACCTAGGCATACTCCTAGGCCACAGGCCATCATGCTTTCAAGGCTAACTTGTAGGGGCAGGCGTGCCTTGACGCATAAGTCTTTTACAGCTTTCAGCATGGGCTGTGGTCCACAGGCAAAGCCATGCGAAAAATCAGCCTCGCGCAGGGTTTTCGCCAGCAGCCCCGTGACTGTACCATGGTAAGCACCACAACTATCTTCACTGGCCGTAGTTACCTTGACGCCAAGCTCTGCGAGCTCCTCTACTTCAGCGAGGTCGTCCGCGCAGCGCACCCCATACAAGCAAGTAACGCTGCTCCCGGCGGCACATAACTCTTTAGCCAAGGGATACATAGGGGCAATACCCATGCCGCCGGCTACCAGGAGAACTCTCTCCATAGGCTGGGGCAACTTGAAGCCTTGGCCGAGTGGTCCGATTGTATCTACTTGCTCGCCCACTTGGTAGTGGGATAGTAGCTTAGTGCCCCGTCCCACAACTTTGTAGAGAATGCTGATGGTTTGGGCCGCTAAGTCGATGCGGTTTAAGCAAAAAGGTCTACGCAACAGGGGATCATGTCCAGTACTTGGGCGGACATTAACAAATTGTCCTGGCTGTGTAACTACGGCCAATTGCGGTGAGTAGAGAGTCAGGCGCCATACTTCTTTAGCCACCTCGCGGTGCTCTACAGCGGGAGCTTTCACAAGGAGGGGTGTTGTTACCAAGCGCATTTTTGCTCCTCCCTAAGAGCCCTATTGATGCTCTGTTGGGCTTCGAGAGCGGCACTGCGGGCAGCCGTCCGGTAATCCCCGCCGCGCTTGGTAAAGGCAAAAATAATCTCTCGCGCGGAATTGACCACGGCCCCTAAGCCATCCGGATTAAAGCAGGCCACTACGTCCTGCGGTTTCGCGCCCTGTGCCCCAAAGCCGGGCACAAGAAAGTAGGCATGAGGCATAATTCTCCGTAATTTTGCGGCCTCTGCGGGGTAAGTTGCGCCAACTACCGCCCCGACTGCCGCGTACCCATCACAGTCGATGTTGTTCAGCCCCCATTCATGGCATAGTCGGCCCACAACTTCATAAACTTTTTCGCCGCCACAGTCAAGGTTTTGTATTTCTGTCCCCGAGGGATTACTTGTCTTGACTAGGACAAAAATACCCTTCTGATATTGTTGGCAGCGCTCTACCAGGGGGATAATGCCGTCGCTGCCAAGATAGGGGTTGACAGTCAAGCTGTCAGAGGGAAAGGCGCAGTACGATTCTTCCCCAAGTTTTGTCTCCCCAAGGTAGGCGTCGGCATAGCCTGCGACTGATGAGCCAATGTCATTGCGTTTGCCGTCAGTGATAACCAGCAAAGAGTGTTCCTTGGCATAGCTCACAGTAGCCCTATAAGCGGCCAAACCTGGTAGGCCCAAACATTCATAGAAGGCTAGCTGTGGTTTGACGGCCACGACGATGTCATGTAGCGCCTCGATCAGCCCTTTGTTAAAATCGAGCACGGCCTCGGCGGCAGCCTCTAGTGTCAAACCTTTTTCCGCGCGATAGCGGTCAAGCAATGTGGACGGAAGCTCGGCAACTCGCGGGTCTAGGCCCACAACTAGGGCGCTTTTTTTGCTGCGGAGGGCCGACGTTAGGCGGCGCGAAAAGGGCTCACTCATAGACAACACCATCTTTCATCACTATTTTGCCGTTGACCAAGGTCAATACAGGCCAGCCGCACAGTGTGCGTCCGGCAAAAGGGGTATTCTTGCCAAGGGAATAGAAGCGGGCTGGGTTAACATCCTTTATTGTTGTCTCGTCTAGTAGCGTAAAGTCTGCCAGGCCGCCCACGACAAGCTCACCCCGCGGCAATTCGAGAATATTAGCCGGGTTAGTGGACATGAGGAGGACAAGCTCCGGCAAAGTTAGCAGACCAGGAAGAACAAGCTCGCTGATCATTAAGGGCAGTGCAGTCTCTAAGCCCACTATGCCGAAGGGAGCTTCAGTGTAGGGAAGGCCCTTTTCATCGGCGTGATGTGGTGCGTGATCGGTGGCCAGACAATCGATAACCTTGTCTTTAAGGGCGATTCTTAGCGCCGCCCTGTCTTCTGCCGTGCGCAGGGGAGGGTTCATTTTAGTGTTGGTGTTAGAAGTATATACATCGTCATGGGTAAGGAGCAGATGGTGCGGCGTAACCTCGCAGGTAACCTTCACCCCCATGGCCTTGGCCTTGCGGATCAGCTCGATGCTACCCCGCGTGCTGACATGGGCGATGTGCAGCTTGCCAGACGTGCGGGCTGCGAGGGCTAAGTCTCTCTCTACCATCCTTTCCTCAGCGAGGGCAGTAATGCCGGGGAGGGAGAGCAACTGAGAGCGGTAACCATGGTGCATAACACCCCCTGCGGCGAGGCTCTTGTCTTCACAGTGGGAGATTATAGTAATCTTTTGCACACGACTTTGCGCTAGGGCCTCTGCAAACAGAGCCGCATTGCTGACCGGTTCGCCGTCGTCAGAAAAGGCTACAGCACCAGCTGCTTTCAGTGCAGCTATGTCTGTGAGTAACTGCCCGTGTTGGCCAAGGGTCACCGCAGCAATAGGGTAGCAGCGCACCGCTGCTACCCTGGCCTTTGCCAAAAAATAGGTTAAGGCGTCGACACTGTCTTGTACGGGACAGGTATTCGGCATGGCGCAGACGGCAGTGTAGCCCCCCGCCGCAGCCGCGCGGCAGCCAGTAAAAATCGTCTCCTTGTGTTCTCGTCCAGGTTCTCGCAAGTGAACATGGATGTCAATTAGTCCAGGCATCAATACTCGGCCTGAAGCTTCGATGATGTCTACTCCCTCATCGGACAAATTCTCGCCTATGGCGGCGACATACGAACCTTTGACGATGATGTCAGCGATAAAATCCACTTGGTTGGCGGGATCAAGGAGCCTAGCTCCCCTGATGAGTGTTGACATGTCATCACCTCATTGGCCTAATATTCGCAACAAAAAAGCTTTCCTGCCACGCAGGAAAGCTAAGTTAGCCCAAAAAAGTGATCGGGCGCTTCCTTTCCTGCCTCTCGGGCAAAATTAAAGGAGCTATTTCCAAAGCAACATTACCTTATCACTCTGGACTTGTCAACAACAAAAACTTGACCACTTAGCGGCGATTGTGCAAAATTAGACGTAAAGTGTACCAACCAGAGCCATAGATTTTGCCAGTGGGGTCGAAAATGCGGTCTCTGACGATAACTTCGCGCAGCCGGCTTGACGTCCAGTCGACAGTTACCTCGATGGTTCTAAAGGCAAAACGTTCTGCAGAGCTGTTAAAACGCACTAAGTAGCGGCTGGTGTTCGGGCGCGTAGGAGCAAGCGGCTCTAGGCGAGCAATGTCATGGCGGTCTTGTCCAAGAACTGCAAAGTCAGTTAAATTGAATAAGGGGTGTTCCTGAATTTCTGGTGCCAACAGCCTCATGGGAGCGTCAGTGCCTACTGCTGTGTCAAGTTGGCCCGTGGCCCTGTCGCCACGCCAAGAGAAATAGGTGATCCCAGGGGCCTGATGAGGCCAGAACGGGATTTGCCAGGCGTAGTCAAAAGTGAGTCTTTGCCACCAATAGTAGCCTGCCGCCGCTCCCCTAGGCGGAGTGGGGGAGTTTTCAATTTGACCAGTGATGATCAAGGAGTCCTCCCGCTGGGGCATGGCAAGTTCAGCGGTAAAGCCTAGCCTCTTGCTATGTGCGAGATTGTTGAGCATGGTTATGACGGTTTCTAGTTCGCTAGTTAGTACATGGCCAGACTCAATGGTTAGCCCGCGTTCAGGCGACCGTTGTACTTGCCAGCGTAATTCTTGGGTAGTCTGAACAGTTAAAGGCAGGTAGGTCACGCCGCGAAAGATTAGCCAGGGTAGGCCGACTGTCGGGGGCATGATGAGGCGTCCGTTTAGAGTGATGGGTCGCCGCGTGATGGTAGCGCGATACGTGGCTAACAGGTCATTGAAGTAATCATCGGGTGGGTCTAGGGGGGCAAACCGGCCGCTATGCACGATGCTTAGCCCATCCGATTCATTCCACGCTGTCTCAAGACCCATGAAGCGGCTTAAGTTCCACGTGAGAGGGAAGTAGAGGGTGTTGGCGTGCTCAATCAGAGGGTAGCGGTTGTTAATCTGATTTAAGAGAACGCCCTGGAGCCACACTGGGTCGCTAGGCAGCGTTACCGGCACTGTTGTATGTTGTCGAGCTAGGGCAGCGGGGGCATAGAGGGAACTTATCCCAAGGGTTAAAACTAACCACAGAAAAGCGATTCGTCTAAGCTGCTGCCAAGGGGAAAGGCGCGAGTGAGACACAATCTTACCTCCTCTATCTTTGTATTTTGTTGTGAAGACATATTAGTAATTAGACATCCACTATGGAAACTCCTGCTTGAAATCATATCTGCCAAGGTCGATGATATGATAAAATAGGAAAGCTCATATAGTCTAGATAGCGAGGCAAGGCAGTGGAGCATAAGAATTCTGTTTTTAAAGTGACACTCATTCTCAGTGTGGTGTCGATTCTGAGCCGACCCCTTGGATTCATCCGCGAGCAGGTCATTGCTTGGCGGTTTGGGGCCGGAGCAACTGTCGATGCCTATGTGGCAGCCCTATTTATACCCCAATTGTTGGCAGGTGTTATTGGTGGTATATTGCCCACCGCCTTTCTGCCCGTGTACAGTGGGGACCGGGATACGCCGGCAGGCAAGAGTCTCGTAGCTACGACTGCTAGTGCCATAACGGTGCTGGCCATCGCCGGCAGTGTGTTGACTCTAGTTTTCGCAACCCCCTTGGTGAGGATGCTGGTGGGTAGCTTTTCGGCCGAACAACAAGTTTTGACAGTATCCTTGCTACAAATTATGTCTTTTGCTACCTTTCTCTTGAGCCTTTCGGCGTTTTTAACTATAGTGTTTAACAGCCATCAGCAATTTTTCTTGCCGGCGGTAATTCCGATTTTGCAGAATGTCATTATTATCGCAGGCTTATTCCTGCTTGGGGCTTGGGGTATCGATGGTTTAGCCTGGTCCACACTGGTTTCCATGGGAGTAACGGCGGGGCTACTCTTTTTGTTGGCGTTGTATCGCGGGTTTCCTGTTATAGCTACGCCTAAATTTTGGGATCCAAATTTTATCAGGGTGCTCAAGCTTTCCGCTCCTATGTTTGCGAGCAGCTTGTTCGGTCAGGTGTACATGGTCGTAGATCGCCGCCTAGCTTCTGGACTTGATGTGGGCAGCATCGCCGCCCTCAATTTTGCCAATCGCCTCGTGCAACTACCTTTATCCATTTTTGTGGCAACCCTAGCTACTGCAGCCTACCCCACGCTGGCAGCACTGGCGACGAGCGGGGATAAAAAGGGTTTTGCGTCGACAACAATCGGTAGCCTGCGAGGCTTGGTGGTGCTACTCGTGCCGGCAACCATAGGTCTATGGGTGCTAAGGTATCCTATTGTACGTCTCGCGTTTGAAAGAGGCAGCTTTGACGCTGACGCTACAGCTAAGACTGCCTATGCCCTCGGGTTCTACGCCCTAGGACTGCTGGGACTGGCTACGGCACAAGTCCTCAGCCGCGCTTTCTTTTCCCTCCAAGATACCTTTACACCTGTGAAAATCGGCATTGCTACTTCCCTGCTGAATACCGCGCTGGCCCTAGTCTTAGTCGGCCCCTTGGCGCATGGAGGGCTCGCTTTGGCTAACTCCCTCGGAGCATCTGTTAGCGCGCTCTGGCTTTTTTATGCACTGCGCAAGAAACTGGGGCCCGTGCCAATGGGCATGGTGTCCTTGCTAGTAAAAGTCGGATTATCTTCGCTCGTAATGGGCTTGACAAGTATTGCGGTTATGACCCTCGCCGCGGAATGGGGGCAAATCATAGCGCTTGGGGCTGCAGTTGGCATGGGACTCTTGGCTTACGCAATCTGTCTGCTGCTGGCCGGGGTGGACGAGGTAACGCTAATATTGAAAAGGATACAGGGCAAGTTTGGCAAAAAATTACGTTGACACCGAGTAGCGAGAGAGATAGCATTCTGTGTAGTAGCCTTTAATTCCACCGTACGAGTGACGGTCAAGCCCTGTGAGGCTGGGAAGGCAAAAGTGTTCTTGACCTTTTGCCTTCCCGCTGGCGGGAAGGTTTTTTTGGCGCGCCTGTTTTAAACTAGTTCGGAGAAGCTAGAAAAGAGGAGGTAGTTTATGTTAAATTTATGCGGACGACACCTAGTTAGTCCTAGTGACCTAGCGCTATCGGAGATAGACTCCATCATCGCCCTAGCCCAAGACATGCAGCGGCAGCGAGGCAACTACAGTGAGCTATGCCGGGGCAAAATACTGGCAACCTTGTTTTACGAACCTAGCACACGCACTAAACTGAGTTTTGAGTCGGCCATGTTGCGCATGGGGGGGAGCATTCTCGGTTTTAGCGATGCTAACGCCTCGGCTGTAGCCAAGGGAGAGTCTCTAGCCGATACAATTCGTGTCATGGACGCTTATGCGGACATCATAGTCCTTAGGCATCCTAAAGAAGGCGCACCGAAACTTGCTTCCGCGTATTCGCGCGTGCCTATAGTCAATGGAGGAGATGGCGGGCATCAGCACCCCACACAGACCCTCACCGACCTCTTGACTATTCACGCCTTCAAGGGAAGAGTTTCAGATTTAAGCGTGGCCTTTTGTGGCGATCTTAAGTACGGACGCACCGTTCATTCACTCATTGAAACGCTGGTGCGCTATCCAGGCGGCAAGTTTTACCTTATTAGCCCTGAGGAGTTAGTGCTTCCGCCGCGTCTGCGAGAGTACCTTCAGCGAACTTCGTCTTGCCAGTTGATTGAGTGTCGCAGTATGGAGGAGGCTCTGCCACACATAGACATTCTCTACATGACGCGTATACAGAAAGAGCGTTTCTTTAATGAGGCTGACTACTTAAGGCTGAAAAACAGCTATATTCTTGATGCTGCAAAGCTTCTCCTGGCGAAACAAGATCTCGTCGTCATGCATCCTCTACCACGCGTCAACGAGATAGCCTACGAAGTAGATGCGGATCCGCGCGCGGCTTACTTTGCGCAAGCGGAATGTGGCGTCTATGTCCGTATGTCGTTAATGGCACACTTACTGGGGGTGACGAGCTAATGATAAAAGTTGCGGGAATCAAGCGAGGCACAGTGATTGACCACGTAACGGCTGGGAAAGGCTTGTGGATTTTTAACAAGCTAAACTTGGCGAGCCTAGGGCACCCGGTCGTACTCCTCATGAATGTGCAGAGCAGCCGGCTTGGCAGAAAAGATATAATCAAGATTGAGGACTACACGGCTGTTGACACAGCCATGTTAGGGCTCATTGACGCTGGCATTACAGTCAACATTATCGAAAACGAGCAAGTGGTGACCAAGACGCAAGTGTCGTTGCCTCAGGTGGTGAGTGGGCTCTTTGTTTGCGGCAATCCACGCTGTGTATCTAATTCTGACCATTATGTGACGCCGATTTTTGCTCTGTACGAGGCACATTCACGTGCTTATCTCTGTGAGTATTGTGAAGAGGTCACCAAAGTGGCGTGGAAATAAACGCCCTCTCGCTCCGCACAGCGATCTCATGGTAAACTCTTGGTAGAAAGTTTTCGCTTATACCGAGAAAGTGGGGGGTTGTTGTGTCAACTGATCGCGATAGTCTAGTTGCGGCCATTGCGAACCGCAAATCTGTGCGCCGCTACCAAGATATAGCCATAGGGGAGGTTGCGCGCGAAGCGCTACTCTCGCTGCAGAGCCTGCGAAAACTAGACAGGGTGCCGTGCCGCGTGGAGTTTGTCGAGGGGGACCTACCCTTGGATGACCTTTTCACCGGCATTATTGGCAGCTATGGCAAAATTATGGGAGCACGGGCCTTGCTGTGCTTAGTAGTTCCTGCTTCTGACATCGAGGCAGGCAAGATGGAAGCAGGTTACTTGGGCCAGCAATATGTGCTGCGCGCCACCGCCTTAGGGCTTGGGTCTTGCTGGGTTGGGGGAACATTTAACTACAAGAGGCTCATGGCGCATCTTTCTCTCGGGCCAGAAGAAGCGGTGGTGGCAGTGATTTCTTTAGGGTGGCCGCAGGATGGGCATGATGCCGTCGGTAAAGTGCTCCATTCCCTAGTGCGCCGCAAGGAGCTCGGCGGGATAGCCAGCAAGGCACTGCTTGCGGGTCCTTTATGGCTGAAAGAGGCGCTTCAGGCGGTGCGAGTTGCTCCATCTGCCATCAATTTGCAGCCATGGCATTTTACAGGCTCAACCACGGCCGTTGAACTTAGGTCTAGCCGCAATGGGACATTCACGCCGATGGACCTCGGCATCGCCATGTTGCATTTTGAAATAGCGGCAGAAGCGCAGGGATGTAGCGGTCGGTGGCATGGCGACAAAAATGCACAAATTTTTTTCGTGGGCCAGTAAAATGTGACCCACAGCACATTCTTACGACATTCCGTGGGATATGCTAAGTGCAGCAAACCCAAGGAGGTTATTAAGATGGCACTACGACAAATTATCAAAATCGATGAGGACCTATGCAATGGTTGTGGGCAATGCGTACCAGGTTGTGCCGAAGGCGCCCTGCAGATTGTAGACGGCAAAGCTCGTTTGGTGAAAGAGCAGTACTGTGATGGACTTGGTGCTTGCCTAGGTGAATGTCCCACGGGTGCTCTGACTATTGAAGAGCGTGATTCTGAGGAGTACGATGTTGAAGCTACTAATGCATGGTTGACGAGTATTGGCAGGGACCCAGTACCCCATGTGGCTCCACCAGTTGTGCCGCCCGCCCCACAGAGTGTGCGCTCGCACCAACAAGCCCACAGTCACGGAGGCGGCTGCCCTGGCTCACGCCTAATGAGCTTCAGTCAAACAGAGGACAATCTCGCGACCCATGCTCCACTTGGTGCCGCCAAGTCTGAACTTAGGCAGTGGCCTGTGCAGCTGATGCTCGTGCCACCGACCGCACCATTTCTCAGAGAGGCCGACCTGCTCATTGCAGCTGATTGTGTGCCATTTGCCTATCCTGATTTTCACCGTAAAATGCTTAAAAATAGAGCGGTACTGATTGCCTGCCCTAAGCTTGATGATGCGGCACATTATATCGAAAAACTTGCGCAGATGATCCGGATAAATGAGTTCCGCAGCATTACCATTGCCCATATGGAAGTGCCATGTTGTTTTGGCCTTGGTAAAATTGTCAGTGCGGCTATAGAGCGCGCCGGTATCAAAGTGCCCGTGATTAGTATTAATGTCGGACTGCAGGGAGAATTAAAATAGAGGATTACTCTTGGCAGGAATGTGAACACAGATGACGAATAGAGAGAGAGGAAGATGCATTTAAGCTTGAGGAGGACGTTTTTTGATGAGCAGAGCAGAACGTAGAAGGCGCGAAAGGCATAGCAACAGTGGTTTACCCTGGGATAAAATTATAGTTGCGGCGGTGCTAGTGTTTTTCGCCATCAGTGCCGGTGTCGCATACTTTTTCCCGCTGATTACCGCACGGTCTTATGCCGAAGGCAGTAATCGTATCCGCCGCATTATTATTTCTCGTGCCCTAGACCGGCTTGAGCGCACAGATCCTATCGAGTTCGCCTACTACTTCACCAATGAAGCCGGCTCAACCATGCGTTTTGAGGCCAAAGAGGCTGATCATATTGTTACCTTGACTGACCCGGTAACTAATGTAGCCACAATATATGACCAAGAGCCCCTGCCAGCCGAGTTTCAAAAGTTGTGCGTAACTAAGGACGCACTTGCGGAGGCGCTGAGAAACAGGGATTTTGTTATTAGCTTCAGGGAGAATGAGCAACAGTTCGGTCATAAGATCCTGCAGGTCGCGAAGCGTGATGATGCGGGCAAGTTAGTGGAGGGCTACGAGCTGTATTTTGATGCCAACCATGCGCTCGATGAGATACATATTGTCAGGCGTGTGGGGGACGATTCATTTATACAGCGAGTTTACAGCGGCTTAGTAGCTGGGGGAACTGGTCGATAATTGCGCTTTTTAGGCAGTCTTTGCACTGCCTATTTTTTTTACCTATCCAAGCCATAATTCCTAGTGTATAATGAGTTTTAAGTAGTGGAGAGATAGCAATTCATCGATAGGCGGCGGTGCAAATGGCAGATAATCCTGTTCTAAAGCATCTGGTGGACCTCTTTATGCAAATCGGAGCACGGGCAACCATGGAGACGCTGGTGACAACAGATGACATGTTGACGGCCAGCCAGCTGCTGGCGCTACGCTACATCTGGCTGCACCCCGAATGCTCGCTTTCGAGTTTGGCCGAGGGGCTCGGTATTTCAAACCCGGCTGCCACCAAAGTGATGGATCGATTAGCGCGCAAAGAGCTTGTTGTGCGCCAGCAAGGACAGGACCGGCGTCAGATCATGGCCCTACTGACTCCCAAGGGGCGAGACGCTGTGGAGACTCAGCTGCGTTTGCAGATGATTGCCTACACCAGACTCTTTAATACCATGAGCGATACAGAACTCGCATCACTTCAAGCGGGGCTTGAAGTGATGGTTGACGCCGCAGTGCGATACTGGCCTGATTGGCAACAGCTATGCCTGCGTTGTGGCACTGGCTGTACCAGGACTGACTGCCCTTTGTTTCGCTATACAACTGCCTAGACTATTTTGCTGAAGACAACAGTCTTCTGGGCCGGCCGTACAGAACTTCAGTCAGTCTTGGTGTCGAAGGGCCGGAGGCTGCGTTCAAGAATGCCGTTGTAGTAAGCCAGAAGTACGCCATAATTGATGATAGGAATGCCTAATTCTGCCGCTAGCGCCAGGCGCCCATGCATTTCTTGGCGCGTGATCATGCAAGCACCACAATGGATAATTAACTTGTAGTCTAGCTCCTCAGGGAATGTCTGGCCATTTTGCCAAGTGATACAGAGGTCTCCGCCCACCCGCTCCCTGAGTAGAGCGGGTATTTTTACGCGCCCGATGTCATCTTCTTGGCTGTGATGTGTGCAGGCTTCGGCAATAAGCACTTTATCCTGGGGCTTAAGCTTGGCTAGGGCTTCCGTGGCTCCCGCCAGTTGGGGCAAGTTACCCTTGTGCCGGGCCATGATGATAGAAAAAGAGGTTAGGGGCATATCGGGTGGTAGTGTTTTGGCGACCAAGCCGAAGACTTGTGAGTCGGTCACGACGAGTTGCGGTGGTTCGCTGAGCGAACGGAGGGTTAAGCCGAGCTCTGTTTCTCGGCAGACGATGGCGCGATGTCCTCCATCCAATATATCGCGCAGTACCTGCACTTGCGGTAAGATAAGCCTACCCTTGGGCGCAGCCTTATCTATAGGCACGACTAGCAAGACCACGCCGTCCCCACGCAGTATGTCGTAGAGCAAGGGTGGTTCCATAACTACCTGGCTGAGCTTTTCGGCCAGGGCATCTTTGAGAGCGGGTATTCCTTCGCCAATGAGGGCATTAACTGGTATGGCGCCCGCATGAATTGAGGGTAGAGATTGGTCATGGGTGTTTATGACAACGAGCGATGGTATTTTGCGCAGTGCCAAATCCGCCAGTAACTCTTCTTCAGAAGGTAGAAGTGGAAGCTCGTTAACTACGAGCAAGGCAAGTTCCGCCTTGCGTAGTGCCTGAGCGGTGAGTCTCTGTCTTTCCACACCCAATAAACTTGCATCGTCTTGCCCGGCCGTATCTACCAGTACCACGGGGCCGAAGGGCAATAGTTCCATGCTCTTGTAGACTGGGTCGGTGGTAGTTCCCAAAACAGGCGAAACTAAGGCCACTTCTTGTCCACACAAAGCGTTAATAAGGGTAGATTTGCCGACATTGCATCGGCCCAAAAGTACAATGTGGGGGCGCACGGAGCGTGGGGCTTTATTCATATGCTGCGACTCCTCCTTTGCGCAGAGAACCGCCGTGCCCTCGTCCCACTTGGCGGCCAATGCGGGCAATTCTTCCTCCCAGGCAGACGCGGCAGTGTTTCAAGGTATCGTCGATACAGCGTTTGTTCTGGTACAACTCATACTGCTGGCGATAAGGAGCAGGGGTGGCGTTTGGCATTACTACATTTGCGCCACGCTGCCATCCTTTCTCGCGGCCGTCCTCATCGAGGGTGGCGAGGGCTGTGGTGATGGGAATGTGAATTTTGCGCATCACTAACCGCGCTAAGGCCACCATTTTGTAGACCATTTCAGTGCTGCCTTGGGTACACTTGCCGAGCGGCGTAGCCGGGTGGGGGATAAAGGGGCCTACGCCAAACATATCTAACTCGAGGTCTCTACCGAGTATAATGTCCCCCGCGAGATCGTCCTCCGTCTGTCCGGGCAGACCGACAAGGCAGCCTGATCCAACATCGTAACCTAAGGCCTTGAGGTTCGATAGGGTATCTAGGCGTTTAGCCAGAGTTGAGTCGGGATGAAAACGAGCGTACAGTTCGGGGTTTGAGGTTTCGAAACGCAGCAGGTATCGATCCGCCCCCGCTTGTCGCCAGAGGGCGAGCTCTTGGCGAGTCCGGTCACCTAGACTTAGTGTAACCGCCAAATCATGTTCATTTTTTATGCGCTCGATAAGCCTCGCTACGCGTTCTCCTGTCCACCAGCCGTCCTCTCCTGATTGCAGAACAATGGTGCCAATTTCGGCACGGGCAAGATCTGCTGCGGCAGAGAGAATCTCTTCTTCTGACATCCGGTAGCGCACAATATTGTTATTGCCAGCTCGTATGCCGCAGTAAGCGCATTGGCACTGGCAAAAATTAGAGAACTCAAGCAGGCCACGCAGCCAGATATCGTCTCCCGCCTCGCTTTTGCGCACTCTGTCGGCGGACTGCCATAGTTCTGCGAGATCCTCTGGGTCGCACAAATGGAGGAGCGCTACTATTTCAGCTGAGGTTAGCTGGTCTCCGTTTTTTTCGGCTCGGGCAATCAAGGTCCTAGACATATATATCACGTTCCCCTTTCAATACTTCCCGTAAGTCTTGGCGGGCGCTCTCGCGGAGAGAAGGATCAGGAATTTGTGCGAGCCATGCCGCCCACCTTTCTGGGGAAACAGTAACATTTTCTTTTTCGCCAAAATGAGTGATGAATTCTGCCATCGTTAAAATGGCGTTAACTTGACAATATTTCTTAATGTGCCCTTCTTCGACCATGCTCATAAAGGCCTTGCCCGTTCTCTGATGACGATAGCACCCCGTGCAAAAACTCGGCACATAGTCTTGGCGGACTATGCTGTCGACACATGCGGCGAGAGTGCGATGATCTGCACCGGAAAACTGGCCGGAATCGCTAACCGCCGGACGGCCATAACCGCCTGGTGTGGTGACTGAGGCCGCACTCAGCTGCGAAACCCCTACGTCGAGTAAGAAACTGCGCATAGCAACAGATTCGCGCGTAGAGAGTATGATGCCAGTATAGGGAAGTGCTAAGCGGAGCACAGCGACAACGCGGGCGAAGTCCTCGTCCGACACGAGGTGCTCGGTCGGGAAAAGAGCACCATGTGCTGGGCGCAGGCGGGGCACTGAAATGGTATGTGGGCCAATGCCTTTAGTCTCTTTAAGATGTGCGGCATGGGCGAGAAGGGCGCGCACTTCATAGCGGTAGTCATACAGTCCAAACAGCACGCCGAGTCCATAGTCATCAATGCCTCCGTCTAAGGCCCTCTCCATGGCGCTTAAATGGTAGTCGTAGTCTCCTTTAGGGCCCCTTGGGTGAACTAGGCGGTAAGTTGGCTCGTGATATGTTTCCTGAAACAACTGGTAGGTGCCAATCCCGGCAGCTTTGAGCAGGCGGTAGTCCTCTACGCTCGTGGCCGCGATATTGACATTAATACGGCGTATACTATGTCCGTCGACGCTTGTTTCATAGATAGTACGGAGCGATTCGATGACATAGTCGATGGTGGAGAAAGATCTGTCTTCCCCTGCCTCGAGTAACAATCTTTTGTGCCCCATGCGGATTAAGTGTTCGGTCTGTTCGCGAATTTCGCTCTGCGAAAGGTGAACGCGTGGCAAACTGGTGTTCTCTTGACGAAAAGCGCAGTAGAGGCAGCTATTAGAGCATAAGTTTGAAATATAGAGCGGAGCAAAGAGCACTACGCGTTTGCCATAAATCTTGTCCTTGACGATTTTCGCCGCGCTAAACAACTCCCCATCTACGGAGGAGGGCGCCGATAATAATATGTCCACCTCTGCCTCAGTAAGGCCATGGCATTCTTTGGCTTTTTCTAAAATGCTCCCGATATTGATTGACATCATCTGTCTTTCCTGCCTTTCAATTGGTCAGAATGTTACTGCTGCTTTAACTTTGACCCCTTCGATCGAGCCTAGCTTGCCCGTTAAAGCACCAAGTTCGTCGTTCGTGCCATCAAAGATGAGGGCAATTACGGAGAGACCTCGCTCCCGGTGGGGTACGCCCATCCTACCAACGATTTGCTCGCCAAAATCAGAGATCGCCGCATTAACCTTCTTGGCAGCCTCACTGCGGCGCATAACAACGACTCCAATGACCGCAATACGATTCTCCATACTCAATCCTCCTACAAAACAAATAACCTGCCCCATTAGGGCAGGGAAAACAGCGCCGTCCGGCACACCCCTGCCCTCAGAAACCCTTGGACTCAGGACTCGTTTGCGTTTACCCTTGGGGACAGATTTAACTCCAACCCCTAAGGTAAGTTCAGCATAGCGCAACGTGAAAAAAAACGCAAGCCATAGTCTGACAGCGGGCCAGTCCTAGGCAGGATTTAGAGAGCTAGCAGCCAATAACTACATTGTAGTTGGAAAATTTTCGAGAGATGCCGAGAGGGGAGAAGATGAAGTGCCTATACTTGTAACTGGCGGAGCTGGGTATATCGGCAGTCACACCTGTGTGGAGCTTATCGACAATGGGTATGAGGTGGTGGTGTTAGATAACCTCTCTAATAGCAAGCCCGAAGTCCTAAATCGCATCGCGGAAGTGTCTGGGCAGAGTGTGCGTTTTTATCAAGGGGATGTCTGCGACAAGCACATACTGAATCAGGTTTTTGCTGCACACTCTATTGACGCGGTGGTGCATTTTGCCGGGGTTAAGGCGGTGGGGGAGTCCGTTGAGAAGCCCATTAAGTACTACCAGAATAACGTGGCTGGAACTCTTACCTTGCTCGAGGTGATGCGTGAGTTCGGGGTAAACCGTATAGTCTTTAGTTCATCGGCTACCGTCTACGGCGACCCTCGCGAGGTGCCCATCAAAGAAGACTTTCCCGTAGGGCCGGTAAACCCCTACGGACGGAGCAAGTTGATGGTGGAGGACATTCTGCGCGATCAATGTACCGCTGACCCAAGCTTTGGCGCCTGCCTGCTCAGGTACTTCAACCCCATTGGGGCGCATGCTAGTGGCAGGATGGGCGAAGACCCCAGTGGTATTCCCAACAATTTGATGCCTTTCGTCACGCAGGTAGCCGTCGGTAAACGCTCGCTGTTGCAGGTGTTTGGCAACGATTATGACACCCCTGATGGAACGGGAGTACGCGATTATATACATGTGGTAGATTTGGCCCTTGGTCATGTCAAAGCGCTCATGTGGCAGCAAGAGAGTAGCGGCATTGGTGTATTTAACCTGGGTACAGGGACAGGGGTTAGTGTGCTCGAGCTCATCAATGCGTTCGCCGTAGTGACGGGGATAAATATTCCTTACGAGATCGCTCCCCGACGGGAGGGAGATGTGGCCCTTTGCTTCGCTGATGCCAACAAGGCGAAGAATGAGCTTCATTGGGAAGCAAGGCGTGGCTTGCTGGAAATGTGTCAAGATGCTTGGCGGTGGCAAAAAAACAATCCGCAGGGCTACTAAATCACCCTGCGGAGCGTTTGCGATAGTGGAGAGTTCGGAGTTAAAACTTAAACTTGCGGTTGTGGAAGTAAAACACGGGTAGGGAGACTAGTGCTATAGCAAATTGGTCGACCATAGCCCTTTTCTGCCAAGGTGCGGATTGTGTCTCCCAATCGCGGCGCTGTGTGGCCAATGCTTCTTCCAGTTCAGCCTTGTCAACGATCCTAGTGGGCGGCGTGGTCTCGCGTTCGACTATGGGGCGCGCAAAACCATGGTAATTAAAGTAGAAGCTGCTCTCGGGAAAGATGACATTCTGGACGAGGTTGGTGATGCCTTGCGAGGCGGAGAAGAAGAAAATTAAGAATGAAATCGTGCAGACAGCGAAGAAGTAGAAGTGGCGCACAGAAAAGGCCATCTCAAAATCTGCTGAGCGCGCAGTGCGGCTCCAAAACCACGTAAAGAAGCTGAGGGAAAAGATGAGCAAGAGAAGATTGCGGACAATGGCCGTGCGGTCCATGCTCCTTTGGCGCTCTTGTTCGTACTCTCTAAGGAAGGCCTCGGCATCAGGTGTAAAAATGACCGCTTCCGTAGAGAATTTTGGCGGCAGCACATTGCCATCAGTAAGGCCAAGAACAGAGTAGAAGCTTTGTCTAAGGAAGGCCGCACCGTGAAAAATTGACGTCACCAGCAGCACAGCGGCGATGACATAGACAAAAAGACTTGGCAAGTGAAAAAATTTATGCATAATTACTCCTCCTTAAGGGCCAAGATTCCCTATGGACATATTCTCTTTCCCTTGTAAGTTTTCCTCTTTCTCGTTGTCTAATGCTAATTGGCTAGTAGGGGTGCAGCAGAACGGCTGAACTTAGGTAACAAAATATGCGGAGGAGGACAGTTAATGAGAGTATTTATTTGTGTAGACATGGAAGGTATAGCAGGGGTAACGACCTTTGATGAAACCACCATGGGCAAGCCAGATTACGAACACTTTCGCCGTCAGATGCAGAGGGAAACGAGTGCTGCCGTGAGGGGAGCACAGCACGCGGGGGCTACACATATCGTAGTACGCGATGGTCACGACACCGCCTGCAATCTTTTGCCGAGTGAACTGCCCGCAGGGGTGCTACTTATTCGCAACTGGTCTGGCGGACTGTACGGTATGATGGAGGGCATCGATGACAGTTTCGACGCCGTGGTATTTGTCGGTCACCATGCCAAGGCCAATACGCCAAACGCTATCCTCAAGCATACTATGAGCATGCGCATTATCGATCTACGCGTCAATGGGCTGTCTCTGCCGGAAGTAGGGTGGAATGCTTTGATTGCCGGTTACCATGGCGTGCCCGTCGTCTTCGTTAGTGGGGACAAGGCCTTGTGCACTCAGGCCGAGGCCCTGTTTGAAGGGGTTGTTTCTTGTGCTGTCAAAGAGGGCCTGGGGGCATCGGCGTTACTTATGCACCCCGATACATGTTGCCACGCTATCGAGAGAGAAGTGTCGCGCGCGCTCAGTGCACGCGGTGAGGGCAAGCCCTTTGTTCTCGGAGATGAATACACAGTAGAGATAGAGTTTAACAGTGAAGAATGGGCTCACCGCGGTCAATGGTATCCTGGCGTAGAGCGTCTAGATAGTCGTACCTTGCAATATAAGAGCAATGATTTTCTCGATTGCCTGCGGTTTTTTACTTTTGTAACATAGATATTGGTGAGACATACGAAGTAAATTATTGCATTACTGAAATAGCCCTTTCAGGGCTATTTGTCTTTAGGTACAATATTGTTGTAGGGGAGGTGTTTTGGTGCTCTTTCACACTCCTGAATTTGCCTTAGTCCTCCTCGCCGCGATATTGGGGTACTCCTTTACCCGGGGCGAGATGAGAATAGGGGTCTTGGTGGCTGCTAGTCTGGCTTTTTATGCCTTCGGTGGTCTGTTTGATACTGTCCTTTTTATCTCGCTCATCTTAGCCGTGTTCTATTTGACACTAGGTCTCGCGGAGAAACCCTCTCCCGTTAGGCTGACGCTCATACTAACTCTGCTCTTTGGGAATCTCGCTCTCTTCAAGTACGGCGATTTTTTATGGAACAATCTATCAGTAGTGCTTGGTCTTAGAGATCTACATCTAGTTGCTCCTCCCCCTGTTTTCTGGCTGCCGCTTGGCATCTCATTCTATACATTCCAATTGGCGGCGTATGTTATAGATGTCTATCGCGGCGTCATCGCCCCGGAGAAAAAGCTGCTCACCTTTGCCCTTTTCATTATGTTTTTCGGGCAGCTGGTAGCTGGACCCATCATGCGAGCTAGGGATTTTTTACCCCAGCTTCAGAGGCTATTTTCCTTGCGCTATGGAGATTTGCGTGCCGGTGGCTACTTAATTATGCGTGGCCTTGCTAAAAAGGTGATCATTGCCGACAGGCTGGCGCTGCTCGTGGACGCGAGATTTGGCGAGTGGGCTTATCTTGACCATGCTTCGGCTTGGGTAGCGCTGTACTTCTTTGCTTTTCAAGTTTATTTCGATTTCTCGGGCTACACGGACATGGGCGTCGGTCTAGGGAGGCTTTTTGGGCTAAGGCTGGCGCCAAATTTTAACACGCCCTACTTGGCTGCTAATGTGGCTGAGTTTTGGCGGCGCTGGCATATCACTCTCTCTACTTGGCTCCGCGATTACCTGTACATACCCCTAGGCGGTAATCGGTGCAGCAAGTGGCGTCGTAATCTGAATCTTTTTCTCACCATGTTGCTCGGCGGTTTGTGGCATGGGGCAGCGTGGACTTTTGTCCTCTGGGGTGCGTTTCAAGGGATCTGGCTAGTGTTGCACCGCCTGTGGAGTGAGTATGTCATCAGCCGTTACCCGTCTTTGACCCTGCCACGCTGGTTTAATGTGTTGTTGACCTTTCACGTGCAGTGTATAAGCTATGTCTTCTTTCGTTCTCCGAGTTTTCAGGCCTCGTGGGCGATGTTGAGGTCGGTGTTTGACTTTTCACAAATCGCGACATGGAATGCCCAAGTTGCTTATGTCGCAATTGTGGCGCTGCTTTTCCTGCTTCATTTCGGAGAGAAATATGTCGATGATAACTACCGTTCCTTGTTAGTGCGTTGGTATCGGGTGCCGGCTCCCCTTAGAGGGATGGCGTATGCCGTAGCAGTATTCGTCTTGGCGCTTAGCTTTAGGCCTGCTCAGCCTTTCATCTATTTTAGGTTTTAGCGGCCGACCGCCGCGAAAATGATCCCTTACCCCTTAGGAGGAGTGCAGCGATGAGAAGGAATAGTGGAGTTTGGCAATCAGGGTTACTGTATGGCCTGTTAATATTGCTCTTGCTAGAAGCAGTCACGCGTTTATTTATTGTGGAGCGAGCTTTTTTGTCACCTTATGGGGAACTTTCGCGCATTAATGACAATTTGGCGCGCCATGAGGGTCTGCCCAAGGTTGCCTTTTTTGGCTCTAGCCAAACCCAGGCCGCAATAGCACCACGCGAAATGACCGACCGCATGGGCCTTGCCCCATATCTTTTCGTCAATGCCTCAGCCGCGGCTGGGGGGCCCCGCGAAATGCTCTACCTCTTCTCTCACAATTCCTCGCTCTTTAGGGAAGTTGAGATTGTTTACATTAATATAGACTTGTGGATGTTTAATAGGCATACCTTTATGGCGGAACAATATGGCGGGGCGGCATGGCGTCGCAGCGCGACCCTGCGCGATCGCCTAACTTTTCCTACGGAGCCCGCGACTAGGGCGGATTGGTTGCTCGGTTGGCTCTTTGCCACATGGGACCAGCGCGACACTTGGCGTTCTGCCCTGCTTGACTGGGTACGAACCCCCTGGACTTACAATCCCTACATTGTCTATGACTGTTTCGGGAGACCGGTCGCTGGCTTTTTAACTGCCGATCGCCCCCTTACGCGCGAGATGTTGGCGGACGAAGCCAACGAGTTTGTAGCCAGCCAAATGCAGGAGTTCACCATCAACAGAGCCGCGTTCGACGACTTAGCTCTGCTGGTTGAGGCTGTGCGTGTTGCCAACGCAGAACCGGTGTTTCTCCGCGTGCCGGCCTCCCCAGAGTACAATACTGCTCTGTACAATAGTGGAATTGACCAAGCGAGTATTTGGCGTGAGTTTAACAGCCGTTTTCCCGAAGTGTCCCTGCTTGATTTAAGTAACTTCGCCCTAGAAGAACTGGAATATTGGTGGGATCCCTATCATATGTCGAGCCATGGTGCCTTGGAATTCGCCTTGCCCATCATCCGAGACCTCGAGTTGCGCCTTGCCATAAACTAATGTCGCGACAGCAGGAGTAAGCTGTTTTTTGACGAATTAGTTGACAGAGGATTCTGTCGGGAGGTATGCAGCTATGACTGACACGCAAAAGAATTTCGCCGCCCTGACGGATGGCGTTATCAAGGTGCAACAGGCAGAGACAGGGCCGTCGCCGGTGCTAGTGCCGATGACGGGGATTGTGCTCAAGGTGAATGGGGTGCAGCACCACACAGAGGTTGCGGTTAAAGAAGCAGATGTGATCTCAGTTGAGACCATCGATGAGGTGATACCCGGCACGTGGTCGATCTGGGTCAGCCCCAATCTTTTGGCAGCCTATGTGAGGTTGCAGCCCGGCAAGATAACTAGGCGTTCGCTGCCTGCTTTAGCACCCAAGGAAAGACTTGTTATTCAACCACTGGAAACAACTGAGCCCATCCCGGCGGTTACCCTCGCAGAGCTAACAGCTCGCTTGGGTCAAGAGGGGATCCTGCCGCGAGCTGATATGAGCCTCTTGCCCATTGTTACGCAGGCGACAGAAGCGGGTCAGTATTTGATTGCCTCAGGTACTCCCCCAACTCCTGGGCGTGACGCTGAGATCACTATGTTTTTTGAAACCGCACAAATGACGGAAAAACAGGTGCGGGAGGACAGTGCAGTTGATTTTCGCTCGCGTTACGAATTTACTGCCGTCAAAGAAGGACAAGTGCTCTTAAAAAAAACGCCCCCCTTGGCAGGGGTTCCAGGCACGGGAGTGAGGGGAGAACATATAATGCCCCCCCCACCTAAGGACATTGCCTTGATGGCAGGGACTGGCGTCATGCACCAAGAGTGGGCGTTGCAAATGGTAGCTACTAAGGCTGGGCGACCGGTACTGCGCCCCGGTACACAGGCCATTGCCGTCGATGTGGTTCCTGACATGTTGGTCAAAGGATGCGTGGATCTAAAATCGGGGAACATTTCTTTTTTGGGTGATGTAACTGTGGGGGAAGACATTACCGCTGGGTTCTCCGTCTGGGCAGGGGGCATGCTGCGCGTAGCGGGTGTGGTAGAAAAAGCACAGGCGCAGGCCATGGCCGGAGTGCAGGTGCGGGGCAATATTATTGCCTCCCAGGTGCAGTCAGGGCCTCCGCTAGACTTTCTGCGCAATGTGCGTAGCCTTCTCCCAAACTTGAAGGAGGACATCAATACACTCTCCGTGGCGGTACAACAACTGAAGAAGCGCATGCCACCAGAGAAAGAGAAGTTCGCCGCGCAACTTATCTCTACCATGCTCAATCAGCGAGGAGAAGAGCTCGAAGGCAGGGTAAAGGTTTTGCACGACGAATTGCGGCAGCTAGATTGTCGATTGTTAGAAATGTATGGTCCCACGCTAGTAGCGACGCTCGCACAATTTAGGCAGGAGATTGAGCAAGGGAAGCGGACGGAGGAGCAGCTGGCTAACTTGGCCCGGCTAACAGTTGTCCTCACAGAGAAAATAGCGGTTATAAATCCTGATGAAGCTCACCTTGCGGCTGGCAATGTTATTAACTCACAAGTGTCATGTACCGGTTCTATGAGCATCTCGGGGGGAGTCTATAACTCCAAAGTTCAGGCGGGTGGTAAAATTGTGGTGCAAGGAGTTTTTCGTGGTGGTGAAATGAAGTCGGGGGGCGATGTCGTCGTTAAAGAGCTTGGCTCAGAGTCGTCGGTGGCAACATCAGTCACTGTGCCCACGAATTCTAAGGTCAGCATCGGTATCGGCTGGGAGAATAGCTTTGTCATTATCGGTCCCCGACGTTACAAATTCGAGAAGAAGCAAGTTGGGGTGTCCATTCGTCTTGAGGAAGGCAATATTATCATTCGCTAATCTAAGGTAGGTGGGACCTTTTCCGCAGAAAACGGGGGAGGTCTTTTTTTGCGTAACTATTGACGAGGCCGCGAGTTGATTGGTAATATACAATTAAACGATTGCTTAATAGTTTAAAGAAGCGGAGGAGCGGAGATGACAAAAAACACCAGCACCGAACAGTGTGCCATTGTTTTCACAGCAGATAGGGTCGCGAGCATCAAGGAAAAAGTGCTAGAGGTGGCAGGTCTTTCGGAGCTCTTTAAAATTCTCGCTGATGAAACCCGCACGCGCATTTTGTACATTTTGTCCGAGGGAGAAATGTGCACCTGTCACCTCGCTGAAATATTAGAAATGAGTCTGCCAGCCATTTCGCATCATCTGCGCCTGTTACGCTTAGCTCGCTTGGTGAAGAGTAGGAGAGAGGGCAAAATGGTCTTCTATGCCCTTGATGATGAGCATGTCTTGCATTTGATTCGTGAGGCGCAGGCACATTTCGCGGAAGACAGATAAAAGAAGGGACGCGGTGACGATGAGCATTCAACTATCAGAACAGCAGGAGTGTGCGAAATGCTCGCTAGAAAAGCCTGCAGGAGGCAGTCAGGCTGACCACAACCGCCGCCTCATCCCTATCGGCTTTTCATTGATATTGATGCTCGGTGGGATGCTTTTTGAGCATCTTCTTCCTTGGTCTACATTCATTTTCCTAATCTCGTACCTCGTCGTCGGGTGGCCGATAATCTCCCATGCAGGACAGAACATCTTGCGTGGCAGGCTTTTTGACGAGTATGGCTTAATGACTATAGCCACCTTTGGTGCCATAGCTCTCGGGGAATTCTCGGAGGCGGTAGCTGTTATGGTATTCTTTTCTCTAGGTGAGTATTTCCAAGAGAGAGCCGTGGATAAATCGCGCCGTTCAATTAAAGCACTTCTAGGCTTGCGACCAGAGTATGCGAATTTGCTAAGTGGCGGACAAATCACGGCAGTAGCCCCCGAGACCGTAGGTGTGGGCGAGACTATTGTCGTGAAACCGGGCGAGCGGGTACCCCTC
>Ga0209104_1000005_pt1 | contig 61578 bp, 51 predicted proteins | sample JTO19cmmetaG_FD_184156 | JGI IMG/M metagenome (GOLD analysis project Ga0209104, IMG submission 184156) | Freshwater bacterial and archeal communities from Indian Creek, Illinois, USA to study Microbial Dark Matter (Phase II) - JTO19cm metaG... | ecosystem: Environmental > Aquatic > Freshwater >... | reverse complement strand
CTCCAACTGATCACGGCTAATACCCTTAACATAGCGCATAAATGTACCTCGCTCTCGCATCGTTCAGGTACATTGTACCACAAAGTCTACATTATGTCAACTAGCGAGGTTGTTTTCGCACGGTCTGCCGTCCCCGTGAGACCTGGTAAGTAAAGATTGAAAATTAGATTGATATAAAGACAGCCGATTGTACTTGTATACATCAAAATGAACAAGTAGAATTGATGTGTTTGTTATTGCGCCGAAACTAACGTCAGGACGTTAAAGGTGGGTCTATCTTTGTTGGGCAAGGCAGCCAGAATGGCATAGGGGGAGATTATACAAATGTCTCAGGTTGGTATAGTTGCTGGTCAGGAAGCTAAGATGATCGGCGATGCAGTTAAGTTTCGCATACTAGCGGCCTACTCTTTGGTGTTAATACTGCTCGGTCTATTGCTAGGTGATTCTACGGAAATGTTTAGTGGAATGTTGGCTGTTCTGCAATCACCCAGCATCCTCCTTACCGACTACATGGTTGTGGGTGGCATAGGCGCGGCATTAGTGAATAGCGGACTGGTCGCCTTGATCGGTCTCGCTGTCGTGGCCATATCAAAGGCAAGTATCTCAGGCGGTGTCATTGCAGCCATCTTCACTATGGCCGGATTTGCCTTGTTCGGCAAAAATATAGTGAATGTGTGGCCCATCTTTTTAGGGGTGTATCTCTTTGCCATGGTAAAAAGGGAGCCATTTAAAAAATTCATCGCACCTGCTCTCTTCGGCACTACCCTTGCACCGATGGTGAGCCAGCTCGCCGTGGGCTTTGATTTCATCCCCGCCGTGGGCTTGGCGCTGGGCGTTGGGTTTGGTACAATTGCGGGATTCATACTGCCGCCTTTGGCCGCGCATTGTTTAACTTTTCATAAGGGCTATAATATATACAATGTTGGGGTTACCGGTGGAATTGCTGGTGCGGTCTTTATGTCATTGTTTCGTGGTTATGGGCTGCAGAATAAGGCGACTTTAATCTGGGGTGAGGGTTTTAATCAGACACTGGTGCCTATATTTATAGCCTATTTTGCCTCATTAGTCTTGCTCGGTCTATGGCTTGATGCAAGCTCATTCAAGCAGTTGGGCAAGCTAGTAAGTCATACAGGCGTCGTACCAAGTGACTTTACTAGTCTAAATGGCGTTGGGGCCACTTTTGTCAACATGGGCCTGGTTGGTTTAATGGGCATAGGCTATATTATGCTTTTTGGCGCAGAGTTAAATGGCCCCACGCTAGGTGGCGTACTGACGATGGTCGGTTTTGGGGCCTTTGGCAAGCACATAAAGAATATCGCACCGATTATGCTCGGGGTCTACCTAGGCACAGTGGTGCAAACATGGTCTCCGTCCGATCCAGGTGCCGTCCTAGCAGCCCTTTTCGGCACTACTTTGGCACCGATAGCAGGTAAATTCGGCATTATCGCCGGCGTAGTTGCGGGGTTTATCCATCTATCCGTCGTTATGAATGTTGGTTTCTTGCACGGCGGTATGAATTTATACAATAATGGCTTTGCCGGCGGCATCGTTGCGGCCGTGATGGTGAGCGTGCTCGCCGCCTTTGTAAAAGTCGACTAGACTAGAGTGTCGCTCGGGGACGGGGCGTTTGCGACAGGGCTGCGCCCTCGTTCTATACGCAATGTCGCATTCCCTCCGTCCCCATAAGACAAACAGTTAGGAGTGATATGGTTGAAACAATGGTACGAAGAGCTTTTCGCCAATTACGGACAGAAGTATGACCAAGAGAGCTTTGCTCAGGGAACACTCGGTGAGTGCAATTTCTTGGAGCAAGAAATCTCGTATGACAAAACTACTCGCATCTTAGATATCGGCTGCGGCACAGGCAGGCATTCTATTGAGCTGGCGCGGCGCGGCTACCGCGTGGTGGGCGTCGATTTGTCTCTGTCGCAGCTGGGGCGTGCCAAAGAAATAGCTGCAGCACTCGGCGTCGCTGTCGACTTTCGTCAGGGCGATGCCAGGCAGCTCACTTTTTCGCAAGAGTTTGACCTCGCCATTATGCTCTGTGAAGGGGCCTTCCCTTTGATGGAGACTGATGAAATGAATTATGAAATACTTCGTAACGCCGCCCAAGCCCTAGTCCCTGGGGGCAAGTTTATTTTGACTAATTTAAATGGGCTGTTTCCGCTCTTTAACTCCATGCAGGATTTCCCTGCTGCCGAAGCAAAAAGTACAGATGCGCAGTATGCACTTCACACCTTCGACCTCATGACTTTTCGTGATCACAATGTGACTACTTTTGAGGACGACTCTGGCCACAAGAAGGGGCTAGTGTGCAACGAAAGATACTATGTGCCTTCTGAAATGACCTGGCTGCTCAAATCCTTAGGCTTTCAAAGCATCGACATTTATGGGGCGAAGCTGGGGGCTTTTAGCCGGAACGACAAGCTCACAAAGAGCGATTTTGAAATGCTGGTGATTGCGACTAAGGCCTAGTTCAAGGGAGCTACTAGTTAGGTGCCGCAGAAGGTGCGATAAGGTAGGCCAGAGGGCGCACGATAGAATTTTTGCTCTGCAGAATGGGCATAGGGCTGCTTAAGTGCAGTCAAGAGGCGGCTTAGGGGTTCTAAGTCGCCTTGTTCTGTTGCCTGCAGGGCTTCTTCGACGCGGTGGTTGCGCGGTATGAGGGCGGGGTTTGCGCTTTTCATCAGTTCGTGCCCCGACACGCCATTTTCAACTTGTTCTTCGCGCCGTAGCCGCCAGCGTTCACGCCACTGGGCAAATTCAGCGCTGCTAAACAGCGTGTTGTCAGCGAAGTCACTAAAAGTCAGGTCGAGAAAGACATTTGTGTAGTCGGCTTGGTTTCGGTACATCAGGTCTAAAAGATCAGCGAATAGCTGCGCGTCCAGAGCTTGTTCTCCCTGCAGACCAAGTTTGGCACGCATACCGTCGGTCCAGGCCTTTTCATGCCAGGGGGCGAAGCGCGAGACCTCGTCTTGGGCTATCGCCAGTGCTTGCGTGGGATTTTGATTCAACAAAGGCAGGAGGGCTTCCGCCAGTCGGGCTAGGTTCCAGGTAGCAATGCGCGGCTGGTTGCCGTAAGCGTAACGACCATGTGTGTCGATGGAGCTAAACACAGTCGAGGGGTCGTAACTATCCATAAAGGCACAGGGCCCGTAGTCGATGGTCTCGCCGCAGACGGCCATATTATCGGTATTCATCACTCCATGGACAAATCCCACGAGTTGCCATTTGGCAATGAGTCCAGCTTGACGTTGAACGACTTCGCGGAGGAGGAGCGAGTAGCGCTCCTCCTCCGCTGCTAGGAGTGCTGGAAAGTGGCGCTCGATGGTATAGTCTGCTAGAGCACGCAAGTCTTCTCCCGTTCCCCACTTAGCGGCGTACTGCATGGTGCCTACGCGAAGGTGGCTTGAGGCAATGCGTGTCAGAATGGCGCCGGGATGAGCGGCTTCCCGCCGGACTACTTCGCCCGTTCTAACCACGGCTAGGCTTCGTGTGCTCGGAACACCGAGGGCATGCATGGCCTCGCTAATAATATATTCGCGGATCATGGGCCCAATTTGTGCGCGCCCGTCACCGCCCCGCGAATAGACCGTGCGACCAGAGCCCTTTAACTGAATGTCGAGGCGTCTCCCACTTGGAGTGATGTGCTCGCCAAGGAGCAAGGCTCGCCCATCGCCGAGCATGGTAAAGTGTCCATACTGATGTCCGGCATAGGCCTGTGCCAGCGGTAGTGCGCCTCTAGGGGCTTTATTGCCCGCCAGGGCAAAAATGCCCTCCTGGCTGCGTAACATTTCTAGGCTCAGTCCAAGTTCCATGGCTAGGCCCTCGTTAAGGAGCACCAATTCCGGCGCGCGCACAGGGGAGAGAGAACTTAAATCATACAATTTTGTCGGCAGACGGGTGTAGGTATTATCGAAGTTCCATCCTGTAGTGGTCATTACTTCCTCCTTACGAAAAACTCTTCACAACCTCATCCACCAGCCAGCCCACGTATGCAACGGCCTGTTGTAGAGGTTCAATGCTTGTCATATCGACGCCAGCCATTTTGGCAAGCGCGAGTGGCGGTAAGGTGCCGCCCGCCTTAAGGACATTGACCCAGAGATCAGCCACTGCGGCCCCATCGCGCTGTATATTGTCGGCTACTGCAGTGCCAATGGTGAGGCCCGCGGCATAGCTGTAGGGGTAGAGCCCGCGGTAGTAGTGGGCCTGCCGCATCCAGACCATTTTAGCCCCTTCGTCAATCACTACTTCTCCGCCCCAGAACTCGTCAAATATTTCGCCTTGAACATTGTTCAGGACGGTGGCGGTGATAGGCTGCCCTTCTTCTGCTAAGCGATAAGTCCGGCGCTGTAGTTCGCCCTCTACTAGGTGGCGGACAAAGTTGTGGTAGTAAGTCATGAGGAGTTGCATCATAAGCCAACGGCGTATTTCTTTGCTGCTACTTTGGGAGAGGATGCGATTGGCAACAAGGAGCTCGTTAATGGTAGAGGGTGCTTCGATGAAAAACATGCTGGGGCGGGTGTTGGCCAGTCTTTGGTTGCGCTGTGCCAGTACCCCCTGCCCGGCATGACCTAGTTCATGTGCTAATGTCAGGGCATTACGCATTCGGTTGCCCCATGTCATGCTGATGTAGGGATGCACGCCATAAACAGAATTGCAGAAGGCCCCGGTCCGTTTGCCGACATTGTCGGCTCTATCAACCCAGCGATTGGTCAGCCCGTCGGCCATGATTTGCGCATACTCGGGCCCTAGCACCTGGAGACCTTCTAGCACTAGGCGGCAGGCCTCTGGGTATGTAGTCTCGGGGTTAACGCTCGGGTCAAGAGGGGCCTCGATGTCGCAGTACAGCAATTGATCAAGCCCAAGCACAGTCTTGCGCAAATTAACATAGCGCCGCATATGGGGGGCTAACTCCTTAAGGATGACGTCGTGAATATTGTTATAGATATCTATAGGCACTTCTTGTTGCTCTAGGAGCATGTGCACGGCAGAGTCATACCCCCGCAGCTTAGCGGCGACGACATTCTTTTTCACTTCTGTTCCCCACGTGGTGCCGTAGGTGTGCAGGTAGCGTTTCAGGCCTTGATTTAGTTCTGCGTAGGCGTTTCTCCGCAGAGTGGTATCTGCCGCGGTATCATGTCTGCCGAGTGACATGGGGTAGCGCTTGCCAGTGCTGTCCGCTACGGCCCCAAAGGAGAGATCGGCAGTTCTAGAGGTCTCGTACACCTCGGCGGGGGCGTTAAGAACTTGTCCGAAGGCCGCCAATACCATCTCCGCCTCGGGGCTGAGCATGTGGGGCCTTTTTTCTATCCACTTTTCTATGGTCAGGCGAAAAGGGGCGAGCGAGAGCTCTTCGGCTAAATATTGTTCGAGCCTTCCCGCGGGCAGGGACAGGGCCTCAGAAACTACGAAGGAGGTTTGTGCCTGCATCTGCGCATTGAGTGCGCCGGCCTGGCTAGCCATATTTTGGTACAAGGGGTTGGTGCCGTCGCTCGAAATGCATAGCGAGGCATAGGAAAATACCTTGATGGCGCGCATCTGTAGTCTCTCGTGGGCGAGGAGACAATCCCTTAGGGTCAGGGCATCTCTGCCTAAGAGGCCTTGGTACTGTGTCACGGCATTAACGAGGGGAGGCAATGCGGCCGTTTCCGCCGTCCATTCGTCTATGGAAGAAAAAATATCGGTGATGTCCCAAGTCTCTTGTGGCGGCACTTCAGTGCGTATCATTTGCTTAGACAAGGTTTCTCCCCCTTACTACAATTGCGCGTCCTTGACGCGACTCCTAGAAGCTTCTTTCGCCACACGAACAAATTAGTCCTGCAGGAATTTTCGGCCTTCTGCGGGAATATCACAACTACTATGGAGCTCTCCTATGGATTGCTACGCCGTAGAGGCATGTTTAAGTCCAGACAAGGCTTGAATGGGGAGGTATACCTATGATTACCGTGACAGGGTTGACATTAACCTATCCCAATGGAAAAGGCGTGTATGACCTAGACTTCACCGTTCCACAAGGCCTGGTAATGGGTTACCTAGGGCCTAATGGCGCAGGTAAGACGACGACGCTCAGGGCGCTCCTTGGCTTTATGCGGCCAAACAAGGGCCAGTGCCTGATCGGCACCCTCGACTGTATAAGTCAAGCGCCGCAAATTCAGCGCATGCTAGGCTACATCCCTGGCGAAATATCCTTCCCAGAGGGGATGTGCGGCGATGAATTCCTAAATTTAATGAGCGCTATGCGGGGCACAAAAAGCAAAGCGCGCAAAGAAGAATTGTTGGCCATGTTTGAGCTCGACCCGCGCGGTAAAATTCGGCGGTTCTCTAAAGGCATGAAGCAGAAGTTAGGCATTGTAGCGGCCTTCATGCATGACCCGGCGGTACTTATTTTAGACGAGCCCTCAAGCGGGCTAGATCCGCTTATGCAGCACCGTTTTATGGAGCTAATTTTACGCGAAAAGGCAAAGGGCAAGACCATCCTCATGTCCAGCCATATTTTCGAAGAAGTAGAGAAGACTTGCGATAGCGTCCTCATCATTAAAGACGGGAGGTTAGTAGCTAAGTCTGATGTACAGCGACTAATCGGCACACAGAGGCGGGTTTTTGTCCTGCGGCCTGGCAACCCTGATGAAGCACAAAGCTTGCTTTTGGCGGCGCAGTTTGAAATGCAGCTGCAGCCTGACGGCAGCTTTGAGATACCCGTGGCGGGCGATAAGGTAGACAGTTTTGTCAAGACGGTGGCCCAGTTTACGGTGCGTAGCCTCGCGATGAAACACCAGTCCCTCGAAAGTGCATTTATAGACTATTACGGCAAGGAGGCTAGATAGCTATGAGTTGGCCCCTATTTGTGCACACTTTCAAGAAAAATTGGCTGCTGCTCCTCATCTTTGTGGCAGTGCTGACTATGTACATGACCGTCATGCTGTCCATGTACGACCCAGAAGGTATCGCTGGTCTACGCGCCGTGGTTGAGGCCTTTCCAGCCGAACTTCGGGCGGCAATGGGATTTGATGCCCTAGCCACCGATTTAACGGGCTACCTCGCTAGTTGGTTATATGGCATGTTGATGGTTGGTTTTCCCATGGTGTACAGCATAATCTTAGGGAACAGACTTATCGCACTGATGGTTGACAATGGTTCTTTTGCCTACCTGCTGTCAACACCTACGCCGCGTGTTACCATCGTTATTACACAAGGCATCTACGCACTTGCCTCGCATTTGCTGCTCTTTTCCTTAGTCTTTGTCATTGGGGTAACGGCGGCCGGGGCCATGTTCCCCGGGCAGCTAGACATTCTGGCCTTTTTTAGGCTGAATGTCACTACGATGCTCGTCAACATGGTTGTGATGATGATATCCTTCTTCTTTTCCTGCCTCTTCAATGAAACTCGGCTTTCTCTTGGGTTCGGTTCGGGTGTCCCTATTATGTTTCTCCTTATGAATATGCTAGGGGGTGGTACGGGTCTAGAGATATTGTCGAATGCTTCAATCTTTGGATTTTACGACCCCGTTAGGCTTGTGGGGGGAGAGTCCGTCGGGGGCGTCAATCTCATCTACATTGGAATCATCATGGCGTTACTGGCGTCAGGCACCTTGATTTTCAACAAGAAGCGGTTACCGCTGTAGTTTTTTGCTAGTCGAAGGCTCGGAGAGTAGAGTGCGGCCATCTCCCCTCTTTCGTGCCAGAGGAAGAAACTTCTCGCAGAAAACTGCGTAATAGGCTTATAACCACGAAAGGGGGGATGGTCGTGCTAAACGTGCTACTAATCATGCTGCTCGGTCTCATAAATTTGCGGTATGACCTGTTGCTTGGTAATGTGAGGCGCTACATACGAGGGCAGGTCTGGCGCTTAGTTGTTGGTGCTCCCTTGTGCCTGCTATGGGTTTACATAACTTTGCCAGCCTTAGTGCCAAATGTGGGCTACACTGTGGTGCTACTACCGCTGGTGCTTAATCTTGTTTACTCTTTGTTGGAAGTGACGTTAGAAAAAACAAAGCCCGCCGACAAGTTGAAGCCAAGACACAAGGTGCGGTGGTTGCTGGCGTCATTACTGGTCGGTGCATTCGGTTTGTCGCTCTATCTCAATGTGTTGGTAATCCCCATACGCGCTTTTGATCTTAGGGACACACCCTTGGTTAGGGTGGCTACAGAGCCACTGCCCGTAATGCATCTTGAGCATATCAGGTTGGTGCCCATTGAGAATGCCAGATGGCGGGCGGACAAAGTCCTTGGCGGCATGGGAGCAGGCTTTGAGATAGGGCACTTGAATATACAGATGGTAGATGGGGAGCTTTACTGGGTAGCACCGGTAGATTTTCGCGGCCTAATGCGCTGGTGGAGTTTTCGTGAGGCGCCGGGCTTCGTCATGGTTGATGCCGAAGACGCAGGCGCACCCGCCGAGTTTATTGCTGCGCCACTCAAGTACACGCGCGGGGCCTTCTTTGCCAGCGACCTCTTGCGCCACATCTATGGGCAGCACAGAGATGTACTATTGCTCGACCCAAGTTTTGAGCTAGACGATGAGCGTAATCCCTACTGGGTGATGAGTATCGGTCGCCCTACGGTGGGTAAAACGGGCATAGTAGTGACCGGCGCAGTAGTTGTTAACCCCGCCACCGGAGAAATGCGCGAGTATGGTCTCGCCGAAGTGCCGAAATGGGTCGACCAAGTCATCCCCGAGCAAGTTGCGGAGCAGCACAACTCCTGGTTTGGGCGTTTTGTGCATGGTTATTGGAATTCGGTCGTTGGCCAGCGCGACGTGCACCTGCCTACATCTTGGGAGGGCGAAGTTGACGTCTTCGGGGTGGTTGGCCCCGACGGTAGGTTTTACTGGTTTACCGGGCATACCTCGCCGGGAGATGATGATTCGCTCATGGGCTACACCATGATGGACGGGCGCACGGGTGAAATTATTTACTACAAAGATGCGGTGGGCATTTTTAATGAGGCAGCGGCAGTGGCATCGGTGAATGCAGCGGTGGCCGACTTTGTGGGGTGGCGCGGCGCACAGCCGCTACTCTACAATTTATTCGGCGCAGAATCATACGTTGTACCGGTCTTGTCCGACACCAATATTCTCAAGGCCATTGGCATCGTCAATGCGCGCACTGGACGCACCGTCGTAGAGCCTACTATGCTGCGCGCCGTGATGGTCTACAAGCAGTACCTCGGGCAAGGTATTGGCGGCGTCGTGCCTACGGGCATAGCAGAGATACAGACTCATGAGGGCGAGGTATTGCGGATTGGCTCGGCAACTGCCGACGGGCAGACTGTATTCTTCCTGCGGGTGACTGGTTCGGAGCGCATCTTTACCGCTACGGCCGCACTGAGCGCGGAAATCGCGGTGACAGCTGTGGGTGATCGTATATCTCTATCCTATCTTGACACGACTGAGCCGGTGGTGCCCCTAGCGCTTTTCGACAATCTTGGTTTTTGAGTCTAGAAAATAGACTGGAGTGAGTGGAGAGGGCGGTTCTTGCGCTAGATTGCAGTATCGTGAAGCGCCAAGAACCGTCCCTAGAGCTTCAAAGAACCGTCCCTAACGCTTCGGCGCTTTCGCTTTTGACTCAATCTTAACGCTCGCTTAACTTGCCCTTTATGCCTATTGCTTATAGTGAGAGTAGGGTCATAAAGGGAGAGTGGTGGCATTGATTTCGGGTACGCACCGGATGATCGGGGTAGCTATCGGGCAGCACCTCAATGCGCTATTCCTTGGTCAAGTTATGCAAGAAGAATTCGAGTCTGGTTGTGTCAAGCCAGATTTCGACTTCACTTACTTTAACGTGCCACACTACAAAGATAAGTCGCTAGAATTCGTATTGCAGATACTAAATAAGCTTGCCAGTGAGCCGACGCCCGGGAAGGGCACGGCTCTAAAAAAATACTCCACCCAACTCGGGGTGGCCATGCACTTTATCTCCGACTACTTTTGCTATGCCCATAATCACAAGAAGTTTGATTTTATCCCAGCTCACTTGCAGTATGAGGTGACGTTACACTTTACGGCCTCGCGCATGCAGTTGACGCAATTCACAGCCCCTGATACCATTCTCCTTAGTCAGTACACCCTCGATTCTGTGGAAAAGATGCGTGAATACATAAATGCTATGCATGCGCGGTACTTGTCAGCGAGGCCTGCTGCGGAGTTAGATATTGCGTCTGCCGTATATGTTTGCACCACCGTGGCCTGTGCAGTGCTTCGCCTTTCACTCGGGTGCAGCAAAGCTGAACCAGCAGCCTAAGCTTTAGATATCGTCTAGATCTATACTTGTTGCAGAAAATTTTACAGACAATTAACACTTGTCAAGTCACTGTGTTATCGCTTATCGTGTAAGCTGTAGTTATGCGGAACGTGAAAGAGGGTGTGAGTCTTGCTTAAAGGGTTTTCGCTCCAAGAACGTAGTTGGATGATGTATGACTGGGCCAATTCAGTATACTCAGCGGTGGTGACAGCGGCTATTTTGCCGTTGTTCTTTACGTCGTTGACCGCCGAAGCTGGAATTTCTGCTACTACATCGAGCGTTTACTGGGGATTTGCTACCGCAGCCGCCTCGCTGATTATTGCCATAATGGCACCGGTTCTCGGGGCTCTGGGGGACTATAAAGGCATGAAGATGCGCCTTTTTAAAGTCTTCTTGGCCATAGGGGTGCTTTCGACGGCATCGCTCGCTCTCTCCACGCAGTGGCAAGTAGTCTTGGGTATTGCGATTGTCACCGCCATTGGTTTTGCTGGCGCTTCGATCTTTTACGATGCTTCCCTCGTGGATGTCACTACTTCCGAACGAATGGATAAAGTCTCGAGTTACGGTTTTGCCCTAGGCTACATTGGGGGCAGCACCATTCCTTTTGTCGGCTCTATTGCCTTAATTATGTTCGGTGATCGTATAGGTGTGCCGCGCCTGTTAGCGACTCAGCTTTCTTTTGTTATAACAGCTGTGTGGTGGGCGGTATTTTCACTTCCCCTCTTGCGAAACGTCAAGCAAGTGCATTATCTGGAGCCTGTGCCCAGGCCAGTTGTTGCCAGTTTGCAACGCATAAAGGCAACTCTAAGTAATGCGAAAGAGCATCGACGGATATTTTTATTCCTCGCGGCGTACTTCTTCTATATCGACGGCGTGGGTACGATCATCCGCATGGCCACCATTTATGGGGCGAGTGTGGGCATTGGCACGGAAACGATGTTGGCCGCGCTGGTGGTTATTCAAATTGTGGCCTTCCCCTGTGCCATTATCTTTGGGCGTCTAGCTGAGAAATTTGGCAGTGCAACCATGATTTTAGCTGGCATTGGCATTTACATGGTTATCAGCGTACTTGGCTTTCGCATGACGACAGCAGCGGAATTTTGGGGCATCGCCCTATTGGTGGCTAGCGCACAGGGTGGCATCCAGGCTATCTCTCGTTCGCACTTTGGCAAAATGATACCAAAGAAAAGGTTCAATGAATTTTTTGGCATGTATGATATTTTTGCCCGCTTTTCTGCCATTCTTGGCCCCGCGATGTTTGCCATAATCACTCAGGCCACGGGCAATCCACGCTTTGGCGTACTGAGTGTCATGTTTCAGTTTACCGTGGGTGCGCTGCTTTTCTGGTGGTCTGAGCGTGGTGCATCGACTGCCAAAGTCGCGCTATAGAGGGCGGGCGTATGGGCAAGAAGTTAGTGGTCATTTCTGTTGACGCGCTGTCTATAGATAACTGGGAGCAAGTAACGGGGCTACCCACTTTTAAGGCGCTGATGGAGCAGGGGGCATATAGCCGAGAACTGAGAAGTATCTTTCCCACGCTCACTTATGCCGTGCACGCTACGATGGTAACGGGGATGCATCCAGCAACGCATGGTATCTTACACAACCATCCCCTGCAGCCTCTAGTGCCGGAGAAGGTGCAGGATTGGTACTGGTATCGCCGCGCCATTAAAGCGCAGACCATCTACGATGTAGCGCGCGTGCATGGCCTGCGCACAGCAGCGCTGATGTGGCCCGTAACGGGCGGGGCTAATATTCATTACAACCTGCCCGAAATTGCCGCCCTCCCCGGCGAAAACCAGGCGCTAAAAGTTATGCGTAACGGCAGTGCCCTATTTTGCCTGGAATTAGAGATGCGTTTCGGCCGCCTGCGTTCTGGAGCCAGCCAGCCTGCGCTAGATAATTTTACCACGGCCTGCGCCGCACACACTCTCGCCACCAAGCGCCCGGACTTGATGCTCATTCATCTCATTGATCTCGACGACAAGAAGCACTATTATGGAACCAAGAGTCTGCAGTCTAGGCAAGCACTAGAGCGCATGGATGTCCGTTTGGCAGCTATCATTGCGGCGACTAAGCAGGCCGGCACTTTTGCCGAGACCACTTTCCTCATCATTGGTGACCACGGCCAGCTAGATGTCGACTACAGAGTGCGGCTCAATAATCTGCTGCTCGAGCAAGGTCTTATTAACATTGAAGGCGGGCGCAAAGAATGGCGTGCCTTTGTGCAATGCTCAGGGGGCAGCGCCTACTTGTATGTGCGCCCAGGCGATTTAGTGGCGCACGAACAAGCATTAACAGCACTCAGGTTGGCTGCCAGTGAGGAGAGGTATGGCATTCAGGGAGTTTTTACGCCGGAGGCTTTCCCTGCTCTTTGCGGGCAGCATGGCATTGCGGCAGTGATCGAGGCACGCAAGGGTTATTATTTTGATGAAGCAGTAGAGGAGCCTACGCTGCAGTACATGACGGCACCCGGGCAGCAGTTCGCCACCCATGGTTACTCCCCAGACAAACCGGACTATACTTGTCTTTTTATCGCGGCAGGCCAAAACGTCACTGCGCGGGGGGACCTAGGCGCTATCGAGATGGTGGATATCGCTCCAACCATGGCTAAGCTCCTGGCCTTACCGTTTCCTAGTTGCCAGGGCAAGTCGATTTCTGGATTGGGATAAGTTAGACAGACAAAAGCCCCATCGGCGGAATGCCTAGGGGGCTTTGTCTTTTGGGGGGAGGGGGGAATATAAGCTATGCGCTTTCTGCGGAGATGTTCGCCTCTTTTACGCCGCGCGAGAGAAGAGCCTTAGTGGTCGCTACTACCATGCCTTTTGAGCCGCACATATATATCCTGTGGTCAGCTAGGTCAAGGTCGGCTAGCACATCGGTGACTAGCCCTTTGCCACCGGTGCAGTGTTTGTAGGCGCGGCCACCACCTGGCGCGCTTCATGAGCGGTAGACAGCGTGAGCGCTTTAGCGGGGCAGTTTTCGACACAAGTAAGGCAGCGGATGCAGTTTTCGTCGTCAAACTGACCGGTTTCCGAAAATGCGGTGTGAGGCAGGAGCTGCATGGGGCAGACTCGGCCGCATTTAGCGCACTTGTGGCATTTGACGGCAGCTTCAAGGGTAATCTTGCGGTCGTGTTTCTTAGTCCAGCCTAGTCGCTTACCCAGCTTGTACATAAGGACCTGCATGGTGCCCATGGGACAAAAATGACACCAACTGCGGGGAGCAAAAAAGAGGCTGAGTGTGCCCCCGACAATTGTAACCATTAAGTAGCTCATAACAAAAACAAAACCTAAACGATCCCAAAAATGAAGCTGACCCCAGAGGTCAGAAACTGCCACGAAGCGCGAACCTAAATTATACATAAACCAAATCATTACCGCTGCTTGAATATATACTGACTTGAGAACAGCTGGGATCTTGCGGTTGCGGCTCCATGGCAACATAAGTTGGTCAAAGAGACTGCCGTGGGCACAAAAATTGCCGCACCAGTAGCGGCCCTTGTATAGCGACATCACAGCCAAGGAGAAAATTACACCGAAAACTAGTAATCCTAGCCATGGATACCATAAGCCGCCGAAAGCTACGGTTAAAGTAAATATCCAACCGTATTGCCGAATAGAGGTAAATGTTCGCTTGGCTTTGATGTTGAATGTGCGCATAGCAAGCCTCCAATTATCGCAGATACCCTGCATGGTATCTGCGCCTTAGTCTAAAGTGAAACTTAGGTTCGTGTTAAGTCAAGTGCAAGCAGGTTACAGACTTTTTGTGGCGAAGTGAGGGCAGGGACAACGAAGGAGGATGTTTAGTTGACACAAGCAATACGGCCAGCAGAGATCTTAGTAGAGAGAGAGCAAATTTGGGTAGTGGTGGGTGCGGCAGCCGCTATTTTTTTCCCGGGGTCACTGGTGTTTGGGCTACCAGGACTTATGTCCCCCGTGTGGGGAGAGAGTCTCGGGGTAAGTGCCAGCGCTTTAAGCTATGTCATGTTCTTTCTCTTAGCCGCACTTGGCATCTTTATGTTTGTGGTTGGTAAGTGGACAGCAAGAATTGGTGCCAAATCTTTGATTATGATTGGTACAGTGCTCGCCGCTCTAGCAGCGGCCTTGACGGCGGTAGTGACGAATGTATGGATGATTTACGGTTGGGCTTTCCTCATTGGGGCCGCAACTTGCTTCATTTACTCGCCAGGCATTAGCGTTGTGCAGCGGTGTTTCCCTCACATTAAGGGGACAGTTTCAGGGATTGTCAATTTGACCTTTGGCATATCTTCGGCTCTTCTCGTGCCTCTGTACCGTCTATGGCTAGACACCTTTGGACACGCTACTCTTGGACTGGCGATTAGTGCGACCACCTTGGTCATTGGTCTTTTGGCCGCACAGCTCATTGCGGAGCCTAGGCCAGCCCCAGGTCACCGGGATTCTCACCAAAAAGCGAACTCTGCAGGGACTTTCATTGAAATGACCCCGACGCAAGCCGTGCGGACGAAGGATTTTTGGTTGTTGTGGGCAGTGTGGTCCCTTATGGGTGCTGCGGGTATCACCATGGTTACCCAATCGGTGCGTTATGGGCTACACCTCGGACTTGGGTTGGCGGGGGCTTCTAGCATCTTGGCCGCCTTTAATTTAACAAATGGATTGAGTCGCTTAATCTCGGGGGCAGTTTCTGATGTTATTGGGCGCAAACTAACCTTAGTGTTGAGTTTTGTGGCCGCGGGGGTAGCCTACTTGTTCTTGGCGCAGTCTCATTCTTTGGGTGTGATTTTGGTCCTCGCCGCCATCATAGGTTTTGGCTACGGCACGCTTTTTGCTTGTTCTGCCCCGCTCATCGCTGAACTCTTCGGTCTTAAACACTTCGGCGTTATCTTTGGTTTAGTCTTCACCTCTTTCGGCTTCGTATCTGGCCTGCTTGGTCCCGTGGCCACCGGTTTTATTTTGCAGTCTACAGAGAATAGCTATGCTGCCGCTTATGTCTTTCTCGGGCTGCTCTGCTTTGTTTCCGCAGTGCTCATGCAATTCGTGCGCCAGCCGGACAAGGGCGGACAGGGGGCAGCATAGCCACAAGGTCTTTGCGATACGCCGCGAGTGCGTGTCAGTACAAGCAATACTGACCCTAGCTAGCTAAAGCAGCGTCAATCAACTGTTTCAACGCGGCCTCTAGCATGACTCCCGGAATTCGGTGCAGCTCTTTGCCGTCTTTAAAGATAAGGACCGTTGGAATAGCCATGATATTGTAAGTGCCAGACGTAATCTGATTCTCATCGACATTTACCTTGGTCACCTTAGCCTGGCCAGCATATGACAGGGCCATGCGATCGATGATGGGTCCAAGCATACGACAGGGCATGCACCACGGCGCCCAAAAGTCCACCACAGTCACGCCTTTGGCGGATAGGACCTCTTGGGCAAAATTCTTGTCAGTTACATGTAACATGGAAAAACCTCCTCTAGATACCCCATGGGGTATACTAGTAACTAGTTTAAGTGATGTGCAGTTGATTGTCAATATAGGTTGCATGGCGCACATAATGTGTTATCCTAATCGTGTAAAACAAAGTAGGTGTAAAATTGCAGGATGTTACGGCAGCAATCATTGTTAATGGAGCGGGCGAGGTTTTGTTAGCACGACGTGCACCGCGAGAAAGACACGCCGGTAGTTGGGAATTTCCCGGTGGCAAGGTGGAATGGGGAGAGAAACCAGAAGACTGCTTAGCGCGGGAAATGCAAGAAGAATGTGGTGTCCAAATTGGCGTAAAGGAATTTGTGGCCGAAAGCATTTATCTGACGCCTAGCGGCGGTATTCGGCTCTTGGCCTATGAGTGCGAAATTCTGGCTGGCACGCTGTCCTTGACGGTACATGACGAATATAGGTGGGTTATGCCTAGCGAGCTGTTACAGTACAAATTGTTGCCTGCGGACATCCCCATTGCCAAGGGGCTGCTAGCAAGATTTGCCGATAAAGTTTAGACTTTGGTGAATAAATAGGAGACGTGGGGATAGGGGGCAAAACTAGCCTAGAGATGGGCGCGAAAGGCCTATAGTTTGTTAGCGTGAGGATAAGCAAAAAAAGTTAGAAACAAAGACTTTGCTTGGCGTGAACTAGAGTAGAGAATGGGGGCATAAGGGTGCTTACTGTACATGCGGCAGAAGAGGTGAAAGAGAGCGATCTTTATTGGGGGATTGGGTTGCTCCCTGTCGCCACTCTGCTCTACGACGGGAAAGATATTCTCGCTATGAATGTAAGATGTCAGGAGCTTTTGGGCATGGGGTCAGCTGCGGCAGATCTCGTACTGCGGGAGCTACCGCTCGAAGATCTTTGGGCTAAGGCTGTAAGCAAGGGTGAGTCTTTCGCTGAGGGCAGGATTTTTCAGGAAACTGCACATGAACTATGGCTCGAATGCTGGTGCCGTGGCGTTTTAGCTGGCGGCCGTATTGTGGCCATCATTCATCTGCTAGACATCACGGCAAAAAAAGCCGCCGAAAGAAAGATGATCCGTCTTTCGCGGCTGCGCGAGCTGATGCTTGAGGTGACGCAGACGGTGCTCGAGGTAGAAGATTTTAAGAAACTTTGCCAGGTGATTTTGACGAAGGCCTTGATGGCGATTGAGAAGGCATCCATTGGGTCGGTGCTCTTAATCGAAGGCGATTACTTTGTTTTCGGAGCTGGGGCTGGCTTTGCCGACGATTTAAGGTCTTTTAAGGTGCCCATTAACGAGTCTTTTCTTTACCGTGCGACTGGTGGCAAGATGGATAAGGTGGTTATAGTCCCCGATTTGCGCACCATTGATACTTTTTACTTTGTGCACACGGCTGACAAAGGAGGACGTTATATCTGCTCTACGCTCATGGCACCCATCCATGTACAAGGGGAGCTTATCGGCTGCGTGGGCGTAGACTCGGTCGAGCTGGCCGCATTTGACGAGGACGACTTGCAGTCCATGATTTTTATTCGGCATAGTATCGAGATTGCCATTACCAATCACTTTCTTTACCAAGAGAAAGCATATCTCGCTAGACATGATCAACTGACCGAGCTCGACAATAGGTGGAGCTTTGATGGGCAATTCGCGGTCTTGCTGGAGCGAGCACGGCGGTACGAAGAAAGTTTTCATGTGGTTATTTTTGATGTAGACCGGTTAAAATATGTAAATGACACCTATGGCCACTTGGTGGGAGATAAAGTCCTCAAGAAAATTGCCGGAGCATTAAAGACCGAGACTCGCAAGAGTGATGTTCTAGCACGATATGGTGGAGATGAATTTATCGGTATATTTTTTAATACTACAACGGAGGACCTGTGCCATAAATTTAACCAACAACGCTTAGCGCTACTCGATGAACCATTAATCGAAGCGGGTGTTGTAGTCCCCTGCACTTATAGTTACGGTGTGGCCACCTTCCCTAGCGATGGCGATACCTTGGAGGGGCTTATTGCCGTGGCCGATAACCGCATGTACATTGCTAAGGAGCGCAATAACTAGGCAACAGCGACATCAAAGAAGCGGAGGAGGGGGTCAAATGCAGGACGAGCTGCCATTAGAAGAGTTATTGCGGTCACATGCTAGGCGCTATCCGCTGATGCAGGTATGTGATGCAGTAAAGATCCTTTACCAAAACGAATTTGGCAGCGGCCATCTTGTGCAAGACCCTGAAAGTTCCCTGCGTTACTTGCAACAAGAATACGCCTCCCTAACGAAGGACAACGGCGGCGAAGCCTATGAAGAAATTGGTAATGGCTATGTGCGATTAAATCTAACTGCTCTTAGCACTACAGCATATTCTCTTGAGGACCTGAACCGCCTTTTCGTTGCTACGGCTAAGGCAGGAACGGGTAGTCTGGCAAATTTCTTGGCGAAGTTAGAGCTGCTCCGTACATTGACCAAGGAGGATGCCTTCTCCTTTGGATTGACAGAGCTAGAACGGTACCTAGTGGCCTACAGAGAGCAGGGATACCCGGCCGTTAGCCATAGCGCACAGTATCGGCAGGCATATGCGCCGGCATACAGGGTAATTTTGCAGCGCTTGCTAGAAGTGAGGCCTAGATAAGGGCAATTGGTACAAAAATGCCATGAACAACAGGAACTATTGACAATGCTCCATCGTGAAAGAGGTATTTGTCTGCTTCGCGAGTAGGGGGTATAATGGGGCAGAAGAAAGCTTGAAGGAGAGTGTTCCACATGATGCCGACGCCACATATAGGGGTGCGCGAAAAGGGTATTATTGCCGAGACGGTGCTTTTGCCCGGCGACCCGCTGCGCGCTAAGTTTATTGCCGAGAATTTCCTTGCCGATGCCGTGCAGTTTAATACGGTTCGCAATATGTTTGGGTATACTGGCACATATCAGGGGCAGAAGATTTCCGTCATGGGTAGCGGCATGGGAATGCCTTCTATAGGCATATATTCGTACGAACTGATCCATTTTTATGGGGCAAAGAACTTGATAAGAATTGGGTCGTGCGGTTCTTTTCTGGCCGAAGTAAAGGTGCGAGACATCGTCCTCGCCATGGCAGCTTCGACTAATTCTAATTACGCCAGTCAGTACGCCTTGCCGGGTACTTATGCCCCGACTGCATCTTGGGACTTGCTCAAAAAGGCCGTCGATGTGGCTAGCCAGAGGGGCATCCCCGTTAAAGTGGGCAATGTATTGTCTTCCGACATTTTCTATGACGACAATGCTGAAGTATGGAAAAAATGGGCTAAAATGGGTGTTATGGCTGTAGAAATGGAAGCTGCTGCTCTCTATATGAATGCCGCACGCGCTGGCGTCAATGCGCTGTGTATTTTAACAGTCTCAGATTCACTGGTGACCCACGAGTCGCTGTCGGCCGAGGAGCGGCAGAACAGCTTTACGCAGATGATGGAGATTGCGCTCGAGTTAGTTTAGGGCGCGTGAGTAGGAGGGAGATCGCTGTGAAAATAGTAAATTTGCCGGACGTTTTCACCGAGCAGATGGCCCAGCAATTGGCGGCCCTTATACACATAGCTTTTCCGGGTGCAGACGGCTATCCCACCATGGATTCGGCACATACAGAAGTAAAAGAAGCACTTAGTGAGGACCGAGTTAACTTTGTCGCACTTGATGAATTGGGCGATGCTGTGGGCTGGATTGGCGGCATAGAGACATATAATGGTAATGTCTATGAGCTGCATCCCTTAGTCATTAGAGAGGATTGGCGGGGGCAAGACTTAGGTACAATGCTGCTAGAGACGTTCGAAAAGCGAGTAGCAGAGCTTGGCGCTGTGACCATTTATCTTGGTACGGACGATGTCAGTAACGGAACCAATATTTTTGGCCTAGATCTTTATCCAGACCCCTTGCGCCACGCCATGGGTCTTGAGAGCATCAACAATCATCCGATGGCATTTTATCGCAAGCAAGGATACGTAGTTGTCGGCATCATGCCAGACGCCAATGGTCTTGGGCAGCCGGACATAATAATGGCTAAACGAATAATCAGCTGGGATAAATAAGGACGCCCCGGCAAACGCGCAGGGACAGCACAAACAGCCCTAGCCTAGTTGTTCACTAGCTAGGTTTGTTTGTGAGCGAAAATATCGTCGGACAAAAACTACTGGGCTGCTTGTTTTTGTGGTATCATGAAAAGGTATGTCTAGAACACGTAAGGGGCGGTAAATCATTCTTAACGTAAGCAATGTCAGCCTGCATTTTGGCGGGCAGAAATTATTCGCCGATGTCAATCTAAAATTTACACCTGGCAACTGCTATGGTGTTATTGGGGCTAATGGTGCAGGCAAGAGTACTTTTTTGCGTATTCTTTCGGGCGACCTAGAGCCTAACACAGGAGAAGTTAGCGTGGGGCGTGGCATACGTATGTCGGTCCTTAACCAAGACCAGTACCAGTATGACGACAAAGCGGTGCTCGAGGCCGTGATCATGGGTAATCCCAAAATATTTGAAAATATTACGGCCCGCAACGATCTCTATGCCAAGCCCGATTTTACCGATGCCGATGGCATGAGGGCTGCGGAGTTAGAATGTGAATTTGCCGAAATGAACGGCTGGGAAGCCGAGTCGGATGCGGCCTCTCTCTTGCAGGGGCTAGGCATTGCTGTAGACCTACATCCAGTGCAGATGAAGGAGCTCAAAGGTTCCGACAAAGTCAAGGTTCTTTTGGCGCAAGCTCTCTTTGGCAACCCCGGTATCCTCATTCTCGATGAACCAACCAACAACCTAGATGCACGCTCTATTCGCTGGTTGGAGAACTTTTTCGCCGACTACGAAGGCACAATTATTGTCGTTTCCCATGACAGACACTTCTTAAATGAGGTTTGTACCCATATGGCGGATGTAGATCATGGCAAAATCAGGCTGTATGTGGGCAATTATGATTTTTGGTACGAATCTAGCCAATTGGCCCTGCGCTTGATGAAGGACGAAAACAAGAAAAAAGAAGAACACATCAAGCATTTGCAGGAGTTCATAGCGCGCTTTAGCGCCAATGCCTCAAAATCTAAGCAGGCCACGTCGCGTAAGCGCTTGCTCGAGAAAATAACCCTTGACGACATCACCCCCTCCACCCGCAGGTATCCCTACCTTGGCTTTAAGCCGGAGAGGGAGCCCGGCAAGGACATACTTACCGTGAAGGGTCTCAGCAAGACGATAGATGGCGTCAAAGTGCTCGATAACATTAGTTTTATCATGACTAAAGGAGATAAAGTGGCCTTGGTTGGCATGGATGAATTTGCCAACTCCACCTTGCTCAAGATTCTAGCTGGAGAGATGGAAGCAGATGCCGGCGAATACAAGTGGGGTGTCACCATCTCTAAAGCATACTTCCCCAAGGATAATTCGTCCCTTTTTGAGGGGGTCATGACTAACCTAGTGGACTGGCTGCGTGAATATTCGCCTGTCAAGACAGATAATCATGTGCGTAGTTTCCTCGGTAGGGTGCTATTTTCCGGCGAGGACGGCGAAAAAGCAGTCAAGGTGCTCTCCGGAGGCGAGAGAGTGCGCCTGATGCTGGCCAAGATGATGATTATTAATCCGAACTTGCTGCTCTTCGATCATCCCACCAATCACCTTGATCTGGAGGCCATTACGGCCTTAAATAATGGCTTGTCCGATTATGCCGGCAATATTCTTATGACCTCGCATGATCACCAGCTCTTGCAGACCATAGCTAATCGTATTCTAGAGATAACGCCGCAAGGCCTCATGGATATGCGGGGCACCTATGATGAGTATCTGCAAAAAATGAATTCTTAGTAAAAACCCTCCCTGTGGGAGGGTTTTTACTTTAGGTAGCCTTTACTTGGCAAAGGAATTTGCCCCCCCAATCTAGAACTAGATGCTCGTCTGCATACAGAGCAAGTAAGCCAAGTAGAAGAGTGGGAGGCCGCGCTATGTATCTATATCTTAAAGTTCTGCCTAATGAGTATTTTGATTCGGTTACTCTCATGGCGGTCAGCGCCAAAGTTAAAGCTGAGGTTGGGGCGCAATTAGTAACTATTCTAATGGCCACGACCATGAATAAAACCATGTTGGAGGAGAGAGGATTTGACTCGACCGAACTATGTGGGGCGTCAGCAAACGACTGTGTAATTGGCGTCATCACCGCCGATCCATCCCCCCAGCTCATTGAACAGATTGAGCGCGAGATTAGGGGCGGTGGCCAGCAAGAAAAGAAAGGCCAGGCCATCAACCCAGCCACAATCAGTAGTGCTCTGCGACAGATTGACGCTAGCCTTGTAATTATTTCCACCCCGGGCGAGTATGCCGCCCGTGAAGCTGAGCTTGCCTTGACGCAGGGCTTAAATGTGTTGATATTCAGCGACAATGTCTCTGTGCAAGACGAGAAACGCCTCAAGTTGCTGGCCAAAGAGAAGGGTTTATTGCTCATGGGGCCAGACTGTGGGACAGCTATAATTAACGGTAGTGGGCTATGTTTTGCTAACAATGTGCGCCGGGGAAGCATTGGTTTGGTAGCGGCCTCGGGTACTGGCCTGCAGGAGGTGAGCGTGCTCATTCATCGTCTTGGTGGCGGCATTTCGCAGGCCATTGGCGTGGGTGGGCGTGACTTGAGCCTAGACATTGGGGGCATCATGATGATTGAAGGCCTAAGGGCGCTAGGGGAAGACGAAGCGACCAAGGTCATTGTGCTCATTTCTAAACCGCCAGCGCCAGAGGTGCAAGCGAAGATTTTGGCAGCCCTTGTCCACCTAGGTAAGCCGGTAGTAGTCTGCTTTATTGATGGCGAGATATTAGGCGGTAGCGAGCAGAGGTTGCGCTTTGTCACAACCCTAGAGGGAGCGGCGATGGCAGCGCTAGCATATGGCGGTCTTGACGTGAGTAGCAAGGTCTTTGACCAGAAGTTTTTTGATACTCGTGCTCTGGAAGAAAGTCGCAAGCTTATGCCTTCACAACGTTTTATACGCGGTCTCTACTGCGGGGGGACACTCTGTGCCGAGGCGCTTATGCTGTCTAGGGCGCGAGTGCAACCGGTCCTCTGCAATGTGGCCAAGCGCGACAGCGAAAGACTGGCAAATCCCATGGCGAGCAGTGGTCACTGTTTTGTGGATCTAGGCGACGACATGTTCACGCAGGGTAGGCCTCATCCCATGATTGATCCTAACATCAGACTAGAGCGCATCCTAGAGGAGGCCAGTGACCCCGAAGTAGCGGTACTGATTTTAGATTTTGTCCTCGGGTATGGCTCGCATGCCGACCCAGTAGGGGTAACCTTGCCAACCCTCCGTATTGCCCGGGAAATAGCTGCACAGAGTGGCAGGTACCTGGCCGTGGTGGCATACGTTTGCGGCACTGACCTCGATAAGCAGGGTTACGAGGCACAGTGCAGTAAACTCGAGGCGCACGGCGTGCTCACCGCCCGGAGCAATGCCCACGCGGCCGAGCTAGCCTGCAAAATAGTGGGGGGAGGAATTTAGATGGGGCGACATAAATTGCTGGGACAAACGCTCAAAATTATCAATGTGGGCACGCCCACCTTTACGGCAGATTTGCGTCTACAAGGCGTTCCCCATGTTCATTTAGACTGGCGTCCCCCGGCGGAGGGCGATGCGGAGCTGGTGGCGGTGTTAGCAAGGTTGATGGAACATAGGGCAGAGATTAAGAGCGCTAATGACGAAGTGCTGCGCCGCGTAAAGACAGCGACGGGCAGGTTGCTCGGGGTAAAGCCCGCGCGGGAGGTAATTTTGGGCCTCAGCGATATGACAATTCTGCATGCCGGGCCACCCGTAGACTGGGCGGACATGGCGGGACCCATGCGCGGCGCCATTATGGGGGCCTTAGTGTACGAAGGCTGGGCTAAAGGCAAGGACGAAGCTCAGAGCATTGCGGCAAGCGGGGGGGTGCGTTTTGCTCCCTGCCATGAATACGGGGCAGTTGGGCCCATGGCCGGCATTATCTCTCCTTCCATGCCCGTTCACGTCTTGTGCGATTACACGCATGGCAACTATGCCTACTGCACCGTGAACGAAGGGCTAGGCAAGGTGCTGCGCTATGGGGCATACAGCGCTGAGGTCCTAGGGCGGCTTAAGTGGATAGAACAAGGGTTCGCACCCGTCCTAGACCAAGCGCTAGCTCTTGCGGGCGGCATCGACGTGGGGGGAATTATCGCCCAGGCCCTACACATGGGCGATGAGTGCCATAACCGCAATAAAGCGGCCGGTAGTTTATTTCTGCGTGAAATCATGGGCCCGGTGCTCCGAACTGATTTTCCCTTGGAACAAAAACAGGCTGTTCTTGAGTTTATCAAGGCCAATGACCATTACTTTCTCAACTTATCCATGCCTTACTGCAAATTGACTTTGCAGGCGGGCCATGGCGTGCCGAAAGCCAGTTTGGTTACCATTATGGCGCGGAACGGTTTTGAATTTGGCATAAAAATCAGTAGCTCCGACCAGTGGTTTACTGGGCCGGCCAACTATATCACAGGCCTACTCTTTCCTGGGTACAGCAAAGATGACGCCGCGCCAGATATTGGCGACAGCGCCATAACCGAGACCATGGGCATCGGGGGCTTTGCGATGGGTGGAGCACCGGCGATAGTCAAATTTGTGGGCGGCAGCGTGCAAGACGCTCTTAATTATTCCCTCAGAATGCACGAAATCTGCCACGGGGAAAACGCCGCCTTTACTATACCCGCCCTTGACTTCAAGCCCACACCCCTCGGCATTGACATCATCAAAGTTGTCGAAACAGGAATCTTGCCTATTATTAACACGGGCATGGCGCATAAAGAACCGGGTGTAGGCCAAGTGGGAGCAGGCCTCGTGTCCCCTCCCTTTAAGTGTTTTAAAGACGCCCTAGTGGCACTGGCCCAAGATACTTAGGGCTTTAGATGCGCGTGCGTCGAGCGACGAGCAGTAAGTTATCTGTTAAGTTTCCTTGTGGCGTAGGTGGCGCGGGATCGCTCGATTATGGCTAGGGCCTCCTCGCGGTCAGCCCAGCCATGTACGGTTACGGTCTTGCCTTCAAGTTGCTTGTACTGCGAGAAAAAGTGTTCAAACTCTTTTTTAAGATGTGAACCCATGTGGGCAATCTGGGTTATCTCCGTGAATCGGGGGTCATTGACAGGGACACTGATGATTTTGACATCGTTACCCTTATCGTCCTCCATCAGAAACATGCCGATTACGCGCGCTCTAATGGCACAGCCCGGGAAAGTAGGGTTCATCATCAGCACCATAATGTCCATAGGGTCTCCATCGTCAGCCAATGTTTCGGGGATGAAGCCATACTCTGCGGGATAATGCATGGGCGAGAATAGGGCGCGGTCGAGGAAGAACATGTTCCGCTCGGTGTCGAACTCATACTTATTAGTGCTTCCCTTGGGTATCTCAATGTAAGCCTCGACTTCTGACATGGTGGATAGTTCTTTTGGTGGCGGCAAGCGCAGTGCGGCTAGCTCAACAGCAATTTGCGCCCCAAGGGCAGCATTATGGTAGATTAGCTCCATATTGGCCACTAGGCTTTGCCCTCCTGTAGCGGCGGTGACTTGAGAGAGCAGGAAGGGAGTGACCTCTTTGCCCTTAATGCCGCGCGCTTCTGCTTCGTGCAAGGCTTGGTCGATGGCCTGACTGATCACTCCTTCGTCCATGGCATAGGCGAGAGGAATGGGGTTGGCGACGACAATGCCGCCTTGCAGCCCTAGTTCCCACTTGGCGCGCGCGGTCTGGGCAATTGCCAGGGCGTTTTCGGCCATGTAATCCACGGCAAAGCCGCTTTTTCTGGTGTAAAAGGCAGGGAAGTCGGGCGTTTGGTAGCCGAGCACCGGCACGCCCTGGGTTTCTAAGTACTCCAAAGTTAGGCCGATGTCTAAAATAGACTTGCAGCCAGCACAGACAACAATAACATTTGTCTGTGCTAGTTCCGTTAGGTCTGCTGATATATCAAAAGTATCCTTCGCGCCGCGGTGCACGCCGCCAATGCCGCCGGTAACAAAAACCTGTATGCCAGCTAGGGCAGCGATAATCATCGTCGAGGCCACGGTGGTTGCCCCGTCAAGGCCATGGGCGACGAGGTAGGGCAAGTCACGCCTTGAGGCCTTAATGACCGACTTCGCCTGGCCGAGATGCAGCATTTCTTCTGCGGTAAGGCCGGCCTTAAGCCGACCATTGATAACTGCGCAAGTCGCGGGGACGGCGCCACCCGCTCGGATGATGTCCTCCACGCGCCGCGCGGTCTCTATATTTTGCGGAAAAGGCATGCCGTGGGAAATTATCGTGCTTTCTAATGCGACGACAGGCCTGCCTGCCGCGAGGGCAGATTGTACCTCAGGACTAAGATCTAAATTTTTAAGCATGAGCATCAGTAATACCCCTCTCCTTGTCTTGGCTTACGTTGCTTGGTAACATTCCCCGTACTAGCCTTGCTGACATCTCCGGATGCACGGTTCGCGGCGAGCACGCCGTCAAGGCGGCCATGGCTTCAGCCCACAGAGCCGTTGGAGTGAGGCTGAAATTATGCAAGTATCCGTATACCAGGCCCGCCATAAAAGCATCTCCGGCGCCCGTAGAGTTAACAATTTTTCGTGGAGCAGGGCGGTTATGCGCATGGGTCTTCATATCACCATAATATACCCCCTCGGCTCCTAGGCTTATAAACACTTGCTTTACGCCTTGCGCAATAAACCAATTTTTTACCGCCAATAGGTCGTCCGCAGTGTATATATTTAGGCCCGAAAGAAACTCAGCCTCCTGCCTGTTCGGTTTTATGGTGTGAAAGGCCCCTAGGACAGGCTTTAACTTGGCGGCTTTACTTGAGGAAACGGTGTCCACAAAGAGTGGGCAGTCGCTATACTCTGCGGTGATCATCGCCAAGGTGGGTAGGCTGAGATTAGCATCGACGACAATGGCTGATGCATCGCGCAGCAGTCTGTGATGTTCGCGCACATAGTCGGGGGTGATGTGCTCGAAGATGTCCATGCTGGCAATAGCCGCCTTCATATCGCCCTCTTCGTCTAGAATGGCTAAGTAGGTGGCCGTGCAGGTGTTTGTCGGCAGGAGAGCGTGGCTCAAGTCGATGCCAATGTTTTGGCATTCTTGGCGTAGGCCATGCCCAGAGGCGTCATCACCGAGCGCGGTGAGCATTTTTACGGGGACGCGCAGACGAGCGAGGTTCTCCGCGATATTGCGTCCCACCCCGCCAAAGGCCGTTTTAATTTCCCCGGGGTTAGACTCGCCAAGGCGAAAATGCCCCCGCGGAAAGCCCGTAATGTCGATGGCTGCGCCGCCGATAACGACAACATAAGATTCCTGTAGTGCCCTAGACATTTTTGACCTCCCCCTAGGTTTGCGTGCGATAGTTCTTGGCTTGCTTATAACGGAGTTTATGTCAGCTCCACCGGCTTGTCAAGGTTGACCCAACAAAGGGGACGGTTCCTTTTGTTTGGAAACAAAAGGAACCGTCCCCTTTGTTTTACTAGGATTAAGTGAGGGAGGGGATTGTTCTTATTTTCCATCAAGGCACCTCATTTCATTGCGGCAAACAGGCTGTTTGGCCATTGATCGCGTACTGGTTGTGTGCGTGTGGGCAAGAAAATGATAGAATTGGGATAGGATTGTGAATTATATACGTAAAGTGAGTGTGGGGAAGCCGTGTACGAGGTAAGAAGGGTCGAGCAAAGGGAGCTTGATGATGCCATTAAACTATCCGAATACTCGTTTAAGTATGTTTTGGAAGGCGAGAGGCGCACGGAGCGGGCACGCTTTATGGAGGACCATTGTATTTTCGGTGCCTACTACCAAGGAGAGATGGTGGCCAAGCTTCACGTCATACCCCTTGCCGTCTTGCTGGAGGGGCAAGAATACAGCATGGGCGGCGTGGCGAGCATCTCCACCTATCCCGAACACAGGAGGCGTGGTCTGGTTGACCGACTGATAAGGGAGGCAGAGTTGGCTATGCGGGCGAGTGGGCAACTGCTTTCTTACCTGCATCCCTTTGACATTGCCTTCTATCGACGCTATGGCTACGAGCTACTCAATGATTTGAAAAAGGCCACCGTACTGCGGCCAGACCTCTTTCGCTACCATGGTGTTCCGGGGCAAGTGCAGCGGATAAAGGCAGAAGAAAATATAGAGCATCTGAACTTGGTCTATCATCAATTTGCCGCCAAATATAACGGTATGCTGGTGCGTACTAATAAATGGTGGCATTTTACGAAGTTTAACGGTGCTACTTTCGCCCTTTATTGCAATGCGTTCGGCGAGCCTCGGGGCTACCTACAGTACCAAGTGAGCGGAGAAGTGCTGCAGGTGGAGGAGTATGTGTATCTTGATGAAGAGAGCCGGCGAGGTCTGTGGAACTTTATCGCCAACCACGACTCCATGGTCGCCAAAGTTGAAATAACCTTAGTTAGTCCGGAGATGATGCCCTTCCTTTGGAAAAATCCCGCGGCCAAAATCGAGATAATGCCAGATTTTATGGGCAAGGTGGTGATGGTAAAAGAGTTTTTGGAGCAATACCTTGCGCCTCGTCAGATGAGTTTGACTTTAGGGGTGCGGGATACGAATGCTCCTTGGAACAATGGTCTGTTTACCATTTCGCCGCAGGGGGTTACCTACTCTGCGCAAGAAGAAGGCTCCCTCCAGAGCGCCTGCCAGCAAGCAGAGGGTCTATATATGGATATCAATTCTTTTACCGCTGTTTTTTTGGGCAGCCAACGGCCGGAGTTTCTGCATGCAAGCGACCTGATTCGCGGTAGCCGCCGCTCCTTAGAAGTTCTGCAGGCCCTGGTGCCAAAAAAGCCCTGTGCCTTCTTAGACTATTTCTAAGGGGCAGGCTGCGGTAGGCCAGGGCGCTTTCTTGTCGGCTCGTGCTGCTGCAAGTAAACAAAAAGTTCTGATTATAATTGACAGGGAAGTGCTCTTAAGTTAAGTTGTTAGCATAGTTTAGTTTATAATTTGTGGGAGGCAGCAGAGATGACGCAGTCCATGACTTTAGAGGGGTTGAAGGTGCTAGACTTATCGCGGGTACTGGCAGGGCCTTACTGCACCATGCTCCTGGCTGATTTAGGCGCGGAGGTCGTTAAAGTCGAGATGCCAGGCCTAGGTGACGATGCGCGAGCTTTTGGGCCCTTTATGGGCACAGAAAGCGCCTACTTTATGAGCATTAATCGCAACAAAAAAAGCATCACTCTCAACCTAAAGCTGCCTGAAGCGCAAGAAATATTCAGAAAAATCGTAACACAGTACGACATTATTGTCGAGAACTTTCGCCCGGGGACCATGGACAAGCTAGGTCTAGGATACGAGAGCTTGCGGCAAATTAACCCGGGGCTCATCTATGCAGCGATCTCGGGCTTTGGTCATTCGGGGCCCTACATGCACAAGGCGGCGTACGACGTAGTTGTACAGGGCATGGGTGGCATCATGAGTATTACCGGTTCGCCTGATGGCCCGCCCACGCGGGTGGGTGCCTCCATCGGCGATATTAATGCGGCATTGTTTGCCACCATAGGCATTTTGGCTGCCCTCAGCCATCGCCATGTTACGGGGCAAGGCCAAATGGTCGATGTAGCCATGCTAGATTCACAGGTTGCTATTTTAGAAAACGCCATTATGCGTTACGAAGTAAGCGGTGTGGTGCCTAGTCGCATCGGCAACAGGCATCCCTCCATTGCGCCTTTCACCTCCATACAGGCGGCGGACGAACCTCTCGTCATCGCCATCGGCAATGATAGTCTGTGGGCGCAGTTTTGTCGCCTAGTGGGTCGGCAGGAGCTGATTGTCGATGCCCGTTTTAAGACGAACGCAGGACGTTGTCAAAATTGGGAGGTGCTCGAGCCAGTACTGCAGGATATTTTCGCCTTACATACGGCTGAGCAGTGGCTTGCGCTACTTGATAGGGCAGGAATACCCTCTGGTCCCATCAACACTATCGATAAAGTGCTACTTGACCCGCAGGTAGCAGCACGAGAGATGATTGAAGAAGTGGACCACCCTCTTGCGGGCAGGCTCAAGATGGCTGCCTGTCCCATTAAGCTGTCGGGCACCCCTGTGGGCAAGGTGCGCCTACCCTCGCCCCTGCTTGGGCAGCATACCGCCGAAATATTGACGCGACACTTAGGGCTGAGTGAAGTCGAGATCAGCCAGCTAAAGGATGCTGGAGCAATTTGAAAAGACCACTAGTCGTGATACGCGGTGCGGGTGACTTGGCGACCGGTGTTGCCCAGAGGCTGTGGCGGGCGGGTTTCTTGCTTGCCATGCTAGAGCAAGAACGTCCTACTGTCGTAAGGCGGACAGTATCTTTGGCTGCCGCTTGCTACTTGGGACGGGTGCAAGTGGAAGACCTTTGTGGCGTGCTAATTAAAGATACAATGCCTGCCGAGCCCATGGTCGCGCGGGCTTTTTTGCATGCCTATTGGGCAGAAGGCCAGATTCCGCTTATCGTCGATGCCACCACGCAGACCATAGAAGCGTTAAAGCCCGAGGGTGTTGTAGATGCCATTATGGCGAAAAAGGCCACCGGCACCCACATAGGATTGGCGCCCAGGGTGGTGGCGTTAGGACCAGGCTTCATCGCTGGGGTCGATGTGCATGCCGTGGTGGAGACAAACCGTGGCCATCACCTAGGGCGAGTCTTGTTAGCGGGATGCGCACAAGCAAACACCAGCAGTCCAGCTGCCGTGGATGGTGCAAGTTGGCAAAGGCTTTTGCGCTCACCTAGCGAGGGCGAGTGGCAGACGGAAAAAGGCATCGGTGATACGGTAGCTTGTGGCGAGAGAATAGGACTAGTCTGCCATGAGGGGAGTTGCCAAGAGGTGCTCGCCGCATGTACCGGAAGAATAAGGGGCTTGTTATTCCCCCATCTCCTAGTCAAGGCCGGGCAGAAGATAGGTGATATCGACCCCCGCGCTACTTATGAAGACTGTTTCGCCATTTCGGACAAGGCACGCGCCATTGGTGGTGGGGTGCTGGAGGCCCTCTTGTGGCTAGAGCAAATGCAGAGCGAGGGAGTGTAGTCTATGAATGACCGAGGTTTATATGCCGCCTTGTCGCAGCAATTAGCGCTAGGACATACTGCTGTGCTGGTCAGTTCGACGCGGCATAGGGCGCTTTTTACTCTTTCCGCTAGTATTGACGCGATGATCTTGAGTTTAATCGGCACCACATTCGACATCTCATGTATGCCTCTCTTAGAAAGCAAGACGCGCGAAGCGCTCCTTGGGCTTATCCGTACGCAGCATGGTGTGGTACAGTTTCAGCTTGCTCCCGGTGATGAGGACATTTATGTAGCCCTGGTGTACTCCCCTCCGGCGCAGCTCGTCGTCTGTGGGGGAGGACATATTTCGCAGCCTCTCGTCAAGATGGCCGCCATGCTCGACTTTGTGATCACAGTCATTGATGACCGCCCGCTCTTTGCCAATGAGGCGCGTTTCCCCGCGGCGGCAGAAGTCAAGTGCAGTCCCTTTGACCAAGCTCTCTCTTCGCTCGTACTTACTCGTCAAACTTATGCGGTGATCGTCACGCGGGGACATCGCCATGACGCCATGTGTGTGCGGCAGCTTATAGGGGCTGACATCGCCTACCTTGGCATGATCGGCAGTCGCCGCAGGGTGCGTGAAATGCGCGAGGTGCTCCTAGCCGAGGGCGTGGTCAAGGAGAGAGTGGCTGCCTTGCATGCCCCAATCGGGCTAAGCATAGAGGCAGAGACACCTGCGGAAATTGCGCTTAGTATCTTGGCAGAAATCGTTCTGGTTAAGAATCGTCCTTCTCTGTCGCTGGAACCGTGGGCCACGGGATGTGCGCCTGATTTTACGGTGCTGCAAGCCATGGCGACGGCAGACCAAAGCACTCGGCTAGCTGTGGCGACTATAATTAACACCTGGGGGTCTGCGCCGCGCCAGGCAGGGGCACAGATGCTCATCTACCCAGACGGCCGGACGATCGGGACCATCGGCGGAGGATGTGCCGAGGCCGATGTGCGCCGTAAAGCGCTTATCGCCATGGAAGAAGGGCGCGCCGAGTGGTATACCGTTGACATGACGGGCCCGGTGCTGGAAGACGAGGGCTTGGCCTGTGGCGGGAAGATGCTTGTTTTAATCGAGCCAGTATGAGGAGGGGGCGGGGTGACGATGAATATTGGTGAGAGTTTGCGAGTTAAGAGTGGAGAAATCGCTGCTTTTATCGGTGCGGGTGGTAAGACAACGCTGATGTTTCGGTTAGGGAAGGAAATTGCCGCCAGCGGCAAGGTTCTCATTACTACTACGACTAAAATTTATCATCCTAGAGTTATTTTCCCAAACGAAACTTTTTCGGGCGCAGTTGTTGTGGCATCCACTTTTGTGGATGCAGTTAGGGAATTGCAGACACAGTGGCAAGAACAAAATATTGTGGTCTTAGGCAGCGGTCAGGATCAAGAGCAAAAACTCCTTGGTATTCCTGCCGATTGGCTTCCGCTGCTCCACAGCGCTTTTCCCCAGAGTGTGATACTGGTAGAAGCAGATGGCGCTGCCGGCAGGCTGCTTAAGGGACACCTTCCCCATGAGCCCGCGGTGCCGCCTGCAGCAACCATGATTGTTTCCGTGGCTTCCTTGGCGGCACTAAGAAGGCCACTAGACGCTAAGGTGGTGCATCGTCCCGAAATAGTGGCAGAGTTCGCAGGGCTAGAGATGGGAGACTTGATAACCCCCACCATCTTGGCGCAAGCGGTAGGGAGAGGCGCAAGGCTAGCGATGGAGCAGGCCACAGCGGCACGACAACTTGTATGGCTGAACACTGGCTTGGCGCGTGGGCAGGCAGCCGGTGATTCGCTGGTGGAGGCACGCATGGTGGCCCGCTACCTGGCGCCGCTTGGAGTTCTCATTGGCGAAGGGACTTCTAAGCAGTCAGTGCAGGAGTTGTGGCCGGCTGAGACTGGAGTGGTAGGTGTGGTGCTGGCCGCTGGCCTATCTAGCCGCTTAAACGGAGAGAAGTTACTCCTGCGGTGGAAAGATAAAGCCTTGGTGCGGCATAGTGTGGAGGCACTACTGGGGTCCCGTCTCGACAAGGTGCTGGTGGTTGTGGGTCACCGCAGTGAGGAAGTAAGGCGAGAGTTGGCAGGACTGCCCATAGAAGTGGTGGAAAATATAGAATATCGTGAGGGCATCGGCCTTTCGGTGCATGCCGCGGTCGCCCACATCGTGCAAGAGTTCGGTCAGAAGTGCCGCGGTGTCATGTTTGCCCTTGGTGATCAGCCCTGCCTAAGTTGGCATACGGTAGATTTTCTGGTGGATGAGTTTATGAGGCGTGAGGGAGCAATTATCTATCCTCGCTTTGACGAAAAGCGTGGAAACCCAGTTATTTTCCCCTCCGCACTCTATGGTGAACTGCTACAATTGCGAGGCGATACAGGGGGACAAGAAGTGATGAGTCGCCACAATGATCGTCTTCATGGGGTCACAGTTGACGACTGTGCAGTGCTTGAAGATATAGACTGCCGTGAGGACTACTTAAAATTAGTCAAGCGGGAGTATGAGTCTTGATATACTGGGAGGCGGGTCGATGCAAAAAATTAGCGTACACGAGGCGGTGGGGGCTACGCTGGCCCATGACATTACGAAAATAGTTCCCGGCGAGTTCAAAGGAGTGGCCTTTAAGAAGGGGCATCAAATTAGGGCCGAAGATATTCCCTTGCTCTTAAATCTCGGCAAGGAGCATGTCTTTGTTTGGCGCGATGAGCCTGGCATGGTGCACGAGAATGAGGCAGCCAGGCGCATTGCCCAGGCTTGCGCCGGGGAGGGCGTCTTCTTGACTGAGGCCTCAGAGGGAAAAATTAACCTTGTGGCGAGGGAGCGTTCGTTGCTTAGGGTCAATGTGGGGGCTTTGCTGAGCATAAACTCTGTGCCCGAAGTGATACTAGCTACGCGACACAATAACCAAGTGGTGGAGGCGACGTCAATTCTGGCTGGGACGCGCGTCATTCCCTTGGTTATTTCAGAAGAGCGCGTTGCCATAGTAGAACAGCTCTGTGCCCGTGAGGGCCCTGTGGTGTGGACAAAGCCTCTGCGGTCCAAAACCTTAGGCCTAGTGACCACTGGTGGCGAAGTCTACTCTGGGCGCATTGCCGACAAGTTTGGGCCTGTCATGGCGGCTAAGATGGCAGCTTTCGGCTGCGCCATGCTGCCACAAGTTTTCGTGCCTGACGATAGTGCTCTCATTGCCGAAAAGATAAAATCTCTGCTCCAGGAGGGAGCAGAGATAGTTGCGGTGAGCGGGGGTATGTCGGTAGACCCGGATGACGTGACGCCCAGGGGCGTTGCTCTGGCGGGGGCGGAGATTGTCGCTTACGGGGCGCCTGTATTGCCGGGCTCTATGTTTCTCTTGGCCTATCACGGCGATGTGCCTATTATTGGCTTGCCGGGCTGCGTCATGTACTGTGCCACCACTATCCTTGACTTAATCTTGCCGCGCCTCTTAGCAGGAGAAAGAGTGACTCGCGACGATTTAATTGGCCTGGGGCATGGAGGATTGTGCCTAGGCTGTACTGTTTGTCGCTACCCTGTCTGCCCCTTCGGCAAGTAAGCGAAGCTATTCTTGGTCAAAGGCGACGATGCGACAGATGGAAGATTCGCCGCCCACTAAACGCCAAGGGAAGCAGCCGATGATCAGGCGGCGATTTAGTATTTTGCCAAGATCCCCGCCCACGTTTTCGGCGTGGATAATGTCGTCGGGAAAGAGGTCAAGATGCATGAGTTGATAGTCCTCACTAGGAAAGATTTCTTCTAGCGAGCGGCCATGTTTGCGGCGCAAATAGGAATCGGCCTCCTTGGCTTCGCGTGGGGCCCAATCACGGATCTTGGTATTCATGGGGTGGTCTGCACTGCCGCAGTCAACGCCAAGCCATTTTAGTTTCATTTTGCGGCACCAAGTCGCGAATTCGCGCGTTGGTCCGGGGTGCTTTACCATGTACCGCACTTCATCGGCGTCCGGTTGGTCCCAGGAGTACTTAATATATCCCGTATGGATGAGCAAGATGTCGCCTTCTTTGACTTCGACGCGATCGGTGATGTCCTTGGAGGAATAAAGGCCATAGTCCTCGGCCATGTCACTCAAATCGACGACCACGCCGGGACCGATTAAGTCAGGCAGGGGAATGGAGGCAATGTCGCGACCGTTAGTGCAAAAGTGCAAGGAGCCGTCAAGGTGCGTGCCAACATGATTGCTGGTGGTGATGATTTGGCCGTTGGCCCCGTTGGGACAAAGCCGCTTAAAGAATTTGATTTGCAGTGGCTCGTAGGTCGGCCAAGCTGGGGTGAGGTGGCTGAGTGGCTGTGTGAGATCGTACATTTTGACTTGGCTCCAGTTGTTGATCATGGCACTGTCTCCCCCTTCAGATGTTGTTTCAAGAGTATTGTGACACTGACCACTGCATTGTGCAAGGGCAAAGTTCTGCCTACGAAGTTGCGCGAATTGATAAATTTCTCATCTTCGCCCAGAAGGGTTCTGTGCATATGCGGCGAAATATATAAATGCAATATATCGGAGAAATATTTATGCGCTCCCGCTGTGTGAAAGTCACCACGGGGCATTTTGAATGGAGATGGTGATATGCGCAGGGTGAAAGTAGCGGGGGTGCAAATTGCCCCCCTGCCTAATGACATACCTGGTAGCCTAGCCAAGGTGGTCGCCTGGATGGAAAGAGCGGTTGCTAAGACGGGGGCAGAGCTGATTGTCTTCCCCGAATCTGTTACCACCGGATTTATGCCCGCCATGAAGCCGGAAGACCTATGGGATAGAATAGACTTTATCCCTGGGAGACTGACCGAGCCTATATGTAGCGCCGCCAAGCGCCTAGGTGTCTATGTGGTCTTCCCCACTTATGAACGTGGTGTGGAGCGCGGTGTGGTGTATAATTCGGCAGCGCTTATCGACCCGCAGGGGGAAATTGTGGGCGTCTACCGTAAGACGCATCCCTTCCCTGGTGAGCAAGTGGAACGGGGGGGATGGACGACTGCCGGAACCGAAGCCAAAGTCTACGACACGTCCTTTGGCAAAGTTGGCATGGTCATATGTTATGACGGCGACTTTCCGGAATTGTCGCGGGCACTGGCCATGCAGGGTGCAGAAATTATCGTCAGGCCATCCGCCTTTTTGCGTAGCTTTGATATTTGGCATTTGACCACGGCGGCACGCGCCTACGACAACCATGTTTACGTCATCGCCGTCAATGCGGTGGGAACAGATGCCGGAAATGTGCATTACTTTGGCAATAGCATGATTGTCAGCCCCATTGCGGAACGCCTAGCACAGGCAAGAACGCAAGAGGAGCTGCTTTATGCCGAACTTGACCCTGACCCTTTACAGTATGCGAGCTATGGCATTGATTCGCCCATGCTCTTTAATCATATGGAAGACCGAAATATCATAAGTTATCAGGGTATTTTGGCTAAGGCCCAGAGCGCCTTTAAGCCCATACGTCAGGGGTGAGCGTATGTGGAATGAGTTTGAATACCTGGTGCCGCGCTCGTGGACCGAAGCTTGTAGCTTTCTCGCTGCTAACCCCCAAACGGCCAAAGTATTGGCCGGAGGAACAGATCTCTTAGTGCGCTGTCGTGAGGGGCATATTAAGCCAGAGTACCTCGTAGATATAAAAAATTTGCCAGCGGCGCGCGAGATAAGCGCCACAGAAGGTGGCGGCATCAGCATTGGTGCCGCCACCCCGCTTAATCGGATTGAGCGTTTTTTGCAGAGCAATAAGGGCTTTGCCGCTTTGCGGCAGGCCGTGCACTCTGTAGGCAGCTACCAAGTAAGAAATAGGGCCAGCCTAGGGGGCAATATTTGCCACGCCTCCCCTGCCGCCGACACCGCACCAGCCTTGCTCATTCTGGGGGCTACCCTGTCGATAGTCGGTCCTAGGGGAGAGAGGAGTCTGCCGCTCTGTGATTTTTTCTTAGGGCCGGGGAAAACAGCGCTCGACCCGGGGGAAATAGTGAAGAGTATTGAGCTACCTTTCTTGAGAGACGGTGCATCTAGCGTCTATATTAAGACGGCACGCACCAAGGCCGTGGACCTGGCTCAAGTTGGTGTTGCGGCCCTCCTGCAGCCGGACATGACATTGCGCGTGGCCCTAGGCGCGGTTGCGCCAAGGCCACTTGTTGTTTCGGCCGTGGAGCGCATGAGGCCGCTGGGGCTATGGACAGAGGGCGCCAGGGAAGAAGCCGTAGCCGAAGTAGTCAGGGCGGCCTCCCCCATAACAGATTTGCGGGCCACAGCAGAGTATCGTCGCCACTTAATCGCCGTGCAGACGAGGCGCGCCTTAGCAGAGCTTTTGGGCGCAGTGGGCGCAGTGGTCGCATTGGACCAAGCGAGAAACGGAGGCATGTTGAGTGAAGAGACAACTTAACTTCACGCTGAATGGGAGACAGATAGGGCTCCTAGTCGAGCCGTTTGCACGACTCTTGGATGTACTGCGTGACGACCTTGATCTCACCGGCACCAAGGAAGGATGCGGAGGAGGGGAGTGCGGGGCCTGCACGGTGCTGCTTGATGGGGAGAGTGTGACTTCTTGTCTAGTGATAGCTCTCGAAGTGGAGGGAAAAAGTGTGTTGACGGTAGAGGGCCTGTCGAATCACCTTGAATTAGATAGCTTGCAACAAGCTTTTATCGATGAAGGAGCCATACAGTGCGGGTTCTGTACTCCCGGCATGTTGCTTTCGGCCAAGGCTTTGCTAGAGCGAAATAGAGCACCTTCGGTGCAAGAAATTAGAGAAGGCCTAAGCGGTAATCTTTGTCGCTGTACCGGGTACGAGCGCATTGTGGTGGCAGTGAGTAAAGCTTGCGCCAAAGAGACTTAACATCATAGCAGAGCGGAGTGGATAGCGTGGAGAGGAACTATGTCGGCAAGAGTCACCCCCGCATTGATGGCCCTATAAAGGTCTTAGGAGCAGCGAAGTATATCGCCGACCTTAAGTTGCCTAATATGCTATATGTGAAAATTCTGCGGAGCCCCCACCCACATGCCCGCATTGTACAAATAGATCTTAGTCAGGCCGAGAAGCTGTCAGGCGTGCATGCCGTTCTCTCCGGGCGGGAGTTCCCGCAAAAGCTAGGGTTGTACCTTGTTGACCGCCCTATCTTCGCCGTGGACAAAGTGCGTTTTGTGGGCGAGCCTGTAGCAGCGGTAGCGGCCACCAGCCTGCGCTTAGCCGAGCAGGCACTAAAGCTCATTGCCGTCGATTATGAACTTCTACCTCCTGTACTAGACCTGCCAACAGCGCTGGCCGATGATGCCCCCCTCGTACATGAGAATTTGCACGAGTACTCTTACATTCACAATGTCTTCTTTCCGGCCGCCCATACGAATATCGCCAACCACGCCAAGGTGAGAAAAGGCAATGTTGACGAGGGATTTCGTGTGAGCGATTTTGTTTTTGAGCACACCTACCATGTGCCGCAAATGCAACATGTGCCCCTAGAGCCGCACGGCGCCGTAGCCCAGATGGATATGACCGGTAAGATTACCGTTTGGACCGGCTGCCAGTCGCCTAATGCTGTGCGCAAGTTGGCGGCGGTTGCTTTTGGCCTGCCAGAAGGACGTATCCGCGTCATTACGCCCCAAGTGGGGGGAGGTTTTGGCGGCAAAGCAGGCATAGGCATTGAAGGTATCGTCATCGCTTTGGCCATGCGTGTAGCGCCGTATCCCGTTAGGTTAATATTGGAGCGGGAAGAAGTGTTTTTTGGCACGGCGGTCAGGCAAGGCCTTAAAGCCAGAATAAAGACGGGTTACACAAAGGCCGGTCGTCTCTTGGCGCAAGAGGCAGAACTTCTGTGGGATGGCGGTGCCTATACGGAATATGGCGTCAACATTGTCCGTGCGGCAGCGTATTCATCCGCCGGCCCCTACGACATCGCCCATGTTAAGACAGATTCGTACTGTGTCTACACGAACTCGCCTGTGGGGGGGCCTTTTCGTGGTTTCGGCATGGGAGAATTGCACTGGGCCCTAGAGCAGCAGATTGACATGATTGCCGCCAAATTGGGCATGGATCCGGTGGCCATTAGAGAGCTTAATGCGGCTCGCGATGGCACAACCAATGCTACAGGAGAAGTACTCCGAGACATCGGTTTAGATAAATGCCTCGCCGAAACGGCACGCCTTATTGGTATGGATACGCCGCCCACAGAAAAATATCGTGGTAAAGGCATCGCCTGCATGGTCAAGGGCCCCTCCACCCCTGGGACGGCGGCGTCTGCTGCGTTTCTTAAAATAAATGAGGATGGGAGTGTCAATTTATCGCTCAGTGCCACCGAGATAGGCCAGGGTATGCAGACCGTTATGGCGCAAATTGTGGCCGAGGAGCTTGGGATTACTCCAGAGTTGGTGTATCTCAATGCCCCCGATACGGATTATACTCCTTACGAATGGCAGACTGTGGCCAGTAGAATCACTTACTCCACAGGGAATGCCGTGCGCCGTGCTGCAGCAGACGCTAAGAATAAACTCCTCGCTTTGGCGGCCGAGAAACTCGGGGCATTGCCCGAGGAATTGACCATAGTCAAGGGTGTTATTGGGCGGCAGAGTGGCCAGGGCGCTATGACCAGTGTCAAGGAATTGTCTTTAGGTTTATCTTTGCCGAGTGGTGCGGGCCTGGGGGGGCCCATTATGGGGACGGGCTACTTTATACCTGATGGCATCCATGGCATGGACCCCGCCACCGGGCAGACCCCCAAGGTGACCTCGCACTGGACTTTTGGCGCGCAAGCCGCAGAAGTGGCGGTTGATGTAGAGACGGGCAAGGTAGATGTTCTGCGCGTTGCGGCCGTATACGACACGGGCTTTGTGCTTAACCCCTTGTTAGCACTTGGTCAGGTGGAGGGCGGCATTATGCAGGGACTGAGCGTCGCGCTTTACGAGGAACTCAGGATGAAAGGGGGTCGTGTAGAGAATGCCTCCTTTGTCGATTACAAGATCGCCACCGCAGCGGAGTTGCCGGAGATGCTGATTGCTTTTGTACAGACGCCACTTGAGGACGGGCCATATGGGGCGCGTGGTTTTGGCGAGCACACCATGGTCCCTACCGCTCCCGCTATTGCCAATGCTATCTATGCCGCCGTAGGGGTGCGTATTACTGACTTACCAATCACTCCAGAAAAAGTTCTGGCCGCACTGAGAGAACTGGATAAGCCAAGACAACTTTTGTGATATGATGCTTAATTGGTCGGCGTAGAGTTTGTGGCGCTTGAAATGAGGGGATAGGGGAAGAGATAGGCTACCTTTCGCGAGCGGAGAGATGCTAAGAGAAAGGGTGAAGTTTGATGTCAAAACCGCGGAGTGAGCCCGCCATACGTGCTAGTGATGCAATTTCATTGAACAAACAACTAATTTTTGGCCTACAACATCTCTTTACCATGTTCGGCGCTACAGTGCTAGTGCCCATACTCACCGGACTCGATATCTCTGTCGCCCTTTTTACGGCAGGTGTGGGGACTCTTTTCTTTCACTTGGTGACCAAGGGCAAGGTGCCGGTTTTTCTTGGCAGTTCTTTTGCCTTTATTGCCGCGCTACAGCTGGTCATTAAGGAACATGGACTAGGCGCGGCGCAAGGGGGGATTATGGCGGCAGGGTTTGTCTACTTGGGAGTAGCAGCCCTAGTCTACTTTGCTGGGCCAGGCATTTTGCATCGTCTATTCCCGCCTATTGTGATCGGCCCAGTTATCGCCGTTATTGGACTTAGTCTCGCGCCAGTGGCCATTAAGATGGCATCAGGACATTGGGGGCTTGCTGTTTTCTCGTTATCGATCGTAATCGCCGTGTCCATGTTTTTCACGGGTTTTTTCAAAATGATACCAGTGCTTTTTGGTCTAACGGGCGGCTATATCGCAGCCCTGGGTTTTGGCTTAATAGACTTTGCGCCCATTCAAGAGGCGGCGTGGTTGGCCGTACCCGCATTCACTTGGCCGACCTTTAACTTGGCGGCCATAGCCATTATGGCTCCCATTGCTGTTGCCACTGCTGTAGAACACTTCGGTGATGTCATGGCTGTGGGCACGACAGTGGAAGATGATTTTGTCAAAGACCCAGGGCTCCATCGTACTCTCATCGGCGACGGGGTAGCGACCGCCATTGCGGGCTTTTTGGGCGGCCCCGCGAACACCACTTACTCTGAGAACACTGGTGTCTTGGCGTTGACCCGTGTCTGGCATCCTGTCATTATGCGTTGGGCGGCTGTGTTTGCTATAGGTATCGCTTTTGTACAAAAGATAGGGGGCTTTATATCTACTATCCCTACGGCAGTTGTGGGTGGCATTGCCATTATATTGTTTGGCATGATTGCTGCTATCGGGGTGCGCACCGTGGTGGAAAACAAAGTCGATATGTCTAAGTCGCGCAACCTGATTGTTAGTAGTATTATCTTTGTTCTCGGTATTGGGGGAGCAGCTATAAATTTGGGGGGCGGGATCCAATTCGAAGGTATTGGGCTAGCAGCCATTGTGGGGATAATACTAAACCAACTACTGCCGCAAGAGTAAGTTGGAACATTGCTATAATGCTCTTAGAAACGAGGTGAGTGCCGATGGAGTTAATTTGGCAGGGGCTAGTCAAGGCTTTTGAGATGTTGGTCGCAGGCGATAGCGAGCTGTATCAAATTGCCTGGCTCACAGTACAGGTTACGGGCACTGCGACTTTGATTAGTATTGCGCTGGGCATTCCCTTGGGAGCCTTGCTTGGGCTATCGGCCTTCCCTGGACGAAAAGGGGTACAGGGCCTTCTAAACTCTACTTTAGGCTTGCCACCAGTCGTGGTGGGACTGTGGGTTAGCTTGCTCCTCTGGCGCAGCGGGCCGCTTGGTTTTCTCGGCTTAATGTACACTCCGACGGCTCTCGTGGTGGCCCAAGTGGTTATCGCCCTGCCGCGGGTGGCTGCTCTCACCATGGCAGGGGTAATGCAGGTAGATGGTGTTCTTTCCGTACAACTTGCCGGGCTGGGAGCTAATCGCTGGCAGTTGCTATGGTTGGTCATTCGCGAATCACATCTAAGTATTATCGCCGCGTGCTTGGCTGGTTTTGGGGCTGTGGTGGCGGAAGTAGGAGCAGCCATGGCGGTGGGGGGTAATATCCGTGGGCAGACCCGCATCTTGAGCACGGCCATTGTGCTCGAGGTTAATCGTGGCAATTTTGACTTAGCGCTGGCACTGAGCTTTATACTTATGACTTTTTCTTATGCGGTGGCCATGGCATTCACTTTTATGCAGCAAAGGAGATATCCGAGTGCTTGAGGTGCGTGATCTAAGCATGGTGCGCCAAGAGCGCAAAATACTCAGCGTCCCGAATGTTAGTATCAGTGCAGGGCCCTTTGTGGCCATTATTGGGCGTAATGGCGCTGGTAAATCTTCCCTAATCAAGGCTTTAGGGCTGCTCACTACTTTTACTAGCTCCGCCTACTTGCTGCATGGGCAAGTGAAAGACATACCGAGTGAGCGCCTAGCAATTGTACGTCAATATGCCCATGGCTTCCAAAGCCCAGCCTTCTTGCGGGGGGATGTGCTTTACAATGTGGCCCTGCCCCTGCTGTTGCGGGGTATGGCACGAAGTGCCGCCGAAAGTGCCGCCCAGAGGTGGTTGGCGCTGGTGCAAGCAGACAAACTCGCTGCGCGGCATCCCCACACCTTGAGCGGTGGGGAAGGTGCGCGGGTGAGTCTGGCCCGCGCGCTGGTGACCAGTCCGCAGATACTGTTTCTTGATGAGCCCTTCTCTGGGCTTGATGTGGAGTCGCAGGCCTACATTTTGCGGCACCTGCGCGGCTGGTTGGCGGAAAGCAAGACGACCGGCGTGTTGGTGACTCACTCCTATAGTGAGGTCGCACATCTCGCCGATCGCTTGGTGGTCATGGATGAGGGGCGTATCGTCGCGGACGGGCCGCCCAGTGCCGTGCTCGCTAACCCCAAGGGGGGTTTTTTGCGGGACTTTGTCTCTGTGGGGGCACGGACTGAGACCCTTGCTTAAGTGTCGTGGATTTTAGCCGATGGTGGTTGTTAAAAAAGCGTAGATGTCCGCATCTTCAGCGATCAATTTTGCCGTAGGCTTGCCAGCTCCATGGCCGGCCTTTATTTCTATGCGCAAAAGCAGCGGGTTCTGGCCTCGGTAGTGATCTTCTAAGGTAGCCATAAACTTAAAGGCATGGGCTGGTACTACGCGGTCATCAGTGTCGGCAGTCATAATGAGAGTGGGCGGGTAGTCTACGTCGGGCTTTACATTGTGTAGTGGGGAGTAGGCGTACATAAACTTGAAATGCTCGGCATTAGTTTCTGCATTGCCGTATTCGCCTACCCAGTAGCGGCCTACAGTAAATTTGTGGTAGCGAAGCATATCAATAACGGGCACTTGGCAGACGACAGCGCCATATAGTTCCGGCCGCTGTAGCATGCAGGCTGCGACTAAGAGGCCCCCATTACTGCCCCCCATTATGGCGAGGTGTCGAGGCGAGGTGTACCCAGCGCTGACAAGGTACTTGGCGGCAGCATGAAAGTCGTCAAAGACATTTTGCTTTTGCGCTAGCATGCCGGCACGATGCCATTCTTCGCCGTACTCGCCGCCGCCGCGGAGACAAGCCAGGGCATAAACCCCGCCACGCTCCATCCAGACGAGGTTGTCGACGGAAAAGAAGGGGGTCATATTGATATTGAAGCCGCCGTAGCCGTAGAGAAGGGTGGGGGTCTGCGGAGAAAACACCAGGCCTTTCTTGTGGGTGATAAAGAGCGGAATGCGTGTGCCGTCCTGCGAAGCGTAAAATTCCTGCTTGGTTTCATAGTCCGCGGGGTCAAATAGCAAGGTGTTTTCCCAAACGGGGGAGAGGGAGTTAGTAGTGAAATCATAGCGGTAGACAGTGGTGGGAAAGAGAAAAGATGTAAAGCTAAGGAACATCTCGTTGTCTTTGATCTGGCCGGTAGTGTTGACGACCGAACCTAGTGTGGGTAGGGCCATGCTCACTTCGTGCTTGCCGTTTTGGTCAAATATTTCTACTTGGTGATGGGCATGTGTGAGGTAGGTCAAGACAAATTTATGTCCGTAAAATTTGGCATCGGCGATGGTTCTATCTGTCGCAGCAATAACCTCGCGCCAGGAATCCCTGTCTGGATGCAAAAGATCTATGGCGATAACTCTGCTGTGTGGTGCATCAAGGTTGGTCAAGAAATAGAAGACGCTACCCTCATTGCCGAGCACTTCGTAGCTGGCATCTGCCGCGTCTAAGAGCCGCACTACTTCATTCTTGGTGTTGAGTTTTTGGTAATAGAATCTGTTTTCTGGGTCTGTGCCATGCCAGACATAGATGTACAGGTAGGCACCGTCTTCCGACACTTCTGCCGCGAAGCCTAGTTCCTTGGCGTCGGGGCGCTCGTAAATGAGCTCATCGCTGATTTGCTCCGTGCCGACTCGATGAAAGTAAATTTTACTGTGGTAGCTTTGCTCTTCCGGCGGCACAGTAGCAGGGTCAGGAAAGCGGCTATAGAAAAAGCCGCTGCTGTCAGGAAGCCACGACAGGCCGGTGTACTTGACGTGCTGCAGTACTTCGGGATAAGTTTCGCCGCTTTCTAAATTCTTGATGCGTACTTCTTGCCAGTCGCTCCCACTTGACGAGCAGGCGTAGGCGAGAAACTTATCGTCGCGAGAGACAGAAGTGGTGGTCAGGGCCACAGTGCCATCGCTGCTTAAAGTGTTGGGGTCGAGGATCACCTCTGGGGTGCCTCCTAGTCTGTCTAGACGGTAGAGAACGGCTTGGTTCTGCAGTCCGTCGTTTTTGTGGTAGTAGTATTTGTCTGCCGTCTTTCTGGGCGCGCTGTACTTGGGATAGTCCCACAGCGCGGAGAGCCTTTTTTTAATTTCCTCTCGACTAGGAATAGCTGACAAAAAGGCCTCCGCGCGAGCGGCTTGCAGAGCAACAAAGCTTAGAGTGGCAGGGTCTTTTTCGTCTTCCAGATAGCGGTAAGGGTCTTTGACCATCGTACCATGAAAATCATCAACCACTGCGTCTTGTCTTGGCATAGGCGCACCTCCCGTATTTAACAAGCTATGGTTAGATTCGGCGTAAGAGCAAAAAGTCCTCTTGCCAATTGACTTTTGCCCTCCCACGAACTAGAATATATATGACTGACCAGTCAGTCATAGGGAGGGCGTATGGGCAAGCAAGAACGTATTCTTCAGGCGGCACTTGAAGTAGTCGCAGAAAAAGGTTGTCACGAGGCTTCTATCGATGAAATTGCCGAGAGGGCGGGTATTGCCAAGGGGACTATTTACTTATATTTCCGCAGCAAAGACAGTCTCTTGTCGGCTTTGTTCCGCCGGGGAATTGAGAAAATGGGAGCAGCCATTAAGGAGAAGGTTGATCGTGAGGCATCCCCTGAGGCACAAGTCACAGCGCTAATCAGGGAGCATGCCACGGAAACATATCGGCATATTGGTTTTGTTAAAGTGCTGATGAGTCAGTCTGATTTAGTGGCCTTCCCTAAGGAGTCTCGTGACGAATTGATGTCGGCTTATCGAGAGTATTTTGCCTATGTCAAAGAAGTTCTCGCGCGAGGGCAGAAAGAGGGGTCATTCGCGAGCTTTGATGTTGCCATCATGGCGCGCGCAATTGGCGGCAGTATCAATCATGCTATTTTTGCGGTGGAGGACCCTGCAGAATCGCCAGAACTAGACACCATCATCGAGACACTGACTAAGTTGATACTTAGTGGTGTAGTTAAGTCAGGAGGAGTTTAAATGTCTATTCCCGCTTTTGCTACTAAGAAACGCATCACAGTGTTGATGCTAGTCCTAGTTACCCTCGTTCTCGGGGGCATGTCTTACACCCGCACCCCAGTCGATTTGCTACCCAATATGCAGTTTCCCATGGCTGCAGTCGTGGTCTCCTTTCCTGGGGCTGCGCCGCAAGAGATTGAAACCCTAGTTACGCGTCCCCTTGAGGCCACCCTCGCCACGGTGAGCAATATGCGCGAGGTTTCCTCTACTTCTTCTGAGGGACAGGCTGTTATCACTATTTCCTTCAATTGGGGCACTAATATGGACTTTGCTGCCCTTGAGATGCGTGAAAAAGTCGATCTAGCCAAGCGTTTCTTCCCCGCCGAGGTCGGTACTCCTACGGTGCTTAAGTTTGACCCCTCGATGATGCCCATCATGGTGACGGACATAGGATCAAGCAAGCTTACCGGGGCACAAATGCGCGACTTGGCTGACCGCACCTTGGCTGCTCGGATCGAAAGGATCCCGGGCGTGGCTTCGGTGGCTGTCTCCGGCGGGCAGCAGTCTATGATTGAAATCAGTGTGGACCCAGTTAAGAGCGAGGAGTTTGGCGTAACTCTAGCGCAGATTACTGGTAGTTTACGCACCGCGAGCATGAGTATGCCTGGCGGTAGCATCAATGTAGAAGGCGAAGAAGTATTAATTCGCAGTGTGGGGCAACTCGTTTCCATGTCGGAGATAGAGAATTTGGTGGTGGGTATGCGCACAGTGCGTACCGTTACCACTAGTGCCCCTGTTGCGCCGCGGATGCCCATGCCGCCAGGGGTAGTTCTTCCACCTGCGGCAGCAGGAACACAGGTTGCAACGCGGCTCGAACCCGTCTTCTTACGGCAAGTCGCTACTGTAGCGGAGGTTAACCCCTTTGCGCAATCGGCCATGCGCTTAAACGCCATGCCCGCAGTATCCCTAAGGATGCAAAAAGAGTCAGGCGCAAATACCGTCCTTGTCGCCAACTTGATCCATGCAGAACTGGAGCAAATGCGCATTGACTACCCAGATTTGTCTATAGTCGCGAGCCAAGATCAGTCGCGTTTTATCGAACAGGCCATTGGGTCGGTTGGTAGCAATGCTCTTTTCGGCGGGGCAATTGCCGTGCTAGTGCTTTTTGTTTTCCTTAAGAGCATGATCAGCACCTTGATTATCGCCTTAGCGGTGCCTGTGTCAGTAGTGGCCACCTTTGCCCTCATCTACTTTGGCGGACTGACCTTAAATCTTATGACTCTTATGGGCCTAGCACTTGGCATTGGAATGCTCGTGGACAACTCCATCGTCGTGCTCGAGAATATTTTCCGCTTGCAAGAAGAAGGCGTCGATAGTGTGGTGGCAGCAAGGCGGGGGGCCGAAGAAGTGGCCATGGCCATATCTGCTTCTACCTTGACGACTGTGGCCGTGTTCTTGCCCGTGGCCTTTGTGGGCGGTTTCACGGGGCTGATGTTTAGAGAGTTAGCCCTGACAGTGAGTTTCTCCCTGCTTGCGAGCTTGGCGGTGGCCTTATTGGTGGTGCCGATGTTGGCGGCCACCTTGCTCCGTGCCCGTCCAAAAATTGCCCTAGAGCGCAGAGCGCGCCTGTCGCCCTATCAACGTAGCCTAAAATGGGCTCTCAAGAAGAAGCCGCTAGTCATCTTAGTTACACTTCTTCTCTTGGGGGGGAGCCTCTTGACCTACCCCCATCTTGGCGGGGAGTTTATCCCTCCCATGGATCAAGGTGAAATGAGAATGACGGTGACCCTGCCTAGTAGCAGTTCATTCCAAGAAACTGACCGCGTGGCTAGTGAAGTAGAGTCTCGGCTTCTGGCTCGGGGGGAAGTGTTATCTGTGGCTACCTCCATCGGGGCGACTACGGGGACGCGTGGAGCTATCATGGGTGGCGGTGGTGCTCGGCGCAACCGTGCTGTTATGACGGTCGTACTGCAGCCAGGCCAAAGGGCAGACACCTTAGTAAAGGAACTTAACGAGGAGTATGCCACTTTTGTTGGGGCGACAGTGGTAGCTGAGAGTGTGGCTGGCTTAGCTGCCGGCATGGGTGGCGTAGGAGCCCCCGTGCAAGTAAATCTCTCTGGCCCTAGCCTGGAGGGGTTGCGTCTACATGCCGACCAAATCAAGGGTGCCCTTCTGGATGTAGAAGGCATTACTGAAGTAAGCGATAACATGGGAGTTGGGTCTGCAGAATTTGTCATTCGTGTTAAACGTACGGAAGCGGCCGAGCTCGGTGTTTCTCCTGTGGCTGTAGCCAGCGCTGTGCGCACTGCCTTCCAAGGAGAGACCGTGGCGCGAGTGTCGCGTGACGGGCGAGAAGTAGATGTGACCGTAAAACTCGCCCTAGAAGCCCGTCAAAACGTGGCTTCGCTGGAAAATCTCATGGTGGCAGCCCCCCAGGGGCGCATCGTCAGGCTCAATGAAGTAGCCATTGTTGAGCGTAGCGTCGGACCAGCAGCGATTCGCCGTATGTCCAACCAAAGAGTGGTTTCAATTTCTGCGAGCATAGCTGAGCGTGACCTACAAAGTGTGTCGCGCGATGTGGAAGCAGCACTAGAGGCGCTGTCCTTGCCAGACGATTATAGCTACGAGATAGCAGGTGAAATGTCTGAGATGAGGGAAGCTTTTGATGGCCTCATCCTAGCCCTTATCCTAGCCGTGGTCTTAGTGTACATGGTTATGGCGGCCCAGTTTGAGTCCCTGTTGTACCCCTTTATTGTGATGTTCAGCCTGCCTTTAGCCGTTATTGGGGTGCTTTTCGGTCTATTCTTTACCGGGACCACGCTCAGCGTTCCCTCGATCATGGGTGTTATCGTTCTGGCTGGCATCGTGGTCAACAATGCTATCGTGCTTGTCGACTACATCAACCAGTTGCGTGAGAGAGGTAAAGGGGTGGACGAGGCGATTGTCGAGGCGGCCGGGGTTCGTTTAAGGCCTATTCTCATGACCACGGCGACCACAGCACTAGCTCTCGTACCCCTAGCCATGATGCCGGGCTCGGGAGCGGAAATGCAGCAGCCTCTAGGTATTGCCGTTATCGGTGGGCTCACAGTCTCTACCCTGTTGACGCTATACCTCATTCCTGTAGCTTACGACTTGGTCACACTGCGTCGGCGCAACGGTGGTTCGCAAGAAATAGTATAGCCAAACAAAACTGGGCCGCGACAGAAGCAGTACTGTCGCGGCCCAGTTTTATCTGTTATAATTTCGTTTATAGAAGTATAGATGTAGTGCTGAACAAGGGTAGACGGAAAAACTCTGTTAAGCAAGTTGGCCCTAATGGCTAAGCGACAGAGGGCGACAGCAGTGAGCAGGGAGGCGTAAATTGCGTGGAACAGTGGCGCAAAAATTTGTTTGTCTTGTGGGCCGGTACTTTTGTGGCTGGCATGAGCTTTTCAATCGTAAGCCCTTTTATGCCCAATATCTTGCGCGAGGTTGGCGTAGGCGAGAATCTCAAGCTGTGGACAGGGATAGCTATTTCGGCCAGTTTCCTCATAAGTACCTTTATGGCCCCTGTGTGGGGAGCCTTGGCCGATAAACACGGCCGTAAAGTAATGATCGTGCGCGCTGGCCTAGGCATGGCCGTAATCTATGTCGTGATGGCCTTTGCCACGTCACTCTGGCATGTGATTGTTTTGCGCCTGCTTAATGGAGTAGTCAGTGGCTTTATTCCAGCCTCGACCGCTCTAGTAGCGTGCAATACTCCTGACGACAAGCTCGGTACGTCGCTTGGCTTTCTCCAGACGGGTGGCGCGCTAGGGGCGATTATGGGTCCCCTGATTGGCGGGGTAACCAGCCACTTCTTGGGCATCAAGTACACTTTGTTGTGGGCGGGGCTGATGTTGCTTGCGGCAACGGCGATTGTCGTATGGGGAGTGCGGGAGACAGTGACTGGGCAAACACAAATGAAGACAGACCTGTGGCGCGACCTAAAGTTCACATTTTCGCACCGTTTTTTGCTCAGCATGCTGCTGGTGGTCTTGCTTTTCCAAGCAGCAGCCTCGTTCTTGCAGCCAGTGTTACCACTATTTGTGCAGGAAGTAGGCGGGGCGGGTGGCGGTGAACTTGCCACAGGGGCTATCTTTTCGCTCGTGGGCATAGCTACCGTAATCGCGGCCCCGCGCTGGGGCAAGATTGGCGAAAAAAGAGGCTTTCGATTTGTCCTAATGGCTGGTCTTGTGGGTGGGGGCTTGCTCTCTCTTTTGCATGTCTTGGCCTACGACCTCTGGACCCTCGGCCTGTTTAGATTTGCCTACGGTCTGTTTATCGCTGCACTTATGCCTGCGTGCCATTCGTTAATTGCTAAATCGGTTACGCCAGACTTTCGCGGGCGAGCCTTTGGCTTTAGCTCGAGTTTTGCGCAGTTTGGTTTTTTCTTGGGTCCCATGGTGGGTGGTGGCATTGGTGAGGCCTCATCTATTCAAGGCGTGTTTATCTTCACAGGGGTGCTTCTGTTTGTGACTGCGCTTTGGGTACGTGGCTTGCAGTTTGAGGGCCATGTGTCCGTGCAGAAACAAAAATTGCCAGATGCTGTAGCAGCAGAGAAATGACAATTGAGCTGGCGGTACAGTCAGTTTAAGATGGGAAGTGATGGGTTGCAGCAAGGAAAAGTTGTCGAGTTCAATTTGGAAGCAGGGCAGCCCTTGGTGGCAGATGCCATAAGATTGCTGACCAATGCCCTGCTGACATACAGGCGCCAGGGGTATAGAGGCGTGGTCGTCATACATGGCTATGGTTCAACGGGCACAGGGGGTGCCATAAAGACTGCGGTCAAGCAAATCCTGCGCGAGACCAGCATGTGCGGTATCGTGCGCGATTTTGTAGGGGGCGAGGAATGGTCGCTAAAGAAGCGCGAATTTCTTGGCATCTGCAACGGTCTAGCCAAGTATGAAACCGGCATCGCCAATAATGCGGGCGTGACCGTAGTATTACTGAAGAAATAGCGGAGGTGCCTATGAAAAAAGTTTATGCCCCAGGCTGCGCCCTCATGGTCTACAAGCCTGCTTTAGCCGAAAAGGCGCAGGCGTTTTTGCAAAGTGGAGGAGACGACATACCTTTCTATACGGCGTGTTGCCGCCATTCCCCTCACTTAACTGCGGGAACGCAGATAATAAATACCTGTGCGGGTTGCGATCGCCGCTTTCGCGCGCAGTACGCGGGGTTAACGACCACCTCCCTGTGGGAAGTATTGGCCGAGGACGAGAGTTTTCCGTTTCCCAATTATGGCGGACGAAAGATGACCATTCATGATGCCTGTCCAACACGCACAGAGAGCCGTGTGCATGAAGCCCTGCGGCGCCTGCTTGAACGCATGAATATATCTATCACCGAGGCCGCTGCGACTCGTGGAACCGCAGAGTGTTGCGGCGACAACTTCTATGGGATCTTGCCGGTGGCAGAGGTTAAAGAGCGCATGCGTGAGCGCGCAGAGACTATGCCGGAGCAAGAGGTCGTTGTCTACTGCGTCTCTTGCATTAAATCCATGCACATCGGCGGCAAGACTCCGCGTTACATTGTTGACCTGTTGTTTGGGGAAAATACAGAAATAGGCACATATGAGCCTGATGAATGGCATGAGGAACTTAACCGCTACATAGATACGGAGGGGAACGCTAGGGCAAGTGGGAGGGATAAGTAGCGTGGTGTGGGCATTCCTGCTACTAGGCGCACTGTTAGTAGCTTGGGTGTGGTGGTACTCGCTCTCCCTAGAAGTGAAAAAGCTGACTATTCCTCTAGAAGGCTTGCCGCCGGAGTTTGTTGGGTTCAGAATTGCGCATATTTCTGATCTGCACGGCCAAGCCTTATCCGCAGATGGCGTGTTGGCCCGCGCCATTCGGGCGGCAAGGGCAGATATCCTTGTCATAACTGGCGACTTTGTCACGCATGGAGTATCAGAAACGCAGGCATTCTTACCCTTCCTAAAAGCTTTGGCGCCAGAGATGCCCATTTATGCGGTCGGTGGTAACCATGACCATGACGCGGGGTGGGAGCAGGTAGGGGCTAAGCTCAAAAGCGTAGGCGTGAACGTGCTTGACGATGCGCATGTGGCTTTGAATCGCGAAGAGGCGCGAATATATCTCGTAGGCGTGCGTGACCCCTTTAGCGGTCGCGGTAACTTAGCGCAGGCCATGCCGCCTGAGTCAAATGGCGAGGTGTGCTTGCTCTTGGCACATTCACCTTCCTACTTTGAGGCTTTTGCCAAGGCAGGGCGCTTTCGCGCGGAACGTGCCATACTCCGGCGTGTTGCACTTACCCTTTGTGGCCACACGCACGGTGGGCAGATAAAATTGCCCCTAGTGGGCGCTGTCACTAATGGCTCGCGGCGCCTCTTTCCCCGCGATTATGTAGAGGGTTTGTCGTGGGAAGGCACGGGATGGCTCTATATCTCGCGGGGTATAGGTTGGGTGATCTTGCCGCTACGCTTTCTATCACGACCGGAGGTGGCCATCATAACCCTCGTGTCGCGCAGGGACGGGGCGTTTGCGACATAGTGTCGCAAACGCCCCGTCAGACCGTGCTAGAACAATACAAAATAGAAGGTTCTCGTGGCGAAAAAAGGGCTTATGTTGAGGAATGCCATGCTCCCGCGCTGCTACGAAGCCCGTTGTAGAGTCAGTTTGTCTACTTTACGCGATGATCCTTGGTAGAGTATCTTAGGGAGTAGCTGAAAGAGCCCCCTTTTTTGCGGTACTCGTTTCGCTCAAGGTCTTCCTTGTTGTTCAGTGATGACACTCACCGTACTATCCTTTGCCACATAATTCTCAAGACTCTGTGCGAGCTTCAATTGATTCCGACTACTGCCTCTAACGTAGCGCATGGGGAATTTCAGTGTTTAATGAAATTCCATTGAATGTATTTCGCTCTCAGTGCTTTAAGGTGCATTGTGCCTTAAAGTCTACATTATGTCAACTAGGTTGGGGCGTTTTCGCACAGTCTGATGTCCCCGTGCGACAGCCACACGACTAATTCGGCGCATTTGCAAAATTATCGCATTATTATTCTTGATTTTTCCCACCTTGTCATGTACAATTTTGGTAGTGGTCTGTTGGCTATAAAAGGAAGGATCGGCAGAATAGAAGAGGAGAAATTGCAAAAAGGATAAACAAGTAGAAATCGTCAGAAGCTAATATTTAACCTCGATCCTGCTTGTGCTGATGCCTGTGCTCGTTCTTGTGAGTACGAGCCTGACCCACAGGGCAGGGGCAAACTCCGGTCAGATGATTACGACTTCTTTGTCCAGTCCACCAGCGAGGCAGTGGCCCGGCTTGAGAAACAGGGCAACCTTCCATCCGATGCGTATACCGCCATGACGCTAGAAGAACAAACCGGCGTTCCTATGCTCACTTGGCTGGCAGTGCGCAAATCTGGCAAGCCATAGAACAAGCACGCAAAGCCGATTCTCTAGCCCACTCGCTGCTATTTAAGTTTAAACCCACCGCTAAAAAATCACCCTCTCTCACGCTTAGCGACATGATTCTGCAAACATACGCGGCTTTCACCCCCGCCCAAAGAGAACAAGCCAAGAGCCAAGTACGCCCCTCACGGAAGCACAGCTTAAGGAGATAGCCACACAGACCTGGCGTAGCGTAGCGGATATCAAGGCAAGTTAAGGTAAAATTGTTGGGTGAGTTTTACGGGCACAGATACCACCCCCTCAGGGCTTACAATAGAAGCAAGCCTGCATCAGCCGGAAAGACCTGGCGTGAGGTAGCAGGCGTGCCCGCGTCAGAGATGTAACAAGCCCTAGAGTTAGCAGCCAGCTGGGGTCGTGCAGACTAAGAGTTGATCATGCAAGCCCTACGGAAAGATCTCTGGGCTTGTCGCCCTATCCCCCGTTTGATGGACAACCAGAATCCGTGCGATGTGTGTATCAGGAAGAGACAGCAAAACGAAGAGGACGCACTACAGCGCGGAGTACAAGCAGCAGGCCTTCTACAGGTTTACCGAAGGTCACGAGCCTGTCTCAACTATAGTGTTGCCTCTCGCGTAATTTGGCGGGGAGTTTCTCACCACCAATGGCGGGAGAGTTTGTGCGCTAATCTGCCAGCCAAGTGACAATTCTAACGCAAACCAAGGGGCCGACTAAAAGTACGGACGATAGACACGGTTCTAGTGAGTTACATATCTCTCGGGCAGGGATCTTGTTCGGCTAAACATAGAAGTAGCTCTCTACAGCCGTATGTGCAACGCTGGCGGGGAAGCGAGAATCGCTGGCAATCGTCCGTAGTCTCGCCAGTGCCGCGTCGTTCTGCCCTATTTTAACAAGGCATAAAGCCCAAGTAATAAGGGCGGATGCATAAAACTCCATATCAGGGTGCTGCTCTGTTAACACCGTGTCCTGTTCGGCCCACCTGGGCGCCCCTGCGGTATTTCCTAGCTGCTGTGCGCATATTGCCCGGCCGTGGTAAGCCTGAGTACACGTAGTGATGCAATAGTGTCCTTGTGCCACATGTTGTGATTAATATATCATGGCATTTATGGAAGTGTCATGCAAAAAATTGAGAGGAGGGTGCCATTTGAAAAACGTCTTCGCCCTGTTTGTATTCTTTGTCTTGCAGTGACAATGTCCGTCTCTTCACTGGGTACTGTGGCGCAACTAAATGCGGCCCACGGATCGGGCCCATGGCATTGTGGAGGCCGGTTCCCCCTGAATGACCGGACGCTTCCTTGACATGCCCATTTCACATCCCGGTATCAAGAATGAAATGGAACTAGGACTGCTGCTCGGCAATACTTCCTAGTGAAGTGTGGGTGAGTAAAGGGGACTTCGGTCGGGTAATCACGCTAGCAAGGACGAGCTATCGATCCCATCGAGCCCCTGAAGGGGACGAACACTTAGAAATTCGGTTGAAGGAGGACAAGTGATGAAGAAAACATTGTCTCTAATTGCGGCCGTTCTGATCATGCTACCCCTTATGGCGACTGGCTCCTTTGAAGCCTCGGCTACTGATGCTTTACCTTCCCTGCCCTTTGAGTTTTCGGCGGATCACTCACTCAAGGGGGCTACCCTGAGAGTCGCAATTAGGAACCCGGCAGCTCGGAATGTGCAGATTTTGATCTCTTTGCCAGAGAAGAGGGGAGTCATTATTGATGTTACCTTGGCTGGGAAACAGCGGGCTGCGCTGGTAGAGGGGGTAGAACTCAATACGTCATACCAGTTCTTTGTTCGATTTGAAAGTAACCTCGCGACCAATTCTTTTATTGGGCATCTAACAGTGGTGCCCGATGATACAGGGAAGGGACTAGTTGTCAGCATCAGCGTGGACTCCCACAACAGCAGCTTAGAATTGAACACACTGTCTGTCATGAATGAGGTTGAGCCGAATAATTCGTGGGGGCAGGCTAACCAGTTGTTCGATAATATTGAAATGCAGGGAACAATCCATATCGGAACAGACAGAGATTGGTATCGGGTCTCCTTTCCGCAGCCAGGGAACGTAAACTTCTATTTAACAGGTATCCCCGTGGGCTGTGATTACGACCTGTATCTCTATGATACTAATGGCAGCACACTATTGGCATGGGGAGAAAGAGCTGAAAACTCAGATGAGTGGTTTATGTACAGAGTTGAGGCCAACAAGGTGTACTACGTCCTCATAGCACCTTTTCAAAACTCCTTTAGTCCCCAGCGCTATAGATTTCGGACTAGAAATTATACGCAAACATGGTTCAGTCAAGGCTTTAATGAGCAGGGGAGTCAAAACTGGAACCGCAGTAATCTGACTCAGCTGTTCTTCCCAAACATGGTTGCCTGTAGCGAGTTCTGTGGTGGAAACTTCAAGTGTAGGCATACACCGTTTTTTACAACCGCCGGTTTTGCACCACAACCAAATCAGTTGTCCAGCGGACATATGAATGAGTGGGGCTGTGTAGTGACGTCGTACGCAATGATTCTTAGGAATCTAGGAGCTCAGACGAGGGCACAACAATGGGATATGAGGTCTGACACCACAGGCAGCCTGATGGCAGACCCGTTTACGGTAACCATGGGCAACATTAACTGGCCACAGACTATTTTCCAAAACGGGAGATGGGAAGTCCCAACCTATACCTCTACTAGCTCACCCGTCCTTGCAAGACATGGTAATATCGCTGACTCCTTCGGGCGTACGGCGTGGAGGGTTGACCTCTCTTTGTTAACGCCTCTACAGAAGGCGGAGCACATTACCCACTACCTTCGGCGAAATCCGGAAGGTGTTTTGGCTACATTTGTATCGATTAACGGACACAGGCACACTATAGTCATCGCAGGCTCTAGCTATCCGTTAAGTTACTCCTATGTTCCGACTGTTAATCCAGAGAGGCAGGGGATTGTTGCCCTTTTCGCCTCTGCCGACATAAAGGACGAAAACCTACCTGTGTCAAACTATTTAGTCACCCAAGGCACGGCCTTCGACTCTCATTTTCTCTGTTGGGACCCGGGCACGACACAGAGTAGCCGAGGGAATGGGGTGCCCCTCAATCAGACTTGGTCCTTTGCTAACAATTTCGGCGGGCTAGATCGATTAGTCACTATTCGCTTTGTTGACTAAGCGATAGGTGGTGAATCTAATGAGGTACAAGGAATGTGCCAAAACTTCACTACTGGTTGTTGCTGTGCTCGCTGCAATTTCCATAGGCACATTCTACTATCACCGTCTTCACTCGGTGCGAGTAGAGATTAGCGCGCTCGTTCAACAGGCAGAAGAGGCGGCGGTCGCTCTGGATTTCGTCAAATTGACTCGCCTCCTGAAGGAGGCGGCTGAACTGTCGCCTAGAGACCCACGCATAGCTCGTCTCTGGACGGATAAAGCGCAGGAGGTTGCCGAGGCGGGAAGGCAATTTAGGGCGCAGGCTGTCATTAGCATGTACGATTCTAAGCTAGCGGAAGCCGCTCTGGCCCTAGAAAAGGCGGAGCTATTACTCGTCCCGGAGGAGCTAAGCTTTCTTAGGGAGCGCCTGACAGCTTGGCAGGCGGTTGCCGACATCGTTGGCCCCTTTCCCGATTATGTGCTATACCCATTTATGCACCAAATCTTAGAGAGTTATGTGGAGCGCACCCTGGGTGCGCGAGATGTCAAACCTATCGATTGGCGGTGGTCGCCTCGTCCGCATGAGTACCAAAACGAATGGTACTGGGTGTTGCGGGTTGAGTACGAAACCACCGGGAGACATGGGGAAGCGGTGCGGAAAAACGAAGTTGCCTATATCAGGCATGGAGAAATCGTGCTTATGCGCGATTGGGGAACAGGAGAGATAGTATATCGCCGGAGCGCTGCAGGCCCGGCCCCACTGGTGCGCCCGCTAACCCACGCCATTGTGTATCTGATCGCCCGTTCTACTGCCATAAATAGCTGGCACTGGACGGGAACATTGATGGAGAGCGGTGAGACAGCAGAGCACAAAGGGTATATGTACCACCGAGTAGCGGATGTGAGGTTCCCCACGTACGCCGATTTCGAGGAATACATCCGCAGCACCTTCGTCGCTGAACGAGCCGAAGAATACTTAAAGCTTGATCGATACGTAAGCATAAATGGGAGGCTGTTTGTTTCTCCGGGAGAAATGGGCTCGGCGTACCGCATGGACCTTTATAGGCTGGTTGTTTTGGAATCACGCGAGGATTTTGTGAGAGTCGAATTACGCATACCGTCCGTATGGGATAACCCCGACCGGGTATCTATAATCGAGTTTATTCGGCAAGGGGACAGTTGGCTAATTTACGCTACCGCTAGTCGTCATCGCGTTGGCAATCGAAATGGGCAAGCGGGGGACTCTGGGTGCGGTTGGCACTGTCCGACGACACAGTTTCACTATAGATTTTTGACGTAGCCGTAGTGGCGTAGTAGTATATAGCAAAGACTGCGATGCGGAAGAGCCTCATTGGCTGTACTTAAGAGAGTTGGGTTAGGTGCAAAGCCGATGTGCACGCGAATGTGTGGAGACAGCCGCTGAGTCCCCTTAGGGGCGGGTAATCCTCTCTCGTTCCTAGCGAGAGGGGATTGTTTTGTCTTGAAGGTGCTCAATTTATGTCGCAAAGAGTCCTTGTCGCTTCCCGCAACCACGCGGAGACCCTTCTCTTTCCGATAACACGTCGGAGCTTGAGGTAGGGCTTGAGCTAGTTAACCGGTTTAGGCTGCCCTGTTACTCCACTCGCACTTCTATGCGTACTCGCAGTCGATCTCGCTGGGTGTGGCCAAGAAACTCGCGTACATAGACGCGGCCGAGCCCCCTTGCAGAAATAAGGTCGCCTGGTTTTACCTCCTTGCTGCCACTCCGGCACGGAATATGGTTCAATTTAAGCAGTCCGCCTTCTACGAGGTTAGTAGCCTCACTGCGCGAAATATTGTACACGGCAGCCGCAATGGCATCGAGGCGGGGCGAGGCGGCAACAACAATAGAACTTTTGAACTGGGGGTGCCATGCGCAGAGGGCAGTATGGTGTGCCTCTGCTACGGCCACTGGTACTGGCCCCACTTGATTTAAGTTAATGCGTATATGCTCGGCTACGGCATTGTCCACCACCAAGTAAGCGCCTGTGTCCTCGGCGACGACATCACCTAGCTTTTCGCGACGAATTCCTAGATTAAGTAGAGCACCGAGAAAATCTCGATGTGAAGCCCTAAAAAAGTCGAAATTTCCACTGACACGCAGCACTGCGAGCTTGAAGTCCTCTGCTTGGGGCGGGTATTCGGGACGCGCAAAACAGCAACGCAGGCGTTCTGCGTGCGCATAACCACCTGCAAAATGTGCGCTAGCCTCACATCCGGCCCGAGATGCCAGTTGTGAAATGAGATGTACTTGGGAAGGGTCGCAGAAATCGCCTGCCACCACTTGCCATGTTTTTTCGGCTAAAATTAGTTTATCTAATGCCTTTGCCGCCAAGAGGCGGTCGGCGTCGCTGGTGTACGATTGCAGTAATTCTTCTCGCGTACGCAACTTCGTACCCCCTGCTCACCTTGCGCGCACAATTTGTACCCAGGTCTGGCCATAGATGAGCTCGATTTCCCGTCCGTCGGCAAAGAAAAAGCGAGTGGGGGACGCGGCGTTTGTTTTTCTCCACGTACCGGTAAAGTGTTGCCCGAGGGCGTAAAAATCAATCGCACCTTCACCTACCAGGTTTGGTGTGGGCCGGCCCATAAGATCTGTCCTATGGGGAACCTGCTGCACGATAATATTGCGCGCCATAATCACCACACCTGCGGCGTCGCGATGAACTGCGCCGTTGATATATCGCCGGAAAGCTCCCTGCGCTGGTACGTACACATAGCTGACGCGATGGGTGGGCGAATACTCGATAACCACTTCGCTGACAGCCGTGCCCTGCGCCGAGAGGTAGGCCGGCCTAATTGTGACCTCGCTCGACTGCTCCATTAGTCCGAGCGTCGCCAGATTAACGAACAAGTTATGAGGAGCGCGGCGGGCTCTATCGCGAAAGAAGGCCGGGTTGTTGGTGCGCAAAGCGTCTGTACCGCGCACATTTAAGCCGCGCAGTAAATCTAGCACATCAACCCCACCGCTTGAATAGATAAAGTGCGCGCCGTTTTCGAGGGCTAACATGGCGCTATGGGAGCGCGCGCTACGTATAGGGCCGACCCGGGTAGGCAAGGTGGCGAAGAGCGCCAAGTAGCGCGTTATGCGCCCCTCGACTTCATATTCATAAATGGTGGTAGCTTGGGCTATTCCATGCTGTGGTCGGGCCTGCGCGATGTTGTCGATGACCACAGCATATACCGGGCGGCGTTCAGCGCGCGGTGTGATGAGGGCTAAGTCAGCGGCGAGACGCGTTCTCGCCGCGGCTAGCACCCGCGTCTGTTCGCGGCGCTGGTCAAGCAAGTTGCGGTGCTCGGCGTCGCGCTGATCAACGAGCCCCCGCAGGCGGTTCTGTTCAGTGGTAAGCTCTTGCGCCGTCGCGCGCACACGCTCTTGCTCCTCTTGCACCGTGTGGATGATCTCTGAATCGCGAGTCAGGATGCGGCGGAGGTAGGCCAGGCGCACAACTAGGTCGCCAAAACTATCGGCATTCAGCAGAGCTTCAAGGTAAGACGCCCCACCTGTCATGTAGGCGCTGCGTACCCGCAGAGCGAAAGATCGAGTGACCGTCTTCATGCGCGCTTGCGAAGCAATGAGGGAGCGGTTCACTCCAGCTAGCCGCGCTTCCGTCGCCCGTAAATCTCTTTCTAGCGCAGTCATGCGCGCCATGCGCTGCGCGATAGAATCTTCGAGGGCCCTAAGGACCCTTTCGAGTTCGCGGACTTCTCTTTCGGTCTGTTCGACTCGTTGCCGCGGCGCGGTGGGGCTAGCGGAGGCTAAGTGGGCAAATTGTAAGGCTAGTGGAAGCAGAACCAGTGATAGTAGGGCTACAGTGGCCAAGAGTCGTCGCATAATTGTCCCCCTCCCTGTCATGCTCGTAAGAATTTGCGCACCGACAGCACGCTTCCAATGCCACCGATGAGAAAGCCCATGATGAGCAGGCCGGCGTAGATAGGCCAAAGCGTTTCCCTAGCTGTAACGGGCTGCAAGAGGAAGGTCAGCGCGCCGTTTTGCATGCTCATTGCCAGACTATTATAGGCTATGCCGAGACTGATAGTTGCTGTGAGTGCACCTACCGCGCCCATAGTGGCCCCCTCGAGAATAAAAGGCAGACGGATAAAGCTATTGCTTGCGCCAAGAAACTTCATGACGCCTATTTCTTCCTGTCGCGCGAGGACCGAGAGGCGGATGATGGTCACAATAAGTAGTATTGCCCCTAAGCCCAAGAACAGACTAATCGTGAGAAACAAAGAGTTAAGCCAGCCAGTTACGCTGAGTAGTTGGGCGACTAAATCCTCGCCGTAGTCGACCGCCTCGACCCCGGGCAAGGCCCTCATGGAGCCTGCTAAGTCTGGTACCATGGCGGCCTGTTCCGCCCGCACGCGAAACATATGGGGCAAGGGGTTGTGCTCGCCCTCAAGCACGGCAAAAAGTCCAGGGTCACCGAAGGTCTGGCCAAATTCTGCTAGGCCTTCTTCCCGCGATACGAAAGTAAGGCTCTTTACGCCCGCGAGATTAGTCAGGGCGGCCTCAACCTTGGCCCGTTCGGCCCTATCTGTTAAGAACACAGCGATCTCGACATTGGCATCAACATTACGCATGATTTGGCCTACATTTAGAGAAAGTAAGAGAAAGCCACCTAGTATTGCCAACGAAACGGCGATCATGCTCGAGGTGACCAAGGCCAGCCAGAAGTTGCGGCGCAGGGAAACAAAACCTTGGCGCAGACAGTAGGTTAAAGCATTAAGATTCATAGCTGTATGCCCCCCGCTTGGCGTCCCGCACCAAGCAACCTTTTTCCAGAGCGATAACTCGCTGCCGCATGCGGTCGACAATCTCTGAAGCATGCGTAGCAATAAGGACTGTCGTCCCAGTACGGCTGATCTGCGCAAAGAGCTCCATCAGTTGCCAGGCATTCTCTGGGTCGACATTGCCGGTGGGCTCATCAGCGATAAGTAGCATGGGTTTGCGCACGATGGCGCGGGCAATGCCCACGCGTTGCTGTTCGCCGCCAGATAGTTCTCCCGGAAACTTGCTGCCCTTGTCTGCTAGACCGACTTCGGCTAGGGCGGCGGGTACCGCGCGGCGAATTTCTTGCTGTGGGCGTCCGACAACTTCCATGGCAAAAGCCACATTCTCGTAGGCGGTTTTCTGCTTTAGGAGGCGAAAGTCTTGAAAGACCATACCGATGCGCCGCCGATACCTGAGCAGTTCTCTCTGCGTAAATTTGGCCGTATCGCGGCCGAGAAATCCAACCTGCCCAGAAGTAGGGACATATTCCCGGAAAAGCAGGCGCAGCATGGTGCTCTTACCGGCGCCACTTGGGCCCACAAGAAAGACAAATTCGCCCCGCTCTATCTGGAACGATACATTCTGTAATGCCGGAATCTTGCTGCTGTTATAAATTTTAGTCACATCTCTAAACTCTATCAAGATATCTGTCCTCCCTAGCTGCTGATACCGAGTATATTCGACATTCTTCGCGCTAAACCTGCTATAGCGACCGATGTCGCAAACGCCCCGTCAGACCGTGCGAAAACAACCTCGCTAGTTGACATAATGTAGACTTTGTGGTACAATGTACCTGAACGATGCGAGAGCGAGGTACATTTATGCGCTATGTTAAGGGTATTAGCCGTGATCAGTTGGAG